>UMIA01029002.1_pt1 | contig 20458 bp, 19 predicted proteins | sample 1965701 | NCBI WGS metagenome assembly UMIA01 (sample SAMEA4836113, study PRJEB28245) | human gut metagenome | biome: gut microbiome; material: fecal sample | place: Denmark | collected 2008 | reverse complement strand
CGAAAAACCCCATAAAATCAAGGGATTCCGGTCAGGGAGCTACCGAGTAGCGACCACGATTTCGAGTCTTGTTCGCACTTGGCACTTTCGTGTCTGCCGTGGTCGGTGGCGGCAGTTTTGGAAACGGCGAAAACCTTTGTGCTGCAACGGATTTCGAACGCACCGACCGGTATTGACCAGCTCCATATCAGGAAAAACCAGAGTTCAAATTGAAATGGGAAGTGCCCCAAAACGATCGATTTTTTTGCGCGCTGGCAAGAAAATACGCAAGAAGAAAACCCTTGTCAGGTATGGCTTTGCAGACAGCCACCCGGATTAAATGCAAGAAAAACCGGCTCAAAACAGATTATACGAAGCACCCTTTTGGACCGAAACACAGAAAGGAGTCTTCGTTATGAAATACGACGCCAAGGAATTCAAAAAATACCCGGAGATTATGAACAAGGAGCAGATGCGGGTCGCCTGCCACATCAGCAAGCAGACGGCGCTCTATCTTCTCCAATTCAACCTGATTCCGCACACCTGCACCGGCAAGAAAACCCGCTGCTACGCCATCAAAAAGAGCGATGTGATCGCTTTTATGAACGACCGTGAGATCAACCCGGAAAAATACATAGCGCCGAAGAACTGGTACAAATACGGAAGCGAAATGGTTCGGCCCTATAAAATCCGCATCCATCCGCCGTGCGCCAAGGACGAGAAGAAGCTCCGGCGCTACTATGAGAGCAAGCTGGCCGCGCTGCCGGATGTGATGGATGTGGCCGCCGCCGTGGACTTCACAGGCTATAACCGACGCACTGTCTGCCAATGGATTCGCGTGGGGAAGCTGAAGGCGCTGGCGTTGCTGCAGAAGTACATGATCCCCAAATGCTATCTCATCGACTGGCTCTGCTCGGACGATTACAACAACACCAACCGCAAATCCCGCCGGCATATCGATATGCTTTGGGAGGCGCAGAAATGGAGAGATTGATGCGGACATTTTCCTTTGCTTTCTCAAAAAGAGGCACAGCAGCATTCCCTTGACGTCTGTTGAAAAAACGCCGATTTTGTGATACTATAATAGCAATAAGCCGAGCATTTGCTGAAGCCACCGAAAAGCCGGGAGGGAACAAAAATGAGCAGTAATTTCCTCAACGATGAAAACAAGGGCGATATCGTCATTTACCAGTCTGAAAGCGGCGAGACAAAAATTGATGTCCGGTTTCAGGATGAAACTGTCTGGCTGACACAGGCGCAGCTTTGTGAGCTGTATCAGAGCAGCAAGGCCAATGTCAGTGAGCATATAAAAAATATTTTTGAGGAAGGCGAGCTAGAGCAAAGCGCAGTTGTTCGGAAAATCCGAACAACTGCCGCAGACGGGAAAACCTATGCCGTAAATCACTATAACCTCGACATGATCATCTCCCTGGGCTATCGCATCAAGTCTTCCATTGCAACGCAGTTCCGACGCTGGGCTACCGAGCGCTTGAAGGAGTATATGATCAAGGGCTTCACCATGGACGATGAGCGCCTGAAGAATCTCGGCGGCGGCAGCTATTGGAAGGAGCTTCTTGACCGCATCCGGGACATCCGTTCCTCCGAAAAGGTGATGTACCGTCAGGTCCTCGACCTCTACGCTACCAGCGTGGACTATGACCCCAAAAGCACCGAGTCGGTGGCTTTTTTCAAGATGGTGCAGAACAAGCTGCACTATGCCGCCCATGGCCATACCGCCGCAGAGGTGATTTTTGAGCGAGCCGATGCCGAAAAGCCATTTATGGGGCTTACCGCATTTTCCGGGGATTTTCCCACGGCGAAGGATATTGCCGTCGCAAAGAACTATCTCTCCGCGGACGAACTGAAGATACTGAACAATCTCGTTTCCGGATACTTTGACTTTGCGGAGATTCAGGCGATGCGCCGCCGGCCCATGTACATGAGCGATTATGTGGAGAACCTGGACCGCATCCTTGCCTCCACCGGAGAGGCCCTGCTCACCGACGGGGGAACCGTAAGCCACACGCAGGCGATGGAGAAGGCAAAGGCGGAATACAGGAAATATCAGGCGCAGAATCTTTCTCCCGTGGAGGAGGAATATTTGCAGACCATTCGCAGCATTGAGAAGGCGGCAAAAGAGGGCGAAAAACGCTGATTCCGCAATACCCTCACAGAGAAGCTATCTTTTTTGAGCCGGTATACTGCGGAGGTATGGGCATCGGCTGTCGCAAAATTATTTTGCAAATTAACTGAATGCTATGGCGGGAGAAGACGCGGATTTCTGCGATTTCTCCCGCTATTTTCAGCTTTACGGCCCCAAATAAGAACAGAGCAAGGATTCAGAAACTTTCCGGTACAAGCGCCAGTTTGTTGATTGATTCGTGCGCCCGGACGAGAGCATCCCGCACCTTTGGACGGGCGAAAAAGAACAATCTTCGGAACAATATCAAAAATCCCCGGAATAATGTCATTGCGCTAGAGGTATCTTGACACTACCTGAGAGGAATGTCGAGCATCGATTGATGGATTAAATTGGATAAACGTGGCACCGCATACCGGTCAGTGATGATCGGTGGGCTGTGTTGATTTATGGATTGCTCCAAAGATCAGTAAGATTTATTGTGTTACTTTGAGGTTGTTTTTGCTTTGGCAACAAGTCCACTTGCACGAGCACTGGAAAGTTTGATGCAACACCAGTAAATATGCATGCTCCTTGTGGCAATACAGATATCATCTCGTATGATGTGTTGTCAATAAATGCAACAGCCTTGCCAACAGCTCGAATATCCTCATTATTCACTAAACGATGGATGAAATAATTGTGTAACTGGGAAATAATGGTTTCTGAGATATCAGAGGGTCGCTGGCTCGATATAGTTAAGAATGTTCCGAATTTTCGTCCCTCTTTGATAATTTCCTCGAAAGTTTCTAAGCGGTAATCTTTCCATGTCTGACTTTCCCGTTCAGATGTCGTGGACAAAACATTATGTGCTTCATCAATGATAATATGTAGACTACTACCATTGAAGTTTTGACGTTGACGTTCATAGAAGTATTTGCAGATAATCAACGGGACAATTTTCTTGAATTCCACATTAACATCAACCAAGGAGTAGACCGCTAACCAATCAGACGGAGGATTATCACATATTGTGAAAAGACGTTTAACTTGCTTTACTCGGTTTTCAAATCTCGAGATAAGTGGCCCAATATGTTCCTCGTTAATATATTGATGGCATAATAAGTCTAAGTACTTAAATCTCAATGAAAATTCAAAAAGGGCATACCCATCAAGCGTATTGTAGTTGTTTTCTTGAAAAAGGTCATTAAGTATGGGGGTAACAAAACGTTCCTCATACTCATCAGTAGTATTTGCCCAGATCTGACTCCCATTCTCAAGTCGAAAAAATGCATTGCCCGGTCGTGGCTGCATAGAATCTAATATTTTTATAGCTGGTTCGGTATTACAAAATAATAAGGAAAGAATATGCTTTAGTCCTGTTAGCTGTCGAAAGAATACTGAAGGATTATCAAAGTATTGTAAAAGAAGTACTTTCAACATTCCACGGATATATGGCGTAAGGTTTTCAATGCCACACAAACGATTATATAACTCAATGCTTTTTGCCAAAAAAGGCTTCTGCGTTTTCTCTGTTGCCTCGCAAATTATTGCCCAGAGTTCCACATCCTCCAAAAAAGATTGATGAATTGGTATTCGATCTCCAGTATCTACCCTTGTTGAAAGCTTATATACTCGCTTACTGCTATCAAAGGCATTGGTGTATTCACCATTAAAGTCAATAAGAAGAAATCTGCTTTTAGAGAATCCTGGCATTCCCTTAAATCGTTGGAAGCATTCGGTATAGATTTTTGCTAATGTGTTTGATTTACCGCTCCCGGTGTTGCCAAAGATTCCTATATGGCTGGCAAAGAGAGAATTTGCCGAGATGAAAAGTTTTTCCTCTTTATAATCATTAATAGAGCCAATACAAACAGAATTGTTTAAGTCAGAGCAAAACTCGAAAATCTTTTGCACTTCTATATCTGTAAGCATATATGCATCGGAAAAAACCAAAGGAATGTCAATGAGACCTCTCTGGAAACGTCCATCATTCAACACACCCATAATGCTAACTTCGATAATGCGATCAATGGTTTCGCTCTCTTTGGAAAAACGAAATTTACCATTGTTCTCACCCGTAAGCTTAGCTTCTTGGATGTATTCTCCTTCTATGCGGCCAATGATGTTGCTGAATCCTTTGGGAATCTTCACAAAACTGCCAACGGACACATTTTTAATAACATGCCCCTGATATATCAGAATATTGCTGTTCTTGTTTTCAAAAACACGTATGCGGAGTTTTTGACCTCGAACTTCAATCACCTGTCCTATTTTATAGAAGTCATTCATATCAATTCACCTCATATCTTTCATGAATGGATATGTGACAAAATCTGATTAAAATAATCTAAAGACAGCTTTTCTCCATCCAAGGCTATATATGTGATATTGTTGTTTTTTGGTGCTCCAAAAAGTTTTTGCAAGTCACCAATCGTCGACTCATTGTACAAAAAAATAAGCATTTTGAGCGACGGATTTACCATAGAACGCTTTACTAAATCAAGGATGTGTTCATCCCTAAACGAGAATCCATTTACTACGAGCAAAGAATTCTCCTTCTCCAGCTCATTGGAAAAGATACGGAGGAGCTCATAGTAATTTTTGTTCAAAAGTGTGGTGCTGAATTTCTCTTTCGTTGGATTTACAATAAGAAACGACGTTTTGTAATTATCAACGAAGTCGTTATATTTCTTTTCCTCTGCAAGTAATGAATCAAGAATACTATCCGCAAACAAAGTGCCAATTTGCTTATCCGCATCAGCTATATTATCAGCCGTAAAATGAGTATCAATTTTCGCCATAATGCCAGCATCAAACATTGGTGAATACTTTTTGCTGAAACCCCTTATGTTAGTTCCATATTCCTGATACTCAATTCCATCCCAAATGATATCTTCACTCCAAGTAACAGAACCATGAATCTTCAAGAGATTGACGGACGGGATTTCGGCTTTCCTGTTAGAAAAAATAGCCTGCCTATAATACGTTTTGGAAAAATTATCAGTTGCGAAATGAGGTTCAATCCTTCCTTCAAATCCATCATTGCATATGCAAGGCGAATGATCGAATATCAATTCAATTATCGGATCATAGTTTGTCGTAAAAATGGTGAATTGCCGATCCAATGCCGGATTTCCTCGCTCAGAAAAAATCCGATATACAATGTCACCAAACTTTTTATATGGATCAAATGTTGGATCATATGTAGATACTTTGGAAGAAATGGGTTCAATGCACCGGATAAAAAAGGACCAATACAAAAATGCGGAAAGGACGGTTATCTTTTTTCTATCATCCTCGTTTTTCGCCTGATACTTTTGCAGTGCTTCAAAAACAACCTCATTATTACTCAGCGTTCCTAACAAATTCGCAGAAAAGCCAGCGCCAAGCAAAAAGTTCACTCTGCATCCAGAAAACAAATTTTTAAGCGTGGATTTGTATTCTTCTGAAACAACAACATTACCCATTTCAACAGGCAGTTTCATTATCTGTTCCAATGCAATACCTCCTTGTCCTTTAGATCTATCTTACGCCGCTTGTACCACAGTGTGCAGCGTTTGAACTACTGCAATCATAGCCGGCAGATTTACGCCAAAAACCTCGTTCAAATCGTAATTATTGAACGGCTCGGAGTTGACCATATCAGCAAGCTCAACATCGCCGTTCTCCCTAACATAGTTGATGATCGTGCGCAAAAACTCCTGCTGCTGAGAGTTCAACAGATTGCCATTGAGATAGTCACTGAATTTAACATTTACCGCCTCTTGGCTTAAACCGATCAGGCTGCGGACAAATGCCGCCAGATTGCCGATATCCGTTGCTTCATCGTATTCTGCCTTTGTTCCGAGTTCATGCCACAGAATGCGTTCAAGTTCGGACAAATCAGCACTAGTGATAGGTTCCAGATTGTGAATCTTTCTGATAACGGCGCTATCCAAATGCTCTGCAAGATAATCAATGACCTTCTCCCGGTATGTGCGGATATCTATCATTGCATCCTCTGGCTGATATTCAGCCGCATCCACTTCATCGGAAATATCAATGTCAAATTTCTTTTTACCGGAACCGACAAGGAATTGCATCAAGTCCCGCAAGGAAGATCGATACTTCTCTAAATCCTGAACGGTTGCGACAGTCCAGAAATCCTCGCTCATTACAACTTTCAGCTCCGAAGCCTTCTTTAAGACTTGGGGAACGGATGCCTTTTCGCACAGTAGATACTGTGCAATCAGGCGGATATTCTTCACATGCTCAGAAACACTTTTAACACCGGTACCGGACAGCAAAGCCTTTTCAATGTGATACATCCGCACATCAAAAGCAACGCTCAAATGATCTCCGTTCAAACCGCTATCAAGCAAAGGAGAAATATGAACTTTAGCCTCTTTGACCATGACAGGTGAAAGTGATACCCAAGTGTCGAGGTCGTAATACTTGTCCACATACTGCATAGCCTCACGTACCTGAATACGGTTGCTATGCGATTTGATTTTTACTACCATACCATGCAATTCCGTTTTGATCTGGTCATAATAAGCATGGAACCATGCATCTTCCTGATACTCCAGCTTCTGCAGTTCAAAAAGCATATCAAGCCGAATCTGGAACAGCCGCTGCGATAGGGTGAGCATCTCCTTGCCATCTTTCCCGTCGGGGTGTTCTCCGAAATATTCAAAGTTGCCGCAATAGTCGAATATCTGGAATCCGCTCTTGTCCTTTCCGGGGCCATAAATCTCCTCGAACAATCTAGTCCCGCGGCCGATCATCTGAACAAACTTGATCTTAGACCGCACCTTTTTAAAAAACACCAGATTCAGGACGGCAGGAACATCAACGCCGGTGTCCAGCATATCAACAGAAACAGCAATGCGGAACTCATCATCTTCCTCGAACTTCAGCACCAGATCATCGCCGTAGTTCACAGAATAGTCTACCAACTGGCAAGTGTTGGCAGGATACTCCGGGTACAATTCGTGGAAGCAATCCACAATCATTTGGGCGTGTTTATGGTTGTAGGCAAAGATGATAGTTTTGCCGAGCGTTTCTCCTCCATCAACACGATAACCCCATTGCATCAGTTCCTCCAGAACTCTGCGGCAGGTATCCTTGTTGAATAGGTATTTAAAAATCTCATTTCCGGGAATGTTGAAATCGGGAGTAGGAGGATCTTCCTCCAGATATTCATCTAACTGAGCCTTTTCATCTTCGCTCAGATTGTCGTAGTCAATACCTTTAGACAGCATCTTGGAGGTGCGGTTGATCACATGATAGCCAACCAGATACTTTTCTTTTACAGCATCCTCCAATGTGTAGTCGAAGTTGGGAATTCCGGCTTCGCAACCAAAAATTCGATATGTATTGGCGTCCACATCATTTTTCGGCGTCGCAGTCAGACCGACAAGGAAACTGTCGAAATACTTGAAAATGGTGCCGTAACGGTTAAAGATGCTGCGGTGTGCTTCGTCGATAATGATCAGGTCAAAACGTCCGGTAGAGAAACGCTTGTCCTCTGCATCTATATAGTTGATCATTGTCTGGTAGGTGCAGAACATGAGGCGTGCGTTGAAATCCTTTTCGCCGCTTGCCGATAGCTCACATACGCTCATGTTGGGCATCAGCTTTGCAAAATTGCGCTTTGCCTGATTGACCAGAGAAGTTCGGTCTGCAAGGAACAGGACATTCTTCACCCAATTATTCCGAGTGAGCACATCAACGAGAGAAATAGCCACACGGGTTTTACCTGTGCCGGTAGCCATGACCAAAAGGCCGCGGCGGTGCTTGGCATTCAGCCACTCACAGATGTTGGTGATGGCCATCTTCTGATATGGACGGTTGGTGATTTCATCGTTGATGGTTAAGTCAGTGATATCGCCACGGGTTCTCCGCTGAAGCATCAGTTCCAGATCTTCCATGGTGTGGAATGCCATGACCGGGCGGTCAGGGTAAATACCATCGATGATTTTGGTACTGTAGCCGTTGGTGTAGTAGAGGACGGGCTTATAACCATATACTTTTTTTATGCACTCGCCGTACAAATCGACCTGATGGCGGCCTTTTTCGGGGTCTACAGAAGTTTTCTTGACCTCAATGATGGCAAGCGGCTTGCCGTCCTTACCATAGAGAACATAATCGCAGAAGCCAAAACCTTGTGCGTTGGGCATTCCGTCTACCTTGATCTCAATACCAGCTTTTGCGGGCTGAACAAGGTTTTCAACATCCAGAACATCCCAACCGGCTTCCTTCAGGTACAGATCGATGTACAGCCTGCGGGTAGCAGCTTCACTCATGTAAGGTGGTTTCCGATAAGCAGACTCTGTCCCGCTCTCTTTGGAGGCAATTAAGCCAAGCAGATATGCAATGTTATCATAGGCAAGTTTGGATTCCTTTTTGCGGACGCTTCTTCCGTGCTTGGCGTTCATGCCGAGAATGCGGACATAGTGGAGGGCGTTTACAGTGTCCGCATCATTCATATAACCGGTTACGACAGGGCTGTCGATCAGTTCAAGCAGAGAGGCTTTGGGTGGCTTTTTCACACCGGCCTTGCTGTAAATAAAGTCAACTGCATCCTCCAAAACCGCACGGCAAATTATCGCACGGTCAAGGTGCGTTTCAGCTTCCTGCGCTTTTTCCAGTTTTGAATTCATCTGTTCCACTGTCATAACGGTCCCCCCTTATTTTCAGGAATGTTTTCCGCTCAGATACAAATAATTATTCAAAAGCCAAAACACCATTGGCATATTTAACTGCTCCGGGCTTTTTCTGCGGATATGAGTGCGCAATCATTTTTAGTTCTTCCATCAAATCAAATACTGCCAGATAATCACCTTTGATGCGATTTTGCTCAAAATCATATCGCAATGTGGTAAACATATCTTTAATTGCAGGAAGAATTGTTGAAATATTGCTGATTTTACTATCGTTTGTCCTTTGAGTCGCAGCAGGAAGTTGACCAAAGAGATCGTCCAATTTATGCCCTCGTGCCTGCTTTCCGGCATGAAGATTCTCATGGTAAATGATAGCCTTCATATATATTTCACAGGCAAGACCAGAAAGAGCCAAATACATCTCCAAGTGCGCATCATGCGAAATGTCTGGATTAGAAGTATTACAATTCTCTTTGACCAAATCGTAAAAACCATCAGCAGTATGTACGGCGGATGTAGCCAACATTTTCACACTGTCATTGTCTGTATAATCCACATCTTGTGAAAGAAAGTTCACTTCGTCAATAATCAAGGTTCCACCATCGAGGTGCGTTTGCCCGTCAAAAACCAAGGTTTCACCTTCCATATGTGCTACAGCGCCGTTGGTAAAGCTTCGACTATACTCATTGTTGCTCATGTAAACACCTCGCTCAAAATAGACATAATATCAAATTGTAAAATATTGCACATTCTTTGACAAAGCCTTCTGCACGACAACTTTTGATTTGTCGATCTGGGCGACGAAGGCGGCGAAGGCGTTCTGCTGATCCATCGGTGGTAAAATAAATGTCTTTTCTCCAAGTTTGGATTTTGAAAGTATACCCTTAAGTGCCATATTGAGTTCTTCCACCAAGTAATCTTTTGATGTTTGTAAAAGGACATAAAGAAATAGCGCATTGTATTTCTTCGGAACAATGGCATTTATTTGCTGGTTAAAGGCAACCTGCCTGTCAGTAATGCAAACTTTACCGATACTCGCAACGCTACCAGCTATACACGCCATCAGAATAGCGCCCTTTTCAACATAACGTCCCACCTTTAGTCCAACTTCTGATAAAGATTCCGTTGCCCGTGTCGGATACATCATCTCTGCCATGATATTATCCGTCTTAATCCATTCAATATAATCGCCATAATAATCATTCACAGTTCTTGACGGTGTATTACCAGTCACAATCTCGCATGAATCCTCCAAGCGTACCTTGTTGAAGCCATAAGGATTTACTTTAGAGTCACCAAACAACTCGACAAATCGGGCTTTGATGAGGTTGTCCAGTTCTGCAAGTTGCTGTTCTCGGCTTTTAATAACCTTGGATAGAGCGTCAAGTTTTGCAACAAGACGGGTTTGTTCATCCAAATTAGGAATAGAAATATCGATAGCTTCTAACCCTTTATTTGTTATTGCTCGTTGCGTGGCTCCGGATGAATGCTTGTTTTTTTGCCTCAAGAAAACATCACTCGTCAGCAAGTAATATAAGCATTCAGCAGTTATCATACCCGGCTTCGCTCTTACTGCAAAAAAGCCTGTAGAATAAATGTTCTCGGCATTTTCTTTGTCCAAAAGGATTGTTTTCTTTGTATCTGCCATTTTAGCAAATAAAACATCGCCAGATTCCGCCGTTAGATCTGCTCTTGACGGACGATCTTCATATCCGACCAACTCAACAGATTCCTCGTCAATGTGATCCACCGCAAGAGCGCCCGTGCTAACATAGCGTTTTGTTCCTTCATATCGCTTGGGCTTGCTACCAACAAGAGTAACACAGTTTGTAAACTTCATCTCGTTATCCCCACAAATCCGAATTTATAGTCCTAACAGTTTTTCAAGCTCATCCATCGTCTGACCGATCTGCATTTCCAATTCACGCAGATTGGTCATGATTTCCTGCGTGGACGGGTACTCAACTGCAACATAGTCAATCTTCTTGTACTTGTTAATGGATAGATCGTATCCATTATCTATGATTTCCTGTTTCGGCACAAAGAAGCTCTGCTCAGTCCGCTCACGATCGCCCTCAGTCTCACGATTATGGAACCGGGCGATAATGTCCGGGATATCGTTTTCCTTGATCTCAGAACGCTTATCGTCCAGACTGTACCCGTCAGCCCTCATATCATAGAACCAGACATCTTCTGTGCCACCGGCATTGGTCTTGGTGAAAATCAAAATGGCCGTAGACACTCCCGCATAGGGCTTGAACACACCGGATGGCATGGAAATTACAGCCTGCAACTGCTGATTTTCTACCAGCTCATGACGGATTGCCCGATGAGCCTTGGATGAACCAAAAAGTACACCGTCTGGAACGATGCAGGCACAGCGACCGCCAACTTTGAGCATCTTCGTGAACAGCGCCACAAAGAGCAATTCTGTTTTTCTGGTCTTGCAAAGGCCCAACAGATCTTTGCTGATTTCCTCTTGGAACACGCTGCCGGTAAAGGGAGGGTTGGCCATGATGAGAGAATACTGATCTCGTTCGGTATTCTCTCCGGACAGGGAATCCTGATAGGTGATATGCGGATCCTCCACACCGTGGAGCATCATGTTCATGGCGCCGATGCGCAGCATGGACTGATCGGTATCAAATCCGGAAAACAGGCCGGATTTGAAGTAACGCATATTCTCGGTTTTCATCAGTTCTTTTTTCTGATGCTCGCTGATATAGGCTGCGCTGGACAGCAGAAAACCAGCAGAACCCATAGCCGGGTCGAGAATGGAATCCTTGAGGGTAGGCTGCATCAGCTCCACCATCATGTTGATGATATGGCGAGGCGTGCGGAACTGACCGTTTTCCCCGGCGGCTGCGATTTTACCCAGCAGATACTCGTAAACATCGCCCATGATGTCCTTGTTGTTCATGTCCATGGCATCGATGCCGTCCACGACTTTTGCAAGCACCTTTGCTGTGGGAATCAGGAACACGGTATCCTTCATGTAGCGGCTGAATGCGGTGTCTTTGCCATCACCGATGGTTTTGATGAAAGGGAATACATAGGTCTGGATGTTGGTTAGCATCTCGCCGGGTTCAAAGTTGTGGAATATGTTCCAACGGAGATTTTTGTATTCCGTTTCCAACCGGGGATTTTCGCTAATCACGCATGTGCCGTCCTGAAATACCTTGTTCTTCAGGGGAACGCCAAGCAGACTTGCATTGGCTTCTGCCTTCAGCTGGTTGTCATCCAGCAGCTTCATGAACATCAGATAAGTAATCTGCTCCAGAACGGTAACGGGACTGGTAATGCCGCCCGTCCATATCGTATCCCATATGGAATCAACTTTGTTTTTCATTTCGCCTGTAATCATATTAAAATCCTCCAAGGCTGTTTTCGTATTTTCTTCGCACCGGTGGCAAACTGCATTTTTACAGTTTGGGTACCGCCGTGTGAAGAAAATCGCAGGTGTCCAGAGGGATGCAATGCCTTTGGCTCAGGTTTTCCAATAGGGGCGAGCAGCACCCTACTGGCACACGATTTTGCTCAGCAAAGTCTATTGTGTTAAATCACACCGGCAGGCGTATCCTCACCTGCAGGAACAACCGAGTGCAAGCCGAAAGGCGTCTTGTCTATGTCGGGGTGGTGCTTGATGTAGTCAAGCAGATCGAGCCAGAACTCGTTTAACCCAAAGTCCATAATAGAGATGCCCGTTGTCATATATCAATGACGCTGCTAATTCTCCGGCATTTTTATACGGCTGATATTGCAAAAAAGTGATAAATCCGATCCTTGCATCAAACCAGCAATTCCCATTTGCCGTATCTCTTGCCGCTTTCTCTGCGGATATAGTTTTTATCTTGCAGCGACTTCATAATCCGCTTTACGGTTGCGATAGACCTTCCCGTTGCGGTCACAAGCTCTTGCTGCTTGATTGCCGGGTTTTGTGCGACCAGTTCCAAAACCGCCAGTTCTTCCAGCGAGCAGTCTAAAGTATCAAATTGATACTTTGGAGCTTTTGAATTGATACTTTGGGACTTATCAACATCCACATAATCAATGTGCATATAACGATTCTTCAGCTCGTGCTCTGTGCCCAAAAGGAGGTTATCGAAAAACATCTCCAAGAACTTTGTGGTGGAGTGAACGCCCTTTTGCAGATTCGTATAGTTCGCTCTGACCAAGGCGTTGCGGAAGTACCACGAATTCTTTTCAAAGGCATCGTTGTTTACACGAAAGCCGAAAGTTTTCATATATTTGATCATAAAGACGGCGGTGGCACGGGTATTTCCCTCGCCGAAGGGATGGATTTGCCAAATGTCCGAAGCGAATTTTGCCAGATGCTTCACCGCTGCATCTACGGACAAACCCTCATAGGAGAACTGTTTTTCAGTGGCAAAATCGTAATCCAGCGTATCCTTGATACTGTTCCAGTCCGCATAGATCACGGTGTCGCCGTTCAGCACCCACTCTTTCTTGGTGATGTTGTACTGCCGAATTTGCCCCGCGTGGTCGAATACACCCTCAAACAGCCTACGATGGATGGAGAGCCACTCGGCGGGGGAGAATTGGAAGGCTTTTTCCCCCAACAGTTTTGCGATTCTGGCGGAAACAATGTCCGCTTCTTTGGTTTCGTTCTCTATTTCGGTGCGGGTGGTGCGCTGCTCATAATAGCTATGAATGCGCTGCTGGGCTTCATCAATAGTGATTTTGCCCTCGATGTGATCCTTGGCAGTATCCAGCAGATAGGCAGAGGTGTTCAGCCCGTCCACCGCCTGCAAGCCGATGGCGGTCTGCCACGCCCCGCTTTTTTCGGCCCGGTCCGGTTCACCCTGCTTGATATATTCTTCAAGTTCAAATTGCCAATTCTGATCCGGCATATTTGCACCTCATTCCTTCTTTGAAATATCAATTGCCGCCTTACCAACAGTTAACACAAGACCACCAACTGCAAGGGCACCGCCCCCTACCTTTTTCAAAGCGTTGCCACATTTTTCTTTCATGTCTTTTCGCTCTGCAATATGTACAGGGCAATAAGTTTCTTTTACATTATCGGGAATTTGCTTAAAACACTTCGGATGCTTGCAAACATAGCTCAGTTTGGTGCCACACTTAACACAGTACTCATCGGATTCTTTGTAGTAAGTTTTCCTGTATTCTTTACAATTACTGTTCAAACAACCTTTTACCCGTTTCATTCCTGAGATTCCTCCTTTGCCACACCCAAGTATAGAGTTTTGCTCGGGCTGTTTAATGCTCTGTTGAGTTCAGCAGTGTCCAGTTTTAATTGGCTGCGAGATGCCCACAAACCAGTTTCTGTCCCATCATCGTTCACATCATATTGAGATAATAGCAAGGCATTTCTTGAAACATCGTTATCAATGAAATATGAATACTCTTCAAGCACTCGTGCCATAGGACCATGCTCGCCAATGTCACAGTAGATTCCTGCACGGAGCATAGTTGCCTGATGAATGAAAGCGAACGACTGGTTGATATTGTTCATATGTTCTAATATCAGATTTTTTCGCTTGCCTTTTGCTTTTTCGTATTCTTTCTGCTCAATATATCTAATATCTGATTGCATCGTTAGTTTTAATTGGAAGGTCGATTCCGCCAATGCCTTCAGCGCCTGCGCTTGCAGGGCATTTCTAAGGCCTACATCGGATACACTTCTGGATTCTAAGAACAAAGACAAACCACTGTAATAGAGACCAATGCGGTCATTCTGCTGTCCTTGCAGAACTTCTCTGACACTGCCATCAATCAAAATCAATTGATTGGCAACATCCTGTATCTGGTCTTGCAGTGCTTGCATCTGCAACGCATTTGCCATCTGCGCAGGGTCAATTCCTTTTCGAAAAATCTCCTTTTTGATAGGAAGTTTTGAACCATACTTACCATTTACACGAAGTTGGGCATAGGTTTTACCATGTTCCTGTGTCAGTTTTAATGTTCCGCTTTCTATAGCTTTTAGAGTGCTTTCAGAAGCATCAACCACATAACGGCAACCTTCATCCATTGCTTGCCGAACCTGTGTTAAGGTCGGCATTTCTCTGATTACCGCACGGTATATGCTTTGAGCGACCATCTGTGCTTGTTCCAATTCCTTCTTGATTCCGCAGGAAAGGAGGTATACAGGGTAAGATACATCATACGGAGATGTCTCCTCCGAGTTGGATGTCATTAATTCAAATTTAGCATCTGTCATCATTAACTTCTCCTCATCGAGATTCATCATTTTATTAAATTACCTACAGTTCTTCCGCCTTGAAGGTCGTGTAACCCTCGTAATAATAGCTGTGGTCGATGCCCTTCCTATACACTTCGCGGCTGTTTATCTCGTCGGACAGTGCCGCCTCCAGATACATCAGCGGCGCAAAGCGGAAATTACCCTTTGCCAGATTCACCGCGCGCAGCTTTCCGGCAAAGTCGTAAATATCCTCAAACAGATATTTGTGAATCGCTTGCAAGGTCGAGAATTTACCAGCCGGCAGGGTGTTAAGCACGCCGTTTTCAAACAGTTCTACCGCCTTTTTCTTGCTGAGGCGTTCTTCTTCCCGGGCAAGATCGGCGGAGCTTGTCAGCCCCAATTTATTTTCCAGTGCCATCGTGCATCTCCTGATTAATTTACAAGGTATTTAAGCACAAAAAACAGTCCGGCAAGCACTGTAATAATCAATAACACAATCCATCCAGTGGCTTTCTTCGCTTTCTTTTTTGAGTAAACCGGCTGTACGGAATATGTATATTGTGCTTGCGGAGATTGGTGGAGCGGTTTTGGCTTTGCGACAGGCCGAGGTTTTGTCGCCTTTTGATACATAGCAAGAGGATCACCTTGCTTCATAATCCTATCATAAAAATTGTCAATCCATTGTGCGTCGCTGAGGTCGCACATATTTTCTTCGCTGCTATTCGGGTCGTGTACAATTTGGTTTCTGACCCAGCGGTAATGCTTAAGGCACTTGAGATCTTCGACCCAGCCTTGAACCCAATATGAACCATTTGGGGTACTTTCCATCTCGGCTATATAAGCGGAGACACCGTGCTGAGTTTGCAGCATATCGCCACACAGCTTTTCGAGATGCTTATACGAATCTATAAAGCCCATAGATCATCACCCAATCCAGATTATTTATCCGCCGCCACGCCGGACTTCATCCAGGCGTCTACTTCGCTGATCTTAAATTTCCAAAGGCGGCCTATTTTCGCAGCGGGCATATTTCTTTTCTCTATCCAGGCGAGTACCGTATCACGGCTGACGCCGAGGTATTCGCAAATCTCCTTCATTGAGTACCAGCGTTCGATGGTCGGTTCCATTAAAACATCCTCACTTTCGGGCAGGGTTCAATAGCTACAATTATACAATTTAAGTATATCACAGCATGGCGTATTTATCAAGGATTATTGCGGATTTACGAGGAAAACATAGGATAATCCCATGCTTTCAAGAATGAACTTCTTGTTTTTTTATCACAGGGCCTTATCAGATGGGGGGAATATTCGCCGAAAATTCGCTCCATTCACCCGCTTGGAGTGAATGGAGCGAATTTGGCTTGCAAACCGAATCGTAAAATGGTCAAATCTGCAAATCTGGTTTTCGCACATTGGGCTTTTCCTTCTGGCTGCGCTATTATGTTGATGTTGATAGAAACCCACACGGCGGGCGTGAAAGGAGGAAGAACATGTACAACAGATTTGCAGAAAAGCGCAGGCGGTATCTGCGCACACATATGGACGGGATCTACACGGGAATGCTGCTGACGGGGACCCTGGAGCCGCATCTCGCGGAGATCGGCGAGTCGGCACAGGCCATGTTCGACCGGATCGTGGAGCAAATGAAGAAGGCCGGAGGCGTCACCGAGCAGCTGAAGGCTGCGGATCAGATGGAATGGGTCGGACGAATGAACTCCATCCGCAGCCGCGCAGAGGAGATCGTCTTCTCTGAACTGGTCTACTGCTGAGGTGCGGCCATGTTCGGACGAAGGAAAAGAGATCGGGTCTTGGTGCTCTGCGCCGGCGAGCGACGGCTGCTGACAATGGCCCTGTTGTCCTTTCGGAACAAGCTGGTAGCAAGCGGCAAGCCCACCGAGGATATCAATGAGCTGCTGATCCGACTGCTACGGTAAAAACTGAATACGAGAAATAAGCGTCTGCTTCTGAAAAGAGGCAGGCGCTTATTTTTATGGCATCAATTTTGCAGCCACACCGATGAAATCCGGAATGGACATGGTATCACTTTTGATGCCATAGACGAAAAATGGCTCCATTTCGGAGCCACGAGCAGTCCTGCATAGGAAAATGGCTCCAATTTGGAGCCAAAACAAAAGAATTTTTCAAGGGGGTTAATTTTTTGGCCTTCTCGCTGCCTACCAAGTGAGGGGAACTTTGAAAAAGCTCTGCACAAGCTCGGCTTTTTATAATTTACCAGCTCAAAAGAAAAAATTTTGAAAAGCAGCGGGAAAATCCGAAAAAAATTCGGCAAAGGGAAAGTGAGAGGAGCTTCTAAGCTTCCCCCGTGTACCTCGACAACTGAATAGCCGTTACCGAGACAGATATGACTGTGCGACGACCGCAAAAGAGCGAGCACGGCAACGCCGCGGAGACCCCGGGGCAGGCATATAAAAACGATATCGGAAGTACGGTGCCAAACCAAAAAACACAATTACCAGCGAAAGAAAGAAGGTGAAACACATGAACAAGCTACAACTGATCGATGCCGATACCCTGTATTACAAACCCCTTGCCCACCCCAAAATGCTCATCGACGGTGTTCTCTCCGACGGGCTCGCCATTTTAGCGGGTGACTCCAAGATCGGCAAGAGCTGGATGGTGCTGTGGCTGTGCCTGCAAATCAGCCGCGGCGAGGCGGTGTGGGGGCTGCCCACCAGAAAAACCGATGTGGTATATCTGGCTTTGGAGGACCGGGAATGGCGCGTTCAGCAGCGTATGCAGGAGCTGACGGACTCTCCGCCGGAGAATCTCCGCTTCGGCTTTTCCTGTGGACAGCTGGGCGCGGAGCTGGAGGGGCAGATCGAGGAGACTCTGCGGGAATTTCCCTCCACGGGCCTGATATTCATCGATACCCTCCAAATGGTGCGGGACAATACTTCCGCAAAGGTCAATGCCTATGCCCAGGACTACAAGGATCTGTCCGGCCTGAAAAAGCTTGCCGATGACCACGGCATTTGCATCTTCGTTGTCCATCACACCCGGAAGGAGCGGGACAGCAGCAATATCTTCAACGATATGACCGGCTCCACAGGCATTCTGGGTGTGGCGGATACGGGGATGATTCTCCGCAAGGATGACCGCTTCGGCGATTGCGCCACCCTCTGCATTACGGGCCGGGATGTTGAGGAGAAGAAGCTGAAAATGAAGATGCGGGGCGTTCGATGGGAGATTACCGAGGCGCTCAGCGCCAAGGATTTGCGAAAGGAACGCATCCCGGACTTTGTTTTTCAGGTGGCGGATTTCCTCTTGGCGCACGGGCGGTTTCGGGGCACGGTGTCCCAGCTGCTTGCCGCCGTAGGTAATACGGAGCTGAAGCCCAACCTCGCCAGCAAGCATCTGACCCGCCATTACAGCGATGTGCTGCAGCCCCTGGGAATCACTTACGAGTATCGTAAAACGGCGGCTGCCCGGCTGGTGCTTTTGGAGCTGCATGACGGTGCTGACGGTCATGACGGTTCCCTCGGGAGCGAGAGACTTGCGTCACTGCGGAAACAGAATGACGGCATCGCCAGGCTTCCCCAAGCATCGTCACAAGCGTCATCTGCGTCATGGGAGGAGGCGGAGGACGATGAGGAATTGCCGCTTTAAGGGGTGCGGGGCTATACACCGCTTTTTTATCCGTAAGGATAACGAGCATGGGATTTGTGTAGCCATGCGGCACCCAATTCCCCCGTATCTGCCGATACGAAAGGGGCGCGCCCCTGTAACCCCGCTGAAAGGATGTGATAGCTATGCGGACTCGAACAGAGGAAATCAATGTGCGGGTCTATAAAACCGAGAAGAATACCATTCGCAGAAAGGCAAAGAAATGCGGCATGAATATGTCGGAATATCTCCGAACCTTGGGAACCGGCGCAGTGGTGAGGGAAGCTCCGCGCCGGGAGCTGATGCTGGCGTATCAGAAGCTGACAATGCTCCACGATACCGTCCGCTACGAGCTTGCCATGAGGGACTTTGACGAGGCTTTGACCGAGATCGAGAGCCTGCTTCTGCGCGCCTATCACGGGAAGGAGGATGCCGATGGCGGTGACGAAGATCTGGGCGATCCATGACAGCGTCAGCCGTGTGGTGGACTACTGCACCAACCCCAGCAAGACCAAGCTGAGCGACCTGGAGCAGGTGCTGCTGTATGCTGCCGACAAAGAAAAAACCCTGGATGAGGGGGAGCAGCAATACGCCGTCACCGGAATTGGCTGCAGGGCGGAGTCTGCCGCAAGGGAGATGGCTGCCGTGCAGAGGCGCTTCGGCAAAGCCGGCGGCAATGTGGCCTACCACGCCTACCAGTCCTTCAAGACCGGTGAGGTCACGGCGGAGGAATGCCATCGCATCGGCGTGGAGACGGCGCGGCGGCTTTGGGGGAACGACCGGCAGGTGCTTGTTGCCACCCACTTCAACACCGGCACTTATCACAACCACTTTGTTGTGAATCCGGTGAATATGTGGACGGGCAAAAAGCTGGAGGCAAAATACGAGGTTTACTACAAGCTGCGGGATATGTCCGACCGTATCTGCAAGGAGCATGGCCTGTCGGTGGTGAAAAATCCCCAGCGGCACAAAACGGCGCGGTCGGTCTACTTTGCCGAAAAGAACGGCGAGCCCACCCGCTACAACCTCATGCGGCGGGCGCTGGACGAGGCGCTGACGATATCGAGCAGCTGGACGGAGCTGAGCGCTGTGCTGCGGAAGAAGGGCTATGTGTTCGTGTGCGATCCCTACCGCAGGTATGCAACCATCCGCTCTCTAAGCGCTAAAAAGTGTATGCGTACCTTTCGGCTGGGAGCCGAATATGACAAGGAGGCGCTGCAGGACAGGCTGCTGGAGAACCAGCGGGACATCCGTGTGACCCGGCGCTATTTTGAATTCATGAGGCCCTACACACGGGAATATGCCAGGAAAAATCCGCCGACGGAAAAATATTACCGGCAGCGGGATTTTTATCTGCATTTGCCCCGCGTCACCGGGTATTTGAGCTTCTTCCGCTGTGTGGCAATCGTGCTGGGCGTTGCGCCGCTGTACGAAAAGGAGTATCGGCAGCCCCTGTCAGCGGAGTGCCGGGAGGCTTGCCGCAGGCTGGATCGCTTCACCGACGAGATAACGCTGGTGTGTCGGGAGCGTTTGGATACGCCGGAGGATGTGCAGAGGTTTCTTGCACAAATGGACAAGGAGATGGATGCAATATCCGCTGCACGCAGCAAAATCCGCAATAAGCAGCGAGGCTGCGCCGATCCTGCGGAGAGGGCCGAGCTGAAAAAATCCTGCGCCGCCTGCACCGCAGAGCTTTCCCGGCTTCGGAAGCAAAAGCAAACCGCCTATAACATGATTGAGGATAACCCAAAGCTGAAAGCCCTCTTGGCGTGTGAAATGGATGCGTGGGTGGAAAACGACCCCTACCTCTCCCCGCGGGAAAAGCAGGTGCTGCGAAATCGGCGGCCGCCCCAAGAGGAAAAGACGATTATACGATGAAAGGAAGGATTCGATGAAGAACGAC
>UMIA01089371.1_pt1 | contig 21198 bp, 19 predicted proteins | sample 1965701 | NCBI WGS metagenome assembly UMIA01 (sample SAMEA4836113, study PRJEB28245) | human gut metagenome | biome: gut microbiome; material: fecal sample | place: Denmark | collected 2008 | reverse complement strand
CTCAGGCCCTCAACCAATTTGCGCAAAATCTCGGGCGTTATCCGACAATCAGGACGCAGTTCAGTTTTTGAAGTGCAGTTCATTTATGGAGCCAATGGCCAAAGATCTTCGAAGCACATTTTGTCTCACACTACTTACATTGGATATAACGTCCGGATTCTTGCGCATTTTGGGTTTTCAGGCCTGACGTGAAAGGCAAAGCCCCGCGTCCTGTGTACGGTTCTTTCATTCGCCAAAACGAAAAACCGCGATTGGAAACCAGAAGACGGAACCATGCCTGAGAACATTATACAGATCGACCGGCACATGCCCCGGACCAGGCTCGACCGGCCGACCTGTGGAATCGTGTCGGGCATGATACAGTCTTCCGCAATCAATGGTTCGGCGACTAAAAATCGCGCCCGACAGGCCGTGCCCCTCCACCTCAGAGGCCAAAACCAAAGTGCGCAAAAAACGGACGTTATCTCTGATCACCAATCAGATACGACTACTCAGATACTGCTCTGGAAACAATTGTTTAACCAAGAAGACCTCTACCAACGACTTTTCAAGATCCTGCAGATTCTCGGCATCCTACTGGTGATCTACATCAGCTACACTCTGATTGACTTCGTGCGTCATGGGCTGTTTTCGGTGACAGTCAATCGCAGCCGCGGCCACTGGTTCGAACTTGTATGGACTAAGATGCCCCATAAAGTGCAAGCTTTTAGGAGCGTTCACACGAGCGATCTTATTGAGTAATGTTTGTCGTAAGTCTGCGTGTAGTGGATATAACCACACAGACTTACGACAAAGTAAAATCAGATCTTTCCTATTGAACGCTGCCATATTTTCTCGAACAGTTCGCCTTTATGCCGATCAATAGTGAAACGAAATATTAAACGCCGGACGGAATCCGCTAGTATACATGCGGACATAACGACGATCGACAGCCCTATCGCGTAGAAGAAACTGAACGGTTGATTGTAAAATGTCGTAAAATCAACAATCTTCGTCCATAAAAAAGTGAAAAGATTTGGATGACACGTAATGAGATATATAGATAGCGCGGAACTCGCGCAATAGTTAACGATGACACTATGAAATTCGTGACGAATAGCGACGAATACAATCCCTAATCCAATCGCCACCATTGGCAGTTGCCAACCAGAACGATAAAACGCCCCCCATTCTGCTGCGCTGGAAGCACTATGCGCCACTAACGCAGCAGTCAGCTGAGAAACAAGCAAAAATGCATAACCGCCAATAATCATTATCCAAGAGGAGCGGCGTGACGGTATTTCCATATACCAACGCAAATAGCTGATGAGAACGTAAAGAATCAACATGCCGGCAACATCGTTTCCCGATGTAGAAAGATCAAGGGAAAACCACGGAATTAGACACAAAACAAGCCAAACCAATAGCAGTCCACAAAGATTGCGATGAATATTCTGTCCCAGTTTGCGCAATCCATCCGTAAGGAATGGGCAGAGAAGAATGAATAGTGCATAACTAGATGGATACCACCATAGGCCTGAGCATAGCGGCATTAGAGAACGCAGCACATCTCCCACTGAGACTGGATGAGCTAATAAAATTTGACCAGCAAGGAGTGCCACACTCCAGAACAGCACTTCTCGCTCTAGCAGCCAAACACGTTTCAAGCTATCGTGCAAATCGCCGGAACGCTCGCATAGAAACCAAGCCGAGATAGCAAAGAAAATTACGACGCCTACCCTCCCAAGGCTCAATGATTCAAATGCAATTCGTTTTACAGTTAGAGGCTGCCCGTAAATCCACCCACCCCAGACTCCTGCATTATGATGCGTCGTGACCATATGATCAAAAACAATCAACAGCATAGCCAGTAAGCGAAGAATTTCAATAGACGAATTTCGCCCCCTGGGTTTAGATGGGGGGGCAGATTCTAGCGAATCGTGTGACGTTACATTTTGCCTATCCATTTCACTTCTCTCCTTTTCTATGAAAAACTAAAGTGAGTTAAACGTCATTCTGCAGTTAGAACCATTCGTCTACCAATCGAAGAATGTCAGGATCATATGAAATACGACGATTTAATTTGTAAATGAAAGTATTGGATTTACTGAAATAAGACTTCTTCCTTATACATTCTTCATTCGAATCACAGAGAGAAAGATGCAATAATTCACAATCTTCATTATTGTCAGGAAGTTCTTTATACTCATCGAATATAACAGGTATCTTCGAGCGAAGAAGTTTAGCAAAGTAAAAAACTAAGAAATAGTCAATTACAGGATATTCTTTCTTAATATATTCAAGAATCATTTCCCTCATAAGATGTACGAATAGAGCATGAGGATATGAGCACAGGAAGTAACTTTGCCATTCATTCCCAAAAGGCACATATCGCTCATAAGGATATGGATTCAGTCCCTTTGGAGACAGAAAAACGAATTGACCACACCAATCGGGGATGGGACGGGCAGCAAAAATGCTCGAGTCCACCCAAATACCACCAAATTCGTCCAGTAGGCTAACTCTCACCAAATCAGAGAAAAGTGCAGGACGAATACGGCCAGATTCAAAAGCCTCAAACGCATATTTAGGGATTATGTCCAAACGCTTCAACTCATCTATATCGACGAATCGGACTGGATGCTTACCAGCCTGTCTCCTTATGCGTTCCATAAGCTGACGTTGCAGCTCTGGCATATCATCACTCCCCTGTAGCCAGCAGAACCAGATAGGAAGACCGGAAAATCCGCCATCTATAACAGCCGTCTCCGATAATTCTTCCCATTCAGCCAATTCTTTTGAATACAAGCTCTCAAGCCATGAATAGACTTCCTTCTGAAGAGCACGGCAGACTGATAACGGGGTGTTCACTCGGCACTCTTCAAAAAATTTATGAATAATTTTATTGGCACAATACTTGGGAGACGCGTTCCACCAAAAACTGATTTTCCTTAAACCGTCAAACATTTTCTCTAATACCTATATTCGAAACTTATTTGCTGCATACTTCGAATCACTTATATGAGCATGGATGACAATCGACCCCAGCTCTAACATCTCATCTTTTTCCAACTTCGTAGTGCTTCATACTCTGGTTCGTCGCAACACTTTCGACACCATCGACACGGTGAAGGAATCATGCATTGCCAGCAGAGCTGAACCGTACGTCACTGAGAAAACCGTTCCGGACAAGGCAGCCAGAGGGAACGCGCCCAGCTGCACAAAATGCCTTACGGCTAAAGTAGCCAAAACCGCGATAAACATTGCCGCAAAAGGTTTTATGATACTAATCCTGCGCCATATCTTTGCCAGCAAAGATCGTAGGGAAAAAATCTGGAATACAAGCACGGATAATTCCGCAAGAAGAATCCCCAACGACGTGCCTGAAGCCCCAAACGCGGGAATCAAGAAAAGATTTACGACAAAAGCCACCACAGCCCCGGCAATCTGGGAATACATGACCTTTTTCTCCTGCCCAGTAGGCACAAGAATCTGTAAACCGGTTACGTTGCTCAGTCCGACGAACAACAGCACCGGCATCATCAGACGCATAGGCACCACGGCATCCGCATACTGAGGGCCGGCAAGTATCTCAACCACCTCGGGAGCACAGATGGTGAAGACTCCGATCAAAAGCAATGCCGCGACGATGACACAGTCAAAAGCTTTAATTACGAGCGAACGAAATTCAGCTTCCTTATGTTTGGCCAGATAGTACGACAGTCTCGGCAGCAGGACCGGTCCAAGAGCACATACGACTGAAGTGAGTATGTTTCGCAATTTGGCAGCGGCATCAAAAATGCCTACGACCGACGCATCCTGCATAAAACCAAGCATGATAGTGGCGATGGAACCGTAAACCGTGCCTGCGATGGACATGCCGAAAAACACCATGATCGGCTTGATATGTCGTTTCAAATCGAATGGCGGAAGCGGTCTGACCGTAATGATCTTCCTCACATTAATAAGATTGAGTATGTTGGACGCATACCCAGCGAATACCGTAATCGCCGCATAAACTATATAGTCGCCAGACTGATGAACCAGCACGAACATCAGCACGATCGAGATTATCTTAAACGCAAGGTTCCTCGCAGTGATGTAACCATACTGTTCCATGGCCTGATACAGCCAATCCATACCGATAGCCGATAAAATGAACGCACCGCTGTTGACTAGCATAAGAGCCTCATCCTCATGCAAGCGAGGAACTAAGAACAACGCGGCGAAAAAGGCTACGTACACCACGCCGGTAACAATAAGATTCAGAATCAGAATCTCTTGAGCGGTGCGAGATAATTTCTTCTTATCATCGCGCACGCGAGCGCATGCCCGAATGCCATACGTAGGGATGCCCAGCATCGCGAACATGCTGAAGTACTGCACCACAGAAGCAACAAAAGCGATACGCCCGTTGCCTTCCACTCCAATTACGCGAGTCACATATGGAAATGTAATCAGAGGGAATAAGAACGAGGAACTCGTTAATATGAAATTCATTACTGCATTGAATTTCACCGAACGAATCTTCACCGCAGAATCGTTTCCGCTTTGATTATGATTAACGCTCACGCCTGCCCCACAACATGCTTCAAAACTCGCTTGACCGCTTTCTTGACAAGCGCCAGACCATGCAAAGGAACATATGCACTGCATCCCGTTATATGCATCAACCTAACCGCAGGTGCAATGCACTTCTCCTTGAAAATCGAAGGACGCAGCTTCTGAATATCCTTGTCCAGAGAAACAGCCAGCGTTTTCTGTGAATCAGTCGGACTCATCCCCAACAAAATCTCCATTGTATTGCTATATAGTCCCGCGGAGGTACGATTCGCCAGATTCTCCAACTGAGCATCGCCAAAACGCATGCTGGCCACCAAGATAGTCACCTGCGCATGATCTTTGACATACTTGCGATAGCCTTCTTCAGATACGGATTGCCCAGGACGCCCGATGCGCGAACAATATAAATGCAACGGAGTCGACAGCACCGTTGTCGCATTACAGAAACCCAAAAGGCTAAGCGGTAGGTCAGTATACATGCAGTGTTCCGGTAAATTCACCTTAGCCTTCCGTAGCATACTGGTTCTAAACGTAGCACAATGCAATTGCAGGTTGATTCGGTCTGCCGCCTCATTCGGCTGATACGGTTCCTTTCGGGGGGTAAGATGGCAGTTGTACGTGTCAGTAGGACTGCCATCCTCATATCGGTATTCGCCTACTGTGTAAACGACATCTGCATCAGTTGACCTCAACACATCGAGGTACTCTTTGAGATGCTCTGTGATGATGAAATCATCCCCGTCAACCTGCTTAAAGAATTCCCCTTCGGCTATCGAAAGACTGGTATTTATAGTAGATCCATAGCCGCCATTCACCTTAGAAATAAGCTTTATAGACCGAGGATACCGATCCACATATTCTTGGGCTATCTTTGCGGTCCGATCCTTCGAACCATCATCCACAACAATGATTTCTATCTGTTCCATAACGGAATCATCTATAAGTGACTCAATACATGGTTCAAGCCACCTTTCCATGTTGTATGCCGCTATCGAAAACGTGACAATTTTCTCAGATTCCATTACTGCCTTTCCCCTATGATAGTCATTGCAAACTTCTATGTTATTTTTCAATAACAAACATTTAACAGAATTTTCAGCACGTATGGTATAAAAATCGATATTTTTAAAATAGCAAGTTTCCCAAATTCCTTACAACTCATTCTATTTTTAGCGCGTAAGATGCAAGGCGCATACTTAGAAAGTTTTCTTCGACAAAAATCAAGGTTACCGCGATTGGCGCTTTTCCATTCATTACGACATACAAACCAACAAGTGTTCGCCACGGCCCTATAGTACTTCGCAAGCAATGACGGATCTTCGCCGCAGGCTATCAACATTTCGTTGTTGACATAATCCATATCACGCTCCAAAGAAGGCATATACTTATGGGTTGCCGAAGAATAATTTTTCTGATATAAATATACAATAGAATTAATGTGATATATTTTTGGTTTTTTTTCTAAACATTTCATAATAAAATAAAAATCTTCACTCATGCATATATGTTCTGGAAATAATAAACTATTATTCTTAATAAAATCAGTCTTGAATAAAATTCTCCATACTGACCCAGAAACCGACGCATCATCAATTTCCATAAGACTCGCTAATACAGATTTACTCTCGAGCGCACCACTGCCAAGATGAGCAAACTCATTGGGAAAATGACGCCTTTGGTCAGGGTATACTACTTCATAATCTCCATATGTCATATCGCACTCGTTCGCTGACGCTACACGCAACATATCCGAGAGAGATTCCTTCTGCAAAAGATCATCTGCATCCACAAATATCACATAAGGGCAGGTCACCAAAGATAGCCCCAAATTCCTTGCAATTGAAACACCTTCATTATGCTTATCTATAACATGAACACGAGAATCACGTTGGACAAAAGAACGTGCAATTTTCAAAGTATTATCTTGAGACCCATCATTTATTACGAAAAGTTCCCCAACACACTCATTGGCCAATATGGAAGAGAGGCACCTTGAGAGATTATCTTCTGCGTTATAGGCAGGGCATATAACAGATATTTTACTCATCTCTTAACCTTTATTTTCAACACCTTTGAAAATCTTTTCATTTTGAATCATTTGAGAATAATAATTAATAGACCCAATTACCATATATGCAAGCGTCATTGAGAAATTAGATGTTAATGAATCTGAGGTGATCATATTCAAAACAAAAAACCCGATAATACACACACCCCAAAAGGTGTGTCCAGACATATTCCAGAAGACACAAATAAAAATAACAAGTACAAGAGGAGATAGCTCAAATGCTATCTTAATAAAGTCAAACTCAAATGGAACACCAAATAACTTATTAATCATATCATTTGCGGATCCGAAACCGTAACTTTTGAATGAATGATCCAATAAATAACGCATCATACCACTGCGTCCGCTTGTAAAATCAAAGGTTGACTTGCCGGACCACGCAAGAACATAATGTTCCTGCTCTGGGAGCATAAGCCAAAACCAGATGCCTGTTACAACAACAGTTCCTGCCTTAAGAGTGTATAGTACAGATTTAGACACTTTCTTAGACATTACATGGGGGAAAAAGAATTTGCAGATTAATGCAATAGCAACAAAACAAAGCGCCAACCTTTTAAAGGTGCATACACAGAAAAAAATAGAAAAAAGAAAAAGGAATCTACTTCTTCTAAAATATGTGAAGAAAAAAACAAATGCAAGAGAAATTCCAGATAGACCAGAGTGCTCGGTCTTTGATTCAGAGTTTGCAACATCTGCCTGAAATATATCCAAAACATTCGCTCCCTCATTATGTAAATCAATGATGTAAGCTATAAATGACATCCAGAGCAGTATGACCATGCATTTATAAAAAGTCTCAAAATCAAGTGTATTTAACATAAAAAAAGCCAGAATGACAGGCATAGCAAATTTAATAAGTTCTATATAACAAGTTGTTGCATATATGCCAGTGCCAAGCTGCTCCATCAATGTTATAAATGTAAACAATACAGCGACTAACATCATCTGTTTATATTCTGATAAAAAGATTTGTTTTTTCTTCTTTTTCCTAAAGAGGTAAAGCCATGCAAACGCGCACGCCATCGCAGCTGTCCCATATTTTGTATATGCAACAGCAGACGATACCTCACCACGAGAATAAGGGCCATCTATAAATACTTTTATTGCAAAAGTTAAAATAAAGAATACTAAAGCAATTAAAGGAAATGAAACAGACTGAAGTTTACGCACTTACTTACCTAACTCTAATTATTATATCCATAATCCCTGTCACAAGAAGAATATATCTTATTTTCAATTTAAATGATAAGGAACAAAATTTTACAGCATTTATTCTCTTAATTATTTCATCTCTTGTTCTATTTTTTAAGAGACGAGACTCTTTATTATCTTCTATCAATTTATATACAGAAAAAAGAAGCCCTATTTCCATGACTCTTTTATCGCGAACCGATCCTGTCTCCGTCTCATAGGAATCAATTTTCTTAATAGCTTCCAATCCGCTAACAGCAGACTTATTTGATCTTTTATTTGTAACAGACGCGGCATTATGCCTACACCCATACAAAGGCAGATGAAGAACTTCAACATACTTTGTATGTCGCGTGAATTTCTCACAGAAAAGAACATCTTCATACAGGATGATGTTTTCATCAAAGAGTCGGTTATCGTCTAGCATACATTTCAGTAGAAGACTTCTTTTAAAAAGGAATGACCAATTAAACTTAAGATATTTGTTTTTATAACATTCTTTCCTAAAAAATGAAGCAGAGATTAATTCTGTTTCATCTACATCATTTACGTTCCAATGAGGTTTATCACCGTCTTTGAAAAATAAGCATTCAAAATTCAACACTTCTGATTTCGTAGCACGTATTTTTGCCGACAATACAGCTAGCGAGTTCGGAGCAATACAGTCATCTGCGTCAATAAACCAAATCCAATCTCCAGTTGCTCTCTTCAAACCAAGATTTCTTGCCGAGACAGAGCCGCCGTTATCTTTCTGGATGAACACAAAATTTGAATATGAGTTAGCCCACTTTAAGCATTTATTGGCTGAATTATCCTTGGAACCATCATCAACAATAATCACCTCAACATCTTGCATATCATTAAGGGTGATACTTCTTAAACATGTATCAATATATTTCTCAACGTTGTATACGGGTACAATAATGGAAAGCCACGGTGCATTATCAGTCATGCCACGCTCCCATTCATTTTTCCCACTACTTGAGAATAGAACGTTGGACGTTCGGAATAAGAGTCAGGGAAGTCTTGCTTCCAAGTTAGTTTGAATAAATCTGTGTTTTCGGAAAGTTCTTTCCATTGCTTCTCGCTGTACGGATGGTCGAGGATTTTAAATAGTTCATCGCACTGTGGATTGTTCGGCTGAATTTCATTAAAGGCTTCTGCAATCCAAGGATCATGACGTTGAGCAAGAGCAATCAGATAATCAGTTAAAAGATAATCAACAAGATAATCTTCTCTTTCCCAATATTCCAAAAAATAATCTCGAATAACAGCGAAAACTTTTCTATATGTCTCATTGCAGCCGAATGAATAATTGGCAAACATTCCTGACGCTACGGATGCGTGCAGATAGTCCGGTCTCTTGATGGACCACAAAGGAGCACTATAAACATCAGCCGTCAACGGTCGGCAACAATAGAAAGTCGAATCAAGCCACATTCCACCATACTTTGCAAGTAGATCTAGTCGAAGTAAATCAGAAATGTGGGTGCGCGAGAGAATACCCTTCTTATGCAGATCTCGAATCCAGTCAGGAAATTGCGTATACTCATCGACATTCTTATCGGTAATAAGAATGACCTCACGACCCCCAGCATTACGTCGTACAGATTCCACACATGCCTTTACAATTTCAGGAGCGGAATCCAGTCCCTGCCACCAGCACATCCAAATCTTATTGCTCCTATCAGAGGCAATAGGGGGTAGGGGCGCATCATAGTCATAGGAGGCGTAATAATCGCCAAAACGATTCTCCAAATATCGCAGTACAGCTTCATGCTTGCGCAGCAGACGTGCTTTAACCGCATCAGATTCTTGGTATCCGTTATGGTTCATCACTTGAATGTCAAGCTTCGCGCGGAATGCATTTATCCCCTCACTGAAAGAGGTTTCTTTCGCTATCATTCGTGAAGCATGTATTTCCTCAGACGCACGGTGAACAATGCGCTCCAAACTATTATGTCTATTCGCCACGTGCAATCCTCCTGTAAGAATCTTCAAGTTGTCGAACGTATTGTGATTGTTCGCAACGCTCATTCACGTATTTGGTGCAGGCTTGTTGCATGATTTGATAATCGTTTTCGCCCGCGTGCGCGGCCTTAATAAGAGCGTCAGTTAAATCACTTACATTCCCGGATTCGAAGGCGAACCCAGTTTCACCTTCAACCACCAACTCGGGGATACCGCCAATCCGAGCTCCGATTACTGGAGTTTTAGCGGCGAGTGATTCCAGTCCAGAATAGGGCATGTTTTCACGCCATTCGGAACTCAGCACGCTAAACCTGGCGTTACCAACCTCGCGCTGCAAATCCTCACCAGACTTGTAGCCCAGAAGCTGAATACGTGAAGCGGCTTCGGATCCTGCATCGGCGACAAGACGCTCTATCTCAGAACGCCCTGGCCCATCGCCAACAATATGGAGATCCCAGTTGGAAGGAAGGAAGGTTTTATCGTTCGCAACCTCAGAACTTTCGGCCGTGCGGCGCACAGCACCTTCACTTTCAGTGGAATCATAAGGAGCCGTCAGCCCAGTAGCCTTCAAAAAGGCTCGAACCAGCGTCAGGATTCCTTTTTCTTTGGAAAGTCGCCCGAAGAACAGGAAGTATGGTCGTTTCCCGTCAACAGCATCCTCGAATTTATGCGTATTCGCAACCTTACGAGCCATTTCCATCTGTGAATCGGTCAGGAAATTCTGTAAAGCAACCACTTTGCCAGCAAAACCGCCTTCTTCAAGCTTGCTTTTCATGAACTCAGACGGAGCAATAATCAAATCGATCTTGTCGTAACTGTGGTGCAGTTTCAGGAACTCTGCTTCCATGGTCGCCAAAGCACTTTTGACACGGGATCCTTTCACGCAAGCGTTCTTCACAGCATGCATGAAATGTTTATCCAAGCAAGCGTCGCACACTTCTCCATGCCCGTTGACCATAGTGTATGCGGGGCAAACAAGAATATAATCATGCGCCGTATACACCACCGGCACATGATGTTTCTTCAAATACGGTGCATCAAGAATCGAGAGCGTCAGCTGGCGATGCACATTGTTCATGTGGATCACATCTGGCTTGAATTCCTCCAGCAAAGCTTCGAACTTGCGTCTCGCTTCAAAAGAGTAAATCAGTGTGGAAGCTTCCTGAACTTTCTTGAAAGCGGAAATATCCCCCACATAATCCTTTTCGGAAACAAAATATTTACTCCAATAACTTGACTCGTTATTCGGATGCTGCATGGAAAAGAATGCAACCTCATGACCGAGCGCGCGTAATCCTTCAGCTAACGCGAAGAAATAGGTTTCCGCACCGCCTTTACGATAGAAATATTTGTTCACTAGGAGAATTCGCATGCTCACTCTCCCCCATACAGGTTCAGTGTTTGATCGGTTACGGAATCCCAGTTATATTTACCAACGATGTAATCTGCGGCATTTGCCTTGTAACGTTGTACAAGATCATCGTTTTCAAGCAATTCCTGAAGTGTTTTCCGCAGGGATTCAACAGAACCATGCTGAAATGTCGCTGCATGGTCTTCCACCACTTCCGCACATTCCGGAATGTCGGACGTAAGGCAACAGTTACCGTAACTCATGGCTTCCAGCAGACTCATCGGCATGCCCTCCAAGTCGCTTGGGAGCACATAAATATAAGCATTGCTATAGAGCTCTTTGAGTGCCTGCCCTTGTATGAATCCGGTCAAAATAACACGAGAATCCTGATTAGCCATCTGCTGAATATGCTGGTAATACTCGTTGGAGTCGGAAGCGCCTCCAGCGATGACAAGCTTTTTGTTCGTATTCAGCTTGCTGAACGCCTCGATAAGGTAATGCACGCCTTTCTCGGGAACAATACGCCCGAGAAACAGTACATAGTCATTCTTATGAAGACCATATTTTTCGGTAATTTCCTGTGCCGAAACTGGCTCACCATATTCGATGCCATTGGGAATGAAATGTGTACCGCGACCATATTTTTCTTGGAAATACTGTCGCATGCTTTCGCTGAGCACTATGATTTCATCCGCGCATTTCGCTGCGGTACGTTCTCCGAACTTGAGATATGCGGAGGCGAACTTGCCCCATTTGGCACGCTGCCAGTCAAGACCGTGAATGGTCGCTACCGTGCGAATGCCCGCCCAATGCGCCAGACGCAGCATGACGCAGGGACCTTCGGCATGATAGTGAATGACGTCCGGTTTGGCCGCAATGGCTTTCAGCGTTGCGAAGAATGAGGAGGTCAGCGCCGCCAAACCTTTCGCTTCAAAAGTCGGCACTGGAACAACACGCACGCCGTTATATACAAAGGGCTTATTTGCGGAATGAACGTTTCCATCGAATTCGGCGCCCGCAACATTATGTCCCTTGCGATTGTATGCGATGACCTTATGCCCCTTTGCGGCCATACGCGTAGCTAGTTCATCTACAACGATTTCGATGCCGCCTTCACGCGAAGGAATGCGCTTATGGCCTATCATCACGATACTAACCATCACCGGTCGCCCTTAGTTATTCAGAATGCCGGGATAATGCCACAAGCGTTATGCATGGCAGCGGATTGCACAGTCTGACCACTAGCCAAACCGACGTAACGGCCGTTATCGGCTCTTCTTGCAATCAATCGACCTGTGGTCGGCATGCGAGTCCCGTCCTTTCCCTCCAAATGAACCCCGAATTGGTGTTTTTCAAGCGCAACGCGAAACGCGCAGGAACTGCCAAACCCCGTTCATTATCTGCCAAAGTCGATTTTTACATCCCCCTCAGACACACCCAGCCCCCCATCACTCACTTCGGGGGTATTCTTCACGGGTTTTCCATGAACACTTTGCTTGTTCGTGACTTAAAAACTGTGTTTGGAATCTGCTTCAGTCGGTTTTCCGGACGTTTCTAAATGAGCGAAAAGAGCCGATAACGGCCGTTATGTCGGCTTAGTCCCGGTTCGAGGACGGTAATCCAGTGCCGATTCGCGTAGCCCAGGTCATGGGAAAGATGCTTGGCGGTGGTGTCGAATCCGTAGTGATGAACTACTACCGCCATATCGACCGTAGCAAAGTGCAGTTCGATTTTTTGGTGGATGCCGATTCTACCCGCGTTCCAGAAGAGGAAATCAAAGCGTTGGGCGGTCGCGTTTTTCGCATCCCTCCATACCAGCATCCCCTTCGCTACCGCAAGGAATTGGTCAGGCTTTTCCATGAGGAACACTGGCCGATCGTGCACAGCCACATCAATACGCTCAGCGTATTCCCATTGTCTGCGGCCAAAAAGGCTGGAGTGCCGGTCCGTATCGCCCACTCGCATTCCACGATGGGCAAGGGCGAGTTTGCCAAGAACCTGCTGAAGCTCGCGCTACGTCCGCTCTCGAACCTTTATCCTACAGAACGTTTCGCATGCAGTGAGTACGCCGGAAAATGGCTGTTCGGCAGAAACGCCGACTTCACGGTGATTCCCAACGCCATTGAACTGGAGAAGTTCCATTTCGACCCAGTCATTCGCCAGGAAACCCGCAGGGAACTCGGCATGGCCGATGGCATGTTCCTGATTGGCCATGTGGGTCGTTTCATGCCGCAGAAGAATCAGGCTTTCCTTGTCGACGTTCTCGCCGAGCTCCTTCCCCAGAAGCCGGACACGATACTCGCGTTCGCTGGTGACGGTCCAGACAGGCCAGACGTACAGCAGCACGCCCAAGAACTCGGCATTGGTGACCACATTCTGTTCTTGGGACAGCGCACGGACGTCAACCACCTTTACCAGGCGTTCGATGCTTTCTGTCTGCCGAGCCGTTATGAAGGTCTCGGCATGGTCGCCATCGAAGCCCAGGTCGCCGGATGCCCCTGTGTCCTCAGCGATCAGGTTCCGCACGAAGCCGATATTTCCAGAAAAACATCTTTCATAAGCTTGGAAAATAAATCTTCTTGGATTTCAACTGTACTCAACATTTCCTCGCAAACAGCGAATCGGCAGATTGAAACATCAAACACATGCGCTGAAAAATATGACATTTCAGCCAGTGCGAATCGTCTGACCTCTCTGTACGTAAGCAGTGCGGAAAGCGCGAATGGATGGGAGGAAACGCTGTGAATCCTCGCGTTGCTGTAATCACTTCAGGCTATTTGCCAGTACCGAATGTTCTCGGCGGAGCTGTCGAAGCATTGGACATGATGATGGTTCAGGAGAATGAGAAGACTCCGAATTTTGATTTCACTGTTTTTTCTTCTTGGGCACCCGGCGTAGATCAGATCGTGGGTGAAGGTAATTTCAAGCATACTGATTTCTGCTTTATCAAGACGCCATTGCTGGTTCGCGCGGCGGATCGTTGCATTTATTGGGCAGCCAAGCATGTGCTCCACAAAAAGAAGCTCATGAGCTATCGGTATATTGCGCAACGCCTGTGGTATATCAACAAGGTTTCCAAGAAGCTCGCACAGCCCGCAAAGAATGGCGGCCCAGCTTTCGACAAGATAATGATCGAAAACCACGCAACATTGTTCATGACCATGCAGAAGCACGGTAATTCCGAGCGATATGCGGGAAAAGTGTATTACCACCTGCATAACGAAGTTCTTAATGATTTCGGCTGCATTAAAGAGATTTCCAAAGTCAAAAAAGTACTTGGAGTTTCCAAATATATTGTTGGCACGCTTGACACGTATTTAAGAGAGCATGGTGAGCCTGGTCTGCGCGAAGATCAGAAAGCTGTATGGCGTAATGGCGTCGACACAAGCCGGTTTGGTTCGGAGGAGGCTAATAGCAAGGCGATTGAATTTCGAAAGAAATTCAATATAGCCGAGAATGATATTGTTTTCCTGTTTTCCGGGCGTCTTACTCCGGAAAAAGGCGCTGAAGAACTATTGAAAGCGTTTACTGAAGTAGCGCAGAAAGTTCCCAATACCAAGCTGGTTATTGCCGGAGCTTTCTTCTTTAATTCGAATATCGTGAGTCCATTTGAACAGAAACTTCGCGATTTAGCTTCAAATCCTGTTGTGAAGGATCGAATCATCTTCACTGGCTTTGTGAATTACGAAGATATGCCAGCTATTTATGCCATGGCCGATATATGCGTATTGCCGTCAATTTGGGACGATCCAGCACCCCTCGCGGTAATCGAAAGCTTGGTTTCTGGGAAGCCGCTCATCACCACTCGTTCCGGGGGCATCCCCGAATACGCCGATGAGCAGTCAGCCATCATCCTTGAACGTGGCGATCAACTTGTTGACCAGCTTGCTGATGCTATGACAAAGATTGCTCGAGACTCCGACGAACGTGATGCCATGGGCGCGCATAAAACAGCATTACGTTCCGAATTTAATAAAGAAACATACATGGCACAATTAGCCATTCGTCTGAGGTGACTACGTGGGTAAGTACAAGAATCTGCTAGTCAATGTCGGCATCTTCGGACTCAGCGCAGTAGCTACCAAACTGATGGCATTCATACTGATGCCGTTGTATACCCTGTACCTATCTACAGAGGAATACGGCATCATGGACATGGCTACCATCATGGTGACCACATTATTCCCTGTACTAACTCTGCTCATCAGCGAGGGCATGCTCCGTTTTACGCTTGATGATAAGTCAAAAGCCGCGTTTTATATTACCGAAACCATGCTGGTCATGTTGGCAAGCTGTGTGCTTTTGGCAATTATTCTGCCAGTATTTGATTTGCCTATTTTTGGTGGATTAGGTAGATATAAAATTTGGTTCTTGTTGTCCTATGCGGCGTTGTGTTTTCCCTCTGTGATGGGTACTGTCGCTAGGGCTATGGATCAGATGAAACTCATTGCTTACGCCTCAATATTGTCTGCGCTTATTATGGGCGCGCTTGCTTATGCGTTGATTGCCGGAATGAATCTCGGTCTTATGGGGTATTTCTACTCTTATATCGTAGGCAATGGTTCAGCGATCCTGGTATATCTTTTCGCCGGTAAGCAGTATCAATTTATCGATTTTACAGTATGGCGAAACAACGCGTCTCTTCGTAAGCAGCTTTGGCGCTACTCGCTGCCATTGGCTCCGAATTCATTGTGCAACCAGATTCAGACGACGGTTAGTCGTTTCATTATTACAGGTGTACTGGGTATTTCCGCTTCTGGTTTGTATGCTGCAGCTTCAAAGATTCCTAATTTGCTGAATGTGCTTCAACAGATTGTTCAACAGGCTTGGCAGCTTTCCGCGTTCCAAGAGTTTAAGAGCTCTGGGCTCAAGCATTTCTATGATGTAATCTGGCGTGTGTACCATGCCCTGATGTCGGTAGGAAGCGCATTGGTAATCACACTCTCTCCGTTCATCGCTAGGGTGCTTATGCAGCGCCAGTTTTACTCGGCATGGCCTCTTATATCCATTCTTGTGCTTGCCTTTTATCTTAGTGCTATCAACAACTTTCTTGGCACGATTTATCAGGCTTATATGCGTACAAAGCCGTTACTTGTGGCAACAGTTGTGGGAGCCGTAGCATGCCTCGCATTTACCGCTGTCCTCGTACATGACTGGGGTATTTCAGCTGCTGCATTCGGCGTGTTTGTCGGTAGCTTGGTGATTTTCGTGGTTCGTGTGATTGATGTGCGTCGTCTGATGTCCATCAATATGAGGCCGATTCCTACGGCCATTACCATGACGCTGCTTACTGTCCAGTCCTTGGTAACCTCGAATCAATGTAACCATTATCTATTCTGGTCATCGATTTGTCTGTTGCTTATTGCATTCGTGCAATGTTATGAACTTAAGCCTCTTATTACTCTGATATTCACAAGGAGGAAGTACACAGCATGAGTACTAATCCATCTGCCATGCCTGAGAAAACCCGAACTGAAGATCTCCCCCTGATTTCAGTGATTGTTCCTGTGTACAAGGTTGAACGTTATCTTGACCGTTGTATACAGTCAATTGTCGACCAGACGTATCGAAATTTGGAAATCATTCTGGTCGATGATGGCTCTCCGGACGCTTGCCCTGATATGTGTGATGCTTGGGCGGCAAGAGATTGCAGGATCCGTGTCATTCATCAGGAGAACCGAGGATTAGGTGCCGCTCGAAATAGCGGAATCAGAATCAGCACCGGAGAGCTTATCGGTTTCGTTGATTCTGATGATTGGTTAGAACCGACTATGTATGAAGTCCTATATCGTTCTCTCACCAAAGAAAACGCTGATACCTCCATGATCACCGGTGTCTTGGAATATCCTAACGGACGACAAATATATCTTTATCATCCTGATTTACATCTGGTAATGACCACTTCGGAATCCTTTAAATACATTAATCTGCCAGGTTATTCGACAATCTCTGCTTGGAGCAAGCTCATCAAACGTTCCACTCTAGGAAATATTCGTTTCCCGGAAGGGTGCACTGGCGAAGATTGGCAATTCACCTACGATATACTTGCAGCGAGCGTACGAACTACTTTTGATTCAACGCCGCAGTACCATTATCGACAAGTTGCGGGAAGCCTTTCTAACACGAGCACAAATTTCAATTTTGCTGGTTACGAAGCTACCAAAAACATGGTGAAACTGGTACATCAAAAATTCCCCGAACAGCTTCCTTTTGCGTTGTATGGACAAATGAGAAGTATGGTGAGCCTTTATGATCAGGCTCTTGTCACGGGGCATGCTAAAGAACAGCAATGGCGAGATTTCGCAGAAGACACTCGCACTTTCGTCAATCAAAACATGAAAGCTGTTACTGAATCCGTGACGCTCCCTCGTGGGCGTCGCCTGCAGCTCAAACTCATGGCCATCTCTCCAACGCTTTATGGCGTGTTTTTCTTACTTCATAAACGTATTCATCCGGAACGGAGCAAGTGAAAAATGAGCATTAAACAACTTGCGATGCGGTTAGTTTATGGCCACAAGGCTTCATCGGAGCAATACATATCATGGCTCCGAAGCCAGGGAGTACACGTGGGACAGCATGTGCATCTATATACGCCATGGTCCATCAGAATCGATACTCAGAGACCTTGGATGATTGAAATCGGCGATAACGTACATATCACCGCAGATTGCTCTATTTTGCAGCATGACTATAGCTGGGCAGTAATACAACGCCTTACGGGTGAAGTGCTGGGATCATGCGGAACGGTTCGTATTGGCAATAATGTTTTTGTCGGTCAGAAGTCGTTGATTCTCAAAGGAGCTGAGATCGGAGACAACACCATCATCGGAGCTGGCAGCGTGGTGACAGGCCGTTTGGATGGGAACGCTGTATATGCCGGTGCTCCGGCAAAGAAAATCTCTTCCTTGGAAGCGTATATCGACAAACGCCGCAAACTTCAATTAAATGAAGCCGTGTTATTAGTACGTGAGTACGAGCAGACATATGGAAAGCGGCCGCCAAAAAAGCTACTTCGGGAATTCTTCTGGCTGTTTGAGCCTAGGAACACTCAGCTGGATGAGGTATTCCAAAAGGTTTTCCAGCTTGATAACAATACCGAACGTTCACAGCAAGCGTTTGTTCAAAGCGAACCTATGTTTAGCAGCTATGAGGCATTCCTCAAATACGTTGAATCAAATTCTTAACAGCTAGCACAGAGAAAGAGGCTTCTATGAAAGACTCAATTACTTCTTACACCATTACCTGCAGCAGACCAACTAATTATGGCGCTGTTCTGCAAACTTACGGCTTGAACACCGCTCTACGCAAGATGGGTGTGGACGCCAAGGTGCTGGATTACAACCCCAAATACTACTACACGTCTACGCGGCCGCTGCCTATTCGCATGCTTCGCGCCATCGTACGCTTCCCTGATTTGGTCAAGGGGCGCAAAGTGTTCGGCAAATTCCTTGAGGACTACATACCTATGAGCGCCAAAACTTACCGTACGCTTGCCGAGATTGAGGCTGACACCCCCCAATCCGACGTCTATATTTGTGGCAGCGACCAAATTTGGAACTGTAAGAACAAGCTTAATGGTAAAGATGATGCGTTCTTCCTGTCATTTGCGCCTGCGGGCGCTCGCAAAGTAGCGTATGCTGCCAGCATTGCCATGCCTGAAATTCCTGACGATCAGAAGGATCGTTATCGTAGACTGATTTCCGATTTCGATGCCGTGTCTGTGCGCGAACCGTCGTCGGTGCCCATGCTTGAAGATCTCGGCATTAGTAATGTTCAATCCGTCATTGACCCAGTATTTCTGCTTGCGAAGGATGATTGGAACGTAATCGCCGATGCCAGCGATTTCACTCCTACTGAAGATTACGTACTGGTGTATGGCTATAACCGCCAGAAAGATGTATACGCTTATGCACGTCGGCTTGCCAAGAAGCTAGGCGTGAAAGTCTATACCATCGGTACTGCCATCGAAGATTACACACTTGATCAGGACCGTTATTTTTGGAATGCTTCCCCTAACACTTTTGTGAACCTGATTCGCAATGCGAAAGCCGTGGTGACAAATTCATTCCATGGCACTGTGTTCTCTATTGTGTACAACAAACCATTCCACTTCTTTACAGTTAAGCAGACCACAAATTCACGCATGCTCGACCTGCTGGATTCGCTGGCGTTAAAAGACAGACATGTTACCAGTGGCGACCTGCTGAGCAACCACATCGACTATACGCAGCCGAATACTCTACTCGCTTCATTACGTAAACAGTCATTAGCTTATTTACACAGCAGCGTATCGGAACCACTAAATCAGCATTAATCAAGAGTCCAAAGGAATGTCATTATGAATTGGAAGAGCACTGTAGAACAGTGGATGCCAAAACCGCTTATCGCTCCTCTCAAGAATCTGCGTCAAAGCATTCATCTATATCAAGATTCGTGGGCACAAGCCAAGCGGTTTAATCGTAGCTACTCTCGCATTATGCCCCATGAACGAGTAAGAATCGAGACACGAGTGATGTTTCTCAGCCATCAAATTGAAAAGGGTCTGAGCCATCACAATTTTCGCTATGGGTTTGGGAAAAAAGTTTTTAACGAGCTTCCGACCCTGCTTACACGTCTGGAACAAGCAGATCTGAATTTCGCTAATAACACTGTGTACAAAGAAAGTCTTGCTGCGCTTCATGAGTACATGCAGCGTCATCTCGATGCGGAGAAAGATATTTCTTGGCAGCAATCGTTATTCACTACAGATCAGTGGCAACACATTATGAATGCCGAATCAAACGATGGTGGAAGCATTTCTATCCGTAAAAGTGACAAGCTCAATAACAAAGATCTTTCCTTTGCTGCGTTAAGTGAAAATAGACATTCAGTTCGTGAATTTGCTGATGAGCCGGTATCCCTAGACGAACTTAACCAGGCAATTCAGATGGCCATGCGCACTCCATCAGTGTGTAACAGGCAACCCACCAGAGTGCATGTCATTCTCGACAAGGAAGTTATCGCAAAGGCTTTGCACATTCAAGGTGGTGTTAATGGATATCCAGCCCCTCCCGCATTGCTGATGATTACTTCTGACTTGCGCGCGTTTATGACATCTTATGAGCGCAATGAGGGATATACCGACGGTGGCCTGTTCGGAATGTCACTACTATTATCTTTGGAATCTTTGGGAATTGGAGCTTGTCCGCTCAATACCATGTTTACGGCAACTGCAGAAAAGAAAACCCGCAAACTTTTGCATTTGCCTGATAACGAAGTACCCGTCATGTATATCGAAGTTGGACATTTCTTGGACGAAACACGTACCTGTCGGTCCACTCGATTCCAAGGCTCAGATATTACCTCGGTCTTGCAGTAACCACAGACTGATATTCCCGTTCGCGTACTTGCATCTGCGTGATCAGATAGTCGCATAATCAGCAAGGAGTCTTCCATGGATGCACTCTCTGTTTTCGTCACTACATCATTGCTCAAAGCTGGGGCGCAAGTTGCCGGATTGCCATTGACGCTGAATTTGCGACTTACTGCATATGTAATTCTTCGTCATCCAAACCGAACTTTATTGATGATGAAGAGGTTTCGCGGATTGGCCGTGGCTTACGGAGCTCTGTTTGCGTCTGGTCTGCCATACATGTCTCAAGGGCGGATGTCTTTAGACATGTATGGCAATGGTTTATGAAGCGTTAGTCGTATTTGATCAACTGGCTATGCTGTTTGTTCTATGGGATGAATTTTCTTGAACAAAACCCCTTTTTGTGAATATAAAACATCAAAATAAGGAAAAGAATGTTTATTTATATAACATCTGTTTTCTGCTGCATACTTTTGGTATGTGTTGCAGATAAATTAAATAAAAAAGCAGAGGTTTTACCTTTTGCTATTGTTTTTTTGATTTTATTTACAATATCTGGATTCCGATATGGAGTTGGAACAGATTATTTTTTTACATATGTTCCAACTTATAAACAGATATATAATGGCACACCTCCACCAATGGAGCCAATATTTCTATGGCTTAACAAGCTATGCATTGATTTTGCAGGTAGTTGGTATCAGTCTATATTTATTATTACAA
>UMIA01064856.1_pt1 | contig 21943 bp, 16 predicted proteins | sample 1965701 | NCBI WGS metagenome assembly UMIA01 (sample SAMEA4836113, study PRJEB28245) | human gut metagenome | biome: gut microbiome; material: fecal sample | place: Denmark | collected 2008 | reverse complement strand
TGCCGTCAGCAATGCGAGTGCGTATGGCGGTCTCGCTTATGCGAATGCGAGCTACGCTTCATCGTTCTCGAGTTCGAGCATCGGCACTCGTCTCGAATTAAGAACTACCTGTCTTTAGACAGCTTCATCGCACCCATGCAATCGGCAACGTGCTTGCCCATCGTACATGCGAGAACCCTGAGCCACGGCAACAGCACAATATTGTGGAAAGCCGAAACATAAATTGGAGTCCTGAAGGCTTATGACAGATTTTAAGACATTGAACAACCTGGTTCCAGAGATTGTCACCCATGAGAATCTAAGTGAAAGCTTTGACTATGTGGTGAGAGACTTGAAGCCAGAACAAAAGGAAAGAATAAAAAAGAAAAAGGATGCCATCATCGACTACCTCCATGATCACATCACGGATGGAAGTTTTCAAATCACAGGTTTCAAGAACCTCCATGTGAAAGATGGGCCAAAGGAAAGGGACGTGCAAGCACCTCCAGTTGTGGACAGAATAGGCTGCCATGCAATTATGAGCGTCTTTGAGAAATATGTCTATCCCACAGTGATAGCGACATCTGCTGCAAGTATCAAGGGAAGGGGAATGCACTATCTCCACCACATCGTGGAAAACGACATCCATGAATGCGAGGAACACCTGTATTACTATCAATGTGACATATATCATTTCTACGACTCTATCAATCAAGATTTGATGTATGCCGATTTGAAGGAATATGTGAGCGACCCTATCATATTAAAAATCTTTTCAAACTTTGTTCATCTGCTGTCCAATGGCCTTTCAAAGGGCCTAAGAAGCTCACAATGCTTTGCAAACCTTCACCTGTCACCAATAGACCACTATATGAAGGAGATTGTGGGCGTTCGCTATTATTACAGATATTGTGATGACATAGTGATGATGTCCACTGATAAGAGAGAACTTTGGAAGTGGCGTGACATATTGCATGAAGAACTCTCTAAGCTTGGACTTCACATCAAGCCAAGTGAAGCTGTTAGGCCTGTAAGCGTTGGACTTGACTATTTGGGATATGTCCATTATGAAGACTATTCCTTGATAAGAAAACGAACAAAACAAAAAGCAGCCAGGCATCTTGCCAAGGTGAGAAGTCGCAAGCGAAGACAAGAAATCATCGGTTCGTTCAAAGGCATGGCTTGCCATGCTGACTGCAAGCATTTATTTTTCAAATTAACAAATAAACGTATGAAGAAATTCAGTGAACTGGGTATCACATATACCCCAGAGGATGGAAAGAAACGATTCCCTGGCAAGGCTGTCAGACTGAGTGCCATTGTCAACAAGGAAATCGAAATCCACGACTATGAGAAGGATGTGAAGACCTCACAAGGTGAAGGTCGTTACATCGTAAGCTTCAAGGATGCCAAGACTGGAGAATGGGCAAAGTTCTTCACGGCATCTGAGGAAATGAAACAAATCTTGGACAAAGCAAGTGACATTGAGGATTGTTTCCCATTCACAACAGTGATTGAGAGTGAGGTCTTCGATGGAAACAAGGTAAAATACCGCTTTACTTAAACAAGGTTTGAACGGCAGTTTATTTACTTTTAAACAACAACAGAAGATGGAAAAGATTTATGGTTCTCCAATTCGTCAAGACGGATTGATGAAGGTTGGCCGAAACCGTTGGGATTTGTTCTATGGATTCGGCAAGGATGATGACAATGAAGTTGGCTGGAACTGGCGCAAGACATTTGATCATCAGCCAACTTTGGAAGAGGTGAAAGTTACTATTATCACTCAGATCAATTCAAACGCTCAGAAAGCGATATTGGAGGGCTATGAGTGGAATGGTCATCAGGTGTGGCTATCTGACGAAAATCAGCGAAACTACACTTTGGCTTATGGCTTGGCCAAGGATGGTGATTTGAAGTCAATGCCGACTGTCAAACTTGGTTCTGATGACAATCCTCTTCTATACACATTCAAAGATATTGAAGAGTTGACATCCTTCACTCTTGGAGTTCAAGCACACATACAAGGTTGTCTTGAATCAGCTTGGAAGGAAAAGGAAGAAATAGACTGGTCTTTGTTCGATTAAAATCATTAAAAAAGCACTCAAACTTGCTGTTTGGGTGCTTTTTTAATTCACATTTCGTTTTTGTCAGTGGAAAACACATTTCGTTTTTGAATGCGTGCGCTTTTGGTTTTGCCGTGATTACATGGATTCAAATTGCTAAGGATCATGATTATATTTCTTTGCGAGATACTATCGTTGAGATTTTTCAAGCTTTTCGTAAATTTTGTATTGATAATATGCCAAAGCCCGACTTCATTAGACTTATAAATGAAATTAGAAGTGTTGAAGATACTCAACAAGAAATAAGGCTTCTGCAAATTCTAAAAATAAAACTGTCTTTATTTGGTGATGAAACAGATTTGGAGAAATGTATAGATGTGCTGAAACCAGATTCGATAAATGATTTTGGTATTGCAACTTGGCTTACTAATAATTATGATGATGCGTGGAATCTTCTGCATTATGACTTGGTTCATAAGAAATTTCCCAAAAGAAGGTTTTACCATCCTAATGAGATGAAGTTGCGTGAAGAAAAAAGCATGGCGTTGCTTCTGGATTATGCCCAATTTAAAGAAACGGTGCTATATATTGTAAATCAGTATGCACCGAAAGCTAGAAAGGAATTGTATGCAAAAGTAAAGGAATGCGAAGAAAACAAGTGGGACAGTTATGTCGGTTCGTTTATGAGCTTATTCTATAATTATAAAACGCAGGAATATGACCTGCAGAAAATCAAAAATAAGATAGAAGATCAAAGCCTTTATGAACTGTTTGTATTGGATCAATTGGCAAATCACAGGATAAAACAGTTAACAGGCAAGCAAAAGAACTGTTTGAAAGTAATACTTGAACATGTGTTGCCGAAGATAAAAGATAACCGCACAGGACAGAGATATCTGAGCTTGGCATTAGATTATGAAATTACTTTAGATAAGGATGTTCAAGAAATATGTTTGAAATATGCTTCTGTAAGAGATAGCAGATGGGAACATGCTTATAGCCATAAACCTTTTATTGATTACGCAGTTCAGGAACTAGGTAAGGAACGAGCTGAGCATAGAATTATTTCTTTGATAAAGAATCCGAAAGGCTTAGATGTTTGTGACTACCTAGAATTAGCAAAATACGCAATAAATGCGCATTTGTCTGAAGTATATTCTTGTATTTTCGAATTCATTAAGCATGACGATGAAGGTTATTCTGGGAATATCATAAATTTGTATCTTAAAAGTGAACCTGACGGAATGGAACAAATTATGGCTATCTTCCAAGATATTCCTGATAAGCATAAAGCGTATGTCCTAAAAATGTTGATGTGCCATTTAAAGGATGATATGCAATGGGTAAAAGATACTCTAGTTCACTTTAAGGATACACTATTGAAATATGACAAAAAGACATATTTGGAGTGTCAGGCATCATTAGGTAATCAAGAGGCTTTAGAAGAGATTCTTAAGTGTATGACAGAAAATAAATATTATTTCGGTAATGTGTTTACTGCAATTAGATTCTGTAATTATACAATAGATTCTTTACCCGTTTTCGATAAACTTTTAGATCTTTCTTTTACGATGGATTCATCGTTCTGGACAAGTAGTATTATTGACGGGATAAAAGGGATGGTTGGAACCTCTTCTGTTAATCTTGAAAAGGTGATAAAGGTTCTAAGCTCAAAAATCACGGATGAACGTACGTGGTTAAATAAAACCATTGATAGCATAAAATATAGTTATTATGAAGCGGTTGACTCTCATATGACAATAGAACTGGCGGCAGAAAAGGTACGTAAAATGAAAATGCTTTCCAATTCTTTGAATATATGATGCTCATAGCGCTTTAACTGTACCGCTTGCATCAATCCAATGATACCACCTCGTTAGCGTGGTTACAGGTGTCGCCTACTACGAGAACTGGAGACACCTGCTGTAATGACATCTTATAGTTCGTTGTCTAGGATTTCCATCATTTCTGCTGCTGTAATCACTTGCGGTTCTTTTGGAAAGTGTTTGAGATTACCTGTTACTAAGAAGGAATCTTCCTTGCTCAGGCAGACTTCATAGAAGACTCGGTCGTCCTCATCTGGCATTTCGCCAGCATAAGGAAAACGGGACGAATCAATGACTGCATATACCATTGCGTTCTTTTCTTAATCGTCTGACTTCTCTGATATCTTCATTGATCTCATCAAGTGACATATCAATGTTATTCTCTCTTGCTGTGTCACACATGTATTGAAACGCAGCCTTTGCTTTCGCAGTCACTTCATCTTCTTCTTCATTTTCTTCATTCTTTGCTTGAATGGAGAAGGGAATGCTCTTACTGCGAATTACTGCCTTAACAAAGATGTTGATAGCGGTATTCGCACTCATGCCGAATTGCTCGCAGAGTTTATCAAACTGTGCTTTCTGCTGGTTGTCCATACGGACTGTCATTGCTGTCTGTGCCATAAGCTTATAATGTTTAATTGATAATCATTCTGATTGCAAATATACATCATTATGACGTAAATTGGTGCGATAGTATTAATAATTTAATAAAGATTAATAGTTGAATGAATGATATAACTGCTTTTTTCGCTTTCCTGAGATATTGCCTTGGATATAAGGTTCCTTACCGTTAAAGAAGGCTCCACCTTTCATCTCGGTCTTCTTCTCTTAGGGAAGAAGAGGGAAACCGCCCTTAGTGCTATATTTGCCCCACCTGTCTTCAATAGTCTTTACGACCCTTTCGGTTCCCCTTGTAGGGGACAGAAACCCCTGCGGGAGGGTCCTTAACCCACTCCCAAGCCCTCGCCCTTTCCAAAAGGGCAAGGGATGTAACCGCCCTCCGGTGCTCAGAACCGCTACGCTCTAAGGTTGGCGGACCAAAGCGGTCTTCGCCATGGTTGTGCGGGATGGGACCGCCTGGGAATAGCAGTTTGTAGTTTACAGTTAATAGTTAATAGTTTACGATTGATTTCGTGGTTATTTGCTGATAACTTGCAGATTTATTTTGATTTTCTTTGGCGGTTTCAATAAAAAAGCGGAACTCTGCGGCAATAAACTATAAAATGAATAATGACTATGATGGGAATATTACAAGTTGCCTCTTATATATACAAGCGCTATATGGATGATTTTGGCGTTCGTATTGATGAAATGAAGTTGCATAAGCTACTTTATTTCACGCAGCGTGAGTGCTTGATTCAAAAGGGCGAACCCATGTTTGATGCACAATTTGAGGCTTGGAAATATGGTCCTGTCATGGTTCAGATTCGCCAGCATTATAAAAATGATTCTCTCCCAGAATTGATGGATAAAGAGCAGGTTGTACAATATGAGCCAGTGTTTGATATGGTGTTTAAAACTTATGCTCCACAGAAGTCTTGGAGTTTGAGTACTTTAACGCATGGAGAGTTTTCTTGGAAACACGCAAGAGAAGGCATTGAGGAACAGGATTCATGTGAGGTAGAGATGAAAACAGCTTAGGTGTGATACTGATATCAAGAGCAGCGTGGCTGTAGGATAAATATAAAAGGAAAAAGCGTGCAAGCCACATCATAGTCGCCTGCACGCTTTTTTTGTCATCTAAATTTCTGATGATTTCCAATCGAACACGATGGTGTTGTCATCTTTGATATTGAAGCTCATACCTACCTTGATAATTTCCTTGCCGCTCATGGCAAAGGCATCGGCATAATGCTTGCTTTCTATCTGCTCAAGAGCCTCCTGGGCAGTCTTTCCAAACTTCAGCTCCATTACATAGATAGTATCATCTGTCTCCATGGTTATATCAATTCTACCCTTTGACGTATGCTGCTCCACTATAATCCTGAAATTCGTAAGCAAGGCAAAGATGATATACATCGTTTGCTGGTAATGCCCTTCGTAATGGGTGTTGTTGCAATAAGGCACAGTCTCCCAAAACGATTTCAGCAACTGTAATGCTTCGTCTATCTTGCGCTGTTTAATAAGCACCGACATCTTGGCGATGGTAGTATTACACATCGCAGTCTTTGAGGTCAGATAATGAGGCAACAAACTTCTGTACAATCCAACTCTTATTTCCTTGTTGGGAATGGCTAGGGTATAGAGCTCCGTTTCTTCATCATAATCCTTGATGGTGATGTAGCCACTCTGATAGAGCAGTGGCATGATGGTGGTCATGGTTTCCGTGGCAGCATCAAAGTCATCCTTTCCGGCTTCCATGCTCTCGCCCAGGTTCGCTGGCAGAAAGTTGAAATTGCGCATCATATTGATCAGATAAGTAGGAGTGCCTGATCCAAACCAGTAGGAATCAATCTTCTGCTTGGCAAAGCAGGTTAATAAGCTGAACGGATTATAAACGTCTGGAGAAGGCCATGTAAAATGATAGCCGTCATAATTATCCTTTAACTTAGCTAACGTCTGCTCATACGATAAGTTTAATTTTTCAGCAAGTGCCTCTATGTCATCCCGCATTCCGTTCACCAGTTCATCTTCCGTAATTCCGCAAATGCCGGCATACGGCTCGTCCATACTGATATTGGTGATGTTGTTCAATTCGCTGAAGATACTGAGCTGAGAGAATTTGGTGATGCCTGTGAGGAATACGAAGCGGAGCAATTTCTCGCATCCTTTTAGCGGACTGTAGAAATTGCGCATGGCATTGCGAAGTTCTTCCAGTTTTTCATCCTCGTGCACCACATCAAGCAAAGGGGCATCATATTCGTCAATCAGTATTACCACTTGCTTGCCCGTTTCCCTATAGGCAGTCTGGATAAGTGAGATGAGGCGGACGTTGGCATCAACAGCCGGATTCGTAATGCCCCATTTCTGCTCTTGTTCTGCAAGTTGCTGGTCGAAATATCTTTCCAGCTGGGCTATCTCCATGTGTTTGCCCATGCTCATATCGAAATGAAGCACCGGATAGCTTATCCAATCCTTTTCCAGCTTTTCGATGGCGAGTCCTTTGAAAAGCTCCTTCTTTCCTTCAAAATAGCTCTTCATGGTAGTCAGCAACAGCGACTTTCCGAAACGGCGTGGACGGCTCAGGAAGAAATAAGTACCATCAGTATGTGCCATACGATATACATATTCCGTCTTGTCAATGTAGAACTTATCTTCCACTCTGATTCGTTCGAAAGTTTGTAATCCTATCGGATATAGTTTTCTTGCCATAATTGCTCGCCTTTCTTTTAAGTGATATTCTCTTTGTTGGCAAAGATACGAATAAATGGTGAAACCACCAAATTAAAAACATCTTTTCTTCATTTATGCCCCTTATCTCATTTTCTTATACCTTTTATTTCTTTTCTCCCTTCTCTTATTTCTTTTCTCTCCTCCTTTTATTTCTTTTCAGGCTTCCTCTTATCTCCTTTCTTCCTTCTTGCTGTATTAATAATGGGTTAATCTCGGGAAAAGTCTTGGTTGATTATAGGATAAAATGTTCTTTAACCCTATTGAAATCTCCGTTCATAGACGTTGAACCGCGGTTCAGCGTCTATGAATGGCGGTTCATCGACGTTGAACGGACATTCAACGTCTATGAACGGAGATTTTATCTAAGTATAAATGTTTCTTTTCTTAGTTGAAAGAACTGTTTTAGTAGGTTAAAATCCTTGTTTTACCCCTCTTCTTACTCTCATTCATTCATTTTCTTGCTCTCATTCACCCGTTTTGTGAGGGTGTGTCATAAGCGATGGAAGCGCCTTTACCACGTCAGTACTAGCATAATAACCTCTCTGTGCCGTCACATCGTGAAGGCATCTACCCAGTCCTGTGCTCAGGCTAAGGGTCAGAAGATTGCCGTAAGATAGTATCCTGAACTTGCGAATCTTGAATAAATTATATAGAAAAAATTCTAAAAGCTTGGTAGTTATTTTGTTTTTTCGTACCTTTGCACCATGATTAAAATGAAATATACGTATGGCAAGTACCTGATATGCAAGGGGCATATATAGGTGAACTTAGCAAGTCACGATAATTTTGTTTTTTGTAATTAGACAAGCAATTATAGTAGATATGAACGATAGAAAATTACCAGTAGGCATCCAGTCTTTTGAAAAAATCAGAAAGGGTGGATATCTTTATGTTGACAAGACAGATATTATCTGGCAACTTGCCAATAGAAATAAAACGTATAATTACCTGAGCCGCCCACGCCGCTTTGGTAAATCTCTGTTGGTAGATACGCTCGAAGCCTACTTTCTGGGTAAGAAGGAACTCTTCGAAGGGTTGAAGATTATGCAGATGGAGAAGGAATGGGTGAAGCGACCTGTCATCAGGCTCGATATGAGTCGTGCTGGCGCAGAGCCGGAAACTTTACGCTCTTATCTCGACATCACTTTCGACAGATTAGAGAAGGAATATGACATTACACCTAAGCCCACCGCCAAACTTGCCGACCGTTTTGACGGCATTATCCAAACGTCATATGAGCAAACTGGACAACAGGTTGCCATCCTCATCGATGAATACGACTCTCCATTGCAGCATTCCTGGAAGACTCCACATCATGAAGCATGTACGGATATCTATAGAGAGGTTTTTGCCATTCTCAAAGCTGATGATAAATACGAGAAGTTTGTTTTCATTACCGGTATTACCAAGTTTACGCAGATTTCTCTTTTCTCTGTACTCAACAATTTGAGTAATATCAGCTTTGATTCTGAGTATGCAGCTCTTTGCGGTATCACGAAAGATGAACTCCTCTCAGATTTTAAATCGGAGATTAACAGGTTGGCTACAAAGAAAGGATGGACTTTTGATGAAGCCGTGGTACAGTTGACGGCATTCTACGATGGTTATCATTTCAGTCATGAAAATATGGTTGATATATTCAATCCATTCAGTCTTATCAATGCCCTCGCTGACTCCAGTCTAAAGAATTACTGGGCTTCATCTGGAGCAACCTCTTTGCTTCCTAAGTTTGTAGATGATATGGAAATTAGATTGAAGGATTTCGAGAAATGTCCGATAGACAGCGATACCTTGGAGACTTCTGATGTGACAGGTGGTGGAGCTGAACTTTTCCTCTATCAGTCTGGTTATCTCACGATAAAGGGATATATGGAAGGAATTTATTTGCTGGGCATTCCAAACTATGAAGTACGCAAGGCTCTATACAAGATAGTCTTGCCAGCCTTGACACTGAAATCAAATGCGATAGTGATATCTACACAGAATATGTTGCTGTATTCTCTAAAAATTGGCGATTTGCCTGAAGCCATGAAATGTCTGAAGGCGCTTATTGCGGATGTGCCATACAGCAATAAGAAACTTGCCAGCATGGATATGGAAGAGAGGTACCGTCTTATCTTGAGTACCATCTTCAATGCTATCGGCTGCAGGGTGGAAGTTGAGAAGATGATTTCTACTGGTAGGATAGATATGGTGTTGGAAACCAATAACTTCATCTACGTTCTGGAACTGAAGCTGAGCAACAATGGAGGCATTGATGCGGCAGCGGAGCAAATTAAGGCTAGACAATATGCCGAACCATTCAAGGCGGATAAACGCAAGGTAATAGCTATTGCTATAGAACTGGATAATTCAGGTAAAGGACTGGTTGATTGGAAGGAAGTTTAGAATCAAGGAAGAGGGTGTGGCTTATGACACACCCTCTTCTTTGTAAAACAGCTGTTTTTTATACTTTAATTATATAAGTAAAAGATGTTATAATATTTATCACTTATCTTATGTTTATTACAGAACATGTACCAGGCGGATTGGCATGGCCCTGTAAGTCCCGGTGTTTTGACCTGCATTACCGCTGACGAAGCGGAGATTCGACATGGTGCAAATCTTACCATACACATCTAAATAGCGATACCAGAAGCCATACTCAGGACTGGTGGTGTCGAAACCCTGATTTCCTGAGAGTAGCGTGCGGGTCCATAGGCTGACATGGGTGACATTTCTGAAAGCCTCACCCTCCACATATCCTGTGGCTGGCAAATAGATTACGGGCAGCTCCGAATTGTCTGTTGTTATCTCAACACTGTTGTACGCCTCGCCCGACAAGGTGTAGCGGGTCTCCTCTTTCAGATTACCGCCGTCTATGATGTCTTGGAACACACTATTCTCGGGAATAGTGAAACCTTTAGGCAGATTGCCGATAAGACTACCTGCATTTGCCTGATCCTGTTTCGCTATAGCAATATGGAAGTATCCGCCAATAGCACCCTTGTTAGCTTCCAACGCCTTGGTGCCCGGAGCATAGCATCTGTCGCTGGAGGCTCCGAGGTTGCGGTCGAGCATGACGTATGTTTTACTATTTCCTTTCACCTTCACTACACCGTAGTAGAAACGGCCGCTGACAGAAGATTGATCATCAGGCGGTTGCTGGTTGCTGGCATCTATCTTGTGGAAGATTCCACAATGATAAACAGGATACGTGATAGCAATGTCGTGTCCACTCTCCTGATAAGTGATGGTGAAGTCGCCGATCCAGATGTCATAGTTGTCAGCACCGCTGTTCAGCGTCACTTTCCAGTTGCCGTCTCTATTATCCGTTACCGTAAACTTGTCGCTGCTTGCGCCCATCGTCACTTTGTCACTTGTTTTCTTCGGAATCAAGTAGCTGAACTCGTTGGTTCCCACACCGAAGTGCAGACCATCGTTTCTGACAAAATCTTTCAGCATATCCTTCGGTCTGATACCTTTAGTATCTGGCAGGAATTTGTTGAAATAGTCATTATATTCTTCCGATGTGCCCACATTGCTTGATGTCTCAAGCTTTACGATTCTGTCAGAACGCTTGAAGTCCTTACCTTTCTGGGTCACGGTTATGGTGCGGGTCAAGTCGCCCGACTTCACGATTACCGTTCCTGTGCGTGGTTCCTCAGAGTATTCATTTTTTTCTACCGCAATCGAAATCTGATATTTCGTACCTGTAGTAGAGTTTGGACCGTCAGTATCCGGCACAGTGCCAATCTTAGTGATCGTCGTAACATCTTTTTTTATCCAGCCATCGGACGTAGAGAAAGTCGGCGTCTCGCCGTTTTTGATAGTTGTAACGACAGTGGCGATAATATTCTCATCATCCCATGCGCCGCTTACTTGGTCGCTTACTCCCAGATGGTAGTCCTTGCAGGCTATCATATCGTTAACCAAAGGATTATCATCTTTCACGTCCACCCTCATTCGGTTCTCGGGATATGGGTCTGCAATAGCCCCATCCACTGTGGGCCATCCGTAGGTATTGACGTGCTTGATAGTCACCGTATAAGCATGGTTGCGCAGCAGTGCCATCGGTTTTGTCATGTCGTTGTCGGTAAGGAAGGATACTTTATAGAAAGACTCCACACTATTATATTTACCCTTCACGATGAGATAGGCTTGACCGGCGGCAGTCTCATAGAAAGGTGTTTCGCCTGTCTGCCATCCGCTATTAGCTTTGTCTGCATCAGCTGGCACATTGACTGCTGCTGCATTATAGTCAAAATCCTTGGGAGCTATGGTTCCCTTGTTTGCAGCTTTATACAACTGGAAGCTTTCCAATTCAAACGTATTGTCGTCTTTAAAATCACTGGATGTAGTCTTCTCATACTTGACGTTTACCTTGGCAAACTGGCGCAGCAGACTGATTTCCGGATTTGCCTTCATCAAGTCTGACACGCTGATCATTCCCCAGCAGACAGGATTCTCTGTGTTGATTGTTCCCGAAATGGCAGCCTTGTCCAAACCACTCTGACATTGAGTATCTGACAAATCGCCGGCATTGGCAACCAGATGAATCATTGTAGCCTTGTCCGTGACTGGCACTTTCACTTTGTAAGTGTTGTCGGTGCCCGACACAAGTTCGTAAGCGGAAACGCTTTGGTTCGACAGGAACACTCCTTTATCATCGTAAGCCACTACGTTCAGACTCTTCAATCCCGTATCGCCAGCTCTTGTCAGCTCCTCTTTTGAAAAGTCGGGAAGGTTGATGGTGAGCGTGATGCCCCCATCTTCCACCCCATTCTTGTTGCTTGGGTTGGAACCTTCGTTCAAAGTGTCGCTACATGCTGCCAATGTCAGCAGTGCCACTAAAAGAGATATTATCTTTTTCATTTCCTTACTTACTTTACTTGTTTATACACCTGATGGTATACCTGGATACCAGCTATTATTGTCATAATATCCTGTATCGTTATACTTCTCATAACTTCTACCTCCGAAAAGGGTATATTTCTTCTCATCATAGGCATCCTTTTCAAACTGAAGGACTATACCCTTCTCATGATAGCCGTCAACCGCTTTTAAACTTATCGTTGTCTTCCACCAGTCTCCTACTTGTTCGCTTTTAAAACTCTTGGCGCTGTGACCATCCCAAGTGTTGTCCCAATGTACATATTGTTTATTATCTCCTGAGGATGTCGGATTGTCTGTTGCGACACCGAACTTAAACGCCCAGCCTAATACTTTATTCTTGGTATAGACAACATAATTGATATCCTTAACTATCGGCTTCTCATCGAAAATACGATAATAAGGGTCTGTTGTCGGGTCGTAAAGTATCCAACCTTCTCTATCCTCATAGTTAAAAAGGGGGATACCAGGCGCCATGTGCTGAGGGCAGCGGTGAAGGTCCGCACCATCGTTGATGAAGCTGTAGAATATCATCAATGTCTCGCCAGGCTTGATCGGTGTAGTTTCTTGACCGTCGCCTTTATCCCATCTATATCCTTTAGCATTAAAATCCATGTCCTGGTAGTACCATCCTGGATTATTCGTGTCCCCAGTCATACCGCTTGGATTATTATATCTATTATTAAAGTACCACACATTTTCTTTAGGTATTGCTGTTCCTGTCGTTTCACCCTTTTGAGAATAAATATATACATTATGTCTACTTGTTTGCATCTTATTGTCCCAACTCCAAGAATCGTTCCAGTTGTTATTGTTATCACCTGTTCCATAGTATTCATCCAAAATACCTTGGAATTGGTTAGTATTAAACTTGTCTTTATTTGACGACCTGTCATTAATGGCACGGAAATAGATACGGTAATTGTCAACCGGAGGTCTTACAGTTACTTTAATATCTCTGTACTTATAGTTGCTATTATACGAGTCTTTCGAGTGTACTCGGAATGTATGCACTGTAGTTGTTCCAGGGGCGGTTGTAGCCTCCACCTGGAATGTTCCCTTGGGAGCGTTTTCATCGGATGGCTTCGATATATTGATAGTTGATTGACCAATGGTGGAAGTCAGCTCGTTAGGAAGCACGATACCTCCCAAGTTTGTAACCCAAGTGAATACCTTTGTGTTGGTTTTTGCACTTGCCTCATAATAGATGATTACCTCCAATGGATCAACCTCAAACAGAGGTTCTACATTGTAGTCTACATCCAGATATTTCTTCAGGTTGTTAGCCTTCAGCCATATCTTGGTCTTTCCTTTCGGAGGAAATTTACCTTCCCCATTTCCATAAGCACTCATGGGAATCTCGGGATTAATCCTAAAGGTGATAATATGATTGACCTCATCTCTTTTATCTACAACGACGAGGGGCTTACCATCAACAATCGCATCGCAACCAAACTCCACATTCACCCAATTTGACTTGTAGGAAATAGAGGCTTCCTCTATGGAGGTTATTTGAGCGCTTGTCTTGTTTACCCACAGTGTGGTATGGCTGAAGTCTGCATCTATCGTTACAGGAGTCCAGTCCTCTACGCTCACATTACAGTTGAGAGTCATGTTTCCCAGACTCTTGATCTTGCCGATAATCTCATAATAGGTGCCACGAGGGAAAGTTGGGACTTCTTTGGAAGTTGAACTCTCGTCCTGACGATGTCCCAGCTTAATCTTATAGTAGTTCCCAATGTTACCATTCACAGAGCCATTAACTTTGAGGGTAGACTGCTGAGAGGCTTCGGCGATATAACGCTCAGGCAGATAGTAAGTGCCTTGAAAAAGCCACTTATCAGCGGCATTCTGTGGAGCATCTGTAGGAGTAGCACTCTGAACAAGGGTGATGATGTCCTTATTATTCACATTGGCATTGGTTGCATTCTCTGTCCAGTCTCCCGCCTTATAATAACCACCCTTATTGCTTGCCTCAGAAGGAGTTGCATAAACTTTATTTTCAAAACCATTGGCATAATCTTGGCTAACACTAGAGGCTGGCTTGCTAAATGCTCCATCCCAACTCAGCGTGGTGCTAGGAGAAAGCTTTTGAGCCAGAATATTCTTGATGATATAGCTATTACCATTGAATGCAGAACCTTCAGCAGTAGGATCGAAGATGAGGTTTAGCTTAACCTTTACGCAAGTAAACTTCAGATTAGCTGCTACCTCTGTATATTTCTTACCACCTTTTTCTATTTTTGTATTGATGATAGTACCGTTTACATCCTTTGGCTCATAAATCATCGGGATGTTTGTAGAAACAGGCATTCCCGGTTCTTTTCCAACTTCATAACCCAGAACTATTTTTTTGAGATCATCTTCTGTTTTGATAGTCTTATCACTCAACACCTTGTTCATATTGGCAACCACATAGATATGGTAAGTGCCCGGCTCGATATTGAGCTGATAGTTAGCTACATGCGGCTCTACCATCATTGTAGCCAGTGGGGCAGGGAGCGTCTCTACCAGGAGCTTGCCATCATTTCCATTTCCTGTAGGGACAGGGAAAGCATAGAGGGTCAGGTCGTTGATCTGGCATTCATCTACCGTAGCATTATAGGTAGGAAGGCCGGAAGCATCGTCGGCACGGGTGCCGCGGCTGCTGAGCACGGTTGGCACGAGTACATGCAAGTTGCTTTCTGACGAAATGGGAGCGCGCTCGCCTCCAAGTTCGTCAGAGCAACTTACTGTAACCAACAATATAAACCAACTAACTAAACTTAAAATGAAATCTCGTATTTTCATTGTTTCTAATTTTTAAAGTCAAATACTCTTATGAGCTAAATGCCCGGAAGGGGCTCTGACACCTGAAACGGTTAGAAATCGACACGCTGGATGCGCTTGCTCCAATGCAGGATGGAAATGCTGAGCTGCATATATTTCCACTGGTTGCCCTGGAGGAAGAAGTCGAGCTTATAGTCGTACTTACGGTCCAGGAATTCCTGTGCTGAATAATGGGTTTCGAAAGCACCACGGCCTTGAGCCAGACAGTCAGCAAGATTGATGCGTGCCACCTCTTCGCCTGTAGTCTTGTTCGTGATGGTGAGGATGGCGTTCTTGTCGTTTTCTGCTGCCGGATGCCAGATGAGTCGGGAGAACATGAGGGCGGCATGAGCGGTGCGCTCCTTTACATTGCCTTCCTTATCCTTAAACTCAGTGGTCCAGGTGTAGTATGGGGTATATGTCAACTCCTCGTCGGGGAGGAGAGAGTTGTCGTAACTGATATCGCCGTTGGCATTGGTAATCTGATAACTGAAGTCATCGGCATTGATGTTGGCAGGCTCGTCGGTCTGATGCAGGCTGATGGTGAGCTGCTTGGTATCACGAACCAGACCGATGGTATGGCGTGTAACCTGCAGGTCTTTTACTTCAACCAGTTCGTTGCTGAGTCCTTGCCAGAGTGTATCGAGCGGTTGGCTCTGGTTGTTCACCTTGCCCTGTTCGCGGTCGAGCCGTGCATGGAGGGCGGTGATGTTGTCACCCTGCTGTGGCAGAGCTATCTGGAATTTGGCACCTGGCTGCGCGAGTGCATCTTCGTATTTCTTTTGGAAGGCGAAGGTTGCGAAGCGGTATTTGCCCGGTTCCAGATTGATTCGCATGGCATAGTTAGGGTCCTTGAGCGGCTGTGATGTCGCATCGTTATAGGCATCATGGCGAGCAATGAAGTTGCCCTGCTCGTCGTATACGAATACGCTGAGTCCGCCCACATGATCATTGAACATGTCGGCACGCTGCACGTTGTAGTCGTACTTGAACTGCAAGTCAACACCCATGTCACAAGGAGGCAGGTCGTCGTGCATCAAGTCGTTGCAGCTGCTGAGCATACTGCCCGCCATGATGAATCCCCATCCCATGCATATATTCTTGATCCAACTGTTAAACTTCTTGTTTGCCATGATGCTTATCTGTTTTATGAAAAAGTAAAGTGTATAAATTGATTCTTATTCTTCCGATATAGCCAGCCGCTCCTTAGCGCTAGAGCGGCTGAGCTATATATAATAATGTGAAATGGATTACAAATCTACGTTCTGTGAACGCTTAGCCCAATCGAGGATCTTCACGCTGACGCTGAGATACTTCTCATTCTCATCATCTGGCAGAGTTGGGTCTACTGGAGGTACACCAGGGTAGCCAGGACCATAGACGTTGCCAACTGTCAATTCATACCAGTTGTTACGGAGCATACCATAACGGCCAAGATACTGTTTGTTGTTGTCTCCATAGTTTTCACCTGAATTCCATTTGGTTAATACATCACCAAAGTGCTTGACACGAGCGATATAGTATGTTTCTCCCTCAAGATAAGTATTGATACCAACCATCGCTTCTGCACGTCCTGCTCCATCAGTCAAGCCGAGTTTATCATTAATCTCTTTAACGATTTGTGTACCTGTCTTACCACTATAATCTTTATCGGCGACAAGAGCTTTACCAGTATCATCCTTGATATCTGCCGTTGTTATCACATGTGAACCACCTTCAGTCTCGAGATTTGTATAGTCAACTGTACAACCTGAGAGAACTGAAGTTGCTGCTGCATTTACAGCTTTCTCTAAGTCTGCTTTTTTCAGGATAGTTGTCATATTGCCGATGGTGTAGAATGTTCCATCTGTCTCTGCAAGGCTAACACCAGCATCATTCTTTGGAGCATATTTTGCCTTGAAGATAACACGGGTTGTCTGACCCTGATACATGTTAGCCAAGTTGAAGGTGTTCTCTAAGCAATATACCGGATTGGTTTCGCCGAAGTCTTTATCAATCTTACTTGTAGCATCGATAAAATTGAATTCTTCTTTTCTTTTCTTATCATTAGCTTTATCTGCAGTATTGAGTTCAGCCAAATTGTAGTTAGGATCCTTACCCCAATAAACTCGATTGTTAAGACCTGTGAAACGAGCTGTAGACCAAATATCGTTAAAATCAGAACTTAAGCCATCAATATTATGAACAGCGAATGTCTTCTGGTTTGTGATATCCAAAGCCCAATTGCTAAATGTTACCTCACTCTGTGTAGTAACTTTTGGGTTTGCCTTGTCTTTAACAGTTATTGTTCCAGTTGTTCCAGGCTTAGCAACTGTCATCTTTGCTACTCCACGCTCTACATAAACTGTTGCGGCACACTCACTAGCATCTTCCTTTGCTTTTGCCTCGCTAGCATATATTTTACCTTTGTCAATAGGAACCAAAGTTGCAGGTGAGGCAGCACTTCCTTTCAACGGAGCATTAGCCATATAGAAGCCATCAGAACCAGCCCAATCAGTAGCTGAAAGAGTCAAAATATTTTTGCTATTCCAATCATTATAACTTTGACCTACAGTAGGCAAAGCAACCTTTGTATTGTTAAGCAAAATCAAAACACTATAATCATTCTTGGTATCCACATTGGTAAGCTTTGCTACCAGCTTTTTAGAAGTAGTTGTGATACCATCTGTTTCATCGTTTGTCCATCCATCTATAGGTAAAGTTACGCTCTCAACAAACTTGTAAGAGCCTTCATCTGAACCATACTTCTGGAAGATGAGGGCAGTTGCGCTTTTTACAGCATACTCTTCTGGTGAGCCTTCATTCATTTCAGCACCACCAGCATCTGCACGAGTTCCACTTACCGAAGGCAAGTTGATGGTGAAAGTTGCATAACCAACACCTGCTTCGTTAGTACCAGTACCTGGACCTGCGGTTCCCAGGTCCTCATTGCTTGAACAGCTTGCTGTCATAGCTGCGATGACAGCCAAGCCAAATAAATGTTTAATCTTCATAATTTTTGAAAGTTAAGCTTGTTTATAATCGTTATTCTCTAATTTTCTGTTATTCCAATTCCTTTATCTGCTTGAAGACATCTCTTACACGTTCTGCCTCTTTCGAGTTGCCTGCCTTGGCAAGATGCTTTTCGGCAGAAGTAAGATCACCTTTCTGCAAATCGGTGCAGGCGGCATTAAGATTCGCAGCCTCATCATCAGGGAAGAGACGGACAGCAATGTCGAATACCTCGTTAAACTCTGGCGAACCCGGCTCGTAAGTCTGTGCCACCAGGAACATCTCCTGCAGAGAAAGCTGCTGAGGCTTGGTCTTCAATATCTCCTTGGCTTCTTCGATGCTGAACGGACGAACCGTGTAGGTTACCGTATAGTCGCTATGACGGAGACGAGGATAGATATGATCCAGGATGTAGCGGTAACTAGCCGGATGGAGCTTTCTGATCTTCAGGTCCTTATCATCGGGAGCCAGCGAGGAGTTAGCTATCTCGAGTATTGCTTCCTTATCAGCCAGATGACTAGCCTGGATCTTCTTCTTGAATCCTTCCCAGTCTTCCGGTGTAGCCTGATAGGTAAAGAGCTTGCTGTTTAAGGTGTAGAGGCTGCTCACATATTTACGGAGAGCAGCTGCACGCTCGTTGGCAAGGCGCTTGTTGTTGGCATACGAACCATCAGGCGAAGCAAAACCGTGGATATCAATATCAGTGATTTCAACGTTCTTATCATTCTTCACCAGGTCGATGGTGGAAGTAATCTTCTTCAGCTCAGTAGCATTCTCACGGAAGTTGGCAAGGATATTACTCTTGTTAACCACAAAGCTGAGATAGGCTTCACCCTTTTCGGCTCTCACCTTCTTGGCTTCCGCCTTCGGCTGCACGAAGAAATCCTTCGTAATCTTCGGTGTACGGTCAATATCCGCAATCGGCGTATTGTCCTGTTCTATCAGGTTGCCGCATCCGCAGAGATCTTCTTTCACCGAGAGTTTGAACTTCTTCATCCATTTCTGATAAGGAACAGACTGGGCGAAGTAAACCTGCTGACTGGTCTTGTTCTTGCGGGTAAAAACCTGTGCCTGCGGATTCTTCTTGCTGTCGGCAAGTCGGCGGTATCTTACAGCCTGGTTTCTACCCTGGATGATGATAGGGTTGAGAGCGATAGTATCAGTTCCTTCCATTACCGGTGTGAAAACTATCTGCTGCTCTGATTTCATCTTCAAATCGTTCAGATTCATACGGAAGGCAACGTCCATCCGGTTGCCGTTCTTGCGTGCCGAGACGCTTTCTACCTGAATCTTCCCCCCTGCCAGCTGTTGAGCCTGAGCAGGCATGATGCCCTGAGAAAAGAGTATGCAGAGAGGCGAAATGACCGCATAAAGCTTCATTTTATCCATATTATGATTTCCCTAAATTTTTTTGTATTCTGTCTAGTTATTACGTGTTTATATTGTCAGTTAAAACAACAGTTAAATAAAATTCTTAGAACACGTATATGAGAGATAGTGCGGCTTTTGTTGGGCCCACATAGTTGCGGTGGTCTTTGTCGAGACATTTTTCGCATCGTCCGTAAAGCTTGTAAGGACTGTAGGCATATCCCAAACCGATAGACCCTTCGAAATTGAGGTGCTTATTGAGCAACCACTGATAGCCGTAGGTAAGGCCTCCACCTACATACCAGCCTTCATAGTGCCTGCCCTCCAGAGTTTTCGGCAGGATGCCGAAGGGCATGTCAATGTTTTTAATGTTGTATTCACCGCCTAAGGCATGGATTCCGAAGAAATGGCCTCCAAACTTCTGGCAGGTGTACCATCTGTATTCCGGCATGACATTCCAGAATCTCATCTTCTTGTCGCCCGAGAACTTCCAGGGGTTCAGGGTTCCGAAGAGTTGGAAGGTTGTTTTCTTGCCCGTGCCGATTTCGATGCCGGCGTTGGCAGATGTGGAAGCCCATCCCAGTAAGTTGGTCTTCAGAGCGACCTCCTGCGCTCGCGTCGTTGCCGTTGAAAGGATCAGCAGCAGCAACATAGCTGATTTAATGAATGTTTGCTTCATCATATCTTTACTTTTATATTTGGTTTCGTTTATATTAAACTTAGCCTTCGTTCGCTAGTTGGTATCTTTTTTCGGCTGCAAATTTAAGAGAAAATCCAATACGAAGCAAGAAAAAGTTTCAAAAAGGGCACATTTCTTTGTGCAAACGTTTGCACGCTTTATGCAACCTGTTTACGCACACACATCATCAAGCACATGATTGATGGCTGCCTTTGGATACAACAAAGTTAACAAGAGAAGAGGCTCTACGCCGTTGGAATACTTCTAAGGAAAACAAACGTAAAATGGTGGAGAAACTGGAGAACTTGGTTCGCAAAAGCTGTCTGGAACGTACTGGTAAAGAACCTATAGGGGTAGAAGTATGGTAGTAACTGTTAAAATTTGGGAAAACGGACAAAAAGATGCGTAAATACCTTGGAAAAACGGACAAATTATCGTATATTTGCCATGGAAAAGCGGACAAAATACGTCCGTTTAATATTAGAAAAGGGGACAAGGATATGATTAAACGTAAGATAGACAGATATTTAGCCGATTTCTTCGAAGCGAATAAAAAAGCGTTGATGTTGACTGGAGCAAGACAGATAGGAAAAACATATTCTATCCGTCGTTTCGGTCATGAACATTTTGAAAGATTCATAGAAATCAACTTCATCGAAAATCCAGGCTTGGTAAAGGTCTTCAGCAAGGCGAAGAATAGTCAAGACATCTTGTTGCGTCTCTCCACTGTGACCAGCCAGGATTTAATCAAGGGCAGTACCCTTGTGTTCTTTGATGAAGTGCAGGAATGCCCGGAAATCGTAACTGCCATCAAATTTCTGGTGGAAGAGGGGAGCTATCGCTATGTTTTAAGCGGTAGCCTATTGGGCGTGGAGATCAAGAATCTCCGTTCTGCACCAGTGGGATATATGGATGTGAAAGATATGTATCCTCTTGATTTGGAGGAGTTTGCTACAGCAGTTGGTATCAACGATAGAATTATAGATGCTTTGAGGAAACATTTTACGGAAGGGACTGCTGTAGATGAATTCATCCATGAAAAGATGATGGAGGTATTCCGCCTTTATCTTATAGTAGGTGGAATGCCTGCAGCTGTTGATAAATATCTGGCTACCAATAATCTGCAAGATGTAATGGCAGAGCAGCAGGCTATCATACGTCTCTATAAGCAGGATATAGCGAAATATGACCCTGAACATAAATTGTATATTCAGGAAATCTTTGACAGGATCCCTGCTGAGCTTGATGCCAAGAACAAACGTTTCATATTGAAGAACCTGAATGAAAACATCAAGTTTGCACGTTATCAGAACAGTTTCTTGTGGTTGAAGGATGCCGGTGTAGCTTTGCCGGTATATAATGTTGAGGAGCCTACTGTGCCGTTGATTTTGTCGAGCAGCAGAAACTTATTCAAGCTGTTTATGGCAGATATTGGTCTTTTGGCAAGTCTTTATGCGGATGGCATTCAACTGAAGATTTTGGATAACGAACCGTCCATCAACTTTGGTTCGGTATATGAGAATGCCGTAGCACAAGAGCTCTGGGCGCACGGTTTCCAGTTGTATTATTATAACAACAAGCGCCAGGGTGAACTGGATTTTGTGATAGAGCAAAATGGTGAGGTGTTGCCGATAGAGGTTAAATCGGGCAAGGATTATGAGCGTCATAAAGCGCTTACGAATGTGGTGAACTCAACAACTTATCAGATTTCTAAAGCCTATGTGCTGTGTAATGATAATGTGAAGAAGGTGGGAAAAATCACTTATCTCCCTATTTACATGCTGATGTTTATCAAGAAGGAGCAGAAACTTCCTACCAAATATTCCATTGATTTAAGCGGACTGGTTTAAAGGAGCTCAGTATTAAAAGAGAGTCCGGTTTTTTACAGACTCTCTTTCATTATATTATGGGTTATTCTGCAGTCTCTATCATGTCGATGATGGTATAGATTGGCAAGATATCCAACGCAAGTTGGGTATTAAAATGGTAAGAAAGGAGATTATTTATGTCACAAAAGAAGA
>UMIA01044761.1_pt1 | contig 21995 bp, 10 predicted proteins | sample 1965701 | NCBI WGS metagenome assembly UMIA01 (sample SAMEA4836113, study PRJEB28245) | human gut metagenome | biome: gut microbiome; material: fecal sample | place: Denmark | collected 2008 | reverse complement strand
AACCGAGTTGTTGTAGGTTCGAGCCCTACTCGGGGAGTTTTTTAGTATAATATATGGTGACATAGCCAAGTGGTAAGGCCCCGGTCTGCAACACCGTCATCGCCGGTTCAAATCCGGCTGTCACCTCTCTCAAAAGGACTACATCAGTTTATGATGTGGTCTTTCTTTTATATAATTTGCAAATAAAATATATTGTGAATTTTATTTAATATACGTAATATGTGTTGTAAAGATTTCATTATTTTTAGATTTTCTACATTACTTTTCAGGATGCTACACTAAATTAAAAAAGAGAAATATAAGTCTGATAAACAGAATTATATTTCTCTTTTTTAACAACTCTTATACTTTTTTATTATGAATTACAATATATTTAGAAATAAAACAGTCAAAATCAGTCGAAGTTTGATTGATGCAAAATCAGAATTAGTCAATTTGAACCATTAATATTAATTATAAATTAGTAATAGAAAAGATACTAAAATTAGTAATTAGGCAAGTATTAATGATATATATGTTATATTCTGCACTAAAATCAATGTTGTATTTGCATATAGTGCACAATTTTAAAACTTGCTTTATATATTTTCAACAATTTTTAGTGTGATTATTTGTGAATATAAATGACGGATTATGATTGACAATGACGGATTATGAAAATATAATTATACTACAAGTTAAATGAATGTTGAAATGTTTAATACAGTAATTTGAAAATAAGCATTAAATAAATGGCTTATAAAATAAGTCTTTGAATAATTTGATAAACTGGGGTGATTAGATGCTGGCAGAAGATAGATGCAAAAAAATACTCGATATATTAGATTCGATGGGAAGTGTGACTGTTCAGCAGCTTATGGATGAGCTTGATACATCCGAGTCAACAATCAGACGTGATCTGGTTGCAATGGACAAGAAGGGTTATCTCACCAAGGTACATGGTGGTGCGATTGTAAATAATACGAATATCCATACTCAGGATGAGAAGGTTATCAACAGGCTTAAGCAGAATCGCAACGAAAAGGAACAGATTGCCAGATATGCGGCATCACTTATTGTGGATAATGATTTTGTTTATATAGATGCCGGTACTACAACAGCAGTCATGATTGATTATATTACTGCAAAGAATGTGGTTTTTGTTACAAACTCTCTGACTAATGCCAAGAGAATTTCCGATAGGGGATATACAGTATATATTCTGGGTGGCGAGTTCAAGTCTACTACCGAGGCTATTGTCGGAGATGAGGCCGTTGTGACGCTCGATAAATATAATTTTACGAAGGGCTTCTGGGGAACCAACGGAATTACTGTGAAGAATGGATTTACGACTCCGGAGATAAAGGAGGCCATGGTTAAAAAGAAATCCATGGAGAATAGCAAGGAGAAATACATTCTTGCGGATGACAGTAAGTTTTCACAGGTATCAAGCATCAAGTTTGCTGATTTTGAAGATGCTGTAATTATTACAAATGCACTAAGTAATGACAACTATAAGAAATACAAAAATATTAAGGAGGTCTAACATGATTTACACAGTTACTTTTAATCCATCATTAGATTATATTGTTGATGTAACAGATTTTAAGACAGGAGTAGTCAATAGAACGACTGGAGAGAAGATTTTTGCAGGTGGTAAAGGCATCAATGTTTCCATGGTTCTTAAGAATCTTGGAATGAGCAATACTTCACTTGGTTTTACAGCGGGTTTTACAGGAAATGAAATTAAAAGACTTCTAGCAAAAAAAGGTGTTGATACTGATTTTATAGAGGTGGAGGATGGTATTTCACGTATCAATGTGAAGCTTCGCTCAAATGAGGAATCCGAGATTAATGGTCAGGGACCGGTAATCACTGAGGACAACATTAAAAAACTTTATGAGAAGCTTGACTGCTTAAAGGAGTCTGATGTGCTTGTGCTCGCAGGAAGTATTCCTGATGTGATGCCTTCATCAATGTATATGGATATCATGAAGCATCTTGAGGGCCGTGGAATAAATATTGTGGTTGATGCGACAAGAAATCTGCTCACAAATGTGCTTGCATATAAGCCATTCCTCATCAAGCCAAACAATCATGAGCTCGGTGAGATATTCGGGGTTGAGATTACAGACAAGGACGATGTGATAAAATATGCAAAGAAGCTTCAGGAGCAGGGCGCAAGAAACGTGCTTGTTTCTATGGCAGGTGACGGAGCAGTGCTTGTGACCGAGGATGGACAGGAATTTAAGGCACAGGCTCCTAAAGGAAAGCTCAAAAACTCTGTAGGCGCAGGTGATTCGATGGTAGCCGGATTTGTTTACGGATACCTCAAATCAAATGATTATAAGCAGGCATTTATTTATGGAGTATGTACAGGAAGTGCAAGTGCATTTTCTGAGGAGCTTGCTACAAAGCCTGAGGTTGAAGCACTTATTGATAAATGGAACAGTGCTTCCAATTAGACAAACGGTATCAAAAAGGTTGATATAAATAATTAATATATTCTATTAGGAGGAATGATGTATGACAATCAGGGATTTGTTGGCAGCTGAGAGTATCAATTTAAATGGTACGCCTGCCGGAAAAACCGAAGCATTGAATCAGTGTATTGATTTGATGGCAAAAAGTGGCAAAATAGCCGATGTGGAGAAGTATCGCAAGGGTGTTTTTGCAAGAGAGGAGGAAGGCACAACAGGAATTGGAATGGGTATAGCAATTCCTCATTGTAAGTCTGATGCTGTTACTAAAGCAGGTCTTGCGGCAATGGTTGTAAAGGATGGGGTTGACTTTGAATCACTCGATGGTACACCTGCAAAGATTATTTTCCTTATAGCTGCACCAAACACAGAGGATAATGTGCATCTTCAGGTGCTTAGCAAGCTCTCTGTTATGCTGATGGACGAGCAGTTTACAAATTCTCTTATCAATGCCGGTTCAGTTGATGAGTTTTTAAATATCATCGATAGCGCTGAAAAAGCAAAGGATGAGAAAGAGGCTGCCAAAGAGGCAAAGGCTAAAGAGCCTGTTGAGGTGAAGAAGGACGATGTATTTATCGTTGCAGTTACAGCCTGTCCTACAGGAATTGCCCATACTTATATGGCTGCTGAGGCTATCGAGAAAAAAGCCAAGGAGCTTGGATATCAGGTAAAGGTTGAGACAAGAGGCTCAGGCGGAGCCAAAAATGTGCTCACAGATGATGAAATCGCAAAGGCTGCAGGTGTTATAGTTGCCTGTGATACAAATGTACCTACAGACCGCTTTGACGGAAAGAAGGTTATTGAGTGTCAGGTTTCTGACGGAATCAATAAGGCAGAAGAGCTCATAAAGAAAATTGCTGCTGGTGATGCTCCTGTATTTAAGGCATCAGGTAAAAAAGAGGCTTCACATTCATCAGTTGGTGGAAAAGAGAGCATTGGACATCAGATTTACAAGCATCTGATGAATGGTGTTTCACATATGCTTCCATTCGTAGTTGGTGGTGGTATTCTTATCGCAATCGCATTCCTTATCGATGGATTCAGTGTTGACCTTAATTCACTGCCGGCTGACCAGAGAGCAAATTTCGGTACTATTACACAGGCCGCAGCAATGTTTAAGGGAATCGGTGGAACAGCATTTGGATTTATGCTTCCAATTCTTGCAGGCTTTATCGCTATGAGTATTGCTGACCGTCCGGGTCTTGCAGTTGGTTTTGTAGGCGGTTCAATCGCAGCAAACGGTACATCAGGCTTCCTTGGAGCACTTGTAGCAGGTTTCGTTGCAGGATATATTGTGCTTCTCTTAAAGAAGGTATTTTCTAAACTTCCGGAGAGTCTTGATGGTATGAAGCCGGTTCTGCTTTATCCGCTGCTTGGTATATTCCTGGTAGGCGTTATAATGCAGTTTGTAGTTGAGCCTCCAATCGGAGCTTTAAATACAGCTATCAACAATGGTCTTAATGGACTTAACGGTGCAAGCGCAGTAGTGCTCGGAGTACTTCTCGGAGGAATGATGTCAGTAGATATGGGTGGCCCTGTAAACAAAGCTGCTTATGTATTTGGTACAGCTTCAATCGCTGCCGGAAACTACAATATTATGGCAGCAGTTATGATTGGCGGTATGGTTCCACCAATCGCAATCGCTCTTGCAACAATCTTCTTCAAGAACAAGTTCACAGCAGAGGAGAGAAAGGCAGGACCTACAAACTTTATCATGGGATTATCATTTATCACAGAGGGTGCAATCCCATTCGCAGCATCTGATCCGCTTCATGTCCTTCCGGCATGTGTAGTCGGTTCAGCAGTGGCAGGCGGGCTTTCAATGGCATTTGGATGTACACTCATGGCACCTCACGGAGGAATCTTCGTAGTTCCTACAATCGGAAATCCGTTAATGTATCTTGTTGCATTAGTAATCGGATCTTTCATTGCATGTGGATTACTCGGATTACTCAAAAAGAAAGTAAGTGAATAAGCAATCCTCAATTATCATTTAATCCAACCTATAAACTAATCAACAAAGGCACTGCTTCGGCGGTGCCTTTGTTGTTATGTTGTGATATAAAAATTAAAAGTATAAACATTCTCTGAAATAACAGCCTCATGCCTTGACGAGTGAATTTTCCAAGCTTAAAGTAGTATTAGGATGAAATAGTAAGTCAAAAAAATCAATTATTTATGAGACTTAAATAAAAAAACAGTGAGGCATAAAATGGGCAAGGTTATAGGTATAGATTTAGGAACAACAAACAGCTGTGTAGCAGTATTGGAGAACAATCAGCCGGTAGTCATAACTAACAGCGAGGGTCAGAGAACAACTCCGTCTGTAGTGGCTTTTACAAAGAATGGAGAGCGACTGGTTGGCGAGGCTGCAAAGAGGCAGGCAGCAGTCAATGTGGACAGGACATTTTTCTCAATAAAGAGACAGATGGGAAGCGATTTCAGGGCAAAAGTGGACGGAAAGCTGTATTCAGCTCCTGAGATTTCTTCTATGATTCTCAGAAAGCTGAAAAAGGATGCAGAGGACTATATTGGTGAGGCAGTGACAGACGCCGTAATCACAGTTCCTGCATATTTTTCGGATGCGCAGAGGCAGGCAACTAAGGATGCAGGAAGGATTGCGGGGCTTAATGTGCTTCGAATCATAAATGAGCCAACCTCTGCGGCACTCGCATACGGACTGGACCACGGACAGCAGCAGAAAATTCTTGTCTACGACCTCGGAGGAGGAACCTTCGATGTGTCTGTTATCGAAATAGGGGACAATCTGATAGAGGTGCTTGCCACAGCCGGTGATAATCATCTGGGTGGAGATGATTTTGATGAGAGAATCACGAATTATCTTGTCACAGAGTTTTACAGACAGCAGAATGTGGATCTGAGAAAGGATAATACTGCTATGCAGCGTGTCAGGGAGGAGGCTGAGAAGGCAAAAAAGGTGCTTTCATCCTCATCCTCAACCACTATCAATCTGCCATTTATCACCACTGTAAAGGGACAGCCGGTCCACATGGAGATGAACCTCACAAGGGCTGAGTTTAATGAGATAACAAAGGATCTGGTGGAGAGAACTGCTATTCCTGTCAATCAGGCACTTTCAGATGCGGGGATTTGTGCAGCAGAGCTTGGAATGGTGCTGTTGGTAGGAGGCTCGACACGTGTGCCGGCTGTTGTTGAGGAGGTAAGAAGAATTACAGGGAAAGAGCCTTCACACAACCTGAATCCTGACGAGTGCGTGGCACTCGGTGCAGCAGTACAGGGTGGCAAGCTCGGTGGAGCAATTGTCGCAGGCAGCAGTGCGGCAGAGATTATACTGATGGATGTCACACCGCTTTCACTCGGAATTGAGACGGTCGGTGGTGTCTCAACCAAAATTATTGACAGAAATACGACTATTCCTACGAGATACAGCCAGATTTTTACAACTGCAGGAAGCTTCCAGACCTCTGTGGATATAAAGGTACTGCAGGGTGAGAGGCAGTTTGCAAGGGACAATAAGCTGATTGGAAACTTCAGGCTAAAGGGCATCAAGCCGGCTCCGGCAGGTGTGCCGCAGATAGAGGTGACGTTTGATATAGATGCAAATGGCATTGTGCAGGTTTCTGCAAAGGACCTGGGCACAGGAAAGCATCAGGAGATTACGATTACCGCAAGCTCAAATTTGTCTGATTCTGAGATTGAGCAGGCAATCCGCGAGGCACAGGAGTATGAGGCAACAGACGGACAGAGAAAGGCTTATATTGATGCAAGAAGCGAGGCTGATACGCTTGTGCGACAGGTGGAAAATGTCATGGCTGACAAGGAAAAAAGAAAGGCTATGGACAGCGCACAGAAAAAGAGTGTGAAATCGTCACTTTCATATGTGAAGAAGCTTATTTCAAGGACAAAGCCCGGAAATGTGAGCGAAGAGCAGGCTGCCGAGATAAAGCATGCGGCAGATGAACTGAGAAATGCGGCAGCGGGATTGATTTAATTATAGTAACTATTATTATTCATTTGGCTATTTACGAGAAGCGGATTTTCATATAAAATATGGGTAAGTGGTGAGTATTCATAACCACCCTGAATAGTTATAATGTTAATTTAAATCCGAGGAAATAGAAAATGAATGCGAACGATAAAACAGAAAAGGTACTAAGAGAAATTCATATCATGCTCTCAAAGGCGGAGCCGTATAAGCCGGAGCCGAGCAGGGTGATCATAAACAAGCAGCAAATGATAGATTTACTTGCTGAGCTGAATAAGTGTATATATGCAATACAGGATGAGTATGAGCTTACTGAACAGAGTCGCAATCACGCAGAGAGAGAGTTCAGAAAGAAAGGGGATCAGATAGTCTGGGATGCAAGCAGAAAGGCTGAGGATGTGTATGCAGCATCGGTTATCTATACGGATGAGGCGCTTTCAAGAGTGCGTGATATCATCAATGATACCAACGAGTCACTTGAAAAGCTGTGCAAGAATATGAAGGATAAGATTGCAGAGCAGGAGAAGATAGTTAAAACTAACCAGTATGAGCTCAAGGGACAGCTTCAGGATTTGTCCGATACGGAGAAGTATCTTAAGATTATCGATGACAGAAATAAGGAGATAGAACGTCAGAAAAATGCAGGTAAACCTGTAGAGGAGCGTACTATTGACAATGAAGAGAAGTCCATCTATGCAAACAGACAGACTGAAATCAAGGTAAATATGGATTATATCAGAAAACTGGGACTTGCTGAGGGCGAGGACCTGGGAGATGGTGTAGTGGGTGAAGTGAAGCTTGCAGACGATACACCTGATGCCGGATTAAATCATAGCAATGATAAGGATGAAGCCAAGGCTGCCGGCTCAAAATCGTCTGTTGATGAGGATTATAAGGCAATAAGCAGAAAAGCCGGCAATCCACCTGTTATCAACACAAAGGAAGGGAAGGAGCTCACAGACGGTATCCACAGAATGTGGCAGAGCATCACCGGAAATAAAGGGAAATGAAACACACCTATGTAATATAAAGCAGCAGTTCAAAACAGAACGGCTGCTTTTTGGCTTATATTTAAAAGTGGGTAATATTAAGCAGATTTTAAGAAAAACAAAGTGGATAATCTGATAAAATATAGCTGACTAACGGCAGGAGAAGGTTTCTGTTAAAAATTCATAGAAGGAGGATAATATGACAATATTAGTTTGTGATGACGACAAGGAAATAGTTGAGGCAATTGAGATTTACCTGATGCAGGAGGGCTACGACGTGGAGAAGGCTTACGACGGCATACAGGCGGTTGAAATTATGAAGAATAAAAAAATAGACCTCATGATAATAGATGTCATGATGCCAAAGCTCGACGGAATAAGAGCCACTTTGCAGATACGAAAGGAAAGCAGGGTGCCGATAATCATTCTATCGGCAAAGACAGAGGATGCTGACAAGATTTTAGGCCTCAATGTGGGAGCTGATGATTATGTCACAAAGCCTTTTAATCCGCTTGAGCTTGTGGCAAGGGTAAAGTCACAGCTTCGCAGATATACCACTCTGTCAAGCAATGATGCAGCCGGAGACAAGGTTTATGAAGCCGGAGGCCTTTTGGTAAATGATGATTTAAAAAAGGTGACTGTGGATGGTGAGGAGGTAAAGCTCACACCGATTGAATACAATATACTGCTTTTACTCCTTAAAAATAAGGGAAAGGTCTACTCAATAAACGAAATATATGAGAGCATATGGAACGAGGAGGCGATAGGCGCCGACAATACAGTTGCTGTGCACATCAGACATATCAGGGAAAAAATAGAGATAAATCCTAAGGAGCCACGCTATCTGAAGGTGGTCTGGGGAGTAGGCTATAAGATAGAGGACAACAAATGAAGCAGTATACGATAGGAAAAAAAGCAGCGGTCATAGTCTTACATCAGCTATGCATGATACTTATGGTAACAGGAGTGTTTGCCACAGGCTATGCATTCAGGCACGATGCGCATGAAAATATTGATATATATACACTAATATCGCTGGCGGGCCTGGTAGGCAGCTTTGTGAGCCTGGCATATATGGCAAACGTGGCAGGCAGAAAATCAGAGGATGATTACACAATATACTATTTACCGATTGACAAGGTATACTCTGATGTGATGCTAGTGATATTTACACTGCTCATGGTATTTATGGGAAAAGTGATTTCAGGCGTAAAAAACCAGCATTTTGACTATGCATCACTCATTATGACGGCCGGCACATTTACTTTTTTGTTTGATATGGCTTTTATTATTTTATACCAGAGCATTGTAAGGAAGATAAAAGGCAATATACTTTGCACACACAGCCTGATGTACAAGGGCTATGAGCTTTTGAAAAGAGTTATTGAGAAAAAGGATATCCATACACAAAAAACCAAAGAGATAATGCGCATACAGGAGGCACTTGAAGCTATCTCGGAAGGAGCGCTTGACACTACACTCAATGTCAATGAGTTTCATGGGCAGCAGAAAAAGGTGGCGGAGGCTGTCAACCATATACGCCAGGGTCTTATGAGCTCGGTAAATGAGAGTCTTAAAAATGAAAAATTAAAGGCTGATTTAATAACAAATGTATCGCATGATATAAAGACACCTCTGACATCAATAGTCAACTATGTTGATCTGCTTAAGAGGGAAAATCTGGAAAATGAAAATGCCAAATACTATATACATGTGCTGGAGGAAAAGTCACAGCGCTTAAAGCAGCTTACAGAGGATTTGGTAGAGACATCAAAGATTACCTCGGGAAATGTGAAGCTCAATATGCAAAAGCTTGATCTGGTTGAGCTTTTATACCAGACCGGAGGTGAATTCAATGAGCGCTTTGAGTCGAGAAATCTGACAATAGTTACAAAAATTCCATCAGAACAGATATTTATATATGCGGATGGGCGTCAGCTTTACCGCTCTATTGAAAATCTGTATACTAATGCCGCAAAATATGCACTGGAAAATACCAGAGTATATGTAGAGCTTGAAAAGGCAGATAAAAAGGCAGTTTTTACAATAAAGAATGTGTCTAAGAACGAGCTTGACATAGTAAGCAACGGAAATGTAGACCTGACAGAGCGTTTTGTGAGGGGAGAGAGGTCGAGAACTACTGAAGGAAGTGGACTTGGACTTTCGATTGCAAAGAATCTGACCCATTTGATGGGAGGAAAATTCGAAATTAAGGTAGATGGTGATTTATTTATTGCCACAATTACCTATAATATTATATAATAGTAAATAAAAGAATTTTGAAATACACATACGGAGGTAGAATAAGTGAAATTATATGAAAATGGTGCTTACCTTTTAAACGGTAAGGAAGTAATAATTGATGGACCGGAGGCTCAGGCAGCTGTCAAAAGCAAGACCGGCATGGACATCGATAAACAGACAGCTAAGCAGGAGACAATTGCTTACGGTATTTTAAAGGAGCACAATACATCCGGCAATATGGACAAGCTTCAGATTAAGTTTGATAAGCTTACATCGCATGATATTACATTTGTAGGTATCATTCAGACAGCACGAGCTTCAGGACTTGAGAAATTCCCTATCCCGTATGTACTTACAAACTGTCACAACAGCCTTTGTGCAGTTGGTGGAACAATCAATGAGGATGATCACATGTTTGGTCTCACATGTGCAAAGAAGTACGGCGGAATCTATGTACCACCTCATCAGGCAGTTATCCATCAGTTTGCACGAGAGATGCTTGCCGGCGGCGGAAAAATGATACTTGGTTCTGATTCACATACACGCTATGGTGCACTTGGTACTATGGCAGTCGGCGAGGGTGGACCTGAGCTTGTTAAGCAGCTTCTTGAACAGACATATGATATTGATATGCCTGAGGTAGTAGGCATTTACCTGACAGGAGAGCCAATCAAGGGCGTTGGACCACAGGATGTCGCACTTGCAATTATCGGAGAGGTATTCGGAAACGGATTTGTAAAGAACAAAGTTATGGAGTTTGTAGGACCGGGTGTGTCTAATCTGAGCGTTGACTTCCGTATAGGTGTCGATGTTATGACAACAGAGACTACATGTCTTTCTTCTATCTGGAGAACAGATGACAAGGTTAAGGAATTCTTTGAGATTCACGGTAGGGCTGAGGACCACAAGGAGCTTAATCCGGGTGAGGTGGCTTACTACGACAGATTTATTGAGATTGATTTAAGCCAGATCCGCCCAATGATAGCTATGCCATTCCATCCAAGCAATACCTATACTATCGATGAGCTCAATGCAAACCTCATGGATATTCTTGATGACTGTGAGAAGAGAGCTGAGGTAAGCTTTGACGGCAAGGTGAAGCTTGATTTAAAGAGTAAGGTAAGAGACGGAAAACTGTATGTAGACCAGGGAATCATCGCAGGCTGTGCAGGCGGTGGATTTGAGAATATCTGCGATGCGGCTGACATATTAAACGGACATTCAATCGGAGCAGACGAGTTTACACTGAGTGTTTACCCGGCATCTACTCCAATATACATGGAGCTTGTGAAAAACGGAGCTGTAGCAAAGCTTCTTGAGACAGGTGCAATCGTAAAGACTGCTTTCTGCGGACCTTGCTTTGGTGCAGGAGATACACCTGCCAACAACGCATTCTCTATCCGTCATTCAACAAGAAACTTCCCTAACAGAGAGGGTTCTAAGGTACAGAACGGACAGATCAGCTCAGTGGCACTCATGGATGCACGTTCAATCGCTGCAACAGCAGCAAACAAGGGCTTCCTTACATCAGCAGCGGATATTGATGTCAACTTTACAAAGCCAAAATATTTCTTTGACAAGACTATATATGAGAACCGTGTATTTGACAGCCATGGAGTGGCAGATCCTTCAGTTGAAATCCAGTTCGGACCAAACATTAAGGACTGGCCGGCAATGAGTGCGCTTCCGGAGAATATGCTCCTTAAGGTGGTTTCAGAGATTCATGATCCTGTTACTACAACAGATGAGCTCATTCCTTCAGGAGAGACATCTTCATATCGTTCAAACCCTCTTGGACTTGCAGAGTTCGCACTTTCAAGAAAGGATCCTGAGTATGTAGGCAGAGCAAAGGAAATCCAGAAGGCCCAGAAGGCTATAGAGAGTGGTGAGTGCGCAGGAAAGGCTGTTCCTGAGGTTGCTGAAATCATGGGAGTAGTAAAGAAAAAATTCCCTGAGGCAAGCCATGAGAATATGGGCTTCGGAAGCACAATTTTTGCTGTTAAGCCGGGTGACGGCTCAGCAAGAGAGCAGGCTGCCAGCTGCCAGAAGGTACTCGGAGGCTGGGCAAATATCGCAAACGAGTATGCCACAAAGAGATACCGTTCAAACCTTATCAACTGGGGAATGCTTCCATTCATCATCGATGAGGGAGAGCTTCCGTTCCACAACCTCGACTATATCTTCCTTCCGGGAATCAAGAAGGAAATCGAGGATGCAAAGACGGAGTTTGAGGCATATGTTGTCAAGGATGGTGAATTAAAGCCATTTACACTGAAGATGGGTGAGCTCACAGATGATGAAAGAGAGATAATATTAAAGGGATGTCTCATCAACTATAATCGTAAATAAGGAGAGTTTAATCCGATGGAAGAAACCGGAAAAGCTGGTAAAAAATCAAACATTGAGATAAATGCAGATAAGGGTGCGAAGCAGAATTCGCACCCGGGGCGTGAGGAATGGCCACATCTGATCAGAATAGGTGTCATGGTATTTGTCACGTTTGCAGTCAGTATACTGTTTTTCTTTGCACTGTACAGATTTGAGGGCTTTGCAGGCATATGGAGCAAGCTGCTTGCGGCAGCAATGCCTATTATAATGGGACTTGTGCTTGCATACCTGATGAATCCTGTCATGCTGTGGCTGGAAAGATGCTTTAAAAAGCTTCTTTCCAAAAAGATGAAAAGCGAAAGCAAGCTGCGAAAGGTTTCAAGAGCTCTTGCAATCACAGGCTCGGTTATTATTCTGGTAGCGATTATTTCGCTCCTCATTGCGGCTATTGTGCCTTCTGTCATAGCAAGTATATCAGGACTTATGAAGACACTGCCAAATGATGTTGCGGCATTCATCAACATGATAAAGAACGGCAATTTCGGGGACAGCAAAATTGCTGAGCTCGCGAGCACAGGTTTACAGAATGCAACCGACTACATTGAGGATTATGCCACAGAAAAGCTGATTCCTGAGGCACAGAAGTATGTTGCACAGATTACAACCGGTGTGATTTCGGTAGTCAGAGGCTTATTTAATTTTATTATCGGAATAATCGTGATGGTCTATGTGATGAGTATTCAGGAGACTCTCGCAGGACAGAGCAAAAAGATAATATATGCTGTCTGCAAGCCAAAGACAGGCAATATCATCATTGAGACGATCAGAAAGACAAATGAGATTTTTGGAGGCTTCATAAGCGGTAAGATTATAGATTCACTGATTATAGGTGTGATTGCATATTTCGGATGTCTGATTTTAAGGATTCCATCATCGGTGCTCGTTGCAGTGATTATCGGCGTCACAAATGTGATTCCGGTATTCGGACCGTTTATCGGTGCAATTCCATCGTTACTCATAGTAGTAATTCAGAGTCCGTGGCATGCGCTTTATCTTCTGATATTTATTGTCGTGCTGCAGCAGGTGGATGGCAATATAATAGGGCCTAAGATACTTGGCTCATCTACCGGTCTTTCGACCTTCTGGGTTATGTTTGCCATACTAATCGGCGGAGGAATGTTTGGTTTTCTTGGAATGTTACTTGGTGTTCCAACCTTTGCTGTGATATACTATATTGTGAAAAGAGTTGTTAATTATGCTCTCAGGAAAAAGAAGCTTCCTGAGGACACAAGGGATTATACAAAGACAACAGGCGTAGATACCAAAAATAATAAGCTTAAATACGAGTAGGTGAAATAAGTGGATAAATACGAATACAATCTCAAGCTGGATCAGATAAAAGCCCTAAGCGCCGAGGAGGGCTATATGAGCGCAGCAGAGATTGCGGATAGCATAAATTGGAACAAAATTAAAAATGTAAATACACTCGTTAAAATCGGCGAAATCTACGAGAAGGCCGAAAGATACCAGGATGCAAGGGACATACTTTTAATGGCCTATGACCGTTCACCAATCGGCAGGATGATTATATACAGACTGGCTGAGGTCGCCATCAAGATGGGTGATTATGATGCTGCTACAGAGTATTATGATGAGTTTGTTGAGATAGCTCCTCATGATGATATGAAGTATGTATTAAGATATGCCATCAAAAAAGGGCAGGGAGCTTCATTTGATGAGCTTATCACTATTCTTGAAGAGTACAAGGATGAAGAATACACTGAGGAGTGGGCATACGAGCTTGCATATCTATACCACAAGGCCGGAAAAGCCGATAAGTGTATAGATGCCTGCGATGAGCTCATTCTGTGGTTCGGAGACGGACCATATGTGGAGCGTGCGCTGGAGCTTAAGATGCTTTATCAGCCACTTACCAAGGCTCAGGAGGAAAAGTACAGACGATTCAAGGCAGAGAAGGAAAAGCCGGCTAAGATAAATGATGAGGCTGAGGTCACTGAGATAGGTGCCATGGAGATGGTAAAGGGCGGAGAGATAGTGCATGATGACGTAACTATTCCGCAGATTACTGTAAATCAGGAGAAGTTCAATACTGTAAATTTACAGCAGGAGATTGCCAAGGGTATGCAGCAGATCATGGAGGCCAAGGGCAAGAATGAAGTTGCTGATACGATGGATACCATCAAAAAGATAGTTGAGGATATTCCTTATCTCAAGCTCGAAAAGGAGCAGGAAGAGTATGTACAGCAGCAGGAAGAGACAGAGCATATCGCTACAGATGAAGAGATAGATGGTTCACTTAAGTTGAATTTCAAGGAGCTTTTGGGTGAAGACGCTGACGGACAGATGTCTATGGTCATGAGTGAAAAGACTCAGCTTGAGCATCAGATTACAGGACAGATGTCTATACAGGATGTGCTTGAAGAATGGGAAAAGACCAGACATGCGGCTGAAATTGCACTTAAAGAGGCTGAGCAGCAGAAACTTGAGTCAGCTAAGGCAAGAGCACTTCAGGAGGCAGGAGACATCATGGAGAGACTAAATGATGTCATTCCAAAGCTGGATGCAGGTGTCACTCCGAAGGAACTTCTTGAGGAGGAGTATTTGAAGGTCCCGGTTGATATTATAGAGCAGAAAGCTGCCGTGAAGGAGCCTGAAGAAGAGCAGAAACCGGATATGCAGGAGCTTTATGCAGAGGAGACTGTGGATGAAGTACAGGAGCCGCAGGAAGCACCGGAAGATACTATAGACGAAGCACAGGAGCCGCAGGAAGCACCGGAAGAGGCTATAGAAGAAGTGCAGGAGTCACAGGAAGCACCTGAAGAAGCTATAGAAGAAGTGCAGGAGTCACAGGAAGCACCTGAAGAAGCTATAGAAGAAGTGCAGGAGTCACAGGAAGCACCTGAAGAAGCTATAGAAGAAGTGCAGGAGTCACGGGAAGTACCTGAAGAGGCTGCAGATGAAGCCAGGGAACCGGTTGGAGAGCCGGAGGATATAATTATGGCAGAGGAGTCTGAGAAAGACGAGATACTCATGCAGCCGACTACCATGATGCCTGAAATAACAGATGATATGTTAAATGTCGATGATGATACATCAGATGATGAGACTTCACAGGAGAAAGAAAACGTTTCTGAGAAGAGAGATTTTGATCATGTGACATCATTTATCGAGCAGGAAATAGCCAAGATGACAGCAAAAAATCCGGGACTGGAGAAGAAGCTGGATATGGCTAAGACAAGAAAAATGCCGGATATTTCATTGCCGGAGGATTTAGACAGCGAAGAAGATGACTCGAAATTGAAAGAAACAAAACATATAAAAGAGCTTACAAGCGAACAGAAAGCTATATTTTCATATTTCATACCGGTAAAGGGTATGGAGGATCAGATCTGCAAGGCATATAATGCAGTGCTTGATCATTTCAACAGGAAAGAAAACGCATCCACAGGCAACCTCATTATACAGGGAGAGCAGGGTTGCGGAAAGACAATGCTTGCTACAAGCTTTATAAAGGTATTACAAAAAGATGGTGAACAGCTTACAGGAAAGATGGGTAAGATTGATGCTGCCGCACTCAATAAAAAGGATGTGCAGCAGGTAGTCAGAAAGATAACAGGAGGCTGTCTCATCATAGAAAGAGCCGGTGATATCGACCGCAGCATAGCTGCCCAGCTATCATTTTTGATGGAGCATGATATTACAGGAACACTCTATATACTTGAGGATACATCAAAGGGTATAAAGAAGGCTCTCTCAATGGATGAGGGCTTTGCATCCAAGTTCACGGAAAAGATATCGGTCCCTATTTTTACAAATGATGAACTCGTATTGTTTGCCAAATCGTACTCTGCAGAGCTTGGGTACAAGATAGATGAGATGGCTATTCTGGCATTGCATAACAGAATCAGCAATATTGAGAGGATAGACCAGGCTACCACTCTGACAGAGGTCAAGGATATAATTGACGAGGCCATAGACAGGGAGGCTCACAGCGGACTTAAGAAGGCTATAAGTATTCTGACAGCCAGGCGATATACAGATGATGACCGAATTGTACTCAAAGAGGATCATTTCAGGGAAAAATAAATACTTATGGGGGGTATATATATGTGTAATTTTACAGCAATGGATTGTTACCTGTTTGGTCAGGCAACACACTATGATATCTACAAGAAGATGGGTGCTCACTTAGCTGAGCGTAAAGGAAAAAAAGGAGTGTGCTTTGACGTCTGGGCGCCACATGCGAGGGAAGTATACGTGTTTGGTGAGTTTAACGACTGGAATGAGACCAGTCATGAGATGAAGCGTGTAGAGCCGGAAACCATGGGAGTGTATGAGCTTTTTGTACCGGGAGCGCAAAAGGGTCAGATGTATAAGTTTATTATAGTCACTGAACAGGGTGATAAGCTGTACAAGGCGGATCCATACGCAAACTACGCAGAGCTTCGTCCGGGAACAGCGTCAATCATCACAGATATCGAGCACTTCACATGGACTGACAAAGAGTGGATGGATAAGAGAGCAGCAAAGTCAGATGCTGATGTATATTCTTCACCTATGGCTATATATGAGTGTCATCCGGGCTCATGGATGAGACATCCGGGCAGGGATGATGAGGGCTTTTATACATACAGGGAGCTTGCAAAATCACTCATATCCTATGTGAAAACTATGGGATATACACATATTGAGCTTATGGGTATTTCAGAGTATCCGTTTGATGGCTCATGGGGATATCAGGTGACAGGCTACTATGCACCTACATCGAGGTATGGAGAGCCTGAGGATTTTGCATACTTTGTTGATCAGTGCCATAAAAATAATATCGGAGTAATCCTCGACTGGGTACCTGCACATTTCCCAAAGGATGCGCATGGACTTGCCAATTTCGACGGAACAGCCACATATGAGTATGCAGACCCAAGAAAGGGAGAGCATCCCGACTGGGGCACAAAGATATTTGACTACGGTAAGAATGAAGTAAAGAACTTCCTTATCGGAAGTGCATTGATGTGGATAGAAAATTACCACGTAGACGGACTCCGTGTGGATGCAGTTGCGTCAATGCTTTATCTTGACTATGGAAAGAACGACGGACAGTGGGTGCCAAACAAGTTTGGAGGCAATAAGAACCTTGAGGCAGTAGAGTTTTTCAAGCATATCAACACACTCATACTCGGAAGAAATCACGGAACTGTAATGATAGCCGAAGAGTCTACCGCATGGCCAAAGGTAACAGGCAAGGTAGAGGAAGACGGACTGAACTTCAGTTACAAATGGAACATGGGATGGATGCATGACTTCCTTGATTATATGAAGCTGGATCCATATTTCCGTAAAAATAACCACAACAAGATGACATTTGCGATGAGCTATAATGAGAGTGAGAAATATATTCTGGTACTGTCACATGATGAGGTGGTACATCTGAAGTGTTCTATGCTCAACAAAATGCCGGGCTTAGAAGGGGATAAATTCAAGAACCTCATGGCAGGATATGCATTTATGATGGGACACTGTGGAAAGAAGCTTCTTTTCATGGGACAGGAGTTTGCACAGAAGCAGGAGTGGAGTGAGGAAAGAGAACTCGACTGGTATCTGCTTGAGAATCCGGAGCATAAAAAGATCCAGAACTGGGTAAAGGAGCTGCTTCACCTCTATAGGAGAAACCGCTGTCTGTATGAGCTGGATTCAAGCTGGGAAGGCTTTGAATGGATAAATGCAAACGATGCAGACAGAAGCATCTTCAGCTTTATCAGAAAGAGCAAGGATGGCAAGAATAATATGCTCTTTGTCATCAATTTCACACCGGTAGAGAGACCTGATTACAGAGTCGGAGTGCCAAAGCACAAGACATATCAGCTCGTTTTAGATAGTGAGGATCCTAAGTTTACCGGCAAAACGGTACAAGCGCCTGTAAAGAAGGCTGCAAAGGGCAGAGGCAAGGCAGCAAAACAGTCATATAAGAAGCTGGACTATAAGGCAGTCAAATCAGAGTGTGACGGCAGACCATTTTCATTTGCTTATCCACTTGCGCCTTACGGAGTTGCTGTATTTAAATACTAATATACCGGTAAACAGCAGGGTAAAGGACCGCGCCAATTTAAGGCGCGGTCTTTATTTTTGCGTATTATATGTCGATATATAATAAAAAGATAACTATTCAGAACCACAAAAGTACGAAGTAAGAATATCCATAAATAAAGGCTGCAGAGATGGTATATATGCAGGGCACGGAGCAGGAAATATGCAGATAGAGAATTTGATTAATAAAAGCACAGATACGAAAAATACGGACACAAAAACCATAAATGACATGACAGCGGGTATGCGTGTGTCAGACTACATAAAGACAGACAGCAGTGACAATATGTCAAAAAAGGCGGCTGTTGTCGGTTCGTCAAACTCTGTTGATATGTCGGATACGATATATGCAAGACCACAGGCTAAAAACGAAGCCGGGAACAACGATGGCACAGATATGGCAGAAAATCTGCTAAATGACATGAATCAGACCTCAGAAAACAGGCGAAATGATATGATTGTCACTGCAAGCACCACAACGAGTGATGATTACAAAGCTGCAAAGGATGACGGCTACGATGTCATTGTCACTGAGACCGATAAGATAAAAGCAGTGCTGGCAAAGGCAGGTGTAGATATATCCATATATGGAGATGATCTGAGCAAGGAGCAGCTCACAGACATCACGGGAAGCCAGACTGAAGCGGCCATGCTTGTCAATCAGATGAAAGCATATGATATTCCTGCTACAGATGACAATATAAAGGCAGGTACAGATGCCATAGACCGGGCAAAGAGCCTTACAAATATATCCAATGAGACAAAGGCATATCTGGTCAGAAATAACATGAATCCGACGGTTTCCAATGTATACAAGGCTACGTACAGCAGCAGTCAGGTACAAGATTACAGGCAGAAAACCAAAATGACGGAGATATCAGATGAGCTGTTTGAGGAGCTTAAGCCACAGCTTAAACAGATATTAGAGGAAGCTCATATAGACAGTAGTGATGAGAATATGAATCAGTGCAGATGGCTGATAGATGAAGATATAGCCGTTACACCTGACAATGTGCTGCTTGCGAATCAGGTAGACTGCATCAATGCAGCAGGAGAAAATGTGAGCAGTGATTTTTATGCAAGGGCAGTGACAGAAGCACTGGCAATGGGAAAAAAGGCTACAGATGCCACTATGTCACAAGATGGTCTGACATTTGACATGGCAAAGAAAGCCTGTGATGTATTAGGTGAGGCGACCGCAGATGACATTGTCACATTAGAGTCAGATAACATACCTGTCACGATAGAGAATCTGTCAAAGCTTATAGCTGCAAGGGGCAAGGATAGTGCAGCATCGCAAGCCTCAGCGAATAAAGCTGCGGATAATCAGATTACAGACAGCCGGGAGGCAAGGCTTGTGACAGCTCAAAGAAAGCTTGAGGAAGCGAGACTTTCCATGACAGCAGAAGCCAACCTTTCACTCATAAAAAAAGGAGTTTCAATAGACACAGAGCCTATTGAACGTGTAGTGGAGCTGCTTAAGCAGCAGGAAAATAAATACTACGGAGCGCTGTTTGGTGAGAGCAGTGTAGAGGCATCTGATGATAGGGTACGTATGTACAATAATGTCTGTGATATTTTCAATCAGATGAAGCAGCAGCCGGCGTATGTACTGACACTGGAATCCGCTGATGACACTGTGTATGAGCTGTATACAGCAGGCAAAGCAATGAAGCAGTCATTAGAAGCAGCAGCCTCAGGATATGAGACTCTTATGACATCACCGCGGGCAGATATGGGAGATAGTATGTCAAAAGCATTTCAGAATGTGGATGATATACTTAAAGAGCTTCAGATAGATACATCTGAAAGCAATCGCAGGGCTGTGCGGATACTTGCGTACAATAGTACCGACATCACAGAGGACAATATAAAGCAGATAAAGTCTGTAGATGAGCAGGTGCAGAGAGCATTCAGCGATATGACACCGGCGGTGACGATTGAGATGATAAAAAGAGGCATATCACCGCTTGATATGAGCATGAGTGACATAAGTGACACTGCCAGACGGATAAAATCAGAAAATCCTGACGAAAAGGATGAGAAATTCAGCGAGTTTCTCTGGAAGCTTGAAAAGAAAAATGAAATCTCAGAGGAGGAAAGAGACTCATATATAGGCATATACAGGCTTATTTCACAGGTGGAGCAGTCAGATGGTGCTGTGATAGGCTCACTTGTTAATCAGGGAGCAGATATTACAATGAAAAATCTGCTTACAGCGGTCCGGGTACGAGGAAAGAGTGCCATGGACTATAAGGTGGACGATACCTTTGCCGGAGTGGACAGTGTAAGCAGTGGCATTAAAATTGACTCACAGATAGAAAGCGCATATCATACAAACTGCCTAAGGGATGTGCTTGATACACTTTCACCTGAGAAAATGGAGTTTGTGCAGTATGACAGCTGGCTTGATATGACTCCGGAGCAGTTAAGGCAGGCTGTATATGAGGCAGACGAGGATAACGCACTGTCAGAGCAATATGCCACAGAACAGCTAAGACAGTTCAATCAGGCAGTTTCGGTGCCTGAGAACGTATATGCTTTTCTAGAGAAATATGATGTAAAAACAACCGCGGTAAACCTCATGGCTGCGTCACGGCTAATGAAAAATCCGTCAGAGGCAGTAAGAAATCTCTGGGAGCGTGGAGACAGTGCTACGGCAAGGGCTCTTTTGGATGAGACTCTCAGACGGTTTTCTGAGTCGGTCAAAAATCCAAAGGAGCTTGCGCAGGCGCAGGAAACGCTGGCTGATACAGCAGAGCATGTTATGGATTCGATGATTATAGAGGATAGGCACACCGGTTCAATAGACCTCAGACAGATGAAGCTATTATGCAGTCAGCTAAGGATAGCTTCAAATATGTCGAGACAGGAAAACTATATTGTACCAATAGAGACTGCAGACGGGGTCACAGGTATGAAGCTTAGTATAGTAAGAGGCGAGGATAAAAAGGGCATGGTTGACATATTCCTTGAGGATAAAAAATGCGGCAGAGTAGCTGCATATTTTGAGGCAAAGGAAAACTCAGTATCTGCTATGATAGTTACAGACGATGAGCAGACTAAAAAGCTGTTTGAAGACAATATCACTACGTTTGAGGCAGGAATAAGTGATGGTGAACAGCGTGTGCGCATAGATGTGGCACTGGAGCATGATATATCTGCAAAAGAGTCTAAGATGTCAGATATGAAATCGAATACTGAGTCAGATAATGAGACTAAAAAGCAGCTTGATGGCAGTGAAAGTGTCCAGACAACCAGACTATATCACATCGCAGAGCAGTTTATTGTAAATGTCCAGAGGGTGATTGCGCAAGATAGTCTGTAACACCGATATATATTGCATGTGCCAGGTCATCCTGATAGTTTTTGTCAGTAAGAAGAAGTGTCTCAGCAGGATTACTCAAGAATCCACATTCTACGATTACGGTCGGGGATGTGGATTTTTTAAGTATAAAGTATTCTTTATTGGGCTTAATGCTTCGTGGCTTTGCGACACAAAGAGAAGTGTTTAAAGCTCCAAGGACAGAGGATGCGAGCTCTTTTCCTGCATCAGAGGCTTCATAATAGAATACCTGTGGACCGCAGCTTGAACTGTCCTCAAAGCTGTTTTGATGGATACTGATGCTGACTGCCACATTGCTTTTAGACATCAGGGCAGTTCTCTTTGTCAGATCATCTGTCTTTGGATGCTTGGAATTATCCGGGGCGAGGTCGCAGTCGGTGGTTCTGGTCATGACAACAGTAAAGCCTCTGTTTTCAAACAGCTGTTTAAGAGCCATTGCAATACTGAGGTTGACATCCTTTTCCATGACGCCGGAGGTGGAAATCTTACCGGGATCACTTCCACCATGTGCTGGTTGTAGTTTACGCAAATTGTGATATGTATTCCCCAGTATATAT
>UMIA01061559.1_pt1 | contig 22853 bp, 19 predicted proteins | sample 1965701 | NCBI WGS metagenome assembly UMIA01 (sample SAMEA4836113, study PRJEB28245) | human gut metagenome | biome: gut microbiome; material: fecal sample | place: Denmark | collected 2008 | reverse complement strand
ATATTGGATTGTTAAAAACACAACAATATTATTTGATCCCAAATCACATTATTTCACAAAAAAACTACACACAAATAAAAACTTATTTGTAATTTTGCACCCGTAATTACACATATTATATATAATAGCAATTATGAAACTTGATTTGCTGACAGCCATCTCGCCGATTGACGGCCGTTATCGTGGCAAGACAGAACGCCTTGCCGACTACTTCTCTGAGTATGCACTGATACGCTACCGCGTACGTGTGGAAATCGAATACTTCATCACGCTCTGCGAGTTGCCATTGCCGCAGCTTGCTTCGTTCGACCATCAGCTCTTCGAGCGTTTGCGCGACATCTACCGCAACTTTGGCGAAGAAGAAGCCCAGCGCGTGAAGGACATCGAGAAAGTGACTAACCACGACGTGAAGGCTGTAGAGTACTTCATAAAGGAGGAGTTCGACCGCATCGGCGGACTCGACGCTTACAAGGAGTTTATCCACTTCGGACTCACCTCACAGGACATCAACAACACATCAGTGCCCCTCTCTATAAAGGAGGCGTTGGAGCAGTTCTACTATCCGCTCTGCGAGGAGCTCATCGCACAGCTCCGCCAGTACGCAGAGGAGTGGGCAGCAGTGCCAATGCTCGCCAAGACCCACGGACAGCCAGCATCGCCCACACGCTTGGGCAAGGAGGTGATGGTGTTCGTATATCGCCTGGAGGAGCAGCTGCGCCAGCTGAAGGAGTGCCGCCTCACCGCCAAGTTCGGTGGAGCCACCGGCAACTACAACGCCCACCACGTAGCCTACCCCGAGTACGACTGGAAGGCGTTCGGCAACCGCTTCGTGAGCGAGAAGCTCGGTCTGGAGCGCGAGCAGTTCACTACACAGATCTCCAACTACGACTGCCTCGGCTCGGTGTTCGACGCAATGCGCCGCATCAACACAATCATCATCGACCTCGACCGCGACTTCTGGATGTACATCTCAATGGAGTACTTCAAGCAGAAGATCAAGGCAGGCGAAGTAGGCTCATCGGCAATGCCACACAAGGTGAACCCAATCGACTTCGAGAACTCGGAGGGCAACCTCGGCATGGCAAACGCCGTGCTGCAGTTCCTCGCACAGAAGCTCCCCGTGAGCCGTCTGCAGCGCGACCTCACCGACTCTACCGTGCTGCGCAACGTGGGCGTACCGTTCGGCCACGGCGTAATCGCAATAGAGAGCACACTCAAGGGCCTGCGCAAGCTCATCCTCAACGAGGAGAAGCTCAAGGAAGACCTCAACAACACATGGGCAGTAGTGGCAGAAGCCATCCAGACCATCCTCCGTCGTGAGGCATACCCGCATCCGTACGAGGCACTGAAAGCACTCACACGCACCAACAAGCACATGACCGAGGAGACCATCCACGAGTTCATACAGACACTCAACGTGAGCGACGCTGTGAAGGCGGAATTGATGGCTATCACACCAATGAACTACACAGGCATTTAAACCAACCCCCGATATAATTCGACAATAGCCGTGAGGCTATATACATAAACAATAAAACCAACAAGTAACTATGGATTCAGAAAACGTAAAGAATCAGGAACAGAACACAGCGGATCAGACTACTGGCAATAGCGAGAGCTACGGCCGTGCCGCAGGAAACTATCAGAAAGAGTATCGCAGCGTGACGGGACGTCGCCCGCGTATTCACACACAGCACTCGGCTTCAGCCTCATCACAGAGCGAAGACGGCGGCTTCCGTCCGGAAGGCTTCGGCGCAGGTCTCGGCTCACAACAGCAGGGCGGCTATCAGCCACGTCAGCAGGGCGGTTACCAGCCACGTCAGCAGGGCGGTTACAACCGCGGCGGCTATCAGCAGCGTCCTCAGGGCGGCTATCGTCCACGCTACAACCAGGACGGCGAACAGCAGCAGAACGGATACCAGCCACGTCAGCAGGGCTATCGTCCACGCTACAACCAGGACGGTGAACAGCAGCAGGGCGGATACCAGCCACGTCAGCAGGGCTATCGCCCACGCTACAACCAGGACGGCGAACAGCAGCAGGGCGGATACCAGCCACGTCAGCAGGGCGGCTATCAGCAGCGCGGCGGCTACGGTCAGCGTCAGCAGGGCGGCTATCAGCAGCGCGGCGGCTACGGTCAGCAGGGCGGCTATCAGCAGCGCGGTGGCTACGGTCAGCAGGGCGGCTATCAGCAGCGCGGCGGTTACAACCGCGGTGGCTACGGACAGCAGGGCGGCTACCAGCAGGGTGGCTACCAGCAGCGTCAGCGCACACCAGGCTACGACCCCAACGCTAAGTACAGCATGAAAAAGCGCATTGAATACAAGGAGGAGAACTACGATCCGAACGAACCGCTTCGTCTGAACAAGTTCCTCGCCAACGCAGGTATCTGCTCGCGCCGTGAGGCAGACGAGTTCATCCAGGCAGGCGTGGTTAGTGTGAACGGAGAGGTAGTGACCGAGCTCGGCACCAAGATCAAGCGCACAGACGAGATAAAATTCCACGACCAGCCCGTAACACTCGAGAAGAAAGTGTACGTGCTGCTCAACAAACCAAAGGACTGCGTGACAACAAGCGACGACCCACAGCAGCGTAAGACCGTGATGGACCTCGTGAAGAACGTGTGCCCGGAGCGCATCTACCCCGTAGGCAGACTCGACCGCAACACAACCGGCGTGCTCCTGCTCACCAACGACGGCGACCTCGCTTCTAAGCTCACACACCCGAAGTTCCTGAAGAAGAAGGTGTACCACGTATTCCTCGACAAGAACGTAACAGCTCACGACATGCAGCAGATTGCTGAGGGCATCGAGCTGGAGGACGGCGAGATACATGCAGACGCTATCGAGTACGCAAGCGACACCGACAAGAGCCAGGTAGGCATCGAGATCCACAGCGGCAAGAACCGCATCGTGCGTCGTATCTTCGAGCACCTCGGCTACCGCGTCGTTAAACTCGACCGCGTACAGTTCGCAGGACTCACCAAGAAGAACCTCCGCCGCGGCGACTGGCGCTTCCTCACAGAGAAGGAAGTGGAGATGCTGCGCATGGGAGCATTCGAGTAAAACATAAACAAGTTGAAGTGGTGAGGTGTTGAGATGTTGACATCGCACCATTTCAACTTTCCAATTTAAACAATATAATGGAAAGAACAAAAGTTATTGACGCTCTCCGTAGCACCGCCTTCGGAAGCCAAATCAACGTAAAGGGTTGGGTGCGCACTCACCGCAGTTCGAAGGCTGTAGACTTCATCGCGCTCAACGACGGTTCTACTATCAAGAACATACAGATCGTGGTAGACCCCACCAAGTTCGATGCCGAGATGCTGAAGCAGATCACCACCGGTGCCTGCATCAGTGCCGTAGGTACGCTCGTAGAGAGCCAGGGTGCAGGTCAGACATCTGAGATACAGTGCGAGAGCCTCGAAGTGTACGGACTCTGCGGCAGCGACTACCCGATGCAGAAGAAGGGCCAGTCGTTCGAGTACATGCGCCAGTACGCCCACCTGCGTCTGCGCACCAACACATTCGGTGCCGTGATGCGCATACGCCACAACATGGCGATGGCTATCCACACCTACTTCCACGAGCACGGCTACTTCTACTTCAACACTCCGCTCATCACAGCAAGCGACTGCGAGGGTGCAGGTCAGATGTTCCAGGTTACGACCAAGAACCTCTACAACCTGAAGAAGACCGAGGACGGCAAGATCGACTACTCTGACGACTTCTTCGGCAAGCAGACATCGCTCACCGTGTCAGGACAGCTCGAGGGCGAGCTCGGAGCAACAGCACTCGGAGCCATCTACACCTTCGGTCCGACATTCCGCGCCGAGAACTCGAACACTCCGCGCCACCTGGCTGAGTTCTGGATGGTAGAGCCGGAGGTGGCATTCCTCGACCTCGCCGGACTGATGGATCTCGAGGAGGACTTCATCAAGTACTGCATCCGTTGGGCACTCACCAACTGCAAGGACGACATCGAGTTCCTCAACAAGATGATCGACAAGAGCCTCATCGCACGTCTCGAAGGCGTACTCAACTCCGAGTTTGTCCGTCTGCCTTACACCGAGGGTATCCGCATCCTGCAGGAGGCTATACAGAACGGCAAGAAGTTCGAGTTCCCATGCGAGTGGGGCGACGACCTCGCTTCGGAGCACGAGCGCTACCTCGTGGAGGAGCACTTCAAGAAGCCAGTTATCATGACCAACTATCCGAAGGCTATCAAGGCGTTCTACATGAAGATAGACGCAGAGGAGAGCGGCTTCGGCGGCAAGAGCGGTCAGACCGTTCAGGGCACCGACGTACTCTTCCCGCAGATTGGCGAGATCATCGGCGGTTCTGTACGCGAGGAAAGCTACGACAAGCTGATGAACGAGATTGAGGAGCGCAACATCCCGATGAAGGATATGACATGGTACCTCGACACACGCAAGTACGGCTCATGTCCGCATGCAGGCTTCGGCCTCGGCTTCGAGCGTCTCATCCTCTTCGTAACGGGTATGCAAAACATACGCGACGTTATCCCGTTCCCACGCACTCCGAAGAGCGCAGAGTTCTAAACGACTTTATTAAAGACACACTATACCAATGGGGTGCAGCAGGCAAACACCTGTTGCACCTTTTTTTCATTTTGTCTGTAGCGATTAAGCATTTACCGATTTTTATGCTTATCTTTGCAAACAATACAAAATACACAAATCAGTTTATGACCGATCTTGCAAGCTATTTCCCCATAACCGACCCCACCTTGATATTCTTTGTGGTGATGCTCATCATTCTGTTTGCCCCAATCATCATGGGCAAGCTGCGCATCCCGCATATCATTGGCATGGTGCTCGCCGGAGTAGCCATAGGCAAGTACGGCTTCAACATCCTTGCGCGCGACGACTCGTTTGAACTCTTTGGCAAGGTAGGACTCTACTACATCATGTTCCTCGCCTCACTCGAGATGGACATGGAGGGCGTAAAGCGCAACAAAGGGCGGTTCTTAGGTTTCGGCGTGCTCACGTTCGCCTTTCCGCTCATCCTCACCTACTTAGCCAGCACCAAGCTGCTCGGCTACCCGGTGTTCGCCTCGCTACTGTTAGGATGCCTTATGGCATCGAACACGCTCATCGCCTACCCCATCGTCGGCCGCTACGGTCTGCAACGCAAGCCAAGCGTCACACTATCGGTAGGCTCCTCAATGATTTCGCTACTCATGGCACTCGTGACGCTCACCGCCATCGTCGCCTCTTATGGAGGCGAGACGAGCGTGTGGTTCTGGCTGCTCTTCGTGGGCAAGTTCGTGGGCTACTGCGTAGCCATGTTCCTGCTCATACCGCGCTTCACACGCTGCTTTCTCCGACGTTATAGCGACTCCGTCATGCAGTTCATCTTCGTTATGTCGATGCTCTTTATGAGTGCGGCAGCAAGCGAGGCAGTGGGTTTGGAAGGCATTATCGGTGCGTTCGTAGCCGGCATCATCCTGAACCGCTACATACCGCACGTGTCGCCACTAATGAACCGCATCGAGTTCATCGGCAATGCGCTCTTCATACCCTACTTCCTCATCGGCGTAGGTATGCTCATCAACGTGCGACTGCTCTTCGAGAGCAGCACCATAATCATCGCCATGCTCGTCATCGCAGGCTTCGGAACGCTCGGCAAAGCCATCGCAGCCTATAGCGCAGCCTCCATGTTCCGCCTGCCGAAGTCGTCGGGCAACATGATGTTCGGACTCACCTCGGCACACGCCGCCGGTGCCATCGCAATGCTTATGATTGGTATGCGCGTAGAGCTGGAACCAGGCAAGCCACTCGTCACCGACGACATGCTGAACAGCGTGGTGCTGATGATTCTCGTGACGTGCATCATCTCAACTATGATGACCGAGCGTGCGGCGCAACAGATTACGCTGCGCGACCGCGAGATGCCGAGCAACGAGAAGCCGACAGCCGAGGAGAAGATTCTCATCCCGCTGAAATACCCCGAATACGCGCAACGCCTCGTCAACATGGCGATGCTCATGCGCAACCCGAAGAACACCACACAACTCGTGGGCTTGAACGTGGTGTATGACGACGACGACATGCAGCGCAATCTGGAACAGGGCAGCCGACTGCTCGAGCGCATGACACAGTATGCTGCATCGGCAGATATGACCATGCAGACGCAGGTGCGCGTGGCAGCGAACATAGCCAATGGCATACGTCACGCCTTCAAGGAGTTCCGCGCTACGGACATCATAATAGGTATGCACATGCACCCAGAGGTGTCGCAGAAGTTCTGGGGCGCGTTCCACCAGAGCCTCTTCAACGGCCTCAACTCGCAGATAATAATGGCTCGTCTCAACCAACCGCTCCCCACGATACGCCGCATAAAGGTGGTAGTACCGTCGAGAGCACAGTTCGAGCCTGGCTTCTATCGTTGGCTCGAACGCCTGTCGCGCTTGGCGTGCAACATGGAGTGCCACACGGAGTTCCACGGACGTGGCGACACACTGCCGCTCATAGCCGAATACATCAAGCACCACCACCCCACGATGCGCTGCTCGTTCACCGAGATGGCCCACTGGAACGAGATGCCACGCATAGCGGAGAGCATACAGAAGGACCACCTCTTCGTAGTGGTTACGGCACGAAAGGGTACCGTGTCGTTCAAGAATGCGTTGGAGCATCTGCCCGAAGAGATAAAGCACCACTTCTCTGGCTCGAACATCATGATCATCTTCCCCGACCAGCATGGCGACGCAATGGACGAAATGACCTTCGCTCAGCCGCAGCATACCGAGGATCAGAGTGCATACGAGGCAATCGGAAAGTGGATTAAGAAGAAGTTTTGAATTTTGAATTAAAAGACTAATCTCAACACCTCACCATAACAACATCTCAACATCATATGATCGACATAAAAGGAATAACCAAGAGCTTCGGCTCGCTGCAAGTGCTCAAGGGCATCGACTTGCATATAGACAAAGGAGAAGTAGTGAGCATTGTCGGCCCGAGCGGTGCCGGCAAGACAACACTGCTGCAGATAATGGGTACACTCGACAAACCCGACAGTGGTGCTATCAGCGTTGACGGTGTCGACGTGATGCGCCTCTCGTCGAACAAGCTGAGCGACTTCCGCAATCAGCACATCGGCTTCGTCTTCCAGTTCCACCAGCTGCTGCCGGAGTTCACCGCCCTCGAGAACATCATGATACCCGCCTACATCGGTGGCAAAGGCACGGCGGAGGCGAAGAAACGCGCCCTCGAACTGCTCGACTTCATGGGACTTGCCGACCGCGCCAACCACAAACCCAACGAACTCTCGGGTGGCGAGAAGCAGCGCGTGGCTGTGGCACGTGCACTGGTGAACAACCCGGCAGTGGTGTTCGCCGACGAGCCTTCAGGCTCGCTCGACTCAAAGAACAAGGCAGAACTGCACCAGCTCTTCTTCGACCTGCGCGACAAGTTCGGACAGACGTTCGTCATCGTCACACACGACGAACACCTCGCCTCTATCACCGACCGCACAATACACATCGTGGACGGACAGATAAAGGTGTAACATTAGTGAACATCATTAACAAGGGTATGGCAGGAATGCACATACCCTCCTACAAGCAACCAAACGAACAACAAAACAATATGATAAAACTCGGCGACTACAATAAAATGACCGTCGTGAAGGAGGTGGACTTCGGCATCTACCTCGACGGCGGCGACGAAGGAGAAATACTCATGCCAAAGCGCTATGTGCCCGAAGGCACAAAGCCGGGCGACGAGCTCAACGTGTTCATCTACCTCGACCAGGACGAGCGACCCGTGGCAACGACGGAGACACCGCTGTGCAAGGTGGGCGACTTCGCCTACCTCGAAGTGTCGTGGGTGAACGAGTACGGCGCATTCCTCAACTGGGGCTTGATGAAGGATCTCTTCTGCCCGTTCCGCGAGCAGAAAAAGCGTATGCAGAAGGGCGAGAGCTACATCGTACATGTACACATCGACCCAGAGAGCTACCGCATCGTGGCATCGGCTAAGGTGGAGAAGTACTTCGCAGAGCGTCACCCGTTCTACAACCACGGGCAGGAGGTAGACCTACTGGTATGGCAGAAGACAGAGATGGGCTTCAAGGTGATCATCGACAACTGCTACCCTGGTCTGGTCTACGAGGGACAGGTGTTCCGCTACCTGCACACCGGCGACCGCGTGAAGGGATACATCGGCACCGTCCGTCCCGACGGAAAGATCGACGTTACGCTGCAACCTACCGGACGACAGCAGACACTCGACTTCGCCGACACGCTGCTGCAATACCTCAAGGAGCACGGCGGCAAGTGCGACCTGGGCGACAAGAGCGACGCAGAAGACATCAAGCGACGCTTCCAGGTGAGCAAGAAGGTGTTCAAGCGTGCCGTTGGCGACCTCTACCGCCAGCGACTCATCAGCATAACACCCGACGGACTGACACTCAACTAACTACTCTTGAAAACTAAAACAAAACACAATGGAGCCGAACAATCTACTAAACTGCATAAAAGCATTCGCTAAACGAATATGCGCAACGCTTCTCGCCGCACTCGCTGTGTCGCTACTGACCATCGGGTGCGGCGACAGAAGCGCACCCGACGCTAACAATAGCGACTCAACACGCATAAACAAACTCAAGCAGATTGACGACTCGGTGATGACCCTTGCACCTTCTGTCAAGCAACTCATCGCCGACGGCATACGCACCGCGCCCGACAGTATGACCGCCTACGAGTACCGCCTGCGCGAAGCACGCTACCTAACGCTTACCGACCGTCCCGAACGCTTTAAAGACAACATCGAGAACATACTGCGCTTCGCCGAACAGCAACAAAAGCAGGAACTGAACAACGCAGAGAAGCGACGACTCAACACGCTCATCGCCGGCGCATACAACTGTCGCGCGGCTTACTACCACAACTTCCATCGCAAGCAGCATCAAGCCATACAACTTTATAAGGCAGCTTACTCATTGCTTGCCAACAGCGACTCCAAACACAACATGCCGAAGGTGTGTGCCAACCTTGCCGACGCCTATATACAGGACAACAACATGCCGATGGCAGCGCAATGGTATCGACGTGCACTCTTCCTCGTCGACTCGCTCGCACTGCCCCCGAAGGAGAACGTCACACTCTACATGGGACTGGCGCAGATATACCTCTCGCTGCACGACTTCGACACCGCACTACATTATTATAAAGCTACAGAGGAGCATTTCAACATGATGTCGCCGTCGATGCAGGCTTACTTCCTAAACAACTTCGGCAACTACTACTACTTTAAAAAGAACTACCGACAGGCTCTTGACAAGTTCCTGCGTATGAAGCAGAACCTCGAACGCCATGGTATGCAGAACAATTTCGACATGTACCTGTGCAAGGTGAACCTCGCCGATGTCTATCTCAACCTCGACAGCATCCGCACAGCACAACGCTACCTCAACGAGGTGGAGCCTTATTTCCACAAGCGCGACGACTTCACGGCACTCCACTACTGCAAGACAATACGCATCGGCATAGCCACAAAGACAGGCAACATCGCCACCGCGCAACGCCTGATTGCAGACAACGACGAAACACAACACCCCGTGCAGTACACACTCGTGAACTTGCGCAACCGCTACCTACAGAAGTACTACGAGCAGGTGGGCAACTTCCGCCGCGCCTACGAACTGTTGCAGAGCAACTACGCATACAACGACTCGCTCGAACATAACCACTCGAACATGCGCTCAGCCGACATCATGGCACGCTTCACCAGCGACACGCTACAGCTGCGCCACGACTTGATGATTGAACACAAGAACGCCACCATCGCAAAGACGAAAAACCAGCTGACACTCGCCATCGCTATCATGCTGATACTCGTGTTGATACTCATACTGTGGTTCATGTACATCAAACGCAAACAGCTGAAGGCACAGATGGATATTATGAACCTGCGCCTCAACATCGTGCGCAACCGCATCTCGCCCCACTTCGTGTTCAACGTGCTGAACAACAAGATTATCAACTCCGAACAGAGCGAGGCAACGGAGCTGCAAGACCTGACACGCCTCATACGCACCAACCTCGATATGTCGCGACAGCCTGCCGTGACGCTCGCCGAGGAACTCGACTTCGTGGAGAAGTACATCCGCGTGGAGCGTTTCATGTTAGGCAGCGACTTCGTGTGGCACATCAACGTTGCACCCGACGTAGACCGTGAGCAGGTGCACGTGCCGTCGATGTTCCTACAGATACTCACCGAGAACGCCATCATACACGGACTGAAGGGATGGGACGGACACAAAGAGCTGACCATCGACGTACACCGCGAGCAACGCACCACCGTCATCAGCGTAAGCGACAACGGACCGGGCTTCAACGCCTCTAACGGAACGTTCAAGAAGAAGACCGGAATGGGCATCATATCGCAGACCATAGCGATAACCAACATGCATAACAAGAACAAAATACGCTTCGAGATTACCAACATAGAGAACAACGGAACTGTCTGCGGATGCCGTGCCACACTGCGCGTGCCCGACGGAGTGAGGTTCCTATAACAACTAAAAAGAAAAGACTTATGATGAAGATCGTAATTGTAGACGACGACAGAGCTGCCGCTGACGCACTCGCCCAAAAGTTATCCACCTTCGACGAGACACAGCTATGCGGCATAGCTCTCAACGGCATGGACGGACTGCGCCTCGTGAACGAGACGCGACCCGACGTACTATTCCTCGATATCGAGCTGCCCGACATCTCGGGCATTGAGTTTCTGGAACGTGCCAACATTCTGCCACAATACAAGTGCCGCACGGTGATGTACACCGCGCACGACCGCTTCATGCTGTCGGCGTTCCGCAACAAGGCGTTCGACTATCTGATGAAACCCATCGACGACACCGAGCTGCGCAACATCATACGCCGCGTATGCATCGAGATGGCTGGCGTACCCGATGCTGATTATACATCTGCTGCTAATCAGCCTACCGACACAAGCTCACCAACTGCCGACTTTGGCAACTACAACGCGCTTGATGCTGACAACGGCATCACCTGCCGCAACGACGGCAAGTTCATCGTCTACACCAACTCCGTCGACTTCCGACTGGTGGACATACGCGAGATTGGCGTGCTCACCTACAACCGCGAGCTACGCCTGTGGGAGATGACACTCTCCAACCAGAAAGCACCTATACGCCTGAAGCGCAACGTTGGCAGCGATGCATTGCTCTCGCTGAACAACCAACTGGTGCGCGTGAGCCAAAAGCACATCATCAACCTCGGCTACCTCATGGAGGTGACAAACAACACCTGCCGCTTCTATCCGCCGTTCGATAAGGTTGAGGATGTGAAGGTGGGACGGCTCTTCCGCAAGAAACTCATCGACCAGTTCTACAACCTATAAACAACAAAGCAGAACATATCAACAAGAGGTATAATAACAACAAAAGGCAGAAATACGCAATGTATTTCTGCCTTTGTTTTTCTTGTTGTCTGACGGGTGATTACTCAGCTGAAGGAGCAACAACGCGACGCTCAGCGATACGTGCCTTCTTACCAGTAAGGTTGCGGAGGTAGTAGAGCTTAGCGCGACGTACCTTACCGCGCTTGTTCACCTCGATGCTGTCGATGTTCGGCGACTCGATAGGGAAGATACGCTCTACACCTACTGTGCCTGACATCTTACGAACGGTGAAACGCTTCTTGTCTCCGTGACCAGAGATCTTGATAACTACACCACGGTAGAGCTGAATACGCTCCTTTGTACCCTCGATAATTTTGTAAGCGACTGTGATTGTGTCACCTGAACGGAACTCAGGGAACTTCTTGCCGGTTGCAAATGCTTCTTCAGCAACTTTAATTAAATCCATTTCTTTTGATAATTAAATTTGTTTATCGTTCTCGCGCAACATAATCGGGCTACTCATCTTCCCGTCATCGGTTACGCCGAAAAGCGGTTGCAAAGTTACGACTTTTTATTCGTTCGGCAAAATTTTATCAGAAATAATGAGTACCTTTGCACTAAGTTTATATAAAGTTTAACATTACACTATTAAAATCAAAACTCACATATAATGAACCGATTACACACCATAAGCCTTTCGGCTGCCGCCCTTGCGCTCGCCTTCGCCTCGTGTTCTACGAAGCAGTACCAGGTAGCATCAGTGGAGCGCACACGCATACTCATCGACTCGCGCTACGACAACAGTACCGACCCAGAGGTGCAGAAAGCCAACGCTGCCCTGCTCGTACACAAGAAGCAGGTGGACGCGGAGATGAACCCCGTGCAGGGCTACGCTGCCACCGACCTGTGGGTGAAACGCCCGGAGAGTCCGCTGTCGAACCTGCTTGCCGACATACTCGTATGGAGCAGCGCGAAGTTCGACGAGCAGCCCGACTTCGCCATATACAACGTAGGCGGAATACGTGCCGCGCTGAGCAAGGGTGCCGTGACACGCGGCAACATACTCGACGTGGCTCCGTTCGAGAACAAGATATGCTTCCTCACGCTCAGCGGCAACGACGTATTGGAGCTGTTCGCGCAGATAGCCATGCGCCACGGCGAGGGATTGAGCCATTCGCTGCGCCTCACCGCCACGGCTGACGGCAAGCTCGTCTCTGCCACTGTCAACGGCAAGCCCGTCGACCCCAATGCTAAGTATCGCGTGGCTACACTCGACTACCTGGCACAGGGCAACGACCATATGGAGGCGTTCCGCAAGAAGACCGACGTGGTGTCGCCCACGGGCGAAGAGAACAACGTGCGCTTCCTCATCGAGCAGTACTTCAAGGCTGCCAACGATAAAGGCGAAGCGGTGAGCCGCACCGTGGAGGGACGCATGACAATCGTTGAAAAGTAAAAAAGTAAAAAGCCAATGAAACGATACATACTTACCATAGCCATTGCGCTTGCCACCACGCTCAGCGCGGCAGCGCAGAAGACCATAGAGATACTGCACACCAACGACACGCACAGCTGCATCATGCCGCTCAACCCCAACCTCGCCGACACGCTCGTAGCCGGCAGAGGCGGCTTCATACGCCGCATGGAGATGATACGCCAGGAGCGTGAAGCCAACCCCGACGTGCTCGTCTTCGACTCGGGCGACTTCTCGCAAGGCTCGCCCTACTACACCCTCTTCAAAGGCTCGGTGGAAACGGAGCTGATGTCGGCGATGAAGTACGACGCTGTGGCGATAGGCAACCACGAGTTCGACTTCGGACTGGAGAACATGGCACGCATCTTCCGCGAAGCTAAGTTCTCCATCGTCTGCGCCAACTACGACTTCCGTGGCACCGTCGTCGACGGACTCACCAAGCCCTACATCATACTGAAACGCAACGGCTTGCGCATCGGCGTGTTCGGCATATCGCCGAAGCTCGACGGACTGGTCGACGCGACGAAGTGTGTCGGCGTGAAGTACCTCGACCCCGTAGCCACAGCCGACAAGGTGGCACGCGAGCTGCGCCACGACAAGAAGTGCGACGTGGTGATATGCCTCTCACACCTCGGCTGGGACATGCAGGACGACGTGGACGATGCCGACATGCTCGCACAAAACCACGACATCGACCTCGTGCTCGGCGGACACTCCCACTCCTACTTCACCGAACTGAAGTATGCGCCCAACGCCGACGGCAAGCCAATCCCCGACGACCAGAACGGCAAGCACGCCGTGTTCGTGGGAAAAATAAAACTCAGCGTAGAGAGAAAATAAATGTTAAATGTAATACCTATTTGTAGGTATATCAAGGAAAAACACTACCTTTGCAACTACTACAAAAGTAGGTATCAACAGAAACAATAAACATTTAACAATAACAATTTAAACATTAAAGATTATGGCTTACGTAATTGGTGACGACTGCATCGCATGCGGTACATGTATTGGCGAGTGCCCAGTAGAGGCTATCTCAGAAGGCGAAAAGTATTCAATCAACCCTGACCTCTGCACAGAGTGTGGCACATGCGCAAGCGTTTGCCCGCAGGAGGCTATCAGCCTTGGCGAGTAAGGATTTGATTTCCGATAAATCAAGACATAATGGTCGGTTGGCACAATGCTAACCGACCATTTTCATTTTAACACTTCTGTTTCACCGAACAGCAACGGTTGATAATAAAACATTACAATGCAATCTTTATTGTCACACGCACTTGTTTATATGTCAATTAATTAGTAACTTTGCGTTGTAATACATCAATAACAGAATATATTCAAGCGGAACAATACAAATTCAAGCAAAACGAATAAACAACTAATTATAAACAACTAAAAAACCAAGCATTATGATTAAACATCTACGCTTTTTCATGCTTAACCTGCTCGTGCTCGTTAGCGCAGCGGTTATGGCGCAGACGACCATTGACTTTACCAAACAAACATGGTCAAGTCCGTTCGAACAGTCTCCCTACACATTCTCTGCAGAAAAGAATAGCGGAAGCACTGCACCTACACAAAACGGAACCACTAAAGACATCCGTCTTTATGCAAAGAACTCACTCACCGTATCTACAAGTAGTGAGAAGATGTGCACAATCGTTTTTCATATTTCTAAAAAAGGATTGGATCAATGGGCAGAATTTACACCAAACAACGGTTCGGTAACTGTATCAAAAGAAAAGCAAACCGCAACATGGGAGAATGCAGAAGGAGCAACTTCTGTTACTTTTATTGTTGGAGCCAAATGTAAATATGGTACAGCAGCAACAACTAAAGCTGGTCAATTCTGCTTTGACAGCGTTGACATAACGACACTTGGCGGTTCTTCCGACACAAGCACATCGCTCACCTTCGGTGCGGACGTAGACGGCAAGACATTCACCGTACGTCAGGGCGACAGCTTCGCCGACAAGACGGCTACCGTCACTCCGACTGACGCGAAAGGCTCTATCAGCTACGCAAGCGACAACGAAGAGGCTATCAGCGTGAACCACACAACTGGTGCAGTATCATTCCTCGCTTTCGGAAAGGCGACCATCACAGCCACATTCACTCCAGAGAAAGGATATCTCGGTTCGTCGGCTTCTTACACCATCAACTACCGCCAGGCTGCCGACCCGACAAAGGTGGTTTTCGACACCAACGAGGGCGCTTTCGACTGCTTCGGCAATGAAAACAAATACAAGGAGGGCGAGTTCGACTTCGTAGACATGAACGGCGATAGATACACCTTCACCGTTCACAACGCTATGCTTAACAACCACGGTGGCGGTTTGCAGCTGAAGAAGGCTTCTACCTCTGACGCTACAGCGCAGGGCTACGCCGTTTCACCGACATTCAGCAAGTTCCCATACGGCTACCGCGTAACCGTGAAGTACAAGGACCAGAATGCTCCTGAACTCGAATGCCCGGGCCATGAGAAAGAAGTTAGCTCACAAGACGATGCAAACGGCACAGCGTACATGGACGTACCATTCGCTGACGGCACATTCAAGCTCTTAGGCGGAAGCCAGGTAGCTTACGTCCAGAGCATCGAGCTTACTCCGCTTGCTAAGAAGGAGGCTACTACGATGACATTCCCACAGGAAGAGTACACACTCAACATCGGTGACGGCTTCACCGCTCCTACAGCAACAGTGAAGGGCGAGGACGGCAAGACTATCGAGGGTCTCAAACTCCTCTACACCAGCGACAACGAAGACATCGCATTGGTAGACGAGAACACTGGCGAAGTGCTCCTCGGCGACAAGGAAGGCACTGCCACCATCACAGCCTACTTCTACGGCAACGAGAAGTATGCGGCTTGCCAGGCTTCTTACAAGATTAACTTAACAAAGAAGCAGCCGCAGCCCGTAACGATGACATTCCCGCAGGACGTTTACACCTGCTACACCGACGAGGCTCCGCTCTTCGACGGCTTCAAGCCGACCATCAAGGACGAGGCTGGCAACGAACTCAACCTCCCCGTTAAATACTCAAGCAGCAACACAGACTTCTGCATGGTAACCGGTAGCGGCACGGTGCTGCTCTCGCAGAACCCGGGCGAAGTGACCATCACAGCCAAGTTCGCCGGCAACGCCGACTATCTGCCGGCTCAGGCTTCGTACCTCATTAAGGTGATTAAGAAGGAGAAGAAGGACGCAGGCATCTCGTTCAAAGACACAATGATAATGATAGACCTTGCAAACCCGAACACAACTGTTAAGGACCTCGGCTTCCTGAATCCGAACAACCTCGCTGTGACATACTCTTCCAACAAGACCGACGTTGCAGAGGTTGACGCAGAGGGTAACGTGACATTGAAGAAGGCTGGTCGCGTGAACATCGACGTTACATTCGCAGGCAACGACGAGTACAAGGCAGCTTCTGCTTCTTGCACACTCATCGTCAACGACTACCGCACCACACCAGAACTCTCGTTCGACCAGGAGGAGTACACAGCCAACATGCGTGAGGGTAACACCTTCAGCGGTGCTACACTATACAACGAATCAGAGGTTGCTCCGCTCTCATACACCAGCTCTAACGAAGAGGTGGCAGAGGTGGCAGCCAATGGCGTTGTAATACTTCGCAGCACGGGCGAGACAACAATCACCGTATGGTTCGCTGGCGACAAGAACTTCAAGGCAGCTTCGGCTTCGTACAAACTCAAGGTTGTCGACGAGGTGGTTGACGGCATCCAGAACATCACCATCGACAACATGCCTGAGGACGCAAAGGTTTACAACCTCAACGGTCAGCGCGTGAACACAAAGGCTCTCAAGAGCGGTGTCTACGTAGTGAACGGCAAGAAGGTAGTGCTGAAGTAAGTGCTGCTTTAGCTGTGCTAAAGTGCTACTTTATAGATACTAAAGCGCAGCTTTATTCATAAACTTACGGAAACCACAGTACCTTGTTTGGTGCTGTGGTTTCTTTCGTTTTGCCACCGCTCGCGTTCGCCGTCCAATCGGATTCCGTTCGCCACCCAATCAGATTCCGTTCGCCGTCCGATCAGATTGCGTACGGTGAACGATGACTTGCATAGGCATATTGCACTGAAAAAAACATTATTAAGATATACAAAAGTTTCGTGTTTCAGAAACTTTTATATATCTTTGCAGCAGTAAACAAACCAATATGAACGATAATAAATTCAGCGTTGTCTTGACGGAAGGTGCGCAAGCATTCTTGGAATCCTTACCCCATGAGGCTAAAGAAAAAATAGCCTACAACATCCGTCGCGTAATGGCAGGCGAAATGAATAACGAACTTTTCAAAAAGTTAGAGAATTCTGATGGCATTTGGGAGTTCCGCACTCTTTATCGTAAAATAGCATACCGCCTATTTGCTTTTTGGGACACAGAGAATGAGACATTGGTGATAGCAACACATGGCATTATCAAGAAGACACAGAAAACTCCATCAAAAGAAATAACAAAGGCGGAGGATATAAAACGTAGATATTTTGAAATAAAACATAGGAGGGTTTAGTAATGGAAGAAATGAAACTGACATCATTTGAGGAATTCCAGGATAAGAATTTTGGAAAGATTGGCACTCCCGAACGCGATGCGTTTGAAAAAAAAGTGGATGATGCCATACAAGCATACAGAATAGGAGAAGCCATTAAACAGGCTCGCAAAGCAAACAACCTCACGCAAGAACAGTTGGGAGAGAAAATAGGTGTGCAAAAAGCTCAAATCTCAAGATTGGAGCGTGGACATGGCATCACTTTCGCCACTATGGCAAGGATATTCAAGGCAATGAATATTCCTGCATGTCTTGACATGGGATCGATAGGAAAAGTAGCTTTATGGTAGCACCTGTTGACCTTACTTTTCCTACTGTAAACCACCTATACTATTGACATACATCAAAAAAGCTTCTGTTGCGATATTAAAAGCATAAGAAAGAGGCACTAAAATTTGGCGATGTGCCTCAAAATCAATACCTTTGCAATGTTTTTCATGGTATTAGATTTAAGGTTAACAAAGGTTGGGACTCGGCGGAGCCCCTTTTTTTGTGCCCATAGGTTCCAAGCAAGCAAAAAAATATACTGCAAACATGTTGGTGCAGTTGAGACAACTGCACCCCCTAATTGGCATCTCAACAATAAAAACAAGCCAGCTTGGAATTGCAATTCTTATCTTTGCAATTCTTGTATTGTCTTCAATTTAGATAAAATCCTCACGCTCACAAATGCAAATTAATTTTCATTTGCTTCGCTTAATCGGATTTTTGCACTAACTTTGTAATTTGAAAAAGAAAAGCAAAAAACCGAAGATATGAAGATTCTAACAGGAGCTCAAATCAGAGAGCTCGACAAATATACAATCGAACACGAACCCATAGCATCCATCGACCTCATGGAGCGCTCGGCAAGAGCCATCTGCAACGCCATCTGCGAGCAGTGGACACAGTCGACACCAATCGTAGTGTTCGCCGGTCCGGGCAACAACGGCGGCGACGCACTCGCCATGTCGCGTATGCTCGCAGAGAAAGGGTACGTGGTGGATGTGTTCCTCTTCAACATACACAACCACCTATCGGAGGAATGTGCCAAAAATCGCGACCGCATCATCGGCGAAGGCTTAGTGCGTAAGTTCACAGAGATAACTGCCAACTTCGAACCGCCACAACTTACCGAGAAGACGCTCGTCGTAGACGGACTCTTCGGGTCGGGACTGAAGGAACCGCTGACGGGTGGCTTCGCCTCACTCGTGAAGTACATCAACCAGTCACCCTCGCAGGTGGTGAGCATCGACATACCATCGGGATTAATGACGGAGAGCAATCGCCCGCAGGAGGAACCTGCCGTGGTGAAGGCAAACGTGACACTGACGCTGCACATCAAGAAGCTCGCCATGTTCTTCGCCGACTGCCAGCAGTACTTAGGCGAGGTGCGCACGCTCGACATACGCCTCTCGAAATACTTCATCGACACATTCCCCTCACTATACGACACCATTGAGACCTCGTACATCAAAAGTCTGATGCTGAAACGCGACGACTTCGCACACAAAGGCTCCATGGGCAACGCGCTGCTCATAGCCGGCAGTCGCGGCATGGCGGGCGCAGCAATACTCGCCTCGAAGGCATGTATGCGTAGTGGCGCAGGAAAGGTGACGGCACTCACTCCGCACTGCAACCTTAACATCATGCAGATGGCTGTGCCGGAGGCCATATGCCTCGTTGACCGCGAGAACTACTACTCGGAGGCTATCGACACCGACTGCTATCAAGCCGTGGGCATCGGTCCGGGACTGGGCAAGGAGGAGAGCACTGCGCTCGCACTCATGTCGCAGCTGCAACAGACCAACTGCCCCATAGTGCTTGATGCCGACGCGCTGAATATGCTCGGCGCACACGGCTCGTGGGTGCAACAGCTGCCTAACAACATGATTATGACACCACACCCGCGCGAGTTCGACCGACTCGCTGGCAGACGCATCACCTCCGACTACGACCGCCTCACATTCGCACGCGACATGGCACGCGACCTCTGCGCCTATATCATACTGAAGGGTCACTACTCGGCACTCTGCCTGCCCGACGGAGGCGTGGTGTTCAACACCACCGGCAACTCCGGAATGGCAACAGCCGGCAGCGGCGACGTGCTCACCGGCATCATCACCGCACTGCTCGCACGTGGCTACTCGCGCAAGAACGCCTGCCTCATGGGCATGTATCTGCACGGAATGGCAGGCGACATCGCCGCCAAGCGCGTAGGCAAAGAGAGTCTGATAGCAAGCGACATCATCGACAGTCTGCCCGAAGCATTCAAGAACTTAGAGAAATAGAATATGAAACACATCCTTTCAACACTAATCCTCGCCGCACTCACCACCCTACCAGCATTCGCAGGCGGCAAGAAGGAGGCTGACGGACTCGTCTACTACCTCCCGAAAACGGCAGTGCGTGTGCACGTGCTCGTAGAGAAAAGCGTCACCACACCCGGACAGCTCAACGAGTACTCGGACCTTTACTTCAAGACCGCAGCACCGCAGGTGACAACAACCGACTACCGCATCGTTGGCGTAACGTTCAGCACAACAGCTATGCGCGACGAGAGTCAGCGCCACGTCATCGGCATCGACAAGAAGCACACAGTGCTGTCGGTAGACTGCGACGCGAATGGTGTGCTGCGCGCCATCAACACAAAGGCACCGGCAGCAAAGGAGGAGGAACCATTCCGCCCCGCACCAAAGGCGAAGCCGCTCAATCCGCGCGACTATATGAGCCAGGACATCCTCGCCGCAGCCAACCAGCCAAAGATGGCACAACTCGTGGCACAGGAGATATACGACGTGCGCGACTCGCGCAACTTGCTCTCGCGTGGCGAAGCCGACTTCATGCCGAAGGATGGCGAACAGCTCCGACTGATGTACGAGCAGCTGAACCGTCAGGAGCGCGCACTCATGCAGCTCTTCCAGGGCACCACAACGGTAGACACAACAGAGTATGTCGTAACGCTCGTACCCGAGAAGAAGGCACAGCGCGTCATGGCGTTCCGCTTCTCGAAGAAGTTCGGACTCTCTACCACCGACGACCTCTCTGGCGAGCCCTACTACGTGGATATAGCAGAGGAGAACGTGACGGCAGAACCGCCCGTCGTGCACGAAATGGCTAATAAACAGAAAGACGAACTGCAACTCGCAGTGTGTCTGCCCGGAAAGATACGTCTCACACTCTCGAACAACGACAAGAAGATAGCTCGCTACGAGATGTGGGCAGCACAGTTCGGAAAGATAGAAATGCTCAACGGAGCTCTCTTCGGCAAGAAACTAACATCGAAGATACTGCTCGACAGCGCAACGGGAGCAGTCACAGAGCTGACAACCGAACCGCTCGAATAGCACCGAAAGTCGACTATCACGACTATTAAACCAGATAAATAAAAAGCAGCGAAGACACAAAAGTCTTCGCTGCTTTTATTTGTTCAAATCATTATTTCTTATTTCTGTTGGCACGCTGCTCGCGATACTTCGCCTTCTGACGTGCCGAACCACTACCATGGGCACCTGTGATGTATTTCTTCTTCTTTGCCTTGGTCTTCACTTTGCCGTCATCGTCCTTTCTGCCCGATGCGCCGCCACGACCCCAAGAAATGCCATTAGCAATGATTGCATCAATATCGTCACCTTTGCTCATATCTGTCTTTATTAGTTATTCAAATCGTTTATCGGGTGAAAGCCTCAACATATATCAACATCTCAACCTCTCACCACTTCAACCCATCAGATTAATGATGGAAGAGGCGCACACCAGTGAACGCCATTGTGATGCCATACTTGTCGCAGGTATCAATAACATTGTCGTCGCGAACCGATCCGCCTGCCTGTGCGATGTACTCTACACCGCTCTTGTGCGCACGCTCGATGTTGTCGCCGAACGGGAAGAACGCATCTGAGCCGAGTGCCACGCCGCGGTTCTCTGCTATCCATGCCTTCTTCTCCTCCATGGTGAGCACCTCGGGTTTCTCCTTGAAGAAGAGCTGCCATGTGCCGTCGCGCAGCACGTCGTCGTGGTCCTCAGAGATGTATACGTCGATGGTGTTGTCGCGGTCGGCGCGACGGATGCCGTCAACGAACGGAAGGTTCATCACTTTCGGGTGCTGACGCAACCACCAGATGTCTGCCTTGTTGCCAGCGAGGCGTGTGCAGTGGATGCGGCTCTGCTGACCGGCACCGATGCCGATAGCCTGACCGTCCTTCACGTAGCATACAGAGTTCGACTGTGTGTACTTCAGTGTGATGAGCGAGATGATGAGGTCGCGGATAGCTTCCTCGGTGAAATTCTTCGACTTTGTAGGTATGTTCTCGAACAGTGCAGGGTCGTCGAGGCGCACCTCGTTGCGTCCCTGTTCGAACGTCACGCCGAACACCTGCTTGCGCTCAACTGGAGCCGGCACGTAGTTCGGGTCAATCTTTATTACGTTATATGTGCCCTTGCGCTTCGCACGGAGGATTTCGAGAGCCTCGTCGGTGAAGTCGGGAGCAATCACACCGTCGCTCACCTCACGCTTGATGAGTGTAGCGGTAGCAGCGTCGCAAGTGTCGCTGAGCGCCACGAAGTCGCCGTAAGAGCTCATACGGTCGGCACCACGAGCACGGGCATACGCACATGCAATCGGAGAGAGCTCCATTTTCACGTCGTCAACGAAGTACACCTTCTTCAGAGTGTCGCTCAAAGGCAGACCAACAGCGGCTCCTGCAGGCGATACGTGCTTGAACGATGCTGCAGAGGGCAGACCGGTTGCAGCCTTCAGCTCCTTAACGAGCTGCCAAGAGTTGAACGCGTCGAGGAAGTTGATGTAGCCAGGACGACCATTAAGTACTTCGATGGGGAGTTCGCCTTCTTCCATGTAAATGCGTGAAGGCTTCTGGTTCGGATTGCATCCGTACTTGAGTGCTAATTCTTTCATATAGTAATTATAAGAATGAGAAATCTTTCTAACTGCAAAATTACTACTTTTCGACTAAATTCTGCGCTTTTAACCACATTATTTTAAAAGCGAAGGGAAATCAAAGGGGGGCGCAGGGTATCCCAGGGAGTGCAGTTGTCTCCAGGGGGTGCAGTTGTCTCAACTGCACCGATATTTCTAAAACGCATACTTCTTTGTTGGTGCAGTTGAGACAACTGCACCCCCTGAGATAGCACCCCTGACAAAAAAAATCCCCGCAGTCCCGAAGGACCACGAGGAAACACCCCTGTGGGCGTTGACGGATTCGAACCGCCGACCCTCTGCTTGTAAGGCAGATGCTCTAAACCAGCTGAGCTAAACGCCCGATATATTGTATCGGTTGCTTTAAGTAATATTGCTTAGTTCCTTAAAGCGAGTACAAAGGTATGGCTTTTTTGTGAAACCACCAAATGTTTCTACAAGTTTTTTCAAAAAAAGTTTGTTTTTGTTGCATTTTAGGGTGTTTTGCTGAGAAGAAA
>UMIA01053319.1_pt1 | contig 24575 bp, 13 predicted proteins | sample 1965701 | NCBI WGS metagenome assembly UMIA01 (sample SAMEA4836113, study PRJEB28245) | human gut metagenome | biome: gut microbiome; material: fecal sample | place: Denmark | collected 2008 | reverse complement strand
TAAGCTATTGATTTTTAAGAAAAAAGAAAATACACTATGGCTTCTCAGGTGGAATCCGATCTCCTTGCTGATGCCGCAGGCTTTGGCAATCTGTTTGAGGTGCTTGTTGCATGTACCGTTAGAGGGCATGGGAAATACGAAATCGCCTCCGGCAAGTCCCTTGTACCTTTCTATCAGTTCCTTGGCTATTTCCATAAGGGGAACGTTGCTCGACACACGGGTCTTGGTGCGTCGGGTTATGATCCACTCCTCGCCGTCGAAGTCCATGCGCTGGATCTTGTCATGGGTGAGTGTCTTTATATCAATGTAGCTAAGTCCGGTGAAGCACCCGAAGAGGAACATGTCACGTACGAGGTTGGTCTGTTTTTTCACGAACACGGCGTTAGCCAGGGTGCGCAGTTCCTCTTCCGTGAGGTAGCCCCGGTCTGTCTCCTGCATTTCAAGGCTGTACTCGCCGAAAGGGTCGGAACGGACGATACCACGCCGCCATGCCTTGTCTGTCAGGCTGAGCAGTGGCATGGTGTATATCCAAAGAGTGTTGTCACTCAATCCCTTTTCCACGCGCAGGTACTTGTCGAAATCGGTGATAATCTCCTTTGTCAGTTCCTTGTAAGCCATATCGGTTCGTTTCTTCTTCTCCCAAAGGAAGGTGGCAAAATGGTTGTACACGGCCAAGTACTTGTTGTAAGTGGATTTGGCACGCTGTCCTTTCTCCACCATCGCCTCAAATTCCCGGTTCATGTTCTCGAAATCTTTCAGGATGCAGTTTTCCATCACACCGATACCCAGAAAGGCGTTACGCAGCTTTTCGGCGGTGACAAAATCCTCTTCCCGGAGGATGCGGTGATAGTGGTTGGTAAGCCGGGCACTGACTTCTTTGAGCTGCCCGTTTATCTCTGTCGCCTCGGCGGACTTGCCTTTTGCCTTACCATTCTCCCATAAATCCGGCGTAACGAATAGTTTGGTTCCCAATGCTTTGTCATCCCCATCAATGGAGATCTTCACCATGATGGGGGCTTTTCCGTCCCGGTTTCTCACTGCCGATCTCTTGATGTAGAACGAGGTTGCAAACGTACTTCTCTTTGTTTTCATAACTCTAAAATTTTCGTTTCTAAAGGTAGTTAATTATTTGTTACCAAGAGTTATGCAAAACAACGCAAAGTTATGAAACAGAACTTGTTATATTCCATATATCCTCTTTAGGACTGGTAGCTGCTTAGTAGCCGAACTTTGTCTGAAAGGGGGATTTTCAAGCGTTTTATGCCAAAGCTTGTTTCAATCCGCCCTACATACAAAATACTGACCTCCAATTATTTAAGTAGAACTTTGCTTTTCTTTGCGTCTTATGCCGATTTTTATCGGAAAAAGAAAGCCAAACAGAAGCGGGAGATTCTGCGTCTGAAAAACAAAATGTATGAAGAGAAAATTAATTTCTTAACGAACATCAGTCATGAGCTTCGTACGCCTCTTACGCTGATTTGTGCACCGTTGAAGCGTATTATTAATCATGAATCAGGTAGTGATCGTGAGGTAGAAAAATTGTTAGTCCCAATTTATAAGCAAGCACACCAAATGAAGAACATTATCGACATGGTACTTGACGTGCGGAAACTGGAGGAGGGAAAAGATATGTTACATATCCTGCCCTACTCTCTGAATGAGTGGGTACGGTCTGTCGGAGATAAATTTGCCGATGAATATCGCGTGAAGGGTATTTGGCTGGAATATGAACTGGATGAGCGCATAGGGAAGGTTCCTTTTGATAAGAATAAGTGTGAGTTCGTTCTTTCCAACTTCCTGATGAATGCACTCAAGTTCAGTGAATCAAATACTACTACTACGCTAATCACCTGTCTGTTGGAGGGAGAAGGACGGGTACGGGTTTCTGTCAAGGACGAAGGAATGGGGTTGAATATGGTGGATACAGATTCTCTTTTCTCTAGTTTCTATCAAGGGATACATGAGAAGGGAGGGAGTGGTATCGGACTTTCTTATGCGAAGAGCCTTATTGCTCATCATAAGGGAAAAGTGGGTGCTTCGAATACAGAAGGAAAAGGGGCGGTATTCTATTTTGAGTTACCGTTATTGGCGGATACATATGGACGACAGGAACTGTTGCGGGCAGATACGTCTACAGGAGTGGAAGTGAATGAACAAGACAAGATTGATTATACATTCTTAAAGAAATATGCGGTGATGGTGGTAGAAGACACTTCTGAATTACGAAACTATTTGAAAGAAACGTTGAGTAATTATTTTGCTCGTGTATACGTTGCTAAAGATGGTAAAGAAGGGTTGGAGCAGATTAAAGACCGATTGCCTGACATTATCATCAGTGATGTCATGATGCCTCGGATGAATGGGTTTGAACTATGCAAGGAAGTGAAGACTAATTTGAAAATCAGTCATATTCCATTCATTTTATTAACTGCCTATCATAATTCACAAAATATGTACACCGGTTATAAGACTGGGGCGGATGTCTTTTTTCCGAAGCCTTTCGAGATAGATAGCTTGCTGGCGCTAATTCATAACCAACTACGGCAGCGTGAACAGATCAGGATACGCTATAAGGATGACAAATTGTTGACACATAAGGATATGAGTTTCAGTAATGCTGATGAGACTTTTCTGCTGAAGTTGAATACATTGATTGCGGACAACATGAGCAATCCGGAACTGGATGTTGCGTTTTTGGCTACTAATATGTGTATCAGTCGCTCATTGTTGTTTAATAAAGTGAAAACTATCACAGGTATGGGGATTGTAGATTATGTGAATAAGCAGCGTATTGAACGGTCTATCGTGTTGCTTACAACCACCACTATGAATATTACCGAGATTTCTGAAGTAGTTGGCTTCTCCTCCTTGCGTTATTTCAGCAAGGTTTTCAAATCTATAAAAGGAGAGATTCCTTCTGCTTACCGGAAACAGGATAAAGTGGGAGGCGACACCTGTTTGTGATTGATGTTAGAAAACCGATTGTAACAATGAGAGGAATGAAAATCATAAAGTATGTTTATGCTTTCATTCCTCTTCCTTTAAGAAGTCCCTAAAAACTTAGTTCTACCTTAATCAGAAAAACTATTTATTCAGTTTGCTAACCTTTACCCAATCTATTTCCATAATGGCAGGTAGATCGGTGTCATCAATAGGACCTGCCCATGAATCTGCGTTTCCTCCAAGTCCCATATTCAGAATGATATAGAAAGAAGAATCTTTGGTGAACGGCCATTGTTTCATTTCTTCTTCATTTGCCAGCTTGAGGTTCTCATAAGAGAAAGTCTTTTGGTCATTGACAAAGAACGTTATTTTATCTTCTGTCCATTCTACGGCATAGATATTCCAGTCCTCGTAGCTGCATGTTACCGATGTCGAGTTGATAGGATCTTTGATGTTCAAGTCGTAGGTATAGTGGGTATGCACTGTCTGATAAATCACATCTTCTTGCCGGATATGCTCCATTATGTCAATCTCACCGCCATTCGGCCAACTACTGTATAAGGGAGCAGACTTTTGAGGCATCAGCCAGATAGCAGGAAAGGCTCCGTCAGGATGTCTGGGGATTCTCGCTCTGACTTCAACACGCCCGAAGGTGAAGTCTACCTTACCTATTGACTCGATACCGCCGGCACGATATTCATTACCTATTTTTTCTGCCTTTAGTATCAGTTTGCCATCTTCTACATATGCTTGGTCGTAGCTTTCGGACATCTCGTCGCACCAGTCTGATGTTGATTTTTGACAGAGTACCCAGCTGTTGGGGTTGGGAATGCCATTTACGTTGAAATCGTCTATAAAGATAATGTCTTTCAACGTTTCGTCATACTTCGGTAGTACGATGGTATAAGTAATCGACTGATTGTTCGCGGTGGTGACAGTCACCTTTTGCTCTTTCTGCCAGTTTTGTATAAAGGTAGCGGGGTCTGGTGAAATGCTCGCTCCGTCCATCAATGTATAATCCACGCCGGTGATGACATTCGCATTTTCGATGGTTCCGATTTCTATCTTGTGGGTGGTCTGGTCTATCTTTCCGTGATAATAGGAGGTAGTACCCGTTTGTACATTATTCACTGCTACGGCAAAAGCTGTAAGCGGATAGTTAGTCTTTTTTTGAGTGACGTACTTCGTTTCATCGTCCAGACAAGCAAAACAGGAAATACCGATGAATGTCAGGCTCAATATAAATAATAATTTTTTTTTCATCATACTCTTTTGGTTTTATGTATTATGAGTTTAATAAGCACTTACCCGAATTGTTGTTGGCAAGCGGGCAAGCACTTTTTGACTAAAGAATCAGTCTCCCCAGTTTAACGGAGCCACATATTCCCATTTAGTAAATACGAGACTGCCACTTGTTGCTCTGACAAGGAAAGTTCCGCCGGAGCTAAGTTGCGAGAATGGCACTTTCCACGTGTCGCCTGTTCCGTCTGCATCGCTCACACCATCGCTGGTTGCTTTGGCGATTATCTTATTGTTCAGTATCCATTCGGTGTAGAGCCAGCTGCCGGTAGGTGTTACGCTCTCTTGGAGTTCAAACGACAGTACATTGGGTTGACTGGAATCTACAGTGTGGCGGCAATCAGATCTATCATCGAACACATCACTACACCAAGGTCTCGTACTTAGGAGGGTTATATTGTCACTGACATGGAAACGAAGTTCCACATCTCCCCACATAAAGAAGAGTTCGAAGTTGGCATTGAAAGGTTCGAAGTAGAAGTTGTAACGTCCGGGCATCAAGCTGCCGGGACCATATTGAGTACCTAACGTAACATCCATGTTGTGTACCTCAGGACGTTTGGGATTGGCCTGCTTGAACTTCACGGTCTTGGTCAGCGGTGTAGCGCCTTCGGCGGCTTTGGTTGCCAGTATGATTGTTCCCGTACGAACGCTGGACCCCGTATGTTCGGATACTTTGATTACCAGTTCTTCAGAACCGGAGAAAGAAGTTTTCTCGAAATCGTACCATGTATCGTCCAGTTCATTCTCTTTATAAACAGTCCATTCTGCATTGGATTCTATGGAGATTTTGAGCTCCTGCTCTTGCTCATAGATGGTAAACCACTTACCGTTCACTGGTGTTTCCGGTGTCAGCAGCACGCCGTCTTGTGTGCATTTCACTTCCATGGCAACTTTTCCGTGGCGGTCGTAAATGGTTACTACACCCGTTCTCATTTCACCTGTGTTGGGGGTAGCTTCTACTGTAATCTGTCCGTTTTGCTCGCCTTCAATCTTCCCGTCGTTACCTCGGATAGAAAGCCAGATGTCACCTTCTGTCACCTTAGCACTCCACTTCTGGTTACTGAGCACATTGAATGTCATAGCATCGCCTTCTTGGTTAATCATCTCTACGTCCTCTACATTCAGATAGGCAGTACCTTTCTGAGTGAGTACAAAGCGTTTGCCTGTCCAATAGTCACTCTTGATGTGAATGGTATCTATACGGTCGTCCAGTGCGGTATTCTCTTTGCAGGCAACAGTTACAGTATAGGTCTTACCAGCTTCACCCGTTGAGGGTGAAAGGGTATACCAGTCATATTTTCCGAAGACTTCCCATGAGTCAGTAGACTTGACTTCGAAAGAGAAAGGCTCCGGGTTGGAGGCTTGGATCACGTAAGAGTCTTCTACTCTATAACGCAAGTCGACCCACTTCTCTGCTTTGTCCTCTTCGCAGCTCTGCAACAGTAAACCAGTTGTAGGCAATGTCAAAAGCGGTAAAGCCCAGTATATTGCTTTATGTATAATTGATTTCATATTCACTTTATGTTTTTAGTATTATTCATAAGACTCAAAGTTGATAGATTTGAATGTCATTGTACAAATCTGGTCTGTTTCACTTTCAAATCCGAAGTAGAACTGTTGTCCACGGAAATTCGGATTGACCGCATAAATGTCCGTCTTATTTTTCATCCGTGCTACCTCTTGTTCGTTGACGTAAAGTATTAGACATATTTTGCCTTCATTTTCCGGATCGTCTTTGGCTTCAATGGCAATAGATTTAACGTCATTGATGTTTATATTAAAGTTTTGTAGTTTAAAGTAAGCTCCGTCCCATGCATCAATGTTTGAAGTCATCTCTGAACTTTCCGGTCTCAACCATGCTTTGATATAACCGGAGCCATCTCCCCAAGTCCATGTATCTCCGTTAAGCTCGATTGCTCCATTACTGTCCGGTATATCCACTTTGTCAAACTCCCAAGCAACTTTTCCTTTTCTGAATCCAAAATTGGATACAAATCTGGCTGCGCCTTTACTTTGGATAGTAGTATATCCTGTCACCGGATCTACGGTCTCCTCTCCTCTGTTTAGAGACATATTTCTGGGTTGTGTCACTTCAATAGGCACGCCTTCAAATCCCGGAACATTCATTTTAGGATACAGTAAGATGTGTCCGGTACGCGGAACGAATAAATTATTAAACGTAGTAGACAGTTTTAACCGATTGCCGTCTGCTTCTGCACTCAGCCATTCTTTGTATTCAGTCGGAATTTCTATTTTCCATTCTACACTAGAGTTGATTTCTATTGTTTTCTCTCCACCTTCTCCGCTCATTGTGTTAACAGCATCTTCTTCATTCTTGGTTTCAATCACAATACCATCTTGGGTAATAGTGAATGTCTCCTCCTGAAAAGCCGTTTTCACGGTGATTTCCGCACTTCTTATTGCTCCTGTATTTTGGGGGACAGTAATTGTAATGTTCTCTTTCTCACCGTTCTCATTTCCCGTACCGGATGTTTTATCGATATTCTCAAGGAACTGAGTCGTAGTAATGATTTCCCACGGTTTATTGGAAATGATATTAAATGAAACCATGCCTCCTTCGGTAGGAACGATATCCGTAGGACGAATTACTACCAAGTCTTCTTTAGAAGCTTGTTCGATAGTCACTACCTTAGTTCCCTCAATGCCTTCAGCCTTGATGAACAGTTGAGCTGTACGCATTTGTTTTCCCACATTATTTTCGAGAGTTACTACAATCTCCGAAACCAGTGAACTTGCCGCACTCATAGTGGGAGTGGGTTTGCACCACTGTTGATTACTCTCGATTGTCCAAGGGGTGTTTGAACTGATATTAAAAACGATGTTGCTGGGAGAAGTTGCCAAAGCGGTATAAGCCTCCAGTGCATCTATCTGGATGTTGAGGGGTCCTTCCGGCTGTGAGTCGATATCGAACTCCTGACATGCTACGAAACTGAATGTGCACAATGCAAGAATCAGTTGCAATAATGTGTTGTTATATAACTTTTTCATATATCATATTTACTATTAGATTAGACAATAAATTACCATCCTGCATTTTGAGGATTTAAGTTTGTATTTTTGTACAGCTCGCTCTGAGGTATAGGATAGAGATACATGCAGTCTCTCCATGTGCGGCTTTCATAAAGGTTTTTATAAAAACTCAGTGTGCCGTTCTGTTGTTTTTCAATCTTCACTCCGTACAGTTCGCGCTGGGTAGTATCAGCTATTTTCCACCTGCGTACATCCCAAAAACGGTGATCTTCGAAGGCAAATTCTACGCGCCATTCATTGTACAGACGTTCCAAGAATTCTTCTTTTCCCATAGAAGTAAGTAGCGGCATGTCGGCATTCTTTCTTACTTCGTTGATAGCCCACAATGCTGAATACACATAAGTCTCATCAGTGTAGTCGACATCATTGAAAGCGTTAACCATGGATTCTGCATAGGTGAGCAAGGTTTCCGCATAACGGTAAATTGCCCAATAGTGCTTGTTGGCTGATTCCCTGCCCGGTTCAAAACTAGTACCTTCCTGAATGTATCGGCGCAGAAAATAACCGGTGGGCGAACCTCCTTCTGACACAATACCATCATCGACACCTCCTTTGAACGTTTCTACCGTACTCTCTTTAAATGTCATGCCATTGGCGAGAATTGTGCGATAGAATCGTTTGTCACGGTTTTCATAAGGAGCTTGCGGATTGAAATCGGGGTCATCGCAAACCCAACCGGTATTTTCCAGTGTCACTCTATAACCGTTGGCGGTTTCAAAGGCGTCCACCAGATTTTGTGACGGGAAGTTGCCGTAAGCAATCATGGAAGTGCGTGCCCCGTAAGTGAAACGAAGAGGAAAATTATATCTCTCGAAGTTTGTAGCTTCAGCATTGAGTCTCATCAGTACCACTTCTTTTGATGCGAAGTTGTTGGCACTCTCTTGACCGTCAAGGGAGTAAAGTCCTGTATTCATGATGTCCAATGCAGCTTTGGCGGATTGCTTCCATAATTCGGTATCCATAGAAGGATTATGTAAGCGGCTGGCTGCATATAATAATGCTTTTGATTTCACCGCCATTGCAAAACCTCTGGTTACTCTGCCTATCTCCGCTCCCGGTTCGTTTACATAATCATCCGGTAAGTTGTTAGCAGCCTCGTTACATTCGTTGACAATAAAATTAATCACCTCGGCAAATGGTGTTTTACCAATAGTGTTCGCTTCTTCTTCTGTAAGCACTTCCAATGGCATGGCGATATCACCATAGCGGCGTGCCAGCTCAAAAAAGTAGTGTGCGCGCAGCACTCTGGCCTCGTAAGGGAAGTATTTCAATTGCTTCATCCAATTCTGATATTGTCCGTCGTGTTCATAACGCGAGAAGTCCACTTGTGCAATCTCTGTAAGAAAACTATTGGCGGCACGGATGCCACGATAGAGCGTCCAAGCGTCATCATACGTTTTGATGGGTGACCAATTGCCGTTGTTCGCGTTTTGGATGTTGGCGGCGTAAGCTCCGAACTCACCGTCGTCTGAGGCACAGTCACGCATGGAATAACTCTCTTCGGAAAAGATTCCTTCAGTTGCGAAATACGCATATCCTTGCGGCATATATGAGTATACGTGGGACAGCATATCTTTGCTTGTACCGAAATACTTATACATGTCTTCTTTTGTCTTCAAACCGTTTGTTTCATCAAAATCGAGATAATTGCACGAAGCAAGGCTCAACGAAGACAAAACGGTTAAGATGATGTATTTGGTTCTCATAATGTTCATTTACTTTACATTAAAAATTAAGTTTCAAACCCGCCCAATAGCTCCTTGCAGACGGATAAGCGATACCAAGTTGTTCGGGATCGGCAAAATGGATGTTATCTAGCGAGAACAAGTTAGTGCCTTGCACGAATACTTGTAAATCGGCAAAACGGGTCTGAGATTTCGGAAATGTATAAGCTACCAGCAGGTTCCGTAATTTCAGGAACGAACCGTCACGATACCACAATGAACTGGCACGGTAGTTGTTCTGGTTTTCCTGTGTAGTCAGTCTCGGCATAGTAGCTTTGGCTTTGTTCTCCGGTGTCCAGTAAACTTCCTCGTTCAGGAACGTGTTCGAGATGTTTCCGTTGTCCACAAGCGGTCGGTAAAGCGGGCTGTCAAGTAGAGAGACTGTTACACCGGTCATTCCTTGGAAGTCGGCAGAGAGTTCGAATCTTTTATAGGAGAAATTCAGATTGAATCCGAAGTAGAAACGTGGTAGTGAGGAACCGAACATTTTTACCACATCTTTTTCATCAATGCGGTTATCACCGTTTTGGTCTTTATACTTCACGTCACCGGGAGCGATGCCTGAGAATGTTTGCTGCGGGCTGTTGTTGATTTCCTGCTGACTGTTGAAGAATCCTATTGCTTCCAGACCGTACATCTGTCCCACACGGTTGCCTTTGGTGTACAAGTAGTCATACTCTTGATAGGCTTGGTTTACATTGACTACTTCCGAGTTCAAGTACGACATGGTTGCTCCGATACTGTAATGGAAATCACCGGCTTTGTCATTCCAGTTCAAAGAGGCATCAAATCCTCTGTATTTATAGATTCCTTCGTTTACTTGCCCCACCGTGACACCGATGATGCCGGACGTGGAATTGGCGCCGGACACAAGTATATCCGAACGTTTCTCGTAGAAACCTTCCACAGTAGCATTTAACCGGTTGTTGAGAGCGGAAAGATCAAATCCGAAAGTCGCTTTTTGGGATTTCTCCGCTACCAATCCGACTACTGGTAAGTTACCTTCGCTACCTCCTGAAACGCTTCCGGCGTTTTCGCCGAAGTTGTAACCTGCAGCATAACCGTATGACTGGCGCCATAATTCGTGGCTCAAGTTTCCATCCCAACCGGAAAGACCATAGGAGGCACGAATCTTGAAGATATTAATCGGAGTTATTTTCTCCATGAATGCTTCGTTGGATACGATCCAGGCGGCAGATATGGCAGGATAGTTCGCGAATTTGTCTCCATCCGGCAAATATGCCGAACCGGAACGGTTGAATACGGCATTAAGGGTATAACGGTCGTCGTAAGTATAGGTGGCATTCATTAAAACTGACAGATTTTTTTGTGAATTGTTTCTGCCGTTTCTATTTACTGACTGCATGTCGTAAATCAATGCTCCTCCTACCCGGTGTTTGTCAAAGGTACGGCTATAGTCCGCTTTTGCCTGGAAGTTGCTTCTGAACAACAGGTTTTCAAAAGGCTGGCTGTGTCCCAAGGTTTCGGAGTCTGTGCCCCAAATAGTAGGAGTGGTTATCAATGTGCCATCGTCGGAAATACTGGCTCCGCTGTTCATATAACGGTAACTTTTGCTGCTGGTTTCATACATTCCTCCGATGTTATCGAAAGAAATAGCCGCCTCGACTGCCAATCCCTTGGTCAGCATGTCCAGTTTTTGGCGGACGCTCAAGTCGGCGAGCAGGCTTCCGTATACATTACGGATATGTCCGTAATGTTTCAGTAAGGCAACCGGGTTCTTGTCTCCATAGACTGAACTTCCTCCAAAGATGCCGTTTTCATGACGGATGGGGAATGCGGCCGAAGGAATGCCGTAAATGTCATTGAAGATAGCGTTACGCCCGTAACGGGTTCCCCGAAGTTCTTTCAGTTTTCCGGCGATTCCGAGTTTCAGATAAGTACTTTTAGTCACGTTCACGTCCAGATTGGTACGCACAGTTAAGCGTGTATCTGTGGGCGTGGTGTCGTAACGTGTATCTTCCGTATTTTTCTTCAGCATCGAACGGTCACGATAGTAATCTACTACGGTATAGAAACGGAACTTTTCGCCACCTCCGCTGAAAGCCATTTTTAGGTTATGTGTAAATCCGGTTTTGTTCAACGTTTCTTCCCACCAGTCTACGTTCGGATAGTCGTATGGGTAAATACCTGTACGGAAAGCCTCCAATTCCCGGATATTGTAGCGTGCGGACAGACCGTCTCCACTCAGTGCGGTATTGAGAGTGTTCGCATACGTATAGGCGTCTGCAAAGTCAGGAGAGCGGAACTGGATGTTAACGCCGAAGTTATAGTCTACCTTTACTTTTAGTCCATTGCTTGTGCCGCGTTTGGTCGTAATCAATATTACACCGTTAGCACCGCGCATACCATAGAGGGCAGCAGCAGCGGCGTCTTTCAGTACGTAGCACGATTCGATCTCCATAGAACTAATATCGGTGATGTCGCGAGGAAAACCGTCGATCAACACTAACGGAGCATGACCGTGTATGGAGAGAGAAGAAACGTTGTCGGCTGACGAGCCTGCGCCTTGATATACGTTCAGACCGGCTACTTTCCCATATAGTGCTTTGCTGATGTCTATATGCGGAGATTTTTCGAATGCAGAAGCATTGACTCCGTTGACAGAATAACTACTGGTCTGGGAAGATACGTTTATACGGTATCCTACGCTCAAGGTGTCAGCCAGCTGCATATCCGATACCGTTGCTGGTGTCTGCGCGTTCAGAACTACCGCACCTCCCAGGAGTAGAGTGGTTAATATATAGTTTATTTTATTCATTGTTCAATAGAATATTAGTTTGCGTATCAATTTACCAACCCGGATTTTGGGTCATTCCATATCTCTTGTTGATTTCGTCTTGAGGTATCGGAGCCAGATACCATTTGGTATCCCAACTGTCTACCCAATAGCGGTCGCTTAATTCTACTTTCTCAAAAGTGAACGCTGTGGGATTGTGTTGGTCGTTACCTCTGCTCCGCAGTCCGTACAGTTGCTTTCTGAAATCGTTTTCACGACCTCTGCGCACAAGGTCGAACCAACGTACCTCTTCGAATCCCAATTCCAGTGCTCTTTCTCTCAGTACGGCTTCCAGAAACTCATCGTAATTCATGTTCTTGGGAAGTTCGGAGAGACCTACTCTCTTCCGTACATCGTTCACCAACTTGTAGGCTTCATCGTTCGGACGTTTATTCACTTCGTTGAGTACTTCCGCATATCCCAGCATGATTTCCGGCAGACGCGTATGAGGCCACTGTATCGGCCCTTCACGGTCACTGTTCTCTTGTAAGATGAACTTCATGGTCATGAATCCGCTACCGGCTTTGTAGTTGGGATGATTGAGATGGACAGGGGCGACTGTTCCATTGCAATAGGTGTCTCCCGGACAAGCCACATTTTCATACAGGCGCGGGTCACGGGTAGGTTCCATATCACCCACGGTAAAGAAAGGCTGACGGGAAGGAGACTGCCAGTTGAAGTCTTTCGGAAAATCGGTTCCGTCCGCCCAAGAGAACATATCGACATAGTTTAATGTGGGAAGATACCCCCAAGGACGGCTGTCGATATACTCCCAAATAGTGTTGACATCATATCCATGACGGGTAGAGATCAGTATTTCCGTACCGCCACGATTATAGTATGCCCGGCGGTAGGCAAGACGTCTTGCCCGATGAGTATCTTCCTCCGGCTGGATCAGCGAGTATCCGCCTTGTCTTTGCACTTCCGCAAAGAAAGCATCGCCTGCTGCCTTTGCAGCTTCCCAACGCTGGGCGCTATAGTTACCGTAGCAGGTATATTCGTCCGCTTGGGGATGCCATTTCTTGTCAGAGTTGAAAGTGGGGCTGGCAGCCCATTGCAGTACTTTGAATTTCAGTGCCATAGCTCCCGCCTTGGTCATACGTCCGTCATCCGCGTCATCCTGTTTCCACTTTAAGTTGGAGTTGATGACCTCGTCGAGCAAAGCTACAATCTTCTCCACGGTTTGGGCGAATGTGATGCGGGGGAAGTTCATCTCCTCGTTGACGTCTACATAGTGGTCTATCCACGTCACGCCGCCTACATAGCGAAGCATCTCGAAGTAACAAAGGGCTATAACGGTTTTCGCTTCAGCGATACGTTGGCTCTTTTCACTTTCCGACATATCGGGCACATCTTTTACATTCTCGATATAGCACCAGGCGTAGCGGATGGCAGTCCAGTCGGCTTTACTTCCATAACGGTAGGCTGCACTTCGGGGAACGTTGGTGGGACTGAGTGCGCCGTTATAATAAAGTTTTAGAGGACCGTCGTTGATGTTGTCTCGAAAACTGTAACATAAGTCAGTGAGAGATTCGAGGATGTTCACACCCAACTTCCAGTCGGAAGTGGTGGGCAGCCCGTAAGGTAATCCGGTATATGCTTTTGTCAGCACCTTTTCGGCATTTATTCTCGAAGAAAACATCTCTTTGGTGGTTGCTCCGGAACTTTCAGGCTGATTGCCCAGAAATTTATCTCCGAAACTGATTTCAGAGCAGGAAGAAGCCATTAGCAGGCATCCTAGTGCCATGAATCCTTTTAATATACTATTCATAAAGTTGTTCTTTTAGAAGTTAAGATTTAAACCAAAGCTGTACACCTTAATCAGCGGATACTCTCCATAGTTGTCAGGGTTACTTTCCGGGTCAAGGTATTTAAGCGGTGAGAAAGTCAGCAGGTTATAACCGCTGAAATTGAATCCGAGTGAAGTAAGTCCCAGTTTCTTCAAGAATTTTTTTCCGGTGAGCGTGTAGCTGAGGCTCAGACTTTTCAGGCGGAGATAAGAAGCATCTGCCAGCCAAAGAGTAGAGGGCTCGGAATTCCAGCTTTCCGAAGTTTCCGATGCACGCGGATAGACAGCACCCAATTGGTTCTCCTCTGTCCAACAACCATCATAAAAGTAGGTTAGCAGACCGCGCTTTCCTGCATTGGTATACGGGATACGGTATTCGATTTCGTACATTCTGTTGACGTTCTTGGAGCCTACCCACTGCATGGAGAGGTCAAAGCCTTTCCAGTTGAAACCCATGTTCATGCCGAATACATATTCCGGGCGGGTGGCAAAGCCGGTCACACATTTGTCATTACCGTCTACGACATGATCACCGTTGAGGTCAGCGTACATAGCATCGCCCGGATATACCTTCACGGAGGGTTGCGGAAGTTCCGGATTTAAAACTAACTCGCCACCGGCACCGGTAGTAAAGTCGCTGTACTGATAAAGACGGACAAAGTTGTACAATCCGCTGTAACGTCCCGTAGAACCGCCGGTATGGTTCATATAAGAGAACTGCTTGGGTACTTCGTCCATATAAAGGATCTTGTTGCGGGCAAAGGAGACGTTGGCATCTACGTAATAACCGAAATTCTTACCTATCCTGTCGCGCCAGCCCAAAGAGATTTCGTAACCGTGATTGTTTACCTTACCTATATTGAGGTTAGGCAGAGAGGTTGCGATAATGTTCGGAGTAGATTCTGGAGAAATAAGAATCCCCGTGCGGTGTTCGATAAAATAGTCGAAAGTTGCAGACAGGCGGCTGTTGAAGAACTTAAGATCGATACCGTAGTTCTGTTTCTCCGCAGTTTCCCAAGTCACTTCCGGATTACCCATACTTGAGATGGCGGCTGCCGATTGGGATATGGGATTATTAATACCGAAACTGTAACTTCCTGAGCCACCCCATACGGCAGGCATGTACATAAAGCGGGAATTTACGCCTTTGTCGTTACCTACACGTCCCCAGGAAGCTCTGAGCTTTAAGTAATCCACTACTTTCTGGTTTTCCATAAATTTCTCGGCAGTGGCTATCCAGCCAGCTGAGAAAGAAGGGAAGATACCGAAACGTGTGCTACCCGGAGCAAAGTTTTCCGAGCCGTTATACCCTACGTTTACATCGAGCAGGTATTTGCTTTGATAGGCATACGTGGCACGTCCCACCAGTCCTACATAGTTGCGCGGCAGATAAGTGTAGCTGTCCGGATAGTAATTGCGTGATTGGTTGTACAGGATGAGTCCGGACACTTTATGATCGCCGAACATACGATCATAGTTGATACGTCCCTCGAGGTACCAGTTTTGTGCTCGTCCGCTACTTTCCGAATAGGTCAGCGGAGTATCGCTGCCGGAAGGTACGAAAATATGTGTCTTGTCGTAATCGGGATCGGTCTGGGGCATATTCCCGTTCGAGTCGAAATATGATTGGTAGTATACTGTTTGTGATTCTATGGCTCCTCCGGCACGTTCCTTATATAACTTGAATTGATTGTCGTAGGCTCCTTTGACGGAAACGCTCAGTCCCGGAGTGACGAAATCTAATTTCTGTGTGATGTCCAAGTCCATATTCAACGTCGTGTCATACGTTTGGTTGTATCCTTTTCCGTAGAATACGAACATACCATCGCGCATTACTTCTCCTAAGGGTACCAGGTCATCGGGAACCAATGTACGTACTCCATTGATAAACCCCGGTCCGGCAAAAGGATGTGACCATATTTGCGCTATCACCCAAGCATTCGGGTCGTTACCTGTACCCGACTGAACGTCGCGTGGTTCTTGTATCTTGCCTAGCACACCGCCTACACCCAATTTCATGGTAGTGGTCTTGGTCAGGTTCGCGTCGATATTGGCACGATAGTTATAGCGGTTGTAGCGGTAGTTGTTGTCATACAACTGTCCGGGAAGTTCTTTCAGTAGTCCGTTCTGATACGTATAACCTACCGATACGAAATACTGTACATTGTCGTTACCACCGGAAATGTTGACGTTGTTCTGGCTTTGGAGGTAGAGATTATGGAAGATATACTTCTTCCAATCCATGTTAGGGTACATGATAGGGTCGGAGCCTGTACGATAAGCCTCTATCTGTTCCGGAGTAAAGTAAAGTTTGGGATTGGTGACATGATCCATTTCCTGCTTCATGTTCCAGAACCGTGCAAATTCGTAACTGCCTGTCTGCTCTACCAGTGAAATGGGTTGCTGCAATCCTAGCTTGGTACTGGCGGATATTTGTGTCTTTCCCGATTTACCTCTACGGGTAGTAATCAGTATGACACCATTCGCGCCTCTTACTCCGAACACTGCGGTAGAAGAGGCATCTTTCAACACGGAGATAGTTTCTACCTCATTCGGGTCAATCTGTGAAAAGGCACGTTCGACACCATCTACCAGAATTAAGGGCTTGGACTGTGAATCATTCAATGAACCGACACCACGTACGTAAATGGCGGCGGCATCCTTACCCGGTTGTCCGGTAGTCTGTACTGAAGATACCCCCGGCAATGCACCGGCAAGGATGTTCGTGATACTTGTTGCCGGTGATTTTATCAACTCCTTGTTGTCAATAGAGGAGACGGCACTCGTAAGCATTCTCCTGTCCTGATTACCGTAGGCGATAGCTACCACTTCTACTTCACCAAGGTTCTGCGAGTCTTCTTTCAAGGTGACTGTGATAAATTTCCTGTCTCCCACTACTATTTCTTGGGTTACATACCCGATAAAGGAGATACTCAACACCGACTTTCTGTTTGGAACGACGATTGTAAAGTTGCCGTCGAAATCTGTAATAGCTCCTATGCTTGTACCTTTTACAGTTACATTAGCACCGGGAACACCTTCTTTGAGTGTTTCATCCGTTACTTTACCTTTGATAGTAATACCTTCAGGGGGTAAGGCATACATCATTGGTATGAACAAAAGAAACATAATAAGAAAACGGAATCTTAAATTACGCGCGTTTCTCATACTGTTTAATTTAATTAGGTTAATAATGAAAGATTAATAATATGTTAAGTTAATAATCTGCTTCATTTGAAGTAAGGTCAACAATTAATGGATTTGTTGGCTTTTAACAATACTGCAAAGTTAGATGAGGTGTGGAAAACAGATGTGCAATATTCTCCAAATAAGGTGCACAAAATGCTATAAAACGCTTTGTGATAGTACAGGAAGCCACTTTTGAAGTTGTGGGTAAATATGTTTACATTCACTAGGAAAACCTATCGGATAAAATAAAATGTTGGTTAGTATAGATTAATGTCTGTATATTCTACGTACATTTGTCTCGTTAGTATTTTAGTTTTCGTTTAACAATTGTTGAACGAAAACTGACTAGCCAATGAAGTAAATAGTATATGAGGATGAAAAGAATAATCTTCCCCAATGAAAAACAAATGAGTAATGAGTGTTAATTATGACCTTTACGAAACACCTAATCCTGACAAGGAAGGGGAAGTGTTGCCTTTACATGCACGTGTGGTATTGAAGGGTAGTTATACTGCCGAAGAAATTGCAGATCAAGTTGTAGCATTTCAGCGTATGCCTCATGCGCAAGTGGTGGGTATCATAGAAGCTATCTCGAAAGAATTACGGCATTTGCTTTTGAAAGGATTTTCCGTTGAATTGGGTGATATTGGCTATTTTACTCTTTCTTTGAGTGTGGACAAAGAAGTGACTAAGCCAAAAGACTTACGTTCACCATCAGTATCTCTTAAAGACATTAATTTGAGAATAAACCGTCAGTTTAAGAAGGATATTGAGAGTGAATTGGTATTGCAACGTTATCATTCTCCCTTTCGTGTGAAGAATCCGTGTATTAACCGACAGGATTATGCTTCACTTGTCGGAAAGACAAAAACACAGGCATTGAAAGATATAAATACTTTTATTGGGCAAGGCATTTTGAGAAAGTATGGGACAGGATGTTCGGTAGTATATATAAAGGCTGAATAAAATAATTAAAGTATTTTTGCGATAGATTAGAAAGATAAAATCTGATTGATAAAACTAGTTCCGGCTTAATCTGACTACATTGGCGTGTGTAATAGATTAAGCCGGAACTGATTTATTTTGCTATGATTTATCTTTTTGCTGACTTTAGAACCGGAAACTCAGGCCCCCTAGGAAATTGAATCCTTCGGCAGGATAACCTAAATAGTATTGATACTTCTTGTTCAGCAGATTGTGTACTTGCGCATAGACCGATACTCCTTTGAACACATTATAGCTTGCCCCAATGTGCAAATCATTGATAGCAGCCATTTTTGCGTATCCTTCCACTTCTTCCCTGTTGATGTAGTCATAGCTGAGATTGATATTCAAGGCGGAAATCGGATGAATACGAACGTTGAAAGACATTTCGCTGGCAGGTTTTACAGCCAACAGATATTCTTCTGTTTTGCTGTCCCATTTACGATAAGTGTACTTGGCAGATAAAGACACGATTTCTTTATAGTCGTAACTAACTTCACCTCCGACATAAAGATTGTCTGTATTATCTTGCGAGAAATTCAGATAAGATTCGAAATGGGTAACACTCGCTCTTCCGAAAGCTGAATAAGATAAGTCATTTTTCAAGTTCTGGTAGCCTCCGTATATATTGAACCATACTCCCGGATAAGGACTGGCCTTGAATCCGAGCGTACCATTAATTTGTTCGTATGTATCGTAAGGACGTTGCACATATCCCCAGGTGGAAGAAAGATGGGCGTCCGGTAGTTCGCCATAAGGACAAATACTCTCCAATCTGCGGAAATCATTGAGAAGTTTCCCTCCTGTTGCTTTGGCATAAACTACATAGCTGTCAGAGAATATGTATTGTGCAGTGATGTCCGGTGATACGCGGAATGTTTTGTCGAATCCGAAAGATAAGTCCACATTGGCGCCGACGTGTAATTTCCAGTCATCATTATCCAGTTCGTAATAAGGATTCAGAAGGAGGGTTGTATAATTCTTGAAGTATTCATCTCCAGTGGAGATATTCTTTGTATATCCGCTGTACAAGAAATTGTTCATAGCTAATGCAATAGTAACCGATTGCTGGTCGTTGATCGCTCCTGTGACATCTCCTTTGGTACGTATGATTGTTTCTTTAAGCGATGTATTGTCTGTATGTTCATTGAGCATATTGTGCTGACGTTCGTACATCAACAGATTCGTCTCGGCATTGAAACGCAGGGGAGCGGTTTCATCGATGAAATGAATGCCGGCATGAAAATCTCCGGATGTAAACTTTTGCTTGCTGTTCGCACTTCCCGGTTTGAAGTTAAAATTACTCAGTCCGAAGTTACCGGCAATATTCAAATCCAGCTTGTTAAACTGGTGTGTATAATCTACGTTGGCACGTGTACGGTAATAGAATGCATTCCATTTCTCGCTGTCGGTGAAAGGAATGGTCAGTTTACCGTCCATCCCATCCATTTGGAAGCGTACATTCAGTTTGTCTTTATCAGACAAGCGGAATAAATAATTGGCGAGTACATCGAGATTGCCGTAATTGCCATAACCGGCACGCACATATCCGGGAGTGCTGCCGGGTTGTGTTTCTTTTCCGGTATAGGGGCGCATCAGACCTGCTGGAACGGAGGTCGCCGGAAAGAATGTCGTGGCGTATTCCACATTTTTCTTGCTGACTGTCGGTTCTTCCACTTTGGGCAGGACGTTCACTTTCGAGGCGTCCATAATATCCGGATTATATTCTTGTTCCACAACGACAGTACGGTTCATGGTCGTATCTTTGGGTTGGGTAGTCTGGGCTTGAAGAGCTGACGGTATTGAGATTGCCAGTGTAAGTCCTCCTATTATATAAAAAGCTCGTTTCATATCATTTCTGTTTTTTAGATTCTCAATTTTCAGTTTTCAGTTTCTGAAGTCTGCTTTCAATCATACTCTCAATATCGTCGTTACCTTGATAGTTCTGTTGCAGGCTCAATAGGTATTGGCGTGCGTCCAGATCTTTGCCTGTCGCATGATAAACATCGGATAGAAGGACAAAGCTGCGTGCCAGCCAGTAAGCGTGAGGGGTACTCTGTTCGATGTAGTTGAGAAGTTCTTTTTCCGCAGCAGCATATTCTTTGGCATCGTAAAGCCCTTGGGCAACCTGATATTTCGCTTCGGCACCGTAAGAGTTACGTGTGTCCTTAGCCAATTCGCGATAATCGTCCATTGCTTTCTTGCCAGCTTTTTGGTTAGTATAAGCTTTGGCACGGTAATAGAGCGCTTCGTTTCTTAGTTCCGGACTAAGCTTGGGCTCTACCAGTAAATCGGTAGCGGCATGGATTGTTTCCACATCGTCTCTCAACAGGAAGGCACAACGCAGGATACCTGTTTCGGCAAGCTGGCGTCTTTCTACATTGGTTGCTTTCTCTTTCAGCATTTTGTAACTTGCCAGTGCCTCTGCCGTATTTTGTTGGTTAAACTGTACTTCCGCCCGCAGGATAAGTGCTTCTTCCGCAAATGGATTATTCGGATATTCCAATAACTTGCCGGAGTGGAGGAGAATCATATCATAATTCTTCTGTTCACTGCCGATCAGACAGAGATAGTAATGTGCATTCAGACTGAAAGCTCCTTCGGGGAAAGTCTGCAGGTATTTGTTGAGGCTTGTTTTGGCTTCTTCCATTCTGCCTTTCATATAAATCTTTTCGGCAGCGGTATACGTAAGCGAATCCTGTTCGTTGGCGTCGAAACGGATATGTCCCGGCATGGCATTCGCTAAAGCGGCAAACTCATCAATACGGTTCAAGTCTACATAAATAGACTTCAAGTCACGCATGGCGAGGCGTGCTTCTTCGCTGCCCGGATATTTCTCGATAACTTGCTTATATGCTTCGATCGCTTGGTTATAATCTCCTTTCTGATAAAACAGCAAACCGATTTCTGCGGCAGCTTTCCGGCTGACCGGGCTTTCGGGATATTTGTTCAGCAGTTCCTTGAAGGAGGTGATAGCCTGATTGTTGTTATCCATTAGCACATAGGAACGCCCTTTCTCATAAATGGCGTTTACAGCATAAGGTGAAGCGGGATATTTGCCGACCAGACGGTTCAATAAAGTGATTTTACCGGTGTAGTCCTTCTGTAAGCCGGATACGAGAGCGAGTTGATAGAAAGAATAATCTCCTGAAGGAGTATTCATTTGCTCGGCTTGCGAATAGTAATGTTTGGCTTCTTCAAAGTTACGTACATGGAGGTGGCAGTCACCAATACGGTTGTAAGCGTCGGCAAGCGCCGTTGTGTTTTCTCCTTTTTCCAATTGGATATATTTTTGGAAATAGTTGCTTGCCTGTGTATAGTCTTTCCGATGGAAAGCGATATAGCCCAAGTTGTAATTAGCCAACGCGTACATTTCGTTATTGGGCTGGGTGGTCAGTTGCAGGTAGGCGTTGAAATCGCGGGCTGCCTCTACCATTCGGTTGAGACGATAATATGACTCTCCACACCAGTAGTAAGCGTCTGCTTTGGTCTGGCGGTTGTATTGTCCGATAGCGATAGACTGGTTCAGGTATTTAAGAGCCTGTTCGAAGTCGGCGTTGGCAAAAGATTGTGTACCTAACTGGAATAATATCTTTTGTTTGGCTTCCAGTATCTGGGCACTCGGTTTGGCAATCCGGTCGATAGATTTTAATGCGGCATCGTAGCTGCGGGTATTCATATAAACTTCTACCAGGTAACTGCTTACTTTTTCGGCGTATGGAGAGGTCGGAAATTCATTCAGGAACTTCTCGAAAGCAGTGACAGACTCGCCGAAGGCAGAAAAAGAAGTTTCGTGCAGGCAAAGCGCATAGTTATAAGCTGCCTGTTCTTTGATTTGCATATTGGCATTGGATGCAGCAGCCTGTTCGAAAGCCATACGTGCTTTGTTCTTTTCTGCCAATTGCAGGTAGGAAAGTCCCATGTGCAGATAAGCGTTCTGTGTAAGGGCATCGTTTTCTGTGGTTACTTTGCCTAACGTCTCTGCTGCTTTGGAATAAACTTTTGTTTGATAGTAAGAAAGTCCCAGCATATAAAGGGCATCACGGCGCGGGACGGCGTGCTCTCTGTCCAGATAATTGCTGAATGCTTCTACGGCTTGGGGATATTGCCCGAAGTGGTAGTAGGCATCTCCTAGGATGCGGTACATTTCGGCGGCGTGCTCGTTATTCGGGTAAGCCGACAGGTAATTCTGTGCTACGATTTGTGCCTTATCATAATTCTTGAGCTGTACATAAATCTCGGCGATATAATAAGGGACGAGTGCCTTGTATTTAGCATTGTCTTGTAGCGGCAGGAAACCTTTCAATGCTTCGTTATAGCGTTTCTGTGTGTAACGGATATAAGAAATATAGTAATCACAGTCTGTTGCATACTTGGGACTGTTGGCACGTAAGGTTTCGAACCAGATAGCAGCTTCCCGCAAATCGTTTGTTTTCAGATAACAGGTAGCCAGTTGATAAGTGCGGTCGTCCCGTTCCTCATTGTTTAGCAAATCGAGGTCGGTAGAGTTGAAGAGTGCCATAGCCTCATCGTATTTTCCTTCGTAGAAGTAGCAGGAAGCCAGTAACGAGTAGATACGATTGGCATAAGGAGTATCGGGATAATGGTCGAGATACTTGCGGAGCAATTCGATACGGTTCTTGTCGTTCAACTCGTAAGCTGAACTGACCAACATATACTCCGCATCTTGGAGTAGGCTGGCTGTTGGCTTTTGCTTTACAAATGCCTTTAGTGCCGGCAGGGCAGCGGCATAATTTTTTTCCTGGAAAAGTTCTTTCCCTTCTTTATAAAGGTTGTCAGCCGAAGTGAATTTATCACCTGTCTGGGCAAATCCTATAATTGGTGCGCAACAGATAGTCGCACAAATGAGTCTAGTAATTTCTTTTTTCATAATAGGGTGTTTATGCAAAAGTACTATATATCTTCCAATGACGTATTTTAATGGCTGTTAATTTAAAGCTCATTAAAATATTAGACAGAATGGAAGGGGATATGTTTCCGTAATTTGTTATATTTTAACGAATTATCTGTCGGATAAGAATTTTTTAAGTCCTCGACGGATAGAATCCAGTCCAAAATCTTCCGGATTGATCTCGGAGAGAGGCAGGAAGAAAGAATCTGATACATCATCCATTGCCGAGAAGTGGCTTATATCTTCTACGGTACAAAGAAAGAACATATCAAGTGTGTGCACGGGAAAACCGGAATAGATGTAAATATTGGGAAGTGAGAATTGATAGACGGCTTGTTGCACTTTCAATCCGGTTTCCTCCAATACTTCACGGGCTACGCCTTCTTCGCCGGTTTCGTTCATGTCGATAAATCCCCCGGGAAGGTCGAGCGTACCTTTGGCAGGTTCTTTGGCACGGCGGCAGACGAGCAGCTCGTTTTGGTCGTTCAGGATTAGAGCCACGGTAGCGGAAGATGGATTGAAATAATAGACAAAGCCGCAATCTGTACATTTTTTGGACTTTTCATTGTTGACTTCGAAATGAGAGGAACCACATTCGGGACAATATTGGAACAGGTCAAGAGGATGTTTCATAATTCTTTTGCAGATACTGCATTTTGGTTTTTTCGATTACAAAAGTACCTAAAAAAGCAAAAACGACAAACTTTGTGAGTGTATCGTTTTTGCCTGCCTTTTCTTTTTCCCTCAAAGAAGACGTTCCTTTGAATTATTTTACTTGGAAATTTTCTAAACTTTCTCCAACGAAAGATGCTTTATTTGAATTAGTAACCAACATTGTACTGTGTATTTTATTATATCCGTATTGTTTGTTCCATACATCTTTGTTAGCTAATTGTATACTGTATTCCCAACGTGCCGAAATGGTTGGTCTGGGGTCGGGAAGATTCAAATAAATATCATATTCACCGCTTGGCATTGATTCCGGTAGTCCGAATCGAGCCTGAATGGTAATCTGCTCATTCGGAAACCAGAAACGCGGATCTTCTTTAAGTTTGATCTTATACTTGTTCTCTTTCTTCTTTTTGTGGACAAATACAATCTCGACATCTCTCGGATTAAATGGGGCAGCCCAACCTGTATTCTGTAACTTTAACACCACTTCATAAGGACAACCTATTTCTCCTTTGGGAGTAAAATATCCTTCGGAGAGAGTGAAGCGATAACCTAAACGCTTTTGTATTTCCTTCATGCATTGTTCGTCCTCCCATTGGTTGATGACTGCGGGATGATAATCAATATTAATATACGACCAATGGTATTTGGCAAAGTCTGTTACAGCATTCTCGCAGTTCGAATATTCCGACAGTTTACAGGTTTCTCCTCCCATGGCTACATATTTTGTTTCCCATTCCCAGAATTTTCTGTAATCAGGATTCTCTCCGAAAGTTCCCATGTCATCTATGTCGGCCAGAAAACAGTCGTTGTGAAAAGCTATACGAGATAAGTCGGATTCATTATAAGCCGTTTTCCTAGTAATGGTGTCGGTGTAGTTAATATTGAAAGTAAATAACTTGGCTACCGGATACCGTACACTTATCATTCTGTCCTTGGGCATTACTTTCAGAAGGGCATCCAGTACCTTACGGCGGGGAGCATACTCTCCCTTTTTAGGCTGGTAGTTATAATGGTCAGTATAGTACCATTCTCCCCATACCCCGACAAATCCGGCTTCGAGTACACATATTACATCCGAAAATTCTTCCAGAATAGGTTTTAGTTGTTGGATATGCTGTTCCGTGAGTTCCCTGGGAGCATCCCATGGCTTTTCGTTTTCAGAGGAAGTATATGCAAAGCGTAATACAGATTTTGCTCCTCCTTTTCTGA
>UMIA01064273.1_pt1 | contig 25064 bp, 17 predicted proteins | sample 1965701 | NCBI WGS metagenome assembly UMIA01 (sample SAMEA4836113, study PRJEB28245) | human gut metagenome | biome: gut microbiome; material: fecal sample | place: Denmark | collected 2008 | reverse complement strand
AACATATTATTTACTATATATCAAGAGTTAAGTTTACACAATATTACATGCACATACAAATTATATTTGTATGCTTATTTTTTAATTTGATGTTGTATATTTACTTATTATATGATATTATAGATGTGTATAATTATATAAATTTGTATAAATATTCAGGAGGATTTTATTATGTATTCGGATTATTATGATTCAATCGGTAAAGTTGCCGAAACGGATAAGGAAGTTGCAGACGCAATGGCACTTGAATTAAAACGCCAGCGTGATAATATTGAACTTATTGCTTCGGAAAACCTTGTTTCCCCTCAGGTAATGGCTGCTATGGGCAGTGTTCTTACAAATAAGTATGCCGAGGGTTTGCCGGAAAAGCGTTATTACGGCGGTTGCCAATATGTGGATATTGTTGAAAACATTGCTATTAAAAGAGCGTGTGAGCTTTTTAAATGCAATTTTGCTAATGTTCAGCCTCATTCAGGTGCGCAGGCTAATACTGCTGTTTACCTTGCACTTCTTAAGCCGGGTGATACAGTTATGGGCATGAGCCTTGATAACGGCGGTCACCTTACTCACGGTTCACCTGCTAATATCAGCGGTAAGTATTTCAACTTTGTTCCTTACGGTGTTGATGAAAACGGATTTATTGATTACAAGGAATTTGCAAAGCAAGTTAATAAAGTTAAACCTAAACTTGTGGTTGCAGGTGCTTCCGCTTATCCAAGAGAAATTGATTTTAAAACAATGGCTGATATTGCACACGCAAACGGTGCAATGTTTATGGTAGATATGGCACATATTGCAGGCCTTGTTGCCGCAGGTCTTCATCAGTCACCTATTCCATATGCCGATGTTGTTACAACTACAACTCATAAAACATTAAGAGGTCCACGCGGCGGTCTTATTCTCTGCAATAATGAATATCTTATTAAAAAGCTTAATTCAGCAGTATTTCCGGGTACACAGGGCGGCCCTCTTATGCATGTTATTGCAGGTAAGGCAGTTTGCTTCGGCGAAGCTCTTAAGCCTGAATTTACTGATTATCAAAAGAGAGTTGTTGAAAACGCAAAGGCTCTTGCAAACGGACTTATGAACAGAGGAATGAAGCTTGTTTCCGGCGGTACTGACAATCACCTTTGCCTTCTTGACCTTAGGGGTACAGGTGTAACAGGTAAGGAACTTGAAAACAGACTTGATGATGTTCATATTACTCTTAATAAAAATACTGTTCCTAATGAACCTCTTTCACCGTTTGTTACATCCGGTGTTCGTATCGGTACTCCTGCCGCTACTACAAGGGGTCTTAATACTGATGATATGGATAAAATTGCAGAGTACATTACTCTTGCTGTTACAGATTTTGATAATCAAAAGGAATATATCACAAACGGTGTTGCCGAAATTTGTGCAAAATATCCTCTTTATGAATAATTAAAGAAGTGATAATATGAAAGTCTTATTGATTGAAATATTAAAAATATTACTTAAAATTATTTATGCTCCCATTAAGCTTTTTAAAACTAAAAACAGAATAGTTTATCTTTCAAGGCAAAGCAATGATAAAAGCCTTGATATGAAGCTTCTTGAAGAAGCAATAAATAATGAATGTCCAAATACCGAGCAGGTTTTCAGGCTTAAAATGATACCTGAAAGCTTGCCGGGAAAAATTGCATATTGCTTTTCAATAATAGGTGATATGTATTATCTTGCAACATCAAAGGTAGCAATAATTGATACTTATTCAATTACTGTTTCTTGCTTGAATCATAAAAAGAGCCTTAAAGTTATTCAAATGTGGCACGCTTTGGGCGCACTCAAAAAGTTTGGACTTCAAAGTGTCGGTACAAAAGAGGGCAGGGATGAAAAAATCAGCCGTGCTATGTGTATGCATAAAAATTATGATTATGTTCTTGCACCGAGTAAAAAAACAGCGAAGTTTTATATGGAAGCGTTTGGCTGTGATAATTCTAAAATTAAGATTTGCTCACTGCCGAGGGTTGACGATATATTAACTGATAACGGCTGTGCTTCCCGCTTTTTTACAGAAAATCCGGCTTTAAGTGATAAAAAAATTGTTCTTTATCTTCCTACTTTTCGTGAAAGAGATGCTTATGTAGCAGAAAAGCTTAAGGTTGAATTTGACGAACTTGCTGATTATCATTTGATAATTAGTGCGCATCCTCTGTTTTCTAAAATTAAGATCGAGGATAAATTTTCTTACAGCGGTGATTTTTCAACATATGATTTGATGAAAATTGCCGATGTTATAATAACCGATTATTCGGCTTGTGCTTTTGAAGCTAGTGTTTTGATGAAACCGCTTTATTTCTTTGTACCCGATTATGAAGAATATTCAAAAGAACGGGGAATAAATGTTAATCTTAAAGAGGAAATGCCAAGCGCGACTTTTGAAGATGCAGAAGCTCTTGTAAATGCAATTAAATCAAACAGCTATGATTTTGATATGTTGTATAAATTTAAAAGCGAATATGTTGAAAATTCAAAAGCAAACAATGCAGAAATTCTTGCAAAATTTATTTCTATGTTGATTGCTTAAATATAAAAAGAAGGCAAAACAATGGACTATACATTTTCCGACAAAATTTCTTCTCTCCAGCCAAGTGCTATCAGAGAAATACTTAAAGCAACAGCAGACCCTAAAATTATTCCACTTGCAGCAGGCAATCCGGCACCGGATGCTTTCCCTGTTGAAGAGGTAAGGGCAATTGCGGCAGATATACTTGATTCCCGCCCTATTGATGCACTTCAGTACGGCGTATCCGAGGGCTATCAGCCGTTGCGTGATACAGTTAAAAAGTGGATGAAAAATCACGAAAATATCGGCAAGGACTTTGACGATGTGCTTATTGTTTCAGGTGCAACGCAGGTTATGGATTTAACTACCAAAGTTCTTTGTAACGAAGGGGATACCGTTATTTGCGAAGAACCGTCATTTATCGGTTCGCTTAATTGCTTCCGTTCTTACGGCTGTAAGCTTAAAGGTGTGCCTGTTGAAGCAGACGGAATCAATATCGCTATGCTTGAAGAAGCACTCAAATCTACAAAAAATGCAAAGTTTATATATACAATTCCTAATTTCCAAAACCCTTCGGGTGTTACAATGTCTTTGGAAAAGAGAAAGAAGCTTTATGCACTTGCTAAACAGTACGGTGTTATGGTTTTGGAGGATAACCCTTACGGTGATTTAAGAGTCAGCGGTACTCCGCTTCCTACTATTAAATCAATGGATGAGGACGGAATAGTTATTTATGCCGGCTCGTTTTCTAAAATTCTTTCACCTGGTCTTCGTGTTGCTTATTGCATTTCGCCTAAAACGGTTATGGCTAAAATGACGGTAGGCAAGCAGGCTTCCGATGTGCATACGCCTTGCCTTAATCAAATGATTGTTGATGAATGGTTTAAAAACTATGATGTTGATGCTCATATTAAGCATATTCAGGGCATTTACAGAAATAAGCTTAATCTTATGTGTGAATGTATTGATGAACATCTTGGCGATTTTGTAGAATATGTTAAGCCGGAAGGCGGACTTTTTGTTTGGTGCAAATTGCCTGATGATGTAAATATGCTTGAATTTGTTAAAAAAGCAGTTGAAAAAAATGTTGCAGTCGTTCCGGGTAATGCATTTTTAATGGATGATACACAGGAATCACACTACATTCGCCTTAATTTCTCAACCCCTACCGATGACGGTATTATAAACGGTGTTAAGGCTTTGGGCGAAGTAGCTAAATTATATAGATAATCGGAGAAAAATAATGGCAGAAGAAATTAAAAAAGAACGCAAAAAAAGAAGTCTTTCACTTATCCAACCTACCTCTGTGCCTACTTTGGGCAATTATCTCGGAGCAATGCGTGGCTGGAAAGATTTCCAAGATGATTTTGATACAGTGTTCGGCATTGCCGATTTGCACTCAATTACCGTAAGGCAAGACCCGCAAAAGCTCAGAACTCAAACTACCCAGCTTTATGCCTTACTTATGGCTACCGGACTCGACCCTGATAAGAGCATTCTCTTTATTCAGTCACATGTGCCGCAGCATTCACAGCTTGCTTGGATACTTAATTGCTATACTCAATTTGGTGAGCTTAGCAGAATGACACAGTTTAAGGATAAGTCACAGCAACACTCGGATAATGTAAATGCAGGTCTTTTTACTTACCCTTCACTTATGGCGGCAGATATTCTTCTTTATCAGGCAGATGTTGTTCCTGTTGGTGTTGACCAAAAGCAACATCTTGAAATCACGAGGGATATTGCCGAGCGTTTTAACGGTATATATGGTAATGTATTCACTGTTCCTGAAGCGTATATTACCAAAACTGCGGCAAAGGTTATGAGCCTTGCTGACCCGACAAGAAAGATGAGTAAGTCAGACCCTAACCCTAAAGGTACAGTTTATCTTACAGATGAACCTAATGTTATTATGAAAAAGTTTAAGAGTGCTGTAACCGACAGTGAAATGAGTGTTCGCTATGCTGATGGTAAAGACGGAATAAATAACCTTATGTCAATTTATTCAGCAGTTACCGGCAAAACATTTGATGCTATTGAAAGTGAATTTGCCGGCAAAGGCTACGGTGATTTTAAAACCGCAGTAGGTGAAGCGGTTGTTGCCGAGCTTGAACCTGTTCAAAAGCGTTATAATGAACTTATGAAAGATAAAGCTTATCTTCAGGAAAAATGGACTCAAGGTGCTGATTTGGCACAGCGTGTATCCCAGCGCACACTTGATAAAGTTATGAAAAAAGTTGGCTTTGTGCTTAAATAATTGAAAATATCAAAAAACTAAATGCCCGAAAAACCTTGTGTTTTCGGGCATTTTTCTGTCTTCTGAAAAAATATTCAAAAAAATACTAAAAACCTATTGACAAAATAGGTAATGTGTTGTATAGTGTAGACATCACAGAGATAACCTACAAACCTCGTAGGTAATAAGGGAAATATTTAAGGAGAGATTGTTATGACTAAAAATTACAGCAAATTAACAGTCGCTAATGTTAAAAATCAACGAATGTGCTTTCGATGTTATATGTAAAATCATAAATTATTTTAGCTTTAATACTTATTACAAATTTAAAAACTAATTTTAACATCGAAAGGAAATTAACATTATGTCAGAATATAAATATCATTTTGAAACACTTCAACTTCATGTAGGTCAGGAAGAACCGGACCCGGCAACAGATTCAAGAGCAGTTCCTATTTATCAAACAACTTCATATGTATTTAAAAACAGCGATCACGCACAGGCAAGATTCGGCCTTGCAGATGCAGGCAATATTTATGGCAGACTTACCAATTCAACACAAGATGTTTTTGAACAGAGAGTTGCAGCTCTTGAAGGCGGTGTGGCCGCTCTTGCAACAGCTTCAGGTGCAGCGGCACTTGCGTATACTTTCCAAGCTCTTGCACAGGCAGGCGACCACATTGTATCAGCAAAAACAATTTACGGCGGTACTTATAACTATCTTGAACATACATTTTCACAGTTTGGTGTAACAACAACTTTTGTTGACCCTGATGACCTTGCTAATTTTGAAAATGCAATTCAGGATAACACAAAAGCAATCTTTATTGAAACACTCGGCAATCCAAATTCAAATCTTGTTGATATTCAAAAGCTTGCAGATATTGCACATTCACATAATATTCCTCTTGTTATTGACTCAACATTTGCAACACCTTATCTTTTAAGACCTATTGAATACGGTGCAGATATTGTAGTTCACAGTGCTACTAAGTTTATCGGCGGTCACGGTACTACTTTGGGCGGTGTAATCGTCGACAGCGGTAATTTCGATTGGAAAGCAAGTGGCAAATACCCACAGATTTCCGATCCTAACCCAAGCTATCACGGCATTTCATTCCAAGAAGCAGTTGGCCCGGCAGCATTTGTAACATACATTCGTGCAATCATTCTTCGTGATACCGGTGCTACAATTTCACCGTTCAATGCATTCCTTCTTCTTCAGGGTCTTGAAACACTTTCACTTCGTGTTGAACGCCATGTTGAAAACACAAAGAAAGTTATTGAATATCTTGTTAATAACCCTAAAGTTGAAAAGGTTAATCATCCAAGCATTGACCCAAGATATAAAGAACTTTATAACAAGTATTTTCCAAACGGTGCAGGTTCTATCTTCACATTTGAAATTAAGGGCGGAGAAGCTGAAGCTAAGAAGTTTATTGACAGCTTAAAGATTTTCTCAATTCTTGCAAATGTAGCGGATGTTAAATCACTTGTTATTCATCCGGCAACCACAACACACAGTCAGCTTAGCCCTGAAGAACTTGCAGAACAGGATATTAAGCCTAATACAATCAGACTTTCTATCGGTACAGAGCATATTGACGATATTATTCACGATCTCGACGAAGCTTTCGCCGCAATCGACTAATTTTAAATTCTAAATTATTTGATTAAATTTAAGGAGATTATTTATTATGGCTATTTATAAATCAGCACTTGACCTCGTTGGTAAAACACCACTTCTTGAGGTACAGAATTTTGAAAAAGAAAACAATCTTGAAGCAACAGTTCTTGTAAAGCTTGAATATTTCAATCCGGCAGGTTCTGTTAAAGACAGAATTGCAAAGGCAATTATTGAAGACGCAGAAAAAACAGGAAAGCTTAAAGCAGATTCAGTTATTATTGAACCAACAAGCGGTAACACAGGTATCGGCCTTGCCAGTGTAGCTGCTGCAAAGGGATATAAACTCATCATCACAATGCCTGAAACTATGAGCGTTGAAAGAAGAAACCTTATGAAAGCATACGGCGCCGAACTTGTTTTGACAGACGGTGCAAAGGGTATGAAGGGTGCTATCGCAAAGGCAGAAGAACTTGCAAGCGAACTTCCAAACAGCTTTATTGCAGGCCAGTTTACCAATCCTGTAAACCCTGCAACTCATAAGGCAACAACAGGCCCTGAAATTTGGAACGATACCGAAGGCAAAGTCGATATTTTTATAGCAGGTGTAGGCACAGGCGGTACACTTTCAGGTGTCGGTGAATACCTTAAGAGCCAAAATCCTAATGTAAAAGTAGTTGCAGTAGAACCGGCTACATCACCTGTTCTTTCAAAGGGTACAGCAGGCCCTCATAAAATTCAAGGTATCGGCGCAGGCTTTGTTCCTGATACTCTTAATACAGATATTTACGATGAAATCATCGCAGTTGAAAACGAAGATGCATTTGCAACAGGTAAGGCATTTCCTAAGCAAGAGGGTGTACTTGTCGGCATTTCAAGCGGCGCAGCACTCTGGGCAGCAAAGGAACTTGCTAAAAGGCCTGAAAATAAGGGCAAAACAATTGTTGCTCTCTTACCTGATACAGGTGACAGATACCTTTCAACTCCGCTTTTCAGCGAGTAATAAAGACAGATATAATATTTCCCTTATATCATTAAATCAAGGCTTGGGCTTCACGGTCCAAGTCTTGATTTTTTATTTTATGCTCAAATGCCACTAATATATTAAATAATTTTTTAACAAAATCGGCAAAATATAATAAAATTTATAAAAAATATTGATATTACTATCCCAAAGTGTTAAAATCTATAATAGGCAAATTTGGAATATTTTAAATTTTTCATAAATGCTCTGTCACAATTTAAGGAGGACAAAACAGTGAACAACTCAAAAGCACTTAAAAGACTTGAAGCACTTTTTGATGACGGTTCATTTACTGAAATTGATGCTTATGCTAAATCAGCTGACGGCTCAGTTGAAGTTGTTGCCGGCTTCGGAACAGTTAATGAGTGTGCAGTTTATGCATTTTCACAGGATGTAACTGTTGACAGCGGTGCTGTAAGTGTTGCACAGTGTGCTAAAATTAAAAAGATTTATGAACTCGCTTTAAAAACCGGTTGCCCGGTCATCGGCGTGTATGATTCAAATGGTGTTAAGCTTACCGAAGGTTTTGAAGTTATGAATGCTTACGGTGATCTTGTTAAAGCATCAACATCAATGAGCGGCGTATGCCCTCAAATTTCAATTGTTGCAGGTTCTTGCCTCGGCACATCTGCTCTTATTGCAAATATGGCTGATGTTGTAGTAGCGGTTAAGGATGCTGATTTTTATGTAACAGCTCCAAGTGAAGTTACTGCCGAAGAAAGCTATGAAGCAGGAACTGTTGATATTCTTTGCGATACTTTTGAAGATGCAGTGGCACAGGTTAAAAATCTTGCTTCGCTTCTTCCGTCAAATAACCTTGCCCCTTCTCCTCTTTTTGAATTTGAAGCACCAAGCACTTTTGCAAATGACGGTGATGATGCAATGGCTGTTATTAACAGTATTGCAGATGCAAATTCAGTAGTTGAACTTAAGGGCGGATATTCAGAAAAGAAATGTAAAACAGCTCTTGCAACAGTTATGGGTACAACAGTAGGCTTTGTTGCATTTGAAGGTGAACCTATTTGCCCTTGCTGTTCTTATAAGGCTGAAGCTATGGTTAAGCTTTGCGATGCTTATTCAATTCCGGTTGTAACTTTGGTTAATGCAAACGGTACTGTTAATAAGCCGGGCAAGGAAAATCAAAGCCTTACAGCATTTACTAAACTTACAAGTGCTTATGCAACTGCAACTACACCTAAAATTTCTGTAATTACAGGTAATGCAGTCGGCCTTGCATATATTGTTCTTGCAGGTAAAGGCTCAAATGCAGACTTTACTTTCGCTTGGGATAAGAGTGTTGCTTCTCCGCTTCCTACCGAGTCTGCTGTTCAATTTTTATTTAATGACAGACTTGCAAACGGCGAAAGCAAGCAAGACCTTGAAAAAGAATATATTGAAAAGGTTGCTTCACCATTTACTGCCGCAGCTTGTGGCGCAGTTGATGATATTTTTGCTCCTGCCGATACCCGTGCAAAAGTTATTTCTGCACTTGATATTCTTGCAGGTAAAAGGGAAAATACTTTACCAAGAAAACATTCTGTTAAATAATGGAGGATTAAAATATGAAAAACTATACAATTACCGTAAACGGTACAGCTTATAATGTTACAGTTCAGGAAGGTGCAAATGCTCCTGCTGCTGTATCAGCACCGGCTCCTGCTGCTGCACCTGCTCCGGCACCTGCTGCTGCACCTGCACCTGCTCCTGCCGCAGCTCCTGCACCGGCAGCTCAGGGTTCAGAAGGTTCAGTTAAGGTTGAAGCTCCTATGCCTGGTACTATCCTTGATGTTAAGGTTTCAGTAGGCGATTCAGTTTCAAGCGGTTCAGTTCTTTGCATTCTTGAAGCTATGAAAATGGAAAATGAAATCGTTGCTCCACAGGACGGTACTGTTGCATCAATCAATGTTTCAAAGAGTGACAGCGTTGAAGCAGGCCAGGTTATCATTACATTAAACTAAGAGGTGTCATAAATGGCTAAAATCGGTATTACTGAAACAGTTCTCCGTGATGCTCATCAGTCTTTGATTGCAACTCGTATGAGAACTGACGAATTTGAAGACATCCTCGAAAAAATGGATAAAATCGGCTACTACTCACTTGAATGTTGGGGCGGTGCAACTTTCGACAGTTGTCTTCGATTCCTTGATGAAGACCCTTGGGATAGGCTTCGTCTTATTCGTAAAAAATGTCCTAACACAAAGCTTCAAATGCTTTTCAGAGGTCAGAATATGCTCGGCTACCGCCATTATTCTGATGAACTCGTTGATTATTTTGTAAAAAAGAGTATTGATAACGGTATTGATATTTTAAGAATATTTGATGCTCTTAACGATGTTCGTAACCTTCAAACAGCTATTGATGCAGCCAAGAAATACGGCGGTCATGTTCAAGCTGCTATTTCATATACCACCGGCCCTGTTTTTGATATTGATTATTATTGCAATTATGCAAAGCAACTTGAAAACGCCGGTGCAGATTCAATCTGTATTAAAGATATGGCAGGTCTTTTAACTCCTTACGGAACTTATGACCTTGTTAAAGCACTTAAAAGTACAGTTGATATTCCTGTTCAGCTTCACTCTCACTATACTTCAGGCCTTGCTTCTATGGTTCACCTTAAGGGTATTGAAGCAGGTGTTGATGTAATTGATACTGCTATGAGTCCGCTTGCTATGGGTACTTCTCACCCGGCTACCGAATCAATGGTTGCCGCACTTAAAGGTACTGAGTATGATACAGGTCTTGATATTAAGGCTCTTTCAGAAATCAGAGATTTCTTCACACCGCTTCGTGAAAAGTATCTTAAATCAGGTCTTCTTGACCCTAAAATGCTTGGTGTTGATGCTAATACCCTTCTTTATCAGGTTCCGGGTGGTATGCTTTCCAACCTTGTATCACAGCTTAAGCAGGCAGGCAAGGCAGATAAGCTTGATGAAGTTCTTGCCGAAGTTCCGAGAGTAAGGGAAGATTCAGGTTACCCACCGCTTGTTACTCCTACATCTCAAATCGTTGGTACACAGGCTGTTTTCAATGTTATTATGGGTGAAAGATATAAGATGGTAACCAAGGAATTTAAGGATATGGTTGCCGGTAAGTACGGTAAAACACCTTGTGATATTGACCCTGAATTCCAGAAGAAGATTGTAGGCGATGATGAAATTATCACCTGCCGCCCTGCTGACCTTATTCATGATAAAATTGATGATTTCAAGGATGAAATTAAAGAATATTATGAGCAGGAAGAAGATGTTCTTTCATATGCCCAGTTCGGTCAGGTTGCAATTAAGTTCTTCCAAAAGAGAAGAGATAAAAAATACAATCTTGACGGTAAACATGAAGACTTTGAATCAAAAGTTCATCCTGTTTAATTAACAAACTTATAAAAAGTGCCACTTTTGTGGCACTTTTTTGTTTATATTCCGTCGTTTTTGTACATTGTAAAAATACTGTATAAAATTTTGCATAAAAATACAGTATGATATTAAAAAAATGTGTACAAAATATTGCAAAAAATGATTTCTTATGTTAATATAAAAACAATACTAAAACTATATTATATATGTGGGAGGAATAATCTATGCTTACATTCAAAAAAACCATTGCATGCCTTATGTCGCTTATAATGATAATGACTGTAACTCCGTTTACAGCTGTTACTGCATCTGCGGCTACGGCAAAGATCGTAAGCTCAAACATTGACGAAACAAACAAAAAGTACCATGCAGCTCCGTCAACAACCTTTACACCAAAGACGGGCATGAGTGAAGTTTCTTGGCTTAACAGTGCCGAGGTTAATGAAGTAAGCTCATCAGACGGTAAATTTCATAAGCAGTCATACGCTCCGTCTTCAAATGTACTTTATTGGCCGAGCGCTTATGTTGGTACAACTGATTGCTTGCAATTTCAAAAGAATCATTTAGATTTCAGAGCATATTATCCGTCAGCTGTACTTATGTGGGATGGCACGACTGATGCTTATATGCCGATTATGTGTATAGCACAAAATACAAATAAGATTGACGGAAGAAGAGTTATTTATTATGCTGCACCTTATGACAGTGAGCGTATATCTAATGCCACTTCGCCGGCTCACAGCGCAAATTTCTATGCTGATACTTGGCGCGGAACTAAAGTTGAACAAAACGAAAATTTCAACGGTAATATGTACGGTAATAATACACCATTTGGTTTTGAAGCAAAGGTTTTAACTGAATTTATCAGTACAGGGGAAAATGCAAATAAATGTTATTCATTCGGTACGGATATTGGCAGCAGAGATTTGGCAAGTTTTCTTCATATTGATTCAAATATTGATAATGACACTTCTTTTATCTCAAACGGTTTTTTGGCTAAAAAACTTTATTGGACAACAAATTCAAGTAATGTAGATTTTACAACTGCTTATGATAATAATTCAAAAGAGTCAAGTTCAACAATTTATGTTGTAAACTATAAGCCGATTGTTACAGCTGCAAATGAAGCTGCAAAAGATTTGGAAAGTTTTGACCAGACATTGTATACTCCTGATGCAGTTAATGAGTATTACAAAGCAATACAGGATTTGTATGATTGTGACCCGAATTCATCTTTTAACCAAAAAGACGGTAAGGATGTAACCGATATATCAGACACTGCAGCTAAAGTTGCAAATTGTGCAAACGATATTAAAAATCGCGTTAGTGCTTATGAAAAAGCAAAACTTAAGCTTGAAAGCAGTAAGCAATATCGCATTAAGTTTACAAATTCAAATACAGATCTTCTTTCAGATAACTATTATAAAGCAGGAGATACAATAGTTGTACCTGTTCTCAGTGATAGTTATGAAGATTGTGATAAAACAGGCCATTGCACTGTAACATTTGAATGGCAGCCTGCTGTTGAAAAAACTGCAAGTGCAAATGTTAACTATGCTGAAACGAAAATAGTACCGGCAAAAACACCGCATACTTATGGCGCATACTCACAAATTACACAAGATGGTAAAAACGGTCATATCCGCACCTGTTCAGAATGCGGATATAAAGACTGGGCTTTGTGTGATGACCATTATGTAAAGAAATCTTCGACACCTGCAACATGTACACAGGACGAACAGATTATATACGAATGTTCGGTTTGCCACAGAATAAAAACTGAAGTAGGCGAAAAGAAAACAGGTCATGATTATGTAGTTGATTCGCCAAAGGTTGATGCCACTTGCGAAACTGCAGGTAAAACTGAAGTAAAGAAATGTAAAAACTGCGGTGATACAATAGGCGGCGATGTAATTCCTGCTCTTAAGCACAATTATTTATTAGAAACAGAAAAACAAGAAGCTACCTGTACAGCAGACGGTAAAGAAGCTGTATATAAATGCTCAAAGTGCGGAAAGCATACCGGCGGTGAAGTAATTAAGGCAACAGGCCATAACTATCAGTATTTTGAAGCTGAAAAGAAAATCGTTTGCAGCAGATGCGGCGATGAAAAAAAAGTAGACACATCATCTACAGTACCTTCAGGATATACTTTAGTTGAAACAGTTCCACCTAAATGTACTGAAATTGGTTATACACTTTACAAAAACAGTGAAGGTAAAGAATTTTATAACGATATTAAATCTCCAACAGGTCACCAATACGGAGAGGCGACAGTACATCCGGCTACTTGTACAGAAGATGAATATAGCGTAAGAATTTGTTCTGTATGTAACCATAAGGATGTTGTTACAAAAGAAGGTACAAAGCTTGGACATTCATATATTAAAAATGTTGTAGCACCGACCTGTACCGAACAGGGATATACAATTTATAAATGTAAAAATTGCGGTGACACAAAAACTGCCGATTTTGTAAATGCAAAAGGACATAAATTTTCAAACAACGCACAATTTTGTTTGAACGGTTGCGGTACTGCTAATCCTAATTATGTTGCACCAAGTCAACCGTCAACACCTTCAACACCATCAACTCCGTCAACACCTTCAACTCCGTCGACACCATCAACTCCGGCAACTCCGACACCGTCAACACCTCCGCTTACACCGGGTGAAAACAAAATTGCCAATAGTTACGGTGTAGATTCTGCAACAGCCAAGTTAATTTATATTTATCTTACCCAAAATAATATTTCAAGTGAGACTTCATCATTAACCGAAAAGGTAATGACAGGTACACCTGTTAAGGGTGACGGTGATTATAAAGGTTCAAACTTTGGTCTTTTAAAAGCAAAAACCACTAAGATTACTAAAAAAAGCGTGACTGTAAAGTGGAATAAGGTTAAGAATGCAGACGGTTACATTGTTTACGGCGCAAAGTGTGGTGCTAAGAGTAAGTACAAAGTACTTAAAGTTGTTTCAGGTAAAACAACATCTTATACTCAAAAGAAGCTTAAGAAAGGTACTTATTACAAGTACAATATCGTAGCATTTAAAAATATTAACGGTGCTAAAGTTACTACCGCTGTGTCAAAGAAAATTCACGCAACTACTCTTGGCGGAAAATACGGTGTAGCAAAGGCTGTTAAGGTAAATAAAACAAAGGCTACAATTAAGAAAGGTAAGACTTTCAAAATCAAAGCTTCTGAAATCAAGAAGGATAAAAAAATTAGAAGACACAGAGCTATTTGCTATGAATCTTCAAATACTAAGATTGCCACAGTAAATTCAAAAGGCAAAGTTAAGGGCGTTAAAAAAGGTAAATGCACAATTTATGTTTACGCTCAAAACGGTGTTTATAAAACAGTTAACATTAAAGTAAAATAATAATATTTAAAGGGAATGGCTTTTGCCATTCCCTTTGTTCTATCTAACCACAAAGTATATGTATATTCCGTAAATTATAAGCAGTAATATACCTTGCCACCTTTGAAATTTTTGGCTGATGATAGTAGGCAAAACAGCTATTAAAATTACGCCTAAGCACATTACACAATCAAAATTAACGCAGGAAAGTGAAACCGCAAGTTCACTGGTACCTCTTGCTATTGAAATTAACGAGCAAATCGGAAGAATTAAAGTTAAATCAATTATATTTGCACCAAGTATATTTCCGGCTGAAAGTGAGCCGGATTTTTTCTTTAGTGCTGTAAGAGCCGTTACAAGCTCCGGCAGGGAAGTGCCGATAGCAACTGCGATAACGCTTATTACTCTTTGCGAAATATTTAGGCTTATGGCAATTTGTGTGGCATATTTAACAAGAAGTCTTGCACCGAATATTATGCCCACAGCACCTAAAATAAAAAGAATTATACAACTAACTTTTTCTTTTGTGCAGTATGATATTTTGCTTTCATCACTTTTTGTTTCGCTTTTTATACATTTTATGTTTTCAAAAATAAATATTGCAAATACTGTAAATAAGAGAGTTACACCCAAAGCCGAAAGAAAATAATATTCTCCGACTTCACCTTTAAAGCTGAGCTCTTTCTTTTGCGTTACTATGCAGCCTATTATTATAAAAACAACAGCAAATATCATAGCGATACTTTTAAATGAAATATCTTTTCTTTTTATTTCAAATGGCATAAATGTAATAAAAAGTCCTAAAATCAAAGCTGTATTTGCCGTGACGGAACCTATCGCATTGCCGACCGCCATATCAACATTTTTGCTTAATGTTGCCTGAATACTTACTATAATTTCAGGCAGTGTGGTTGCAATTGATACTATTGTAGCGCCAATGATAAATTTAGGAACACCAAGCATATTTGCAAGTTTTGTTGCACTGTCAACGAAAATATCACCGCCCTTAATTATTAAAATTAAGCCGATAATAAAAAACACATAAGTTAATGCTGTTGCCATTTTCTCACCTTAAAAATTTGTTGTTTTGCAAATTGATATATGATATAATATTTAAGCTAATACTGATATGAGGTGACATTATGTCTAAAAATAAAAAATTCAGTCCTATAATACTTATTCCTATTTTTGTTGCAATATTCGTTTTGATTGTTCTTGCAGTGAGTGGGCATTTAACAAGAACAGAAGATATAAAAGAACCGACTGCCGAAACTTCCGTTTCTGCAGTTAATGAGCAAAACAGTGAGCCTGTAAGCGAAAATTCAGATGGAAAGGTTACACTTTGCGCTGTCGGCGATAATCTTATTCATAATACATTGATTGACGCAGGCAAGCAGGAAGACGGAAGTTATGATTATACTTCGCTTTACCAAAACATTGCCCCTGTAATTCAAAAATACGATGTTTCCGTAATCGACCAGGAAACTGTACTTGGCGGTTCTGATTTTGAATATACGGGCTATCCTGTGTTTAATTCTCCTCAGGAAATCGGCGATGCCACAATAAATGCCGGATTCGATATATTTAACTGTGCCAATAATCATATAATGGATAAAGGCTCACAAGGCATTATGAATGAAATTGAATATTTTAAAAAGCATAAGGATGTTGTTTATCTTGGTATTAACGAAGATGAAAAGAGTTATAACACTATAAAGTATTATGTAAAAAATAATATTACATTTGCATTGCTTAATTACACTTATGGCACTAACGGTATTGACCTTCCGAGTGATAAACCTTGGATTGTTAATATGATGGACAAGGATAAAGTAACTAAAGATATTAAGGAAGCAAGGGCAAATGCCGATGTGGTAATTGTATTTCCGCATTGGGGGACGGAAAACAGCTTCGGTATTTCAGATTATCAAAAGGAATACACCGATTTGTTTAGCAAATTGGGTGTTGACCTTGTTATCGGTTGTCACCCGCATGTAATTGAGCCGGTTAAGGAAGTTACTAATGAAAGCGGCCACAAAATGCTTGTTTACTATTCGCTTGGTAATTTTATTTCACATCAAATTGAAATTGACCAGCTTTGCGGCGGTATTGCAAGTGTTGATATTGAAAAGAAAAACGGAAAAATAACTGTTAACGGTAAGTTTATTCCGATTGTTACTCATTATAACAGAACAGACGGTGATAAATTTAGATTTGATGTTTATAAACTTTCCGATTATACAGATGAACTTGCAAAGTCACATTCACAAAAAGGCGGAACACCTGAATACTATAATAAACTCGTGAAAAAAGTAATTGATGAAAAGTATCTTGATTTATCATAGTATCTTATTTTTGGCATATCATACAAAAAGTTTTAACATGAATTGATGCTCACGCAGTAAATTGACAAAATTGAATAAAATCGTTGACAAATTTATACCTGCTGGCTATAATGAAAGTGTAGTAAGAACAAAGGCGTTCCGAGTTGATTCGGAGTGCCTATTTTTTTGCTTTAATTTACAAAATTACTCAAGAGAGGAGTATTTACTATGAGTAAGTACACAAAAGAAGACATCCTTAAAAGTGCACAGGAAAACGGAGTTGAATTTATCAGACTTCAGTTTACAGATGTTTTCGGCATTATGAAAAATGTCGCTATCACAAGCTCACAGCTTGAAAAAGCACTTGACAATGAATGTATGTTTGACGGTTCATCAATTGATGGATTTGTAAGAATTAACGAAAGTGATATGTATCTTCATCCTGATTATGATACATGGACTATTTTCCCTTGGAGAAAGCACCAGAACGCACAGACAGCTCGTCTTATCTGCTCGGTATATTGTGCCGATAATAAAACACCGTTCCTCGGTGACCCAAGAAATGTTCTTCAAAAGGTTATGGATGAAGCTGCTGAAATGGGTTACAGCTTTAATGTAGGTCCTGAATGTGAATTCTTCCTTTTCAAACTTGATGAAGACGGCAACCCAACTACAACAACAGGCGACGAAGGTGGTTACTTTGACCTTAACCCTATTGACCATGGTGAAAACTGCCGCCGTGATATTTGCCTCGCTCTTGAGGAAATGGGATATACAATTGAAGCATCACACCACGAAGTAGCTGAAGGCCAGCACGAAATCGACTTTAAGTTTGATGAAGTAATGACAACAGCAGACCGTGTAATGACTTTCAAGCATGTTGTTAAAACTTATGCTACAAAGCATGGTCTTCATGCAACATTTATGCCAAAGCCGATTTATGGTATCAACGGTTCAGGTATGCACACAAATATGTCACTTATGACTAAAGATGCTAACGGTAAAGTAGTTAATGCTTTCTATGATCCTGAAAGCGAAGACGGCTTGAGCGATGTTGCACATTATTTCATCGGCGGTCTTTTAAAGCATGTTAAGAGTATTGCAGTATATTCAAACCCAACCGTAAACTCATATAAAAGACTTGTACCTGGTTATGAAGCTCCTACCTATATTGTTTGGTCAGCATCTAACCGTTCATGTCTTGTTCGTATTCCTGCAGCAAGAGGAATGGGTACTCGTGTAGAGCTTCGTTGCCCTGACCCAACTTGTAACCCATATCTTGAAATGGCTCTTTGCCTTGCAGCAGGTCTTGACGGAATTAAGAATAAAATCACTCCTGCTCCTGCAGTTGATTATAATGTATTTGACCTTTCAGATGAAGAACTTGCAGCAAAAGGTATTGATTGCCTTCCTGGTTCACTTGAAGAAGCAATTGAAGCTTCAGAAGCTGACCCATTTGTTAAAGAAACAGTAGGCGACCATGTATTCAATGCTTATACCGAAGGCAAGAAAGCTGAATGGGATGAATACAGAACAAAGGTTTCACAGTGGGAAATCGACAGATATATGGTTAATTACTAATCTGTATCTTTTACTTAACCCTCTCTTATGGCAATTATGCCAGTTGTTAGGCCGGCATCGCTTTCCGGTGTCGGCTTGACATATATTTTTAGCACAATGAGGTGCGACAATGTTATGTGTTGTCGTGCCTCTTTTTTTATTTTCTTTTTATCATTACAAACTATTTAATTTTAGGAGGAAGAATATATGGATATAACATCTATTCTTGAAAAAGTCGACAGTGAAGTGTTCGGCATTTGGTTTTTAATCGGTGCGGCTCTTGTTTTCTTTATGCAATGCGGTTTTGCTATGGTGGAAACAGGTTTTACCAGGGCTAAAAATGCCGGCAATATTATTATGAAAAATCTTATGGATTTTTGTATCGGTACTCCGATGTTTATATTGCTTGGTTTCGGTCTTATGATGGGTGAAGAAGTTTTGGGTGGCTTTTGCGGTATGCCAACCTTGGGCGTTTTCACAAATTATCAAAATTTTGATTGGTCTAATTTTGTATTTAACCTTGTATTTTGCGCAACAGCGGCAACTATCGTTTCAGGTTCAATGGCTGAGCGTACAAAGTTTTCAAGCTATTGTATTTATTCAGCTGTAATTTCTGCTGTTGTTTATCCTATTGAAGCAGGTTGGATTTGGAATCCAAACGGTTGGCTTGCAAATCTCGGCTTCCACGATTTTGCGGGTTCTTGTGCAATTCATATGGTTGGCGGTATCACAGCATTTATCGGCGCAATTATGGTTGGCCCTCGTATCGGCAAGTATGTTGAAGATAAGAAAACAGGCAAAAAAGTTGCTAAAGCTATTCCGGGACACTCTTTAACTCTCGGCGCACTCGGTGTGTTCATTCTCTGGTTTGGTTGGTATGGTTTCAACGGTGCTGCTGCAAAAAGCGGACCACAGCTTGCTTCAATATTTGTAACCACAACTTGTGCTCCTGCTATTGCTACTTGTGTAACTATGATTTTCACTTGGATTAAAAACGGTAAGCCTGATGTTTCAATGTCACTTAACGCTTCACTTGCAGGTCTTGTTGCAGTAACTGCCGGTTGTGATGTTGTTGATGCACTTGGCTCTTGTATTATAGGCGTTGTATCAGGTATTCTTGTAGTTGTTGCAGTAGAATTTATTGATATTAAGCTTAAAGTTGATGACCCTGTCGGTGCTGTTGCAGTTCACTGCGTAAACGGTATGTGGGGTACTGTTGCAGTCGGTCTTTTCGCCACTACAACCGTACCGGGTAATGATTCATTCCAAGGCCTTTTCTACGGCGGCGGCTTCTCACTTCTCGGCAAGCAGTTATTAGGTCTTGTTTGTGTTGCCGCTTGGACAATTGTTACTATGACAATAGTATTTTTCATTATTAAGAAAACTAACGGACTTCGCGTATCTGAAGAGGAAGAAATCAAAGGCCTTGATGCTACCGAACATAATCTTCCGTCTGCTTACGCAGATTTTATGCCGGCTATGGCTTTTGCAACATCTTCTTCTATCAAAGCTTCAGCTCCAAAAGCAAGTGTACCTGCAACTCCGCTTGCTCCGGTTGAAAAGGCAGTTGAAGTTGAAACTTATACGACTAAAAAATCACCGGCTTTATCAAAAGTTGTTATGATATTTAATCCTGCTAAGTTTGAAGAAATTAAATCTGCTATGAATGAAATCGGCATTACCGGTATGACTGTTACAAATGTAATGGGATGCGGCATACAAAAAGGCCACATCAGAAAATACCGTGGTGTTGAAATCGAAGAAATGAATCTTAACCCTAAAATGAAACTTGAAATGGTTGTTTCTGCTGTTCCGGTTGAAACAGTTATTGAAACTGCAAGGGATGTGCTTTATACCGGTAATATCGGCGATGGCAAAATCTTCATCTATGATGTTGAAGATGCGGTCAAAGTTCGTACCGGCGAAAGAGGATATGATGCTTTGCAGGGTGAGGATGATGTGTAAAACAGATTTGTAAAATCTCTTTTATATAATTGTTTTTGCTATTTTCTACCAAAGAAAAGGGACTGTTAATTCAGTCCTTTTTCTTTTATGCGATATGAATAAAAATACAACCGTATACATTGAAAACTGAATAACTATACTAAAAGTTGTATGGATACTGTGATATTATACATAAAATAACTCAAAAATCGCACTAATTTTGTAATTTGTATAATTGACTAATAAGTGTTATTTATTGTAAAATTAAGAAAACACAATATTTATTGAACATTATGTTCATAAAATATATTGTTATTTACACATAACTTAAGGAGAGGATACTATGTTGAAAGAGGGAGAAATCAGAATTCCGTCAGGCTGTGCCATTGCCGCTATTATTGACAGAAAAGGCAACCGCATAAACGGTTCTCAAATCATTAAATCTATTGCACTTATGCACGATAGGTCAAATGGTCTTGGCGGTGGTTTTGCTGCTTATGGTATTTATCCTGAACATAAGGATGAATACGCTATTCATGTTTTCTATGATTCAAACGAGGCAAGAAAGCAGTGCGAAGATTTTCTTTTTAGGCATTTTAATATTGATGTTGCGGAGAGAATACCAACCCGCCAAGTTCCAAGCATCGAAAAAGGCCCTGATATTTGGCGTTATTTCGGTAAGGCAAACCGTGTGCGAATGAAAGACGCAAGGCTTGATGAACTTGAATATGTTGCACAGTGTGTAACTAAAGTTAATAATGCAATTGAGGGTGCTTATATCTTTTCGAGCGGTAAAAATATGGGTTGCTTTAAAGCAGTAGGCTATCCTGAAGATGTAGGCGAATTTTATATGCTTGACCAATATGAAGCTTATATTTGGACAGCGCACGGCAGATTCCCGACTAACACACCCGGCTGGTGGGGAGGTGCTCATCCTTTTAATATTCTTGATTGGTCAATTGTGCATAACGGTGAAATATCATCATATGATGCCAACCGCAGATATATTGAGCAGTTTGGATATATTTGCACGATGCAAACAGATACAGAAGTTATCACTTATCTTTTTGACCATCTTTTGCGCCATCATAATCTTCCTATTGAAGTTGCCGCAGATGTACTTACAGCACCTGAATGGGATGAAATTGACAGAATGGACGATGATAAAAAGAAATATTTTACCGATCTTCGTTCTATTTATAACGGTGCGCTTGTTAATGGCCCGTTTTCTGTAATTCTCGGTTCTAATAAGGGACTTCTTGCTATTAACGATAGGCTGAAACTTCGTTCACTTACTGCCGCAACTAAAGGAAACCGTGCTTATTTTGCTTCTGAAGAATCGGCAATCAGAATTATTTGCCCTGATCCTGATGAAGTATGGTCTGTTTCAGGTGCAGAGCCTGTATTTATTCCGCTTGAAATTGATGAAGAGGAGGATGAGAACTGATGATAAATTATATTCCACGCAGATTTACTGTTATTCGTGATAAAGAACTTTGCATAAATTGTGGATGCTGTGTTCGTCAGTGTTCAAATGAATGCCACTTTTTTGATGAAGACGGAAAAACAGTATTAGTAAATTCAAAAAATTGTGTTGCCTGCCACAGATGTGTTGACCTCTGCCCGACAGGAGCATTGCGTATAGAAAAATATGTTTGTGATTATCGTGATAATGCGAATTGGACACCTTCTTATCAGCAGGAAATCTGCCGTCAGGCAGAAACGGGTTCGGTTCTTCTTTCCGCTATGGGTAATCCAAAGCCTTATCCTATTTATTGGGATAAAATCTTGCTTAATGCATCGCAGGTTACCAATCCGTCTATCGACCCTCTTCGTGAACCGATGGAAATTCGTACTATATTAGGTCGCAAGCCTGATAAAATTGAGGTTGAAAAGAAAGGTAAGTCTATCACTGAAATGCCGCCGCAGGTTATGCTTGAAACACCTATTATGTTTTCGGCTATGAGCTTTGGTTCTATTTCACTTAATGCTCAAAAGTCACTTGCTATGGCAGCCGTTGAACTCGGAACATTGTTTAATACAGGTGAGGGCGGTCTTCATCCCGACTTGCGTTCTTTCGGCGATTATGCTGTTGTTCAGGTAGCGTCAGGCCGTTTTGGTGTGCATAAAGATTATCTTAATAATTCAAAGTTCGTTGAAATTAAAATAGGTCAGGGTGCAAAGCCGGGTATCGGCGGTCACCTTCCGGGTGAAAAAGTAAATGTTGAAGTATCAAATGCCCGTATGATTCCGGAGGGTTCAGATGCTATTTCACCTGCACCGCACCATGATATTTATTCTATTGAAGATTTGCGCCAGCTTATTTGGTCACTTAAGCAGGCTACACATAATAAAAAGCCTGTTTCTGTTAAAATCGCGGCTGTACATAATATTGCAGCTATTGCTTCCGGTGTTGCAAGAGCCGGTGCCGATATTGTGGTTATTGACGGATTTAGAGGCGGTACAGGTGCCGCACCTACAAGAATTCGTGATAATGTAGGTATTCCTATTGAACTTGCACTTGCTTCTGCCGACCAAAGACTTCGTGATGAGGGTATCCGCTCAACAGTATCACTTGTTGCCGCAGGTTCATTTCGCTGTTCGTCAGATATTGTTAAGGCAATAGCTCTCGGCGCAGATGCCTGCTATGTTGCTTCTGCTCCTCTTATTGCTATGGGCTGCCATATGTGCCAAACTTGTAATACAGGTAAATGCAATTGGGGTATTGCTACTCAAAGGCCTGAGTTAACACGCCGCCTTAACCCTGAAATTGCACATCAAAGAGTAATTAACTTAATCAGTGCTTGGAACCACGAAATTAAAGAAATAATGGGTGGTATGGGTATTAACTCTATTGACTCGCTTCGCGGTAATAGACTTATGCTTCGCGGTATAGGCTTGAGCGATAAAGAACTTGAAATACTCGGCATTAAACACGCAGGTGAATAAGGGGGATATGCAAATATGAAAAAAGTTTTCGCAAGAGAAGAGCTTTGCATAAACTGCCGTCTTTGTGAGGTTTATTGCAAAACAGCTCATTCAAAATCAAAAGATATAGTTAAAGCTTATAAGTCGGAGAAGCCTGAACCGGTAAGCAGAATTTCTGTTTTTGGTGATAAGGTTGCTTCGGTAGCAGTTAATTGCCGCCATTGTGATGACCCGGCTTGTGTAAAAGCCTGCATTACAGGTGCAATGACTAAAGATAAAAAAACAGGCATAGTTTCTGTTAATGAGGATAAATGCATTGGCTGTATGACCTGCCTTGCTGTTTGCCCGATAGGTTGTATTAAGCAGGGAAACATTGCATATAAATGTGACCTTTGCCAAGGTGAAGAACCTGCCTGTGTTAAAAATTGCCCTAACCACGCTTTGTTATGGCTTGAAGTGGGAGGTGCTAAATAATGAATTATGTTATTATCGGTGCTTGTGCAGCAGGCCTTTCAACAGCGGAAGCTATCAGAAAAGCTGACGCTAAAGGCAATATTACAATGCTTACAGAGGAAGCGTATCTTCCTTATTCACGCCCGTCAATCAGCTATTTTCTTAAAGGTAAAGTTAAAGAAAGTGATATGGCACTGCGCAAGCCTGCATTTTATAAAGCTAATAATATAAATGTTGTTACAGATGCCAAAGTAACTTCTGTTGACAGAAAAAATAAAACCGTTAAAGTCGGCAAAAAATCATACCCTTATGATAAACTTTGCCTTGCAACAGGTTCAAAGCCTTTTGTTCCGCCAATGGAAAATGTTGACGGTAAGGATAATGCAGTAACTTTCCTTGATTTAGCATCTGCAAAAGAGCTGAAAAAGCTTGCAAATGAAAATACAAAGGCGGTAGTTATCGGTGCGGGTCTTATCGGTATGAAAGCTGCCGAAGGACTTGTAAAAATATGCAAGAGTGTTGATGTTGTTGAACTTGCGCCAAGAGTTCTTCCGTCAATTCTTGATAAAACATCTGCCCGCCAGGTAAAAAAACATTTAGAAAATAACGCAATTAAATTTCATCTTGAAAATACCGTTGTTAAAGCGCAGTCAAAGGGTAAGCACATTACGAGCGTGACTCTTAAAGACGGAAAAGTGTTAAAATGCGATTTGCTTGTACTTGCAGTCGGTGTAAGACCTCAAACCGAACTTGCCGAAAAAGCCGGACTTGAAGTAAACAGAGGTATTATTACAGATATTCATACAATGCAAACAAGTGATAAAGATATTTATGCGGCAGGAGATTGCACCGTTTCGGTTGATATGCTTGACGGTTCAAAGAGAATTATTGCTCTTTGGCCTAATGCTGTGCAGCAGGGTAGAGTTGCCGGCAATCAAATGGCTTGCGAAAGCGAAGTTGTAAACGGTACTTATTCAGTCAATGCAATTGACTTTTTCGGACTTCGCATTTGCACCTGCGGTCTTATAAATGCACAGGGCGAGCAGTATAGTGATAAAATCAAATCTGACGGTGATGTTTATAAAAGGCTTGTTTTTGAAGGTGATAAACTCGTAGGCTTTGTGCTTATCAATTCAAGCGAAAATGCCGGTATTTATACAAATCTTATTTCAAATAAAGTTGACCTTAATTCACTTGAGGGTGATATTATGGATACACCGTCAATATTTATGTTTGATAAAGAAACAAGAATTCAAAAATTGAGAGGGGGCATTTTGTTATGATTATCGAAGCAGGGCTTACTCGATACGAAGCAGTAAATGAAGAAATTGAAAAGCAACTTAAAAAGCAAAACAAAGTTACTGTTAAAGATGTTAACGGCCAGCGATATATCGGTTGCGCTCTTGATGAGGGTAAAACCGTTGAAGTTTACGGTACGCCGGGCAATGATATGGCTTGCTATTTAAATGGCGGCAGAGTTGTTGTTTACGGTAATTGCCAAGATGCAGTCGGCAATACAATGGGCGGCGGCGAAATCGTAGTTCACGGCCATTCGGGTGACGCTATGGGCTATGGTATGCGTGACGGTCAAATTTACATTCGTGATAATGTGGCTTGCCGTGGAGGTATTCATATGAAAGAATTTAGGCAAATGCGTCCGGTTCTTGTTATCGGCAAAAATGCAGGCTCATTCCTCGGCGAATATATGGCGGGCGGTACTATT
>UMIA01027063.1_pt1 | contig 25084 bp, 40 predicted proteins | sample 1965701 | NCBI WGS metagenome assembly UMIA01 (sample SAMEA4836113, study PRJEB28245) | human gut metagenome | biome: gut microbiome; material: fecal sample | place: Denmark | collected 2008 | reverse complement strand
GGGATTTCGTGCCCCCGGCCCTGAGCCACTTAAAAAGGCTTTGGACAAAGTGAAAGTATTTTTGGATAAAATACGAAACCGCAAATTAAGCCCTTTTGAACTGCATTATATTATCTGCATATTTGCGGATAGCGTGATTGCCGGAGGGGTACGCCGTAGTGCGATGATTAGCATATTTGACGCTGATGACTGGCAAATGGCTTCCTGTAAGACTGGAGACTGGATGACTACCTATCCAGAACTTTGCCGGGCTAACAATTCAGCCGCTATTTTGCCTACTACTTCTAAATCAGTATATGATAAAATATTCGATTATACGAAGAATCTTGGTGAACCCGGTTTCGTATTTATAGATTCACCTATGTTTGTGTATAATCCTTGTTTTACGGGAGAAACATTGGTAGCTGTAGCAGATGGTCGAAATGCTGTTTCAATTGGAGAATTGGCTTTATCTGGTGAAGAATTTCCAGTTTATTCATCAAGATTTAACAATTTTAAGGGGCGTTTTGGTAAGAAGTGGAAAGCTGAAATTAAAAAGGCTAAAGCTTTTAAAACCGGGGAAAAGGAAGTAGTTAAAGTGGAGCTTTCAGACGGTTCATCTTTTAAATGTACGCCTGATCATCGATTAGCTTTAAAAGATGGCTCTTATTTAGAGGCTGTTAAATGTGTGGGTAAGCCTTTAGAAAAGTTTTTTACTGTGAAAACTAAGTATAGAACAATTTGTTCTGTAACAAATGGGTTTGCCCGCCAATATCGAATGATATGGGAATATAATCATGGAGCCGTACCAGAGGGTTTTGAAATTGATCACATTGATAATAATGGTGGAGATTTTATAAAAAATTTGCATCTTTTATCAAAGGAAAATCATTTACAAAAAACAGCCATAGAAAGACAAGGAGATAATAACCCGGTATTTAGAATCAAGGATAAAGAAAAATATTCACACAATATGTCTTTATCAACCACTTTATCTAAAAATGGTCGATATAAGGGGTTGTCTAATAAGGAATTATTTGAAATAGCTAAAAAAGTTCATGAAAATGGTGGATATATTTCATGTGAAGCCTGTAATAAATTAGACAGTCGATTCCCTAAAAATTTATCTAAAAATAGATTTGGTGGTAAAATAGCAAATTTAAGGGAGTGGGTGTTATCTGGCAGACCTTACGTTGAAGAAGATGATGATCGTACATATTTATCAACTGATAAGGTAACAGTTGATAAGAATATCACAGTTGTTTCTGTTACTCCGTGTGGAGTTGAATCTGTTTATGATTTAACCGTAGAAGATAATCACAATTTTTATATCATCACATCAGGTGATGAAAAATATGAAAATTGTGCTGGAATTTTGGTGCATAATTGTGGCGAAGTAGGTTTATTCCCTAAATATAAAGGGGAAGACGATCAGTGGCATAGTGGATGGGGTTTTTGTAATTTGGCAGAAATTAATGGTGGCAAAATTCAAACCGAAGAGGATTTTTATAAAGCTTGTGAGGCCGCTTCTATTATTTGTACTATGCAAGCCGGGTATACTAATTTTAAAGTGCTTGAAAAATGGTCTAGTCTTATTGCGGAAAGAGATGCTTTAATTGGTGTAGGTATTACAGGTTTTTGTGAAAATCCTGACATTCTATTCAATCCTGAAATACAACGCAGGGGGGCCGAAATTGTAAAGCAGACCAACCAGCGGATGGCCCAATTAATAGGTATCAATCCGGCTGCGCGTTGTACAGTTGTGAAACCGTCGGGTAATAGTTCTCAGTTATTAGGCACTCTTTCAGGTATTACTCCAGGTCACGCAAAACATTATATAAGACACATTCAGGCAGCTAATGTTGAACAATCTTTACAAGAATGGAAGGAAGTCAATCCGTTTTGTATTGAAAAAAGTGCGTGGCTAAAAAATACTGAAAGTGTAATTTGCTTCCCGGTTACGTTGCCTAAAAATGCTCTTTTAAGAAAAGATGTTTCAGCTCTAGAATTCCTAAAACTAGTTTTGTTGACCAAGCAAAATTGGATTGAATATGGAACTAATTTTGATCACCCCTCTACAAAAGAAAACCCAACATTACGGATGAATGTTTCAAATACCTGTACGGTAAAACCGGACGAGTGGGATGAAACACGTGAATTTATTTGGGAGCATCGTAGTGAATTTGGTGGTATCAGTTTGTTATCATCTTTTGGTGATTTAGATTACCCTCAGGCTCCATTTACTGAGGTGCTTGATGAAAAAGAATTGGCTGAACGGTATGGAGCAGGAGCAATTTTATCCAGTGGTCTCATTATAGATGCAATGGATGTTTTTGAAGACGTTTGGGAGGCTTGTAATGCTGCGTTGGGGATAAATTCAAAATTATTAGAACTTACCGATGAAGATATTAGCCAGTACATTATTAACAATATTCATAACGGACGGTTTTTAGTCGATATAGACGGAGTTTGTTTCAGTGATGTAAATTGTGTCATTGATTATTTAAAACGTCTTGTAGAGCGTCGTAAAGACTGGGTTCGACGGTTTAACGGCTTTGCCGACAAGTACATGAACGGAGATCGTAAACTGACTTCCTATTGTTTGAAACATGTAAATGCTTTTCACAAATGGCAGCACATTTGCAAAATGAAACCTGTTGATTACTCAAAAATAGAATGGGAAAATTCGTTTAAAGAAGCTGGGAGTGAAATAGGTACGGCTTGTGCAGGTGGTAAATGTGAGTGGAACCCTGATCAAATCACTAAGGATTAACGTTAAAATAAAAAACTGATAATAATGGATACAAGAATTTTATTTAAACAGCAAGCACAAGAATCTTTATTTGCAGGCATTGAAGAGTTAACGGAGGCAGTAGCCTCCACTCTTGGCCCGAACGGGCATACCGTAATTATCGATAAAGGGTATGGCATACCTCACATTACTAAAGATGGGGTTACCGTTGCCCGGGCCTATGATACCAACGACCCTATAAAAAGAATGGGGGCTACACTAGTGAAAACTGTAGCTGCTAAAACTTGTGATGAAGCCGGGGATGGTACAACAACCGCTACAATTTTGACGCATGCCCTAATTAAGGAGGGTATGAAAAAGATGCATTTCGTTAAAAATCCTCAGGATTTTAAACGGGGCATAGAATACGCTACTCAATGCGCTGTGGAGTTTATTGAATCTAAATCTCAGAAAATTGCTGTTGATGATTTTGATAAAATACGGCAAATAGCAACTGTTTCAGCTAACGGAGATGAAGAGATTGGTTATCTGATTAAAGAAGCTATTACTAAAGTAGGGAACGACGGTGTGATTACCGTTGAAGAAAGTGCTAAAGGGGTAGAAACATCAATCGAGGTATCAACAGGCTTCCAGTGGGAAAAAGGTTTAGTTAACCCCTATTTTGTAACTGACCCGGAACGTATTGAAGCTGTTTTGGATAAACCGTATGTTTTGGTTTTTGGACAGAATATCAATTATGTTCAGGAAATTATGGCTATTGTACAGTCAGTTTACACGGTGAAACGGAGTTTACTCATTGTTGCTCCTAATATGAGCAATGATGTAGTAAAATTTTTGGTGATGAATGTGCAGCAAACAAATGGATTGAAGGCATGTTTTGTAAAAGCACCGGGGTATGGGCAAATTCAGAAGGATTTGTTGATGGATTTGGCTGTTAAAATTGGTGCACAGGTAGTGGGGGATGAATATGGTCATCCGGTGACTGAAGCAGGAACAGACTGGTTGGGAGAATGTGACCGGGCAGTTGTTTCATCAACCAGAACGGTGCTTGTGGGTGGAGCAGGTAGTGAGGAAGAAGTAAACACCCGGGTAGCTGCAATTAAATCTCAGATAGATTCATTTACAAATAGTTTTGACATCGAAAAATGCCGGGAAAGAATTGCTAAACTTACCGGAGGAGCTGCAATTATTTATGTAGGTGGAAACAGCGAAGTTGAAACTAAAGAACGCAAAGATCGTGTGGATGATGCAATTGCTGCAACACGGGCCGCAATAGATGAAGGGTATATTCCTGGAGGAGCTACTGTTCATTTTCGGGCTGCTTTGGTAGTTAAAAAGGAGGCTATAAATACTTCTACCGATTTCAATATGGGGATGGAAGTGGTTGCTGAGGCTTTATTTGCTCCGTTCCGTCAGCTTTGTGTTAATTCGGGTATCAATGCCGATAAGATTTCAATTGCGGTTGAAAATGCTCCTGAGTGGTTCTTTGGTTTAAATCCGGTAAGTGGAGAAGTGATTGATTTATTTGAAGCTGAGGTTTTAGACCCAGCTAAGGTTTCACGCGTTTCACTGGAAAATGCCGTTTCAGTAGCTACACAGTTCTTAAACACCTACTGTGTAATGGCAGCGGATGAAGAACCTAAAAATTAAAAACCATGAGCCAGAAACGGATTGGTGTTGGAGATATATGTCGTGTCCGCCATAATGAAAGCGGGCACGGCTTTCCAGAAAACACTTTGGTAGTAATAAAAGAATGTTATCCCCGGTTCAGCGAATTTCCCATTAGATTTAAAGCTGCTACCCGTACCGAATGGTGGTACGTTGAAATTGGGGATATTACTTTATATGCTCGGAATAGAAACAATTTAGACTTTTAACACGATGGAAATAGTTTGTGAATGTTTGGGATTTAGTATTATTGTACTGATTGGTGCTTTAGTTATTTATCATAAGAAAAATAAACGTATCCGCAAATGTTGCTGGATGAATCGACAGATGATGAAATACCCTTCTAATGGAGTTCCTTCGGAGTTTTTTATTGATGCTATGTCACGTAAATTCCCAAATTCGATTTACAAAGAACGCGCCAACGATTTACTGATAATAAATAATAATTGTTTGTTAGCCAATGTATTTTGTCAGGATGGGGTTTTATTTGTTAGTATGGTAGTGGATAAGATGCATGATAAAAACCTTGTAGAATTTTTAAGATATTGGGATGGTAGGCACGAATGTGATGCGGTGGCCTATTTGATGGGCTGTGGCTGTTATAACATGAAAATGTGATATGAGTAAGGGATTGACAGAGCAGGATAGAGAGCGCATTATGCAAAATGCGCCTGATTATATTACCGAATCCACCGACGTAGTTAAAGATTTATATGTTGCGTCAGAATGGGCTAAAGAAGAACGTGATTTAAGCCCCAAACGGTATTATTCTCTGGTTTTGAATGAGGGCACCGATGAAGAAAAAACTATCGAAATAGACTACCAGCAGATAGTAAATGTGAGTGCTTATATAAAATCAGTGGGAGGAGATTTGAGTGCTGTTAAGGCCGCTAATGTGATGCGGTTGCATTACCTGAAATTAGAAAGAAATTACCAACGTACTGTACAAGAATTAAATAAAGCTTTAGGTACAAAGCTACGTAAGTCCAGGAATTTAGTGGACTATACAGGCACAATTATGGAGCTTTTTGGTAAGTTTTATACCATAACGGATGTAGCTAAAATAATGGCTAAGGAATACCGTATAAAAGTTCCTGAGGATGAACTTAAAAAGTTCTATGTTGAAAATCGTGACCTGATTACACGCCGACGGGCTGAATACGTACTTACTAATAAAGATTTTCGTATTGCCACTGAAACGGGGCGTTTGGAGGTATTAAACCAGATGCTCACAGAAGTAGAAATTAAAAACCGGGCAGCAGGTGGCAGTAATATAGATTTGTGTAATTTGATATTACGCATTATTGAACAGGCCCGTAAAGAAGTTAAGGGAAACGAAATTAAGATGACCGTTGACGGTCGTATAGATATAAACGCCACATTACAGGCAGAAACAAACGTTATGTCTGTAATGAAACAAATGTCGGTTAATGCTCTTGTTATAGGGTTAACGGCTGCTAAAGCCGGGTTGAATCCTAGCGTGTTAATTGCTCAGCTTGCTAATAGCTGGTATAGCAAATTTAACGGATTTAATAGCAACGTAATGGACGGTGCAACTGTTCAACTGCCTAGTGCTTTGATTAAACAGTACGATTGGGGGCAAATTGAAGAGGCATCTACAAAATTCACCGATGAATTTGTTCCTATAGATGAAGTAATTGAAGATACCAACCCTGTGGTGAATGAATCAGGTGAAAATATCCGTAAGAGAATGCTAGAACGGTTAAAAGCCATGAAAACTGCCAAAACAATTGAAGATACTAAAGCTAACCCTAACACTCCAGATACCACCCGTATTGAAGATTTAAAGGAAAATGGTGTTATATTGGTAGCTGATCCAGAAGAACAGGATGAACCTAAAGGAGAATTTGAAGTAGATTATAATTTGAATAAGGCTAAGAAGCAGAAGAAAGGTATGCGTATTAAAGGGGCTATTAAAGAATCTATAAGCCGCCATAAAGAGAAGGTGGATAAATTTGAAGGTCTTTCAAAGGAGGAACAGATTCGCCGGGCGAAACGTCTAGAGGCTCGTCGCAAAAGACGCGAACGTAAGAAACGTGAAGAAAACGATATTTTATAAAGGCTATATTTGTAGCAATTTAAATACCAAAATTTAACATTATGCAAAAAGATTTCGTAACTGCGACCCCCGACACAGGGGGGGCTGGAGGTACAACGGTAAACGTTAAAGCCTCCGCAAATAGTGGGGCAGCTCGCAACACAACCATTACTGTATCAGGTGGTGGAGTTTCAAAACAAGTTTCTATCAGTCAGGCAGCAGGACAGCAAGTTACTGTAACAGGTTTTACCGGGGGAAACAAATGGTATCACCCTGGATCAGCCGTTGGGGATAAAATACCTGTACCGGGTAGTATTACTATGGATATTGCACCGGGTGAAGGTATAATAAGTGGAAGTTTAACCTTTGATAGAGTTATCACTTCTGCTAAAATTACCGACGATTATGGTGACTTTGCTCCTATTGGATTTGCCTCAGGAAGTAAAACAATCGGATTTAGTTCCAATGACGCTTCTGACGGTGATTATCAAACAATTGAATTACAATTTCAAGGATTCACGGGAGTTTTAAATATAGAACTTGCGTGTCGCGAATAATGAAAGAATTAATTTCTGATTATAGTTTTAAGAGGGGTTATTTACCCCTCTTTTTAATTACCATCCGGTGTGGTGTTATAAGAACGAATCATCCACGCTTCTTTCTCCATACTTTCAATCATGTCCTCTAAAAAATTGAGGGTAGCTAAGTCTTTAGGAGAAATTTCTTCATGAATTTCACGAATATGACGGATAGTTTTGTCCCAGTCATCACGAATATAACCCCACATAGTTAATGCCTGTGGAACGGCTTCATCCATGCTAAATTCTTGAATGTGATTGTGGGACAGCATAGCCTTCATACTTCCTAACGGACGTTCCCCTAAAGCCCGGATTCGTTCAGCAACGTCATCTACGCGCTCGATTTCGGCTTCATAAAGTTTGAGCATAGATTCATGGTAGGAACCAAAAGAATTTCCTACAACGTTCCAGTGGAATTGCCACGTTTTTAACATAAGTGTAAAATGATCCGCTAATAGACCATTTAGATGATCAGTGCTGAGTTTAATTTCATCAGCAGTTAAACCTGTTTTAATCATAATAAAAAGCTTTTTGATTACGATTTTATATACGTATTATGTAACGTTAATGGTTTAGAAATATTTAAGATTTTCAGGATTTTTCTTGGTAAAAGAATTTATTCTCACTACATTTGTGATGTCAAACAGTAAAAGCAATTAGTCATGAAAAACTTTATGTATAAAGCTTATTATGTGTATCAGTCAGGGAATATTTGTGAAACCCCACTTTTAGAAGCCGAAACCAAAAAAGAGCTTCTGGTGAAGCTTGAGAATTATTATAACGATAATTACTCTCATCCCTATGGACCTTTTAGGGCAAAGTTTGTCCATGTTTCATGGACTGAATATGATGTAATTTTAGTCAAAAGGCCCGTTGAAGGTATTGATTTTTCTTTATTAGATTCAGAGCCTTTATTCATTGTTAGAAAGTAGATTAGTATGAAAAATTTAGTTATTCAATATAAAAAGACAAAGTACAATTTAATACCCTTACATGATGAACAGTTGAATGGTAGAGTGGCCGGGTGGAATAGTGAAATAGTAAGAGGGTACCGAATGAGAATTCGGATCGATAAAGATATTACTGATCCCCTTTATCCTTTTATAATGATAATTGAAAGAGATAAAGTTTTGGCTGATAACGTGGAGCATACAGTTTTCTGTAAGATTTACAAAGTACGCAAATTTCATGATCATAGTTGTAAACCAGAAATTGTGTTATGTGCGGAAGTTTATCAGAGGGGTGTAAAATATCGTGGTAATAAATTTCAACAGATGATGCAAAATATTGCTAATAAAGTATTTGGTTATGAATAGTAAAATCTTCACTAGAGAAAAAGCCGTTCGGGTTAAAATTGATCAGCCCAGTACCAATCAAATTTTACACAAACTTCATGGTAAGATAGGAATTGCTGTTAGTTCAACGTTTTGTTACCAAACACAAACAATACGTGTATATTTCACCGAAGGTGATCTTATAAGCATGGTTGTACCTGTAGACTACCTAATAAAATATTAGAATTTTCGGATAATTCTTGGTTAATTCCAAAATTCTTTACAACATTGTAATGTCAAAATAACAATACAAAACAACTTAAAAACATTTTATCATGAAATCATCAGTTTTTCAAAATGAAACCCCTCAGAAAATTTTGCTAAAAATAAAGAAAGTGAAAGCCCTTGCAGAAGGTGGAATAGATAGTGAAAAAGAAGCGGCTCAACGTTTACTTGAAACACTTTGTGCTAAATACGGGGTTACGCCTGAGGAACTGAATGAAGAACAGAAGAAAGAATATATGTTTCGTGTGAGAAATTCTGTTTTAAAATTGTTTTTACAAGTGTATACTTTCATGTTCGATGCAACCGAACGGTATGAAAATGATTTGCATTATTACAAAAAGAAAGGTGTGAATGATCATTTCATCGGGTGTGATTTTACCCCGTCAGAATATATTGAATTCAGTCAACTATGGGAATGGCATCGCCAAAATTATTTAGTTGAGCGGAAAAGAATGCGTGAGCTTTTTGAAAAAGCTTATATTGAAAAAACATTCATTGTATCCTAATGAAATCAGGGATGAATATAGAGCTTCTAAAAAGAAAAAAGATACTTTACAGGATTTGAATGCTATTATGGCGTTAACGAATATCTGTTCAGATAAAACTTTTCACAAACAAATTGAAAACACTAAAGAAAACTAAAGGTATGAAATTAAAAGAGAGAATTAAATTAGCTTTTCGCCTGATTAAATCAAGTGAGGCTTATGATGAAATTTGCCGTAAGAGTTGTGAATCAGTTGCCATGGATTACTGGAAATTTCGTAGGGGAATAAATCATTTACTTGAAAAGGTAATACAAGATTCTGCCCGCAGGGATGATGTTGGAATTACTTCTAAGTTTAGTTCTTTCACCATTCATGAACCTATTTTTAATTTAGAAAAAGATATGCTGGGTGATCTGTTGTTTATGAGTGAAGCAGCTCCTAATTTTAAAAATGAAAAAGATGCACCTAAAAAGTATATTGTTGATTACTTAATGGTGAAATTAGGAGAAGACGAAAGGTTTATGGAAAAAGCGACGGATACTCAGACAGTTGCTCTTAAACTAGCAAACTTCTTAATAAAGAACAACTATATAAAAACTCGGATTGACCAATTGGATTCCGGTCAAATTAAAGTTGTGTATTGGGTAAATACGTTTAAAGAAGATGAGCATTAAACAAAAGAAAAAGACAGAGTTTTTTCTAATTCAAAATGCTCTGTGCGGGGATCAAAAGGCATATAAGCAGCTATTTGAAAAGTATTACAAAATACTACATTACCAATTAAATAAATACCTGAGGGATGAGGATGCAACGGCTGATTTATGTATGGAGACTTTTGAAAAAGCGTTCAATTCTTTGCACAATTATACTCCTGAATATGCTTTCAGCACGTGGCTCATTCGAATTGGGCTGAATATGGCTATAGATTATAATCGTGCCCGTAAAAGGCATTCGTTTGTAAGAATAGATACCGATGAGGACGACGATGATGCAAAGTTTGTATTTCAGTTAAAAGATGAAGCCGATACCCCTCTTGAGGGGGTTATGAATGTTCAATATGTGGATTTTGTGAAAAGAATGATTGAAGAATTACCCCGGTGGCACCGTCGTATGCTCGAACTGAAATATTTAGACGGCCTTACTTATGAAGAGATTGCTGATGAATTGCAGGTACCAGTAGGTACAGTAAAAGGAACTTTACATAGGGCTAAGGAACTTTTTCAGGAAATATTGAAAAACAACAAAGAAGAATAATTATGGATAAATATTTTCTTAGGTTAAGAAAAGAAGACTTTTTAAAGTTTGAGGTTCATGAATTTCCTAATTGTTTAGACAATGGTCGTCTATGGTATGATGTTTGGATATATTATAAAATGAATGATACAGTTTACTGTGCATTGGTGAATAATTCAGCTAGCCGGACCCCTAGTGATATTAAAAAGAAAATTAAACAATATCTTGAAATTATAGATAAAGAGGAAATATTACAAATATTTCAGCCTGGAAGAGAAGACCCTCATTATTACCTATTTAACAAATGATTATTATAAACCAATTAAATAATAGAAATTATGAATGCCGAAATTGTAAACAGAATTATTTTTATCGTAGCGTTATTAATGCTCATTATGGTACTAGTGGGTTTGATTCATTCAACCCTTCTAAGAAAAAAGTTGAAGCGGCGTCTTTATGAAGCAATAAAAACCCTAGAGAAATACCCTAATATTACCTTAAAAGAGGGTGAAAGAGAGTACAGTGTGTATTTTATTTGTAAGAGTGAGAAGGCATATTTGAACCGTTCAAAAGAAACTTCGGGTGAATGGGGTGCATTCTGTGAAGTTGATAAAAGAACAATGAGGCAGCTTATTGCCTGTAACCCTCACATGGAGGTTATGAATATACCAGTAGAGGACCTTTATTTTGAATGTTTCTATAAAATAGTCAGAGTAAAATGAGTGAGAATACGAAAGAAACTACCGAAGCCCTGCTAAGGGAAAGAATAAAGAAGTTAGAGCTGAGTTTGCAGGTTGTTAACCAGCATGTCCAAAATAATGAAGAATTGATTCGTAGAATCATAAAGGTGTTGAACTATAGAATTCCGGCCATAGAACGTATTGCAGGTATATTTGATATACTGATTCGGAGTGGACATATTAAAGGAGATATTCACCTTTAAAATAGCTATCGATAGGAAATTATGTAGGGGTAGCGTATGTGGTTGACGATGAGTGTCGGTGGAGTAAGGGGTCAGAATATGACGAGGATAAGTGGTCAGTTCTGGCCCTGTTTTATAGGGTAAGATTTGAAAAGTCTGTTCCTGGAATTATGTTGTAAGTGAAATAGATGTAATAATAGAAAATGGGTGATAGTGAAATTAGAGCGTCCAGAATGGATTCCCTGTTCAGCCTCTCTGATAAAATATCAGGGTGACATTAGGTATAGGGAGGCCATTGATAAAGATATATAGAGCATGAGGTATATATGGGGTATTGGAGGGGTGTGGGTGTTTGGTATGGGGTTATGGGGTAATTTAGATTTTGGTATAGGGTATTTAGAGGGCGCGGTTTCCTCTATATTCGGAAGGTAAGCCTTCCCCCGGTCAATTTCCCGGCAGCATCTACCCAGTAATTACACAAAAGTAAAACAGTATGTATAGACGAGTAAGAATAAGAAAGCGGCGTAAAAGACTGATATTAGTCTGCCCGAATTCTGAGAGAAATATGAATTATGTGCAAAGACTTGACGAGCTTCACCTACTTGAAAAGTACACGGTTTATCCGGAAAAGATTGAATTGATTACGGTCACTTTAGACGTGCCCGTAGACAAATATGTCTTTAAAAAATTCATCCGTTCATGGGGTATTTATGGACTAAAATTTGTAGACGAAATGACACCTAGACTTTAACACTAGTTAAAGAAAGTTAAAGTCTTAACGTAACTTCCATACCTTTTCTAAGTTAGCGTTAAGACTTTTTGAGAAAATAGTAATATCGTTTTAGGCAACTCCCGGAAAATTTTTATCTACGGTTTTGTACTTTCCATAAAGTGTTAAATCTGTTAAAAATCGTTATGTTGGAAAAGGTAGGGAAGTTACGTGAATTTGAAGATAATTTTATCGGGTGAATTTTGGTTGAACTTATAATTTATAACTTTTTTAGCGGTGTATTACTTACACTGTATAAGTAAAAATGTAGTTTTACTTATAAATTGTAATTTTGTGCAAACAGAAGAGTTTTAAATTGTAATTTTCATGACTAAAGTCTTGGTGCTTTATGGAGGATATACTATATTTGCAGTGTCTAACAAAATTATACAAAATGGAACTTGAACTTATAAAAGTAAAGATAAAAGAGGGTCTTGAAATTAAACGCCGTAATTATGCTACTATAGTGATAAACGGTACCGAAGCCGGGTATATAGATGATAGTGGAGTTTATTTAAGACTTTATAACCCTACAACGCCTTTTGGCGTATTAGTATCAGTTGAAATTGCTGGTAAAGATTCATCCTTTGCTGATAAATGCCGGGTGGTTGAGAAACATGCACATGCTATTTATGATCGTTATGATCTTCTTATAAAGAAACTTCTGCCTCAAATCTAATTGAGGTCTCTTTTCCGTGAGAAGTGTTTTTATTGTTTTGACACGTGAGGTGGTGTAACAGCCACCTCTTTTTCGTTATATAACTTTACCCATCACTTTAAAGTATAAAGTATCAATCAGGCTAGTCTGAGAAAACTATAAAAACAGTTATTCAATCATGCAAAAAGATTTTATTACAGCTACTCCAGATTCGGGGGGGGGCTGGAGGTACCACCGTTAATGTAACCGCAGCTGCTAATACCGGAGATGATAGAACCACCACTGTTAACATTACTGGAGGTGGAATTACTAAAACAGTTAGTATAAGTCAGGCAGGAATCCCTCCTGATATTTTAGGTGGATGGGCAGATGAAGTTAAATACTATGAGTATCCCATTTTCATGTTTCCTGATGTTTATTCAGTTGAAAATGGTCAAGTAGTTAAGGGTTATTATGAATTGGAAAATGGTAAATCATTTTACAGTGAGTGTCAAACTAGTGGTGAAATAGCTTTTGTAATGGATTGGGGTGCACGGCTGTGTACCTTTGATTTTGGAACATCAGCAACATTCCCATGGAAGAAAGATGCTGGCCAAATTATGACAAATGGCACTATAATTCAGGTTATAGAATTGGCACAAAATGAAACAGTGTCTTTGAGTAAACCCGATAATTCAGAATTCTACATTTATATAAATGATACAAATATTCATCAAAACAACTCAGAAATAACTGGCATAGTCGGGGTGGCTCAAATCAAGAATAAATTGAGCAGTATTGGTTGGGCAGTTAATTTGAACCCGGCAAGTAATGATACCTTTACTACAGTCACTTTTAGTAAATTGTGGGTAGATGCACCGCCTATTTTCTTTTCAACCTTAAAAAAAAGACGCAGGTAGCAGTGAGTTTTCAGATAGTTTTTCTTGTGTATTAAGGTAGTTATTTCTTTTCTGATTTTTAAGTTATAGCCCGGTGATAAAAGCCGGGCTATTATTTTTCTAAGAAAAATAGGAAATTTCTTTGAACTTTCAAGAATTCTTTACAACTTTGCATTGTCAAACAATAAGAATGAAGGTTATGCAAGGCGCAAGATATTATAAAAACTTAGATTTTAGTAAACCAGTAGGAACCCACCGATGGGTTGATAATATCAAAACAAGAAGAGAACTGGCAAAAGTATGTCTAGTGGCTATGGCTCGGATAAATCAAGCTGAGCAGGGCACAATCACAAATCCCTATGAATTGGCTTCCTCTACAATGAAAGACGGTCGCACACTTATTCAAACTATCTACGAAGATGGTTATGTTATGTATAATGATGGTTGGTTCATCGTTGAATGTGATGAGGACGGGACACTTTATGTTGATGTAACGGGTAGGGCTATTCAAGAATGTCCTGATTATCAAAATATGGAATATGTTATGGATGCTGCCTGTAAAGAATCTTGGCAAAATTCTTAGAAATAATTTGGAATTTTCTTGGCCGTCATCTTAGAATGTACTACATTTGTAATGTCAAAACAACAAAACATTGAATCATGGAAAATAATGCATCTAACAAAACGTTTAAAGCTTATCTAGTAACGAATCTTTACCCATACGAAGAAATGTATGAGGTAAAGCAAGAACCCGATTATTGTGGAGATTCAGTAGAGGAAGTGAAAGATAAAATTATTGATGATGTAATGAACAGTCGGCACGGAGATTGGGGCATATATGATTATTTTGAAGAATACATTAATGAATGTATGGTATGTGCCCATGAGCACAGAAGCGGGGAAAATATTGTATTTGTAATTAGAGGGTATAACTATTAAATAACAGAAATATGAAAACTTCATCCAACAATTCAGAATTTGCTAACAATGCAGTTATGTTGAATATTGTAAACAACCCAGAAGCAGCATATAAATACGTTAACCGTCCAAACTTAATTGCCAGTTTTGAAGAGTTAGTTCTTAACTGCGTTAAAATAGGGTTAAAGGTAAGTTTGCCCGATGATGCCGAAAAACTCTCTAAAAGAGCCTTAATAGATAGTTATAGGGGCATTGCTAATCAATATTTAGCAGCTATAAATAACATCGAAGAACCCGTTCAGGAGGAAGAGGAACCTGAGGAAGCACCCGCAGTGGAAGCTGTTGCTAAACCTAAGAAGCGGGGTAATGCCCAGGAGCGTCTTGAAAGATATAGCGCAGAATTAGCCGAAAAGGAAACTATTGAAAACCCGTCTAAAGAAATTCGGTTGCGTATTGCTTCACTAAAACGTAAAATAGCCAGAGCAAATAAAGCTCTGGGTTTAAATGGCTATTTAGAACCTAAAACTACCAATATTTCTCTTGCTTAATTTATGTTCCACTAAATAATACGATTATGATCAGATCAGTCAGAGTTATGTTTCGTGGCCGTAAGATTGGCCACAACGTAAAAGTACGTACAATTCATGCCCGGGTTCAGGTGAAAAGAAACTTCAAACTTACGGAAATCATTGAAAGGCTTGAAAAGCACTATGAAGATATAGAGCCGGGTTCTGTAAAGGTAGAAACACGAAGATTAACCACTAAAAAGCAGCCGTTATGAGTAGATATTATGGAGTTTATTTAGCTTATTCAAAATGGGAAGTGTTTCCGGACGAAGTGGCAAACGATCCTAATATTCCAAGATATCCGTCTGATATTGCACGTGTCCGGTGCTTTGATAATAGTTTTGATCAATTGCAATGCTACAGTAATACTCCATGTCCAGCCAGTCAAATATTTGAAGCTGATTCCGAAAAGGAATTTGATGATAAAGTTGCCTATTTTAAACGAAAGTTTGAAAATGAAAAGTGGGTTCAGGAGCATATTGACCCCTATGTTTAATTACCTTTAACTCTTGTATTATGAACTATAGACAAAAGAAATCACCAATTGTTTCCTGGATGGAAAAGATTGAGAGTAAATGCACCGATAAAGTACCCGTTAAAGACAACAATATTACATACATTGAATGCGGGCGTAACCCGGGCACCTTTTGTAAATATCATAATTGCCCGCTGAAAACAGCTGAATCTACCAAATAAGTACGGTTATGAAAGAAAACAATATAGAATCAGGATGGAATTCGGGTGGTGTTTCAGTCACCCCCGAAGAACTTAAATATATAATGCAACATATAATTGGGTTTACTGTAAAGTTTGAACAGTACTCCTCTAATTTTAGAGGACAGGTTACTGAATGCGATGGAGAAATGGTTAAAATGACATTAGCAAAAGATAGCAGTATATTTCCCAATTTTATTGGTAGGTGTTCATGTCAATTATTGGCGTCGGTAGACTTTAAAAAACATAGCATTGAAATGCTACCGGGTGCAATTGTTTCAATGCAAAGAATGAAGAAAAATTAGAAAATTCCTGAAATTTATTCGGATTTTCTTTGTTGATTCAAAATTTTCCACTACATTTGTATTGTCAAACAGTAAATAATATACGTCATGAAATCACAAACTTATCTCAACAAAATTAAAAGTTTCTTTAAGAAAAACGCTGGAAAAGAAGTAACTCGGTATCAGATGATTCAGTATGTATTAGAACCCGAAAAGTGGGAAAAGGCTCGTAAAACTACGTGTATAGTGGATTCTGTGACGAGTAAATTACAATACGAGGGGTATATTGATAAGGGGCAAAATGGAAAGTGGATAATATTAAAAGAGATTCCGGAATCTCTGACATCTACCCAAATTAATTCATTTAAATTCACCCTTTAATTCATAGAAATAATGGAAAAGGTTTTAATCGACTTAACAGAAGAAGAATCAAATGTAGGGTGTAACAAAGACGCAGCCTGAGTGCCTGGTGAAAAATGGCTACTCAACTAACGTCAGAATATATTTCGATGTTTACTAAAATCAGTACATCATGAAAAAGTTCAAAACAGGCACATCTTTTCACATAGAAAGCGAGGACGGTTCGTGTCACACTGTATCAATAGCCTCTGTTAAGGTCTCAGAGACGGGGGAAGTCCAGGTGGTGGGACAATTTACCGACCCAGCCAGTGTTCGTTACGTAAACGAACCAATAGACATTAAACCGGGGCGAATACGCTGTACGATGCACTGTAGTGCAATGGTGCGTTTTATGTATGAGGGCCGAATGCGTACCGCAGCTATTACCCACACCACCATGAAAGCCTTTCGGATTATTAATACTGAGCTGGGAGTAACATGGATTCCTATGCATATAGTAAGATGGTCTGTACAGGCAAACCAATTCCTGGTAATAGATGAAGATTATGAAATAACTTTCACGAAAGATGTATTACCGGGTATGGACGTTTTTCCTCCCAATATTGATCCAGAAGAATTAATTGAAATTTTTGACAGAGCATTATGATAACAATTTACAAACTCCACCCACTATGCCATAATAGAGTTGCTATGGAGGGTAAAGTAGATAATTACTCGATGGCATTGGCAAGAATACGGCATCTAAAAACTACGTTTAGTGATGTTGTCGATGTTAAAACGTATACTTCAAGACAAACATTTACTTCAAATACGGTTATTCATGTGGTTTGCAAAAAGAGAATCCGAGCGTTTGGCCGCGAATACACCAAAGACTACCATTCGTATTATGAGCTTGTGGAAGAGCAAGACGATAATGTTACTCCGCAGGGTTTTAATGTTGAATTCATACAGAATGATGGCGATTTAAACGATGTGACCGTATTAATTTCACGTAAAGGTAAAAAGTGGTCAACTTTGAGTAATTTAACCGTCGAAGAACTAACCCATTTAAAGAATGAACTTGTTGAATACCTAAAAATAGAAAAGCCATGAAAAATCTAGTATTATCAATTATGATGGTGTTGTGTGGCATCGTAGGTTACACACAATCAAATGCAATCATTGTAAATGAATCTCTTCCTAAAGTTGGAATCTCCCCCTATGAATTAGGGTATTTTTCAACATTTCCATTCGGGTTAATTCCATATAATTATAGTCCGAAAATCGTAAACCCATTCGAACGTCAGCAGATTAAACAAATTTCAATTGTAGATTCAGTTTATTTGCAGATATGGTTTAAAGACGGCGGTATTATTCAGATGAGGGTTAAAGAAAACCAATTTTGCCAATCAGTTACCACCCCCTACCGTAATTCTCCGTTCATAAACAGTGATTCCTTGACAGTTTTAGGGTATACAAATTATGTGGCTGGAATTAATATTCAGATTATACGCATACCTTTTTTAGAAAAGACTTACTATAAACCAAAATACAGTGATTATCACACAAAATGTTTCAAATCGGATGTAGTGGCATCTATACGACGAATTTCTAATCCATTCAATTATCAGGATGTGATGAATTTTAAAGAAGTAGTAAACGATATTTCTTTCGGAAGTCACATATTTGATCTTGAACAACCTTTTAAAAATATCTTATGGAGTGGTAGGGGTCATGCATATTTTGAAGAAGTTGAACTTAAACTAAGATAAAAATGCTACAGGAAGAAACAATATACCCCGGCGGAACTCCACCTGAAAAGGAAGGGTTTATCAGAAAAATTTTGAATACAAAAATCGGTGGTAGACCCCTCACAATAGGGGAAGCAATAGTAGACATTATGGTTATACTTCTTGTATACGTTCTGATTTATTTGGTATTCAATTCCTGCACCCGGTGTACTCGGGAAGTAGAATCAGCACCAACAGCGTCTTTTGAAAGCCCGGTAGATACGCTTTCAACAATCGCTGACAGCGTCTTCACCTATATCTTTTTACTGAGGCTTGAACATCCACGGATTGTTATGGCACAATGTATTGAAGAAAGTGGTAATTTTACCAGTCTTTCATTTCGAAACGGACATAATTGTACCGGAATGAAAGTTCCGTCAAGACGGCCGACATTAGCCATTGGTACTCTATATTACCATGCCCGTTTTAATTCCTAGCAGGAATGCCTGATGGATTATGCAATCTGGCAAAGTATATATGCCCGCGGGAAAACCGCAGATGAATATTTTGCCTATTTAGACACCGTATATGCTGAAAAGAAGGGTTATAGTAACCGTTTACGAAAAATAATAGAAACACGATTATGAGAACAGAATTATTACGAATTTTACGGGCCAAAGCTGCCGCTAACATCAAAAAGATATGGTATTGTAATGGTCATGGGTGTATTCGTGAAGAGTACAAAAATGGATCAATAGAAACAATGGTTTTTAATCGTTCAAGGATAGAACAGGCGTATATCACAGCAACCCGGTATTATATATTGGAATGTATTAAACATCTCCGTAACGGACACGATTTAGAATCTCTATGAAAATAAAAACCTGAGAGTTTTGTCTTTATTCAGTAACTTTACCATGAGATTAAGCGTTATAACACCACATTTATACTAAAACAATGAATAAGCAAAGACGAAACCGTATCGAATATGTGAAGGCAAAATTAGGAGAATTAAAGTACGAAATAGAAAATTTACAGGAAGAAGAAGACGAAGAATATAACAATTTACCCGAAAATATACAAGACAGTGATCAGGGGCAAAGTATGTACGAAACCGCCAACAATCTGCAAGATGCCGCCGATTTTATCGACGAAGCTATAGACTACTTAGATCAGTCGATTGAAAATCAAAGGGAATCGTCCCAATATATAACAACAATTAAAATTTTGAAACAATGAAAAAATCCGAATTGATTGCAGCTGTAGCCAAAAAAGCTGACTTTTCGCAAAAAGAAGTTGAAGCCGTTATTGAGGCTTTCTCTGACGTGGTTGTTGAAAACTGCGTTGAAAAAGGAGAGGAAATTTCATTCCCTCTGGGAAAATTTAAACAAAAGGTGAATCAGGCAAAAACCGGAACCAGCCCTCTAACTGGTAAGCCTATGAATGTACCCGAAAGTCGTTCGTTGTCTTTTAAGCCGTCTAAAACAATCAAAAAGATTGTTGAACCTGCTAAAAAGCAATCCGGCAAGGCAAAGGGTAAAAAATAAGAATTCGTTATTCAGACTGAGGTTTTAATTTCAAAAAAGATATGATGACTGTAAAATGTTGTCATATCTTTTGTTTTTGTTAAGATTTATCCTGAATTTCTTGGTTAATTCCAAAATTCTTTACAACTTTGCTTCGTCAAACAATGAATAACGTATGAATAAGCGAGTAGATTTTGTATCGGGTGGTTATTACATTTTAACCGATGAAGAACAACAAATTTATGAAATTTGTGGAGATACGTGGTTAAACGAATATTGTCGTTACATATCAGATAACGACATCATGTATGATGAACCCGCCGTAAATACAGCTTCTTCTGAAAATAAATCTAAACAGAATATATTACACAAATTATGGCGACTATTACATTTATAGGAAAACAGCCTGATATGTTTCAGCATGCCGATTTTACCCGGCGTAATTTTCGTGGATTAATAGACATGGACAAAATGCTGGACCCTCATGGTTCCACTATTTATGAAATGAATTCCCAGCGCACCTATGTATTTAGGTATGCTAATTTACAGAATTTCGATAAACTTAATGGACGGTACCTGACATGTCAGGAATACCCTTCTGAAAATTTTTGGGTTTTAAGTCCAAAATGGATGCTGAATCAACAGCACCTATCAAAAGAAAAGATGAACTTTTACAATAAGATTTTAGATAGTTTATCTCTTGGCTCATGCTCAGGGGCTAAATTGAAAAGATTAGTTGAAACCGGAAAAATTAAAATTGTATGGATGCAAAACAAAAGTATTTAGATGAAATCAGAGAGCTTGATGAAAGCTATCTAGAAGAGAAGCGTCGTATTTTACTTGAATATGCCCGGCAACACTGTCCCTATAAAAGAGGTGATCAGGTTAGAGATGCCACCGGGTGGATTGAAATACAAAAGGTTTTAGTTACTTACCGTAGAAAAAACCTTCCACAAATAGAATTACATGGTGTATGTCTGACTAAAAGCAAAAAACCATGCTCTAATGGGACAACCAGAACAATACTGCTTGATGAAATTATACAGAAATGAATAACGTAGAAGAACAAAGAAAATTATTCGACCGTATGGTCCGGAAGTACGAAATTCGTGCTTTTATCGATAAGGACCCCGTTAAATTTTCTCACAGATGGAGGGAACAGGTGAATAGAGAAATCACAGGAATTATTGCCTCATGGCTGGCGTATGGTAGCCGGGCTGTATTTCTGAATGTTCTTGAAAAACTGTTTACATATATGGGAGAGCTGAATAGCACTCCCTATCGTTTTATAATGGATAAAAGATACATAGAAATGAGCCGCACCCACCCGGTAAATAAAACTCTGTACCGTTTTAATACCTATGCAGACTTTTATGATTTATGTGAGGTTTTACATGACATATATACCCGGCACTATACTTTAGAAAAAGCTGTGCATAAAACTTATGTTCATGATGGGCTTGCTACTGATCTAGTAGCTTCTGTAACGAATTTATTTGACGGTAAGGTAAAAGGTATTCCGGCAGATGTAAAATCAGCCTGTAAACGTATTAATATGTTTCTGCGGTGGATGATTCGAAAAGACAGCCCGGTAGATTTGGGTTGCTGGCAAATGTTCAGCCCAAATCTTTTACTGATGCCTTTAGATACTCACGTTGCACGTGTAGGTCGTCAACTAAATCTCATTACCCGTAATTCAGACGACATGAAAACTGTAATTGAACTTACAAACGCGTGCCGGGAAATATTTCCTGATGATCCATGTCGTATGGATTTTGCATTGTTTGGATATGGCATTGAACACCCGGTTAAAATTGCTAAAGATAAATAAAAACAGTATTTTTGTTCGAGGTATATTTGTTAGAAACTATATTGTTGGAACTAAACTTTTTCACTAGGACGCTAACCGCTGAGACAGCAGTTTTGCGTCCAATTTTTAAAACTTAAAAATCAGAAATTATGCAAAAAGATTGGTATTAATATACCTCTTTACACTATTTTTATTTCAAATACATGAACCTGCAACCCCAAATTTTCGTTTAATATCAAAATGAAGATTTGGGTGTTTTTGTGTCAGGAATTTCCTCATGTTTTCATTGTTAATTAATTTATTCTTGTTAAATTGCTATATCTCAAAAATATAAGGTTATGTTTGAACTTAAAGTTAAGTCACTCTCCACTTTGATCAAAACCTTTCCTAATGATGAGGTTTGTATCAAATACCTTGAAAGGTTATACTGGCCTAACGGCAATCCGGTTTCACCTTTTGATAAAAATTCTAAGGTTTATAAATGCAAGAATAACCTCTATCGCTGTAAAAATACGGGCAAGTATTTCAAAGTAACAACTGGAACCATATTCGAGAATACTAAAATAAACCTTACAGCATGGTTTCTCGCTATATGGTTCGTGACCTGCCACAAACCGGGAATTTCATCGTACCAATTAGCCCGTGACATAGGTGTTACCCAGAAGACCGCTTGGTATATGCTCCAGAAAATAAGAGCTCAAATGCTTGTAACCAATGAAGGTAAATTAGAAGGAGAAGTCGAGGTTGATGAAACGTATATCGGCGGCAAAAATAAGAATCGTCATTGGGACAAGAAAGTGCCGCATTCACAAGGTAGATCGCATAAAGATAAAACAACGGTCGTGGGGCTAATTGAACGAGGAGGTGCATTAGTCGCGAAAGTAACGAAAGACACAACCTCTAAAACATTATCTACGTTAATTAAACAGCACGTTGATCCTAGTGCAATTTTGTACACGGACGAAAACGGTGCTTACGATCAGATAGGTCAGGTTTATGAGCGTTATTTCGTTGACCATAGTAAACATCTGTATGGCATTGGTAATATAACGTCAAATAGAATAGAGGCGGCATGGACGCATTTGAAAAGAATGGTTATAGGAACGTACCGAAAAATGTCGAAGAAATATTTGCAAAAATACGTTGACGAGTTTGTTTTTCGATATAATTTGCGTGATGTTAGCGATTCTGACAAATTTAATTTGTTACTTTGTTGTACAGATACACGTATAACTTATAAACAAATAAGAGAAACAATATGTGCGGCTTAATTACATCAAGAGGAGAGCTTAAAGTTGGTAACGTTACAATCCCCTATTTTACAGTAGCGGGGGAATTGGTTGTATTAACGACAGAGGGGGTTCACAACTTAATTAATTTGTATTTCAAAGACTTAAAGGGGATAAAATTACCTATAAACTATTATTTTGAAATGGGTAAAAATACCGGGTATTTCGTGGAGATAATTAAATTCCTCTATAATCGATCTTGCGAGAAAGACGAGGCGTTCGTGGGGCATTTACTGACAATTGGACTTTCTTCTGTCTTGACGATGGTAGACTGTCAAGGTAAGTTTCCAAAAGGAGAGCCGGAACTAAGCCCGGCTGAACTCCAAAAATTAGATGAATTCTTGTTGAAAGCTAAAAAGAAGTAATCTCTATTGCGTTGCACAAACACCATATAATATAAGTGTAACAGGGCTTCCTGCTTCATCCTTAATTTGAGTAGGAGCCCAGGTAATTCCATCAGTAGAAGTTGCAATATAACCATTACTTCCTACCAATATAAATTTTCCATTACCAGCAGCTATATCTTGCCAATTATGATTTCCAGAACTTGTATTAGGAGTTGTCCATGTTACTCCATCAGTTGTAGTTTGTGTATTACCTCTATACCCCTCTGCTACTACAAATTTACCATTACCAAAAGTAATAATATTATATCCTCGTTCTGCATTAGATATTTTTTTTGGAGTTGTCCATGTTATTCCATCAGTTGATGTTGTGAAATAATAACCATCAGAAATTGCAATAAATATACCATTGCCATAAGCAACATCTTTCCATGTTATTGAATCAACAGTCTTTTTAGTCCATGTTTTGCCATCAGAAGATGTCATCATTATACCATTACTTGGCCCCACAGCTACATATATCCCATTACCATAGGCTAAACTTCTCCAATAGTTTAGTGAGTATGTATCTCCTATTGTCCATATTGTTCCATCTTTTGAAGTTGCAAGTTTCCCATTATGAAAATTTAACATCATAAAACTTCCATTGGCATAAATAACATTGCTCCAAGATCCTGTTGTAACTAATTGTTTTGGAGTTGACCATGTTTTTCCTTCATCAGTAGAAGTAGTTACATAACCTTTCTCTCCTCCAACTACAAATATTCCATTGCCATAGGCAACTGAATTCCAACTATTACTTCCTACTATCATAAATTCATTATTTAAATTGATTATTGTATTCGTTGATGGTATTTCCGGCTCATCAGGAGACTCTGGTCTCTCAGGTTCTTCCGGATTCTCAATTGATGGTTTTTCTGGTTCTATTGTTTCTTTATGTTCCGGATCACACGAATAAAACATAAAGATGCATATTAACACACTAAATAATTTGATTTTTATAAGTTCTATTTTCATTCTAGTTGTATTTTAAAAATATTACCATTTTGTCCTACTATAACTGCAACAGAAATTCCTTTTGCTTGATTAATTTTTACAGTTTTCGTTATTCCACCACCTGTAACGTTAATCGTTGTACTTCTTTCAGAAGAAATGTTTCTATTTGTAGTTACATTTACCGTTGTGCTACCAGCCCCCCCCGAATCTGGAGTGGCCGAAATAAAATCTTTTTGCATGATTAATACGTTTAAATTTGTGTGTGCAAATTAAACATAAATTAGATTTTTTTTGTTTTCTCATATCTTTTGAATCTAAGTAATTAAGCTTCCTCCGTAGCCTTAAGGAAAGTTTATTGAATAAAAAAAAGTGAGCTACTATCCATTAATCGTTAGGTATCGCCAAACACCTCTATGTACAACGGATCAGTAAGCTCACTTATAAGATGAGTTACTGTGCCCTGTACATAGTTAAAGTTTTGGCGATTTTAACGATTAAGGCACTTCTTATTTTTCTAATAAATTTCGTCCCTCTGGACTTGGACAAATGTAACTATTTTCTTATCTTCGAACAAGAATTTTAAAAGATTAATACTATGGCTGAATCTAAATGTCCAAGTTGCAATAGCAAAGATTTTGAAGTACAAAAGAAAGTAATTCAAAATGGAAGTAACAAATTTGAATTTACATTTGTCCAATGTGCTAAATGTGGCACAGTTTTAGGAGTACTACAAACAGGAATACTGCTATCTTCTATCGCTGTGGCAGCCAATAATGTAAGTGACAACCTTGATAAAGTTAAATTTGATCTGAAACAGGCGATTCATGAGAATAAGAAGATTTGAGTTTAAAATCAGCTGGTAAATATTGAGAATACTTTTCAATAAATTCTTCCATATTCTCTGGGGCCATTTGATTTACATCAATGTATTTTGCATTTTCCCCTAATGCCTCTAATATTTCGGAGGCATGGGGAAGGTCTTTAAATGGTTTCATATTCTCAACGATTTAAATCCACTTTCGTAATCC
>UMIA01035840.1_pt1 | contig 25677 bp, 27 predicted proteins | sample 1965701 | NCBI WGS metagenome assembly UMIA01 (sample SAMEA4836113, study PRJEB28245) | human gut metagenome | biome: gut microbiome; material: fecal sample | place: Denmark | collected 2008 | reverse complement strand
CAGAAATATATTCAGCAACAGGCATGATGGAGCTGATTCAGAAGATCGGCTTCCTCCCTCTCCTCGATAGTAGCATTGAAGGATTCTCTGCCGAAGACATCGTGGCGGAGGATTGCAGTTACGTAAGACTTCCTGAAGGCGGTTGGGACTGGCCGCTATGGAAATGGAAGGGCGAGATTGTGCCGGAAATGCCGTGTATGTACGGAAAGTTCTTCAACAAGAAAGCTGGATTCATCAGTCAGAAATGGTGACCGGACTTCTGCAACTACAGAAGAAGCAAATACCCTCGACCAGATGATGACTCGATAGAAGGAGCCATTCTCAGCACGCTTCAATCATCGGGCAGTCTCATTACAAGGGAACTTCGAGCTGCCTGCGGTTTCACGGGCAAGGGAATGAGAAGTAAGTTTGACAGTTATCTCACCCGACTGGAAATGGCGACTTACATCGTAACCGAGGATTTCATCTATCCTCGCGACAAGCATAATCATGAATATGGCTGGGGTTGGTCGCTGCTCAATACTCCCGAAGATCTCTATGGCAGGGAGGCTTGCCAATGCAACCGCAGTCCCCAGGAATCTTGTCAGAGGATTTTTGAGTTTTCCCAAAATTCACTTCTTACTCGTTTCTTATACGCAAGTACCTATCTTAAAAAATATTAAAGACGAGAGATGATTGAAAATTTCCTCCAAAAAGAGTGAGTTTCTCAGATTAAATTTGTATCTTTGCCATGTCTATCGTTGGATTTTCTTGTTTTCTTTTCGCAACACTAAGATAAGTGAATTCTTCGACATGACAAGACCATGGACAACTTTTTGTTGCTCAGGGACTTAAAAAGTTTAATTTATAATAGTGTTGCGGAATTAAGGAAAAGTAAAAACATACTCAGTTAGTACAGAAATGAGTAACTTCGATAGAATTTCTGTGGCAAACCTCATCAAAGAGGCACCACACTTTATTATACCATCTTATCAGCGAGGCTATCGCTGGGAACGTAAGCAGGTAACAGACCTGCTTAATGACTTGCACCAATTTGTTACAGATGGTAACAGCAAGAACAGCTGTTACTATCTGCAACCTATTGTTATAAAGAAAGCCTCGTGGAAAAACGCTGACGGCAACAATATTGATGGTTGGGAAGTTCTGGATGGCCAGCAACGTTTGACAACAATGTACCTGTTGTTGCAGTATATCATTGAAAATGAACTCAAACGTTCTGAACAAAAATATTTTGATGAACATCCTATCTACGACATCACTTATGCTATTCGCCCTCAGCTTGATTTCAAAAACCCTAAGTGTGAGGACAATATCGATAGCTACTACCTCTTTGAAGCAAAAGAGGCAATAGAAGAATGGTTTGGGGCATTAGGTTTGTCTGATGCTGCAGACAAGATCAAGAGCTGCCTAATCCTTGAAGATTCGGATAAGCAGGCTCATTTCATCAAATATATTGTGAACGAAGATTCACAAGATCTTGATAGCATTCGTATCTTCAACCGTCTAAATAAGGGAAAAATAGGTTTAACAAATGCTGAGCTTATCAAAGCTTTGCTTATCATGGATGCCGAACGTTCCAAGGAGTATTCTAGTGAGCAACTAGCTATAGACTGGAACTATATGGAACGACAATTCCAGGACGAAAGTTTCTGGGCTTTTATTAGTGGCGGAAAAGAATATCAAGACCGTATCGACATTCTGTTCGACTTCATGACTCAAAAGGGTGATGAAGATGATGCAGACTTCTCATATCGTAAATTTCAGAACCTTTACGACTTTGAGTTAAAGGCTGGTAAAGATGTGATACTAGATACACTGTGGAAAAAGCTAACTCACCAAACCATGCGTGAGGCGTGGCTTGAAGTGAAGCGTATGTATGACACGTTAGTTGCATGGTACGAAGACTCTATGTATTACCATTACGTTGGTTTCCTCACTACTCAGGGTAAGACTCTGCATGACATTGTTACAGGCATCGAGAAAGCAAAGAAAGATGAGAATGGTGAAGAAATCAAGCCTTGGACTCGTGAACATATAGAAACTGCACTTAAACGCCTCATGGCACAAACGTTTAATGAGATGACTGCTGTTAGACCAGAAGATATAGATGGCTGGACCTACAATGGCAACAATGACATCAGAGGTTTGCTACTTTTGATGAACGTTGAAACATACAAGCAGACAAAATATCAAAGATTCCCATTCCATTCATACATAAAAGAGGAATGGGATATAGAACACATCGACTCACAGAATGAAGCTACGGGACTTCGTGCTTCAGAAGACCGCCTTCGTTGGATGAGACTCACGAGTGACATTCTTATGAAGGAGCATCATGCAATACCAAATGAAAAGGAAGCTAAAGCTCTTGCCGAAGAATTAACAAGTGTTGTCCGCGAGAAAACGGAAAATGGTGCTATAGAGGACAAGGATGTAAAGGGACTTGATAGTATTTATCCTACTCTCTATGTCAAAGTCGTAGAGCATTATTCTGGCAAAATTAGCGAACAGCAGGGAAACAAGCATGCGCTAGGTAATCTGACTTTGCTAGATACAGCATTGAACCGCAGCTACCAGGATGCTCCTTTCCCCTATAAGCGCCAGTGTGTAATGGATACTGACCTGAGGGGTGACAAGTTTGTCCCTATGTGTACAAAAAATGTGTTCTTAAAGTTCTATACAAATTCAAATTCCTCGGCCTCATTCCTAGACTCTATGCGTTGGAACAAGCAGGACCAAGACAACTATCTAGCAGCAATTCACAAAGTGGTAGATCCAATTTTTGAAACAAACATATAAAGAAATCTCATGAATAATACAAGTTCAAACAATATACGGGACATTCACACCTTCTCTGAACTGTGTAAGAGTTGGCGCATAAGAATACCCAAGATTCAACGCGACTATGTTCAAGGACGCAAGACATCAACTGTAGACGATATTCGCAAGAATTTCGTACGCAGTCTGCTCCTGGTTGTCAAGGGCAAAGAAAGTGGCATAAAGTTGGACTTTATCTATGGCAGTCAACAGGTTGTTAATAGCCAAAATGCCTTTGAACCTCTTGATGGTCAGCAGCGTCTAACGACTCTGTTCCTCTTACATTGGATATTAAATGTTGCATGTGTTAAGACCGAAGATGATAAAGCGGCCTTAACATATATAACACGTGCTACAACTGAAGAATTCTGCGATGAGTTGGTACACCACACCGCCATCAACTATATTCTTGAGGCAAAGGAGAATGTGCAAAAGAATCAAGAATTAAAATCTTTAGCTTCTGAAAATAGGCAGGAGTTGAACCCTGATTGTTTGAAGGAAGAAACCATTAGCGGAATTATTAAAGACCGCAACTGGTTTAAGTGGTCATGGCGTTTTGACCCCTCTGTTTTGTCAATGCTCGTCATGATAGATGAGATTATCAAGAGCATGGGAGACGATTTTGATTGGACAGATACAAATGCTATAGGACATGCACAAGATTGCCTCGATAATATTACATTTGATTTTAAAGAGTTGGAAGACCTCGGTATGTCTGATGACCTCTATATCAAAATGAATGCACGTGGCAAACAATTGGGAGCTTTCGATAAAATGAAATCTACTCTTGAAGAAGAGATACAATTGCAAAAGGCAGAAGAGCATGACGCAGAGAAGCTACAGCTGCTTATTGAAACAGAAAAGCAATGGCGTGGGTTGATGGACGGCAATTGGGTGGACCTTTTCTGGAAGAAATATGCCAGCAATACCATGGTAGAACATGCAACTAATTCTGATGAGGATAAGAAAGCTCGTATCATAGCTGCACGTCAAGTGGAAACATATATGATGCGATTAATTCTTAGACTTATTGGCATGCAGCTATTTGCTAAATCTGGTGAAACAGAATTAAGAAGTCGTGCAGAGAGGCTTAATGCTGACGTATTGAACGACATGTTCATAGCTTATCAAGATCAGCTTGCAAACTGGCGAAGCGACAAAGAACGTAGCGAAGTCCCTAACGATATAGTGCGTATTGATTTCCAACAACTTATTGAAGATATTCAACATCTTATTGTTCTCGATGTTAAAGGTGAATCCGAGGATGATATAACTGCAAAATTTAGCCACCTGGTCTCATGGGATGGTGATAAGAAAGATATCAGCTATTTCCAACTGTTGGTTGATGAAAAATTCCCACGTGATTTGATGGCGATGTGGTACGGATTGATTCTCTTCTTGAGGAAACATCCCGGAAACGGTGATGCAAGCCATATCTCTTTGTTGGAGGATTGGACTCGTTTCTCTCGTAATTTGCTAAGTAACAACAATAACAATGACCTCATTGATAAAGAGTGGAAACTTGTTGCTGTTGTAGAATCTTTGCAACAACTGATCGACGAGAATTTCAATACTAACGTTACAGATGTACCTCTTGCTATCAGTCGTATATCAAAGACATACAAGCAAATCGATAATGCCTCATTGAAGGAGGAAATAGAGAAGACCAAACTCTATGCATCAGGTGAAACCAATGATGCTGATAAGTGGCGCGCACTGATTTTAAAGGCTCAAGCCAATGAGTATCTTTGGGGTCAGATACGTGCTCTTCTTGATTGGTCTAAAGGCGATTTGACACAGTTTGAAATATATGAGGAACGACTTTCACAACTCATTCATTATGGCAAAGAGCCTAATGAAACTGGCTGGTATATGTTGTTTGCCGCAATGCATGCTTATAATGAGAATGCGTGGAGAGCAGACTGCAAATTATTTGAATTCAACAAAGGACGATACCACAGTGTAAAACGCTGTTTGCGTTCAGATAATGCGAATAACACGAAGGGCGCAATATACAAAGAATTTATTGATGGTTGGATTGCTGATGGAAATAAAACCATCAAAGACTATTGTGAAGGACTTGTATTAAATATAGCACAGTCTGATATTAAAAACTGGGTATGGGCAATTTGTCAAAATCCATGTATGATATATGAAAAGAACCAGAAGCATATCATGGGTGAGTTAAAAGGACATGTGATTATGGCAGAAGGTTACACACTTGCAAGCAAGTGCCATGACTCTGTGTTGGTGTACATATGCCAGCTCATCGATGAACAATCATGGTGTCCTAGCTATGAAAGTCGTCAAGAGAATGATTCGCCAGTAAAGTTGGTTTACTATTGTGCTCATACCGATTTTCCTTTCCGTGTTGTGTTCAGTGCTTATGACCATGATCTTTATATAGAATGGGATAAGGGCGAAACTGGTGGCTATAGACTTGTCATAGATAAGAATGAAGATAAAGAGTCCTTATATGCAGGTGCGAAGGATATGATCAATGAAGTAGAGCAACGACTTCTTCCACTGATGGAATCCTGGGTGAAAAATCAAGGCGTTTCACGAGACGAAATAAAGGCTCTATAACCAAGTCTTGAACACATCGCTGACTGTTTACTGGATTACAACATTCCCTTTAGTCCTGATATGACTTCACTTCAAGAAAGGCTGTTCGCCATGCAGGATAAGCAGTATGCTGCTTTCCAAGCCAAACTGACACCGGGAGTGCCTATGGAGAGTTTCATAGGCATTCGTGTTCCTGTGCTCCGCAAGTTCGCAAAAGAATTTACAAAGGAGAAAGGATGCGAGGAATTCCTTCATCAGCTTCCTCACCAGTACTACGATGAGAACATGCTTCACGGACTCCTCATTTCAGAGGTAAAGGACTACGAAGAGTGCATTCGTCTGACAGACAGCTTCCTGCCATTCGTGGACAACTGGGCAGTTTGCGACATCATGTCTCCGAAGGTGTTTGCCAAACACAAGAAGGAGCTATTGGCGAAGATCAAGACTTGGAGTAAATCATCCAACGTCTATACTTGTCGCTTTGGAATAGAGACACTTATGTCTCATTACCTGGACAAAGACTTCAAGGAAAAATATCTTGAAATTCCAGCATCAGCAAGGAGCGAAGAGTATTATGTAAAAATGATGGTTGCCTGATTCTTCGCCACGGCTCTTACCAAGCAATGGGACGCAACGATTCCCTACATCGAGCAACGCTGCCTTGCTCCCTGGACGCACAACAAGACCATCCAGAAGGCCATCGAGAGCTACAGAATCACGCCCGAGCAGAAGGAATATCTGCGGACGTTGAAGATAAAATAATTATGACACAAGATACTTCTACATATTACGTTTGGATAGGTGGCTCATGTGATTATGGCCATAAAGAGCGAGCTGGTGGTGCTGCCGTTGTAATTGAGCATAACGGCAACATCATCAGCCGTGATGTAATCAGCGACCTACACACCACGGAGTTCCGCATGATGCTAACCCTCATGGTGAAAGTAATGCAGGAAATACCGGAAGGTTCCGACATTCTCTTCCTGACCAACGCTGCCTATATTCAGAACTTTGACAAGGCTCCAACCTCAAAGTCTGCCAATCCGGACTTGATTGTCCAATGCATCAAGGAAAAGAAAAGGCACAACTCTGTTGGTGTCAAGATTGTGCAATATCACAAAAGCCCATTGCTTATAGAGACCCATGATAGGGCTACAGAAGTAATGGCTAAGACAAGGAAGGAGTTTCATCAGAAAAACAAATAAATGTTTAGGGGCGTTTTCCGGTCATTAAGGTCACGGTCATTAAGGTCATTAAGGATTTCCGGTTATTCAAGATGTCTCCCAAGTTGTCCCTCAATGCTCCTCTAGATTAAGAATAAGGTTAAATCATGTTAGCTCTGCAAACAAAATTCATTCATAAAATCACATTTCTGAATATTTTTTGTATTTTTGCAGATATAATGTGCCAACATGGAGGTTGAGCATAAAGAAACTATCATAAACGGAATATAGGATTATGGCATATACAGACAACGATACATACAGACATATTCACTTCGCCGTTATGGCAATAGAGAGTGGAGCACGTAAATTGGGTATTTCCGGAAAGGAGATGCACGACCGCCTGCTGAAGCAGGGACTGATTCACCGTAGGCTGATAAAAAGGTATGAAGACCTTCATACACAAAGCCTTGACTGGGTGGCAGACGACATTAGTGAAACTTTATTGAACTGGGAGAAAGAAGTATGATTACACTATATCATGGCTCTTATATACAAGTTGGAAAACCACTTGTTAAATTAGGAAGAAAGAAGGTGGACTTTGGGCAAGGTTTCTACCTTACCAAATTGCGCCAACAGGCTTCGTCATGGGCAAAGACTATTGCTGAAAGAAAAGGACGTAACGCCCTACCGACATTGTCTATATATTCATTTGATTACGATGCGGTAAAGAGTAAAGATTATCGCATTAAAATCTTCGACAGTTACAATCTTGAATGGCTGGAATATGTAGTTGATTGCCGTAAAGGAGGTACAAAGCAAACCATGTATGACATCGTGGAAGGTGGCGTTGCCAACGATAATGTCATTGATACAGTAGAAGACTACGAGAACAATGTCATTACAGCCGAGCAAGCCCTAGGACAATTGAAATACAAGGCTGTTAATCATCAACTCTGCATATTGAACCAAGAGATTGTTGACAACTATCTGTCGTTTGTTTCGTCAGAACAAATAGAAAAGGAGGATTGACTATGAGAGATTCTGTATTATGGCGCAAACAAAGCCGAATAATAATGATGCTTGCAGAAGCTCTGCATATTGATGCAGAAAGGGCACTCAACTTGTTTTACACTACTAAGGTGTACCAGCAACTGTCTGACCCCAAATATGGTTTACAGCTTATGAGCGATGATTATATTCTTGAAAATCTCATAGAAGAACTGAGAGAAACTCAATAACACCAAAAGTGAGTGGTTATGTAAAAAGTTACGGAGAATATGAATTATCTCCGTAACTTTTTACATTTCCGGCTAATTTATCGGTCTCGTCTGAAATCGTTGCGTCCGTCTCCATGCCACCATGCGCCCAGGAAGGCGAGGATGGCACGGAGAACGACGTAGATAACGATGATGTCAACAAATTCATTCATAAACTTGATATTTTACGAGTTATTCAATATATATTCACCACGGGAATGCCCAAACTATTGGCTTTCTTGAAAGTGTAGTAGGTTCCACCCTTCTCTCTCCCATCATAGAAGGCAATGAGGAGGGACGCATTCTCAACCATGAACTCGTCTCTATCAAGAAAACATCGGGTGTAATAGTATTCTGAAAGGATGATCACCTCATCTGCTGAAGCCATCAATCCATCATAAACCACCTTATCACTGGGCTTGAACCTATCTGCCTGACCTCTGAAAGGAATGGCTGCGGTAAGCGTCATTCCCGGGCAGGAAGGTTTCAGCGACTGCACAATCTGGGCTGCCATCAAGTCAATACCGATGGCGAATCCCGAAATAAAATTGCTGATGCCATGCTCGTAAGCTTCGAGAATGGCTTTGGTCAATCGCTCTCTTATGACCTCCTGCTGAGAGAAGTTGTAAAAGCGATGGCCTGTAAAGGCTGCCGAAACAGCCTTGTCAAACTTTGTCATGTTCTTTCTTTTCATTGCTGTACATATTTATATGATGTCTTGCCAAGGAAAATGAAGGTTGATGCTGTGAGCCAGTGCCCTTCTCGACGAATGGACATGCAGTAGTGGCAAACTGATTAAGTGGGGATCACTTGCGTCCCACTTACTCAGTTTGTAAGCTACCGGATGTCGCTTCGTGGGCACCTTCCGACTGAGGGACTTTGCACTTACGTCATGCTCTGCTGACATAAATGCAAAGTCTATTAGGTGGAACTCCAGTAGCATCCTTCATGGTGTGGGGCGAAGCATTATTAAGAGAAAATCAGTCGATTATCACTATAAGAACAGCTCATTTTGGTTAAAATCCGCATGTTTATACCATTTTTTACTGCTACGCAAAAAGATTTCGCACTATTTTTGTATCTTTGCAGCCGAATTAGACAAATAAAAAAGTAAAAATATAAAAATCCTATACGGAAATGAATTTAAATATGCACATAACATCACAATCATTCGTTCAGAGCTATCGACGCTTTGAGCGGAATAGTTATGTACATACATCAACTACATCAGATACAGCCGGTATAGGATTTCCACATCATTATTCGCATAGTTATTTCTATCGGGTATCGTAACAGCGTGCCCCACAGAGAACAAAGATAACACGAAAGAGTTGGAGTTTCCTTGCCGGGAGAATCCAACTTTTTCTTTTTAGTCAACTACTTGCATCTGCTCTGACATGGCGAGAAAAAGCTGGATGAAATCCAACCATTTTTTACGCTTAAAATGAAAGAACTATGCCAGCAAATAAGAATGCCTTAATAAGGTACAAAACTATAGACAACTGTTTGAGAAACAGATACAGAAGATGGACTCTCGAAGATCTCGTGGAGGCATGTAGCGACGCTCTCTACGACATGGAGGGAATCACCAAAGGAGTATGCGCCAGAACTGTTCAGATGGATATACAGATTATGAGATCTGACAAACTGGGCTACAATGCTCCTATAGAGGTTTATGATAGAATATACTACAGATACGCTGATCCAGACTACTCTATCACCGAAATGCCTTTATCCATAGAGGACTGCAAGCTGATAAAGAAGGCTATCATTCTTCTTGAAAACAAGAAGGATAAGAACAACGAAGACACCATCCAGGTGCTCAACAAGGTACAGGACAGACTCAAATCTATTCTGAACTTTGTGTAAGGATAAAGGAGGAAAATTATGAACGAACATCAACGAGACATCGTCTTACAAGAAAGCTAAAAGGCTTCTTTTCAAGCTAAACTGCCTGAAGAGAAGCCTTTCTTATGTGGAGCTTCAAGTAGGATTCGAACCTACGACCTGCTCATTACAAGGGAGCTGCACTACCACTGTGCTATTGAAGCATTTGGGAGTTTGATGGGGATCGAACCCACGACCACCAGAGCCACAACCTGGCACTCTACCAACTGAGCTACAAACTCCATATAAACTCCAGATGGATTCGAACCACCACCTCCAGATCTGAAATCTGGTATGCTACCAATTACACCATGGAGTTGTTTCTTAACTTGTCGCCCCAGAAGGAATCGAACCTTCGCTAACAGGACCAAAACCCGTTGTGCTACCATTATACCATAGGGCAAGTTGAGTTCGGGAGGTAGGACTCGAACCTACGAAGTCATCAGACAGCGGATTTACAGTCCGCCCTCGTTGCCACTGGAGCACTCCCGAATTTTAAAGTGGAGCCTCGTGGAGTCGAACCACGTTCTCGGGATTTTCAGTCCCGCGCATACACCAAGTCTGCCAAAGCTCCTTACTGATGTTGCCCCAGATGGAATCGAACCACCACTTGCAGATCCAGAATCTGCCGCACTACCGTTATGCGATAGGGCAAGTTTGCGGAGGCTAAAGGATTCGAACCTTTGAGACGTTGCCGCCTGCCGGTTTTCAAGACCGGTGCAATAGACCAACTCTGCCAAACCTCCAATGTTGTGACTCGTGAGAGACTCGAACTCCCGCCCCCGACGTTCGTAGCGTCGTGCTCTGATCCAACTGAGCTAACGAGCCAAAGTGCGGAAGCAGAAGGATTCGAACCTTCGGAACCTTTCGGTCCGACACGTTAGCAGTGTGCTGGTTTAAGCCGCTCACCCATACTTCCTTGTTTTGACGATGCAAAGGTAGAAAGGGAGAGTGAAGTCTTTTTTCGTAGCAAGAAAAAAGTTTCAAAAAAGTTGTTTTTTGAATGATTTTTCCTAAAAAAGGCTTTAAAGAGTCTCTTTTTCGGCATTTTACGGCTTTTGAATGTGTATTCATGTACACACCTATACATATATACATGTATTCACGTCCACATGAATACAATGAAATAATATATGGAATGGGGGAAATCCATAACTAATTCCAATTGCGAATACACTGTGTACGGAATGTGCGGAAGAAAAATAGACGAATATCTAAATAGATTAAAGTCGGCTTTATATATAAACAAAGCCGACTCTAACCTTTAATTTTTACCCTTCAACTTATCAAGTTCTTCTATCAACTCATAAATTGTAGTTGAAGGATTCTTATATGGGGACAATTTTTTTGCCCTTTTACTGGCAATCGTAACATTGTCCATCAAACTTAATTTATCCTCAATGGATAACTTGCCTTTCTTGTATTGCTTAATATATCCAGACAACTTAGATACGCAATCGGCACTTCCGATTTCAGCACGTTGGTCTGTATAATGTAACAACAACCATAATTCAACACAAGGATTGGAGCAAAGCAGTATAGCCCCAGGTATCTTCTGTAATCTGCTAAGAACAGAAGGCACATCCAAATCATACATCAAGAATGTCATATCATGCTTTGTCTCCACATAATTAGCCTTGCACCTACTTATCAGAGCAGGTGTAACATTAAGCAATGTACGCTTAGGTATGATATGAATGGGAAGACGATAATGCGCTCTCAGCATTTCAACATAAGCGACCTCTGTTTCACCCTCGCAAAAGACGAAATAGTTGGGCTTCATTGTCTTCCCTTTAGAAGTTCTTTGTACTCTTGCCATATTCCTAAAGTGTTAGAGTCGAAATATAAGGAATAGCATCAAAGCGTCCCTGAAGATAAGCCTTCTCCATATCCAGCGTGTCCCGGAAATCCTTGAAATCAAACAGAGAATACAAATCACTGCTTCCATCCTCTCGCTTGTTCACGAAATACACCTGATCCCTTCGCTGGAAATCGGTGTTCAGCAAATGGGTGTTATGAGTGGTGTAGATGAGCTGGGCATGGTCGCTATGATTGAACATACCTATCACAAATTCCACCAGCTGGGTATGGAGACTGTTATCTATCTCATCGACAAGGAGCATCTTTCCTTCATGGATAATACCAATCATCCTCACCATCATCCGGAACAAAGTCTTGGTTCCCTCCGACTCTTCCGTCTCGAAATCAAACGCAACGGAAGGGTTGGTACGATGAAACGTCGTGATGGCATTGTTCTGAATCTTGAAGTCAATGATGTCGCTATCTGCCGTTCTCAACACCTCCAGCATCTGCTCCTTTCGTTCCTTGAACAAATTATCCAGAGAATCAATGTTAGCCACCTGATAATCAAGCACGATGTCATTGCAGAAGAACAGGAAAATCTTTTGGGCTATTTCCCTGTCCATCTGACTGGCACGAGAAATATAGAGTGTCTTCTTCGATGTATTGTCAGCTACATCGAAAGGACGCTTGATGACAGTCTTAAACTCATAGATGTCTTTCTTCTCAGTTCCTCTACTTTCATCACGGCTGAATACCAGCGACTTGCGACCATTCGGATAATAGTACAATGTCTCGGTGATGATTTCATTATGCATAAAGGAGAAGGAATACTCATACTCTACTCCATTCAGCAGGAAACGGATGTAGAAAGAGCTTGGCTTGTTGGTATAATCCTCAAACTTGAAAGGTGAGATGGCAAACCTGGTGTCAACATTATAATTATGTGATGAACGAATCATGTTCACACAAGCTCTGATGGCTTTAATCACATTGCTTTTACCCGAAGCGTTGGCTCCAAATAAGGCAACGCTCTTCAACATCTGTTCTCCATCCACGGAAAACAGATTACCTTCAAGCTCCCTTGCCTTCTTTGTCTGAATCTTGGCAGCCTGCAAGTCCAAAGTCACCTCGTCTCGAAACGAGAACATATTGCTTAAACGTATCTCTAAAACCATTTTAACCTCGATATTTGTAATTTGATTGCAAATATAAGAAATAAAACTTGTTTTTATATCCATCAGACGTTATTTTTATTATTATTTAGCACAACAAAGAGCAGGATGCTCCTTCAAGCACGCACAGATAAAACTACCACCACCAGAGCACGAAGTTCTGATGGTGGAAATCTTATTTTTCTCAATCAATAAACCAATGAATAGTTCACATTGAAATAGGAATCTGAAATCTTCATGGTTGTAATCACCATGGATTTGTCCGGGTTGGTGAAGCAGTACTGCAGGCTGGCTTCATCGGCAGAAACAAGCGTGTAGTGCTTCTTCAGATAGTCAATCACAAGCCCACGGTTCACACTTTGCTCCGTATCAATGACAGAATAAAGCGAAACGTCAGGATTACCATTCTGTATAATAACTCTGGTCGTTGGATTCACATTCCTCAGCCCATTCCTCATCCGTGAAGTCGCTATGCAGACATTCCTTGCTGCAATAGTAGGCTACTCCCATGTCTGCGCAATAACCCTCACGCATCAGCTTGCCACATTCAGAGCATCGTCTGCAAGCCCTGTCGGTGTTCCACCAATAGTCCACGAAAGACTCTGCCACCACGTCCTCGCTTGTGTTTTCATCCCACTTGTCAAGATAGAATGAAGCAAACTTGTTCAACTCCTGCTCACTGAAGAGTTCCTTGTCTGTGCCGCTCACTGCCTGGGTAAGTCGGCAGAGAATTGATTTCATTGTTGTCATAATGCCATCTGATTTTATCTCCCTTTCGTAGATCAACTACTTCGGGGATGGTTAAAAATTATGTTGCATCCAGAAGGTGTTATGGCTATCCATACAAGGTTTTGTCTGCAAAATACTACCCGAAAGGTGTGGAGATTTTTCAGCAAAGCAACGCCCTGACCTTGTAAAGATAAGACAGAGCCGTTACCTTCGCAACAGAATTCTTACCGATTCCCAGAAGTCGATGAATGAAATCCTCCTATAACTGGCTATCCTTTCAGCAAGGAAAAGTATAAGCACAAAAAAGCGACCCGAAGGCCGCTCTTAATAAATACACAGATCTTATATTTTACTTATGTTCAATCGTCAGCACTACATACTCCGACTGAGTGCCTATGCGAAATTTTCCACCCCAGATTCCCAAACCCGAACTGATGTAATATTGGGTGTTGCCTTTTTGAAGTGAGCCATAGGCTTTCTCGTATAAAGCATCGGTAATCCAGGAGACAGGCCAAACCTGTCCGTGATGGGTGTGACCACTGAACTGGAAGTCAATGCCGTTTTGTTCCGCCTCTTCCAAATGATAAGGCTGGTGGTCGAGAAGAATGAAAAACTCATCCGAAGATTTCCCATGATGCAAGTCAGACATAAAGCCCTTCTTTCTTGCCTCTTCCATAATCATAGCCAGGGATTTACGCTGCATATTCGTGCGGTCATCCCTGCCGATGATGCACAGATTGCCTATCTTTGCTACACTATCCTGCAGCAACGTAATGCTTGCTTCGCGATAAAACCGCCTTGCCTTTGGTTGGTTGCTGTAATACTCATGGTTGCCAAGACAAGCATAGACAGGGGCTGTCAGACGATGAAACTCTGCAGCTACGTTCTCTTCCATCAAAGGACGGACGCTGTTGTCTATGATGTCTCCAGCTATCAATATGAGGTCGGGCTGCTCAGCATTGATCATGTCCACCCATTTCTTGAAGTCAGAACGGCGGTTGTGATAACCGAGATGAAGATCGCTAAGGAGCACAATCTTAGTACGCTTCTTATCTGAGCTGATAGCCTTATCAGTCTTGATACCAATCTGTTCTCTCACCTTATTATTATAGTGTATGTTGCCATAGCCGAAAAGCAAAAGCATGACGGCAAAAATGCCGATGGAAGTATAACCATTGTCGAAAAGCCATGCTTTTGGCACTATATGAACAAGGCGGCCAATATCGAGCACGAGGAACAGCATCACCAGATACAGCAGGATGAAGATAAAGGAAAAGCCCACTTCATAAACTGCAGTTGCCGCAAAAAGTGGCATTTTCTCTAACGCTCCCAAAAAGGCGATGAATATGGTACTGAACCCTACAACTAAAACTCCCACTGCCACCCATTTCATGGCAATGGAAAAAGGCAGTAAATGCCACATTCGCCAAGCGGTATAAAGAACACCGGCTATCGGCAATATCAGAAAGATAATCAACCAAATATATTTCATTATTACTATATTGCTAAGACCGTATCACGGCTCTATCCTTATATTTTACGTATATTTATGTAAAGTGCAAAAATACTCTTTTATTTGGAAATAACCATGTTTATCTCAAAGAAAATCTGGTTTTTGCACATTGTTTAACCTTTCTTCTGAGCGAAAGGTACTATAAAGCGAAAAACCTTTGGTTTTATCAGTTCATTTTTTATAATTTTGCATCGTTTTAATAGGGTATTAAAATGAAGCAGAATGATTAAAATGACATAGAAGTATAAGCACAAAAAAGCGACCCGAAGGCCGCTCTTTATCAGGAGAGAAGGATTTACTTATCCTTCTGGGTCTTGCCCTGCTGAGAATCAGGAGTGTTCTCCTTCTCTACAGCTTCGTAGAACTTGGTGGCAACGAGAATCACTCGGTTGTGCTTGACTCCCTCGGCATCCTGCCATTCCTCTGGCTTGAAGTAGCCCTCTACTGTGAGGAGTGCTCCCTTGACCAGGCGGTCGAATGAAGAGGTATTCTCGTTCTTGCGCCAAGCCTCTACATTCATGAAGGCAGAAGTGCGAGAGTTTTCATCGCCATTCTTCTCATTGCGGCTGATGGCCAGTGAGAAGCGAGCTACGCTTGCGGTTGTAAACTGATGGATGCTTGCATCCTTACCTACGAAACCAGTTACTGCGAAAGAATTTTCCATCTTTTTCATAATTCAATATTTTTAGAAGTGAAACATTTATTTTTTACGGTGCTATCAGAGTTGGCAAGGGAAACATAGGAAGCAAGGAATTATCGAATTATTTCACCCTTGGGCAGGAAAAGTTTTTTGGATGAGCAGCAGACGGAAAAGTTTTTGAAAAAATTCTGAGAATAAGGCACCTGGTACTTGCAGAAATGTGGCTTGCACTAACTTTGCAGCGGAAAAAGTAAGTGTGGATGCTTCGTCCAAAAATATGAATAAAAAGGATGGGTAGAAAATATTTGCAGTTGGTTGGGTAAAGGAAAGCTGCATCCTCCTCGATGTTTATTCAAGCAAACTGCCTACTCTATATGGCTTATAAGTTCAAGAGACTGGCAGGAAAACTCAAACTTCATCATGAACATGAATAAGGTTAAGCCAAGGACAGAACGATCAGACCTACGAATGTCAAGGGTAAGCATCTGTCTGTAGATGGAAGCTAACCAGAGAAGCATGATGCCTGAGACAAGAGGCAAGCTCAATCAACATCTCTTGGCAACAAGCGAAACTGAAGAGAAGGACTACAGAATTTCAGCAAGGAGAAGAAGGCAAAGCCCTGAACCAGCTAAAGAGCTGCCAAGAAAAAGCTTAGGGCGCATACAAGTTTAAGGTTTAAGTTTACCCATGTATATATACATGTTCTTTCAAACTCAATTAGTAAACCTCTACCCTCTTACAACCACTCAAACCAGGAAGTTTACAAGTTTAAGAAAACCATATATGTATATATGCCGAAATAAACTTGTTTATTATCATATAGTCAAGGATTTCGAGAGAATCTATTTTTCCTTGCTGAAATACAAGAATAATTATACGAAATGGAGAGAGAAAACTCATCCATATTAGGATGAAAATCGCAAAAACATGCCGATAAGTCGTGGAAATCTATCGTTTTTCAATAGATTTCCACGGCTTATCGATACATTTTGGATGTTTTTGCAGGATAAATGTATTTTTTATACAACCAGTAACTTCTACAAATAGCGACAGCTTTTGACAAGCAAAAGACCGTAAATCAGCTAATTTGTATTAATTATGCAACGCTTTTGCAAGTATTCGACATTAACAAACACATATTTCGAAGAAAAAGCTTATCTTTGCATCAACATTAATAAGAAAATGACATTGTTATGATACTTAGAGCTACATTTGAAAATATATATTCCATCAAGGATGAGACTCAAATCAGCTTTGTGGCAGGTAAGAGCAACGCACATCCGTCTCATGTTTCCCGTGCAGAGAAGCGTGACGATATTTCTGTGCTGAAGGCTGGTATCGTTTATGGAGCCAATGCTTCCGGAAAGAGTAACGTTATCAAGGCCATTGCACTGCTCCAGCAGATTGCCAATGGAAGCTTTCCGCAAAGCAAGGTTGAACCTTTCAAGCTTGCTGATACCGAAGAGAAAAACTCCAAGGTAGAAATCGAGTTCAAGACCAAGGGTAAGTGCTTTGCCTATGGCATGGAGTTCACCATCGGAGGAATCAAGGAGGAATGGCTGTTTGAAATCAACAGCCGTACCGACAAGGAAGTTTTCACCAGAAAGGTCACAGCTGCCGGCAACGAGTTCACGTTTGGCAAGGTGGATGGAAACGAAGAAACATCCATGCTCCTGAAGTTCATCGCCCACAGTACTCCTTCCGATTCCAGCTTCCTTTCAGAGTATGTGCGCAGAAACGGCAAGGGACTTGAAAACATACGCATGGCCAAGAACTGGTTTGCAGACGGCTTGAAGATCATCTTCCCAAGCACACGACTTCAGGGAATTTCTTTCCTTACTGAAAACAATGATGAGCTGCAGGAAACGACTCGCTCGCTTCTTGCCTACTTCAACACGGGCATTTCAGACGTGCGCCTGTATAAAATCAAGAAAGAAGATGTGAACTTATCTTCCGATTTACTTGACAACATACTCAGTAAGGCCAAGAACGGCAAGGCGTACAGCATGGCTACCACAGTTGGAGGCGAAATGCTTCTTTTCAAGGTGAATGCCAACGGAGGATATGAGATTTACAAGCAAAAGGCTGTTCACCGGAATCTTACTTCCGGCACAGAGGTTGTTTTTGATCCGAGCGAAGAATCAGATGGCAGCATTCGGTTGCTCGACTTCATCCCAATGCTCATCGATTTGAAGCAAAATGAAGTTGACTATCTCATCGACGAGATTGACCGCAGTATGCACCCGATGCTCTCGCAGAAAATCTTAGAGTGCTATTTTTCAGGACAGGAATCAGGAAGAGACACTCAACTCATCTTCTCTACTCATGAATGCGACCTGCTCAACCTCGACCTTATCAGAGCTGACGAAGTATGGTTTGTCGAGAAGGGAAAGGATGGAGCGTCTCATCTTACATCCTTGGCAGAATTCAAGCCTCGTGAGGATGTTCGCAAGGGCTATCTATTAGGACGCTGTGGAGCCATTCCGTTGCTTCCAAAAGAGGAGATGAAGTGGTGATGGACGGAGGGTTAGAAAACAAATTGTGAACGCATGCGTTCACAATTACCTTATTTTACCACTCCAGTTTCCATCTCATTTTCCAAATAAGAGAAAACATAAACAGCTCCTTCATAATACAAGCCACAGGCTGGATTACACAGGCGCTTGTAGGTTTCTGAAAAATACAACTGATCCAGAGCTGTCTTTATATCCCAGCCATACTTTTGCATCAACATCTCCACCAATTCTGTAGCGAGGCATTCTATCTGAAACTGAATATCTTTATCCATAATTACAACTTGGCCATTATAAGTTCTACAACCATGACATAATTCACCCCTATTCTTTTGGATCAATGTCAAATGGAAGCAATGGAGTATCATCATCATTGCCACTATTGAATCGGTCGAAATCCGAGATATAGGAACGGTCTTGAATAACCTTATATTTCTCATACTCAGAATAAGCCTTTTTTCTGGCTTCTTCTTGCGAAACCTTACCTGCACTACTCTTAGCATCATAGTCCATAGTTTCAAGCAACAGCTTCAGGCGATTCTTCCAATCTTCCATCGTAGTAACAATGTGCCGTCTTGCACGAGACTCTGCGAGATCCAGGAAACTTGTTGTTATTGCGTTGAGCTGAGACAATTCTTCATCTGAAAGATAGTTCTTTGCGACTATCGTATCAGACTTTTGAACTCTTCCATCCGGTGCTTTCTTCCATGTAGTCAATCCCATGTGAGGCATTTCCGCATCAGCTCGCTCATAAACAATCTCGGCTGCCGTATGATTGGTAACCGCCAGATGCATCATATTCTGCACCATCTTGTAGAAGAGTTTGGTACTTTCAGCCTTTGCGTCATAATCAGCACTACACTCAGCATAAATATCAGTTATCTTCTGGTAGTATCTACGTTCTGAAGTGCGGATTTCACGGATGCGTTCCAGCAAATCGTCAAAATAATCCTTGCCGAAGTGCTTACCTTGCTTCAAACGCTCATCATCCAAAACATAACCCTTAATGATGAACTCTTTCAATACAGAGGTTGCCCATATACGGAATTGGGTTGCCTGATAGCTGTTCACTCGATAACCAACAGCGATGATAACATCAAGATTGTAGAACAAAGGAGCACGCTCGACATCACGCTCTCCCTCCAGTTGAACTTGTTGAATTTTTCTACAAGTTGCCTCTCTTTGCAATTCACCAGACTCATAAATCTGAGAAATATGATAAGTGATAGTTGCTCTATCAACACCAAACAAAGCAGCCATCCTTTTCTGTGACATCCAAAAAGTTTCGTTGTTGAAAATCACTTCAATGCGAGTCTCACCTTGTGCAGTTTTATACAGTAAGATATTGGATTCCAGAGAGTTCTGCATTAGTTCGGTTGTAGATACGGATTGAGAAAAATAGGCTCTTGCCTGCTTCACAAACAGCTTCCTTGAATCAGCATTCTCAGAAATGATCATACAAGCCATACGTGATAGATGGAAAGCTTCGACCTTGCGAAACGCTCCATTACCCACCTTGAACATGTCAACCGCATGGTTGAAATGTTCGTCTATATTCATACCTTTTTCACTGGCAACTTTGATTGCTTTGTCTATTACATTCTGGAATTTCCAATATCCCGAATAGCCCATCGCATTACAAAGATCACGTGAGCTCCAGTATTCTTTCCCGTTACCATCCACTTTTCGAATTTCTTCGAATGTCGGACGCATTTCAGGCACATTATTTTCATCCATATCTCTTATCCGTTTCTTTTTGTATTGACGTTCTACAACATTGAATAGCAAAAATACAAAAAAAAGATGAAAATCGCCTCTATTCATTTACAAGATGTATGATTTTTAATGTTATTTATGCAAAAAGAAAGATACATGTCAGAATATATTGATTTTATCGCTTATCAAGACGATGCAATAATCCAGCGCCCCTTACGTTATTACAGAAGAAGAGGACAACCGCATCCGCAACCGAAGGGAGACCTTCATCAGGGAAACAGGCACCGAGAAAAAGGTACTCATCACGATGATCACCTCCTATGGACTTGCGCCGGGCGGCTATTCTGATGACATCCAATGCCAGCTGACGATGGCAGATTTATTCAGATAAAAGCCGACCTTTCAAAAATGATAAAAAACCACGTTTTAGCACGAAAATGCAGATTTTAAGTGTTTACAAAGGTTAAATATGTTAAATCTTCAACCCCTAAAAATGGGCGTTTATAAAGATATATGACATACAAAATGAATGAAATCAAGTGAAACCAAGTGAAAATACAAAAATCGTAAGTAGCTGATAATCAACATTCTTTTCATTCAGAAGGAAAGCGGCTCGCAAATAGCACGTCAGTACTTAACCGATTGTGAATCAACGACATTCATTATTGCGTGGGAAAGTAACCTTTCTGCATCGTAATTTCAGGTGCGTTAAGGATTCTGAAACTTTCAAAATAGATTACAGTATACAAAACTTAAAAAGAGGTATTCCATACACCTTCAATTGCGGTCTTGCCAGTCTGCCGTAATGACGAAGAGAATACTGTATATAAACACGAGACAGCGATATGCCATGTTCTTTAGGCATATCGCTGTCTTGTCCTAACGATATGATGTGTCCACGTTATCACATCACTAATCAAATTTTGATAATCACACCAAAATTAGCCACGAATCCGTCGAGAGGTGCATAAATATCACGGAAAACGGGATTTGTGACGCTGCCGGTATAGATGGTGTCAAATCTTGTCTGGCGGCGGTCGGTGAAGTTCTCAAAGTTTGCATACACTGAGAATTTCTCCCAAATTTTCTGTACCATAAGGCCCATTGTCACATATCCTTTGCCATACATTCCATCGGTGAGTCGCTGACGGCTGGTATAGTAAAGTTCGTAGCCTATACGCCATGAATCCTCAACCTCATACATAAGCACTGAATTGAGACGGTGTTTAGGCGTCAGCGTCTTATCGTAGGTGTGACCGTCCTCTCTTACACGGGCATGGTTGAATGTATACCCGAGAAACAGGCTGAAGTCTGAATACTTGACTTTCAGATTTGTCTCTGCGCCAAGGCTGCGCATGTTTCCGTTGATATTGAAGAACTGGTAAAGCCCGTTGTGCAGGGGTCTCAGTTCAAGCGGGTGCCTCAGATAAGTGAAGAAGAAGAGCTGGTTAGCTGTGAAAATGACTCTGCCGTCCGCGATGCTTGTGCGGTAATTCACATCGGCCTGAGCCCCATAGCTTCGCTCTATGCTATTGACATCTTTGTCCACAGGGAGAATGTTTGCGAATTGAAGACGTTCGCTTTCCTCAGAGAATATTGTGGGTGGCTTATAGCCGAATCCTCCACCAATACGGGTCGAGAATTTGTCTGACAGTTTGAAAAGTGCCGATATGCGTGGAAGGACTATAAATCCATAGTCTTTGACATAATCGCCACGGAGTCCGGCTTCAAGAATCACCCGGTCAGATACGTTTGTGGTGTTGTTCACAAATATGCCATAGGTGTCGAGTGAATAGTCTCGGTCAAGATTGTTTGTGATTCTCTTTTCGTTGAACCGTTCGGTCCATACATTACCACCGACAATCCATTCAGAGATTTCTCCCGAATTAACGTATGAGATTTCACTGAATGTTGACCACTGGTCTCCATTAAAATTATATGTAGGAATGGTGATGTCTCGTTTGTAGAGTGTCGCGCTGTTCTTTACGTTAAGGCTGCTCTGATCATCAAATCTGTGCTTGAATGAGATTCGCGAGGAATAACGCTGTGATTTGTTCCGCTCAAAATATGGATGTTCCTCTGAATATCCGTGGCGTATGTATTCCATATCGCCTCCAAGACGGTTCTCGACCATTGACTCCAGTCCTATATTAAGGTTGGTGCTCTCTGTAAAGTACAGGAAAAGAGTGGGATTTACAGTAAACCTATCAAATTGAGGTATGGCAGTGAATCCCACATGCGAGGGATCATAAGCCCAGTTCCGATTGTAGGATGCGAAGACTGTGGTGCCGACTTTGCCAAAACGCTGTCCGAAGAAAGTGTTGACATCCAGCCCTTTTGCGGTTGTCCCGTTAAGCTGTATCTGAAAATCACGCTTTTCTGTGGGGGTCTTGGTTACAAGATTGACAAGACCTGCGATGGCGCCACCGCCATAGAGGGTACTTGAGGATCCTTTTATAATCTCGACCTGTCTCAGGTCAAGGGGCGGAGTCTGTAACATTCCGAGACCGGCAGCAGCTCCGGAAAAAACGGGAAAACCGTCACGGAGAATTTGGGTGTATTTACCGTCAAGACCCTGTATTTTTATCATGGCGTTGCCGGAGATGGCCGAAGTCTGCTGTGTCTGTATGCCAGTGCTTTCGCTGAGCAGCATTCTTATATCACCGGGCTTCATGACATTTTTCTCTTCAAGTTCCTCTGAACCGATAAATTCCACACGCGTCGGAATATCCCTGAAAGTGCGGGTGCCTCGGGTTGCAGAGATAACAACCTCTTCCAGATCGTTGTCTTCGCCCTCTTCAAGTGTAATTGTTACATAGGGTTCGCCATCAGATAAAGGAAACACATAACTCTTTTCCTCTGTCTCATATCCAAGATAGCTGAACCTGATGGCTTGTGGACCATCGGGGATACCTGTGATTTCTACGAAACCGTCCTTGTCGGCTACATTTCCCAGTTGTGTCCCCTCCACAGTTGCGGACGCTCCTATTAGCGGTTCGCCGCTGTCTCCGTCTATGATTTTTGCCTTAAATGTGTTAAGCGCGGCTGCTGTCTGTGACAGAGATATTATCCATAAGAATATTAGTATTATAAAATGTCTCATTAAATTGTGTCCTTAATTATTGATGATGATTGAATAATAGATGCCGACGCCGATGAAGAGAATGGCCACGATGCGGTTGAACTGTTCTTCACTACAGCCTTGACAAGCGAAGCAAACTTCTGGTTGCAAGCGCATGCGCTTACCAACATTTTGATCTGTTTCATAATTTTTGTGCCTTCTCTTAACTCTCCCTGAGGGATGAGAACCGTAACAAGGCTTGGGTTGTATTATTAATAATGTTTACAATTCGCAAAACAACGAACGTATAGGTTTTAAGGCAAGTGTTTTGCTTTGCTAGAAACTTCATGATAGCAATGCGAGCCGGATGTCCGAGAGCCTTGGCAAATCCTGCCAGTGTTTCCGTCTTTATGCAGTATTTCTTTTCTGCCATAATAAGCGTTTGTTTAATTTTCTGGTCGCAAAGTTACGAACAATATTTCAAACCGCTAAATTTACTTTCGTATTTTTGCGAATATTTAACATTCCGTATCTTTTATAACGGCAAATAAAAACAATTGACAATTTATTCTAATTATTGCCAATCTTATTAATTGTCATGTTTTTTGACTAACAGTTGTGAATTTGCAAGAAGGAGAACAAACACTCATCAAATATCAAATATAATCAGACCGCATTCATCAACATATCAAATTACACATACTGTCGTATTGGATATTCCATAAGGATGGTGATGACTTTGACCTGAAGGTGTCAGATCCGAAGAATCCTTCATATCTGCTCATTGCCAATGACCCAGAGATGGAAAGTATCATTGGTGCATTGAATGCTTTGATTCTGAACAGTCTCGTCACCCGTGTCAATACTGGCCAAGGCAAGAATATCCCTGTCAGCATCATCGTGGACGAGTTGCCTGCGCTCTACTTCCACAAGATTGACCGACTTATCGGTACTGCCCGAAGCAACAAGGTTAGCGTGGCTCTGGGTTTTCAGGAGCTGCCACAGCTTGAATCCGACTACGGAAAGGTGGGTATGCAAAAGGTCATCACAACTGTTGGTAACGTGGTTAGTGGTTCAGCAAGAGCAAAAGAGACATTAGAATGGCTCTCCAACGACATCTTCGGAATGGTGGTTCAGTTAAAGAAAGGTGTGACCATCGACCGTGACAAGACTTCCATCAATCTCAATGAGAACATGGACAGCCTTGTTCCTGCAAGTAAAATCTCAGACATGCCTACAGGTTGGATATGCGGTCAGTCTGCTCGTGACTTCATAAAGACAAAGACCGGACGAGGTGACAGCATGAATATCCAGGAGTCGGCAGAGTTCCAGACCTCTAAGTTCTACTGCAAGACAGACTTCGATATGAAGAAGATTGCAGAGGAAGAAGCTGACTATGCGAACTATAAGATACCGAAGTTCTACACCTTCCCATCCAAGGATGTTGAAGCCCTCCGTGGCATAGAGCGAGGCTCACAATATGATGCCAAGAAAAGAGGCCAAACGCTTTCTGCCGTAGATATGGGGTTCTACAGGCATAAAGCCTTGCCTACAAACCGTACACCTTATCTCATTGACAATGTAGTAGATACAGGCAATACTGCAAAGGCTGCTATCAGAGCACTTGGCTGTGGAACAGTTGCATCATTTGCTATGAGTGACACTCTTCTACAAAGAGAAGAAACCAGAAGTCTTAGGCGATAACACTATCCAAAGATTAATTTATGTCCAAACCCAAGAAGAAAACAAATAAAGCCAATCGCAACTGCAACAATCTACCATTGTAGGGATTGTGCTAAAAGTTACGATTGGCATAGTAAAGCTTTAGGCGGCCACCTTATCCTGTGTCGTTGTCCACACAAGCAGGAATGTGGTCGCTATTGTATATTTCTTAATGACCCACAATGTGAGCATTTCGTGAAACGGCTTGACGAAGAGAGTTCTATGCAATAGACAACTCTCTATTCGGAAAATAAGTATAAATAGGGAACGCAGTGCGTTCCCTATCTGTTAGCCACACTCCTTCTTTACATTAAAGCAGGGACAAGCCTTATTGGCAAATTCATTATGACCATGAATCGTGGCTAACGGATATTCCTCCATCAGCTGCTCGATGAGAGCCTGAATTAAAGGGCACAATCGGCTATTCATGGGCTAAAGACGCGTTTTGGTAATCGGGAAACTCAGATTTTTCCGTTTTTCATCGCTGAAAACAGGTATTGGAAAAATGCATAAAAAGCGGATTCAAGTATCTTAAATGTAAATATATATTTTATTAATAATTCAACATGCAGACTTCTCTTCACATACGAAATATACATACTAAATAGTTGTATAACAACAAGTTACCACTTTTCACCTCAGTATTGTTATTATGTAGTTTCTAGCTTTCCGGACTATTGCTACGTCAATAATTTATCAATTGCAAGCAAAGATAATAAAAAGTTGGCAAACCCAAGAATTTTATCACGTTATTTAACGGAAAAATGCAAAATATGGAGGTTAGGAAGATATTTTACCCCCTCTTCTAAGGGTAAAAAATGCCCCTCCTCGGACGTGAAATCATGCTCCAAAGGTAGGTATTTTTGACAAAAATAGAAGAAATCACAGGTAGAAAACGAGCAAAAGAAGAACAATAAGGCACGAATATGAACCTGATGAATGCAGATTATTTTATACGTACACAATTATAGCGAGACTATATATAAATCATATATAGCATTAATAACCAACGCTTTAGCATATCTAATAATTCATTATTTCCCATCACTATGAAGATTATATTCCGGTCATTTCCGGTCATGGTCATTTCCGGTCATTTTCGTTTCGGGGGAGAAAA
>UMIA01092889.1_pt1 | contig 26438 bp, 17 predicted proteins | sample 1965701 | NCBI WGS metagenome assembly UMIA01 (sample SAMEA4836113, study PRJEB28245) | human gut metagenome | biome: gut microbiome; material: fecal sample | place: Denmark | collected 2008 | reverse complement strand
ACGCCGTCGTAGGGTATCGCGAGAAGACATCGTCGTGCATTATCTGATGCACGACGATGTCGTAACGGGCGATACAGCGACGGTGCAAGGCCGCCGTGTCGGCTTGGCCGTTTCCAAAGCTGTTGGCAACGCGGTCATGCGCAACGCCGTGAAAAGGCGTTTCCGTGTGCTTGCACGAAAGTACGAATCACTATTACCCGAATCCTGCGATATCGTGTTGCGTGCCAAGCCAAGTGCCGCACGTGCCGATTTCCTGTCGCTTGAGCAGCAGATGGCATCGTGTTTCGAAGCGGTGAAACGTAAAACCGCTTCCCGGCAATGAGCAAGGGGCATCATCGCAATTGGATGGTGCGGCTTATCCGCTGGTATCAGAAACATATTTCCGCCCATACCGCACCTCGGTGCCGGTATTATCCCAGCTGCTCCAATTATGCGATTCAGGCGATTGAACGATTTGGCTGCCTTAAAGGTGGTCTTCTTGCGTTATTACGCCTTCTTCGTTGCAACCAGTGGAACCGTGGAGGAATCGACGACGTTCCACAGCTCTATTCCTTGTTTTACAGATGTTCGTGGTCGAAGGCACACGAGGAGCCTCGTCTCACGCCTCTGGATGTAGATGAACCTATAGGCGATAAGGAGAATGGCCTGTAATGAATCAAGATCAATTCCTCCTCGATAGTGGTTTCTGGGGCTGGCTGTACAAGCTCCTATACCCCGTCGAGTGGCTCATGACGCAGATTATGGCCGGATTCCACCGATTCATGGTGATGCTGGGCATGAACGAGATCGGTTTCTCGTGGGTCATGTCCATCGTGTTCCTGGTGATTGTGGTCCAGGCGTGCGTGTTCCCGCTGTTCTACAAGTCCATGAAGGGCATGCGCAAGATGCAGGCCCAGATGGCCGTTTTGCAGCCCAAGATGCAGCGCATCCAAAACAAGTACAAGGGCAAGAACGATCCCGCCAGCAAAGAGGCTTTGCAACGCGAGATGATGAAGCTCTACCAGGACAACGACGCGAACCCGATGGGCGGCTGCACATCGATGCTGCCTATGTTCGTGCAGGGTCCTGTGTTCATGTGCATGTTCTACACCCTGTCGGCCATTCCATACATCGCCCGTGGCAAGTTCAGGAACGGTTCCGGCCTCGGCGCCTTCGACATCGCCACCGCCAAGCAGTTCACCTCCACCAACGTGTTCGGCGTGAACGTGGCCGAGAACTTCACCACCGCCGACATCCACGGCAAGATCATCATCGGCATCTTCGTGGCGTTGATGTGCTTCTGCCTGTGGCTCATGCAGTACAACAGCATGAAGCGCAACATGGCCCAGAGCGCTGCGAACAAGCAGACTGAAATGATGCAGAAGATGATGCTGTGGATGTTCCCGATCATGTACATCTTCTCCGGCGTCGCCATGCCGTTCGCAGTGCTGGTGTACTGGCTGACCAACAACATCTGCAACCTGCTGCGTTCCATCTGGCAGATCCACGTCTTCCCGACTCCGGGATCCCCGGCCGCCGAAGCGAAGGAAAAGCGCGACCACGCCCACGAGAACGCCCGCCGCGCCAAGGCCGGTCTGCCGTCCCTCGAAGAGGAGGAGCTGCAGAAAGCCAAGAAGGCCGCGGAGGCGAAGGAAAAGAACGGCTTCCAGCGTCAGCAGCCAAGCCGCAAAAAGAAGAAGAAATAACATCAAGTGTGTGTCCTGTGTTTCACGTGAAACGCAGGACACACCGCTTTTGTATCGGGCGAATCGCCCATATGATACAACCCAATCAGTAGACTTTCAGTAGACTTGAAATAATACGAACCCCGCTCAAAGGAGTAAAACACCATGGCGCAGGATGCTGAGAAAACCATCGATCAGCTCAATGACGAAGCTGACATCGCTGCCGATTACCTTGAAGGATTGCTTGACATCGTCGACTACGAGGGCGATATCGAAATGGGCGTGCGCAACAACCGTCCGACCGTGCAGATCGTTGCCGACGACGACACCGACATCAAACATCTGATCGGACGCAACGGCGAAGTCGTGGACGCCCTGCAGCAGCTCACCCGACTCGCCGTACAGCAGAAGACCGGCGAGCGGTCCCACCTCATCGTGGACGTGGACGGCTATCTGAAGCGCAAGCGCCAGCGCCTGCACGACCTTGCGCTGGATGCCATCGACGAGGCGCGCGAGACTGGCGAGCCGGTGGATCTGAAGCCGATGAACTCCTTCGAACGCAAGATCATCCATGATGTGGTGCGCGAGGAAGGCATGAAGTCTCGGTCCCATGGCGAAGAACCACATCGTTACGTCACGGTGTACGTCAAGGCTTCCGCAGCCGATGACGCCGACGAGATCGACGAAGCCTGAAATAGTTTCACGTGAAACATGAAGCGTCGCGAGTTTCTCGCGGCGCTTTTTTGATGCCTGTAGATTAGGATGGTGTGCATGAGTGATGTGAATGACGAATTGGATGGGTCGCCGATTCTTGAGGAAGTGCTTGGCGATGCATTGGGCAAGTTGAAGGTGTTTCACGTGAAACTTGCTGCGGAAGGAGAGCCGCGCGGACTGATAGGGCCACGCGATGTCGGTATTATTTGGGAACGGCATATTCTGAACTCCGCGGCCATCGTACCGTTCATCCGTGAAGCAACGGCCAAGAGGCAATTCAAGACGGTGGCGGATATCGGCAGTGGCGGAGGATTCCCCGGTATCGTGGCGGCCGCCTGCCTGCCGGACCACCAGTTCACTTTGGTGGAACCGATGGAACGCCGTATCGAATGGCTTCATGAGTGCGTTGACGAAATGGGATTGGACAATGTCTCGATAGTGCGCTCCCGAGCCAACGCCGTAATCGAAGCCGTCCGCGGTTCGAACGGTGGCCGGAAGGGCAGGGGAGAGGATGCCGTCGATCTCGACGGGAATCCCATCCCGGTCAAGCATCCGTTTGCCGTGGTGACCTGCCGTGCGGTCGCGCCGATGACCAAACTATCCGGATGGACGCTGCCGTTGCTGGACAAAGGCGGACGGCTGGTCGCCTTGAAAGGACGATCCGCGCAGGAGGAAATCGTCAAGGCCACCAAAGAGATCTCCAAAAACGGCGGTATCCATCCCCGCGTGGTGGAGGCCGAGGTCGGTCCGGGTCTGGAACCGACGCATGTGCTGATGGTGGACAAGCGATAAGTTATCCACAAAATCGCGTGAGTTATCCACAGTATCCACAATCGCGGAAATGTGTTACGAAGCATCTTGAAGAGGCTTGGAATTGCAACGATTGTTCTGTGGATAACTTTTGGGTGGTCGGATGAGTTATCCACCAACTATCCACCGTTGTTCACAATGGTGCACATGTCCGTGAACAGGTGAAAATCTGTCCACCCAAATGATGAAACTTGATTGTTGAATATGTATAGGAAGGCTAGTTCATGACTGGACCTGAAGAACCAGACAATTTGACGTCGATGGAATCCGCCACGGAAACCATCAAGCGAATCTTCGAAGGCTCGACATCCCCCGTAGGCGCGCAAATCGCTGATGAATCGACGCGATACAAGGCATTGGAGCATGCGGTCTGCCCGAAGCCGGCCCAAACGCGCCTGATCGCAGTCGCCAACCAGAAAGGTGGCGTCGGCAAAACCACATCCGCGGTGAACCTGTCCGCGGCCCTGGCCCGTTTCGGATGCAAGGTTCTGCTTATTGATATGGATCCGCAGGGCAACGCCTCCACGGCATTGGGTGCCCCGCACGCCTCCGGTCAGCCTTCGGTGTATGACGTCATCGAAGGACGCAAGCGCATCGCGGAAGTCAAGTGCACGTGCCCTGATTTCGACAACCTCGACGTGGTCCCCGCATCCATCGATTTGAGTGGCGCCGAACTTGAGGTCGCCGACATGGCGGATCGCAACTCGCTGCTGAAGAACGCGGTGGACGAGTTCCTCGCCACCAGCGAAGAGCATTACGATTACGTGATCATCGACTGCCCGCCGAGCCTGGGTCTGCTGGTGATCAACGCCATGTGCGCCGTGCACGAAATGCTGATTCCGATTCAGGCCGAGTATTACGCCTTGGAAGGTTTGGGCCAGCTCATCAACACCATCGGACTGGTGCAGGAACATTACAATCCGTCACTGCTGGTCTCCACGATGCTCATCACCATGTACGACAAGCGCACGCTGCTGAGCCGCGAAGTGCATGGGGAAGTGAAGAAGCACTATCCGACAATCGTGCTCGACACCACCATTCCGCGCACGGTGAAGATTTCCGAAGCGCCAAGCTTCAACCAAAGCGTGATCGCATACGACCCCAAGGGCATGGGTGCGATCGCGTACTGCGAAGCCGCGCTGGAACTTTCGCGTCGTTCCGATACGGTGCTGCAGGCAATCGATGCAAGAAGGAATGAGAACTGATCATGGCAACTAAGTCGCGTTTGGGTAAAGGTCTTGGCGCACTGTTTCCTTCTCTTCCGGGGGAGCCGCAGCATCAGGAGCATGCGGCGCCTGCCGCTGCCGCCAAAGAAGTCAAGGCTTCCAAGACTGATGAGCATGTGGAATCCAAGAGCGCGTCCGCTACCGCACAGGCATCGGTGAACGCCGTGCAGGGGATGAAGCATGCTGTTTCACGTGAAACAACCAAGAAAAACCAGCATCGTCGTGCCAGCATGCCGTCGATTTCGTTGAACGAAAGCGCGCATCCCGCGGACATGTTCTTCGGCTCCACCGCTCAGCCAGCTTCCGAACAGGGCGAGCAGCAGGGGAGTGTTTCACGTGAAACCACGCCGACCGAACATAAGAAGGACGAACCGGAACTGCTTCCCGTGCAGGGTGGATATCTGGTTGAACTGCGTTTGAGCGACGTCGGTCCCAATCTGCATCAGCCACGTACCATTTTCGATGAAGACGACCTGCGCGAGCTAGCCGAATCCATCAAGGAAGTCGGCGTACTGCAGCCAATCGTCGTACGCAAGCGTCCGCAATCGCAAATCGAAGCCGCCCGCAGGGAAGCCGCAGCCAAACCGGCCGAACCGCACAACATGTTCGACGGGCGCATGGATAGCATGTACGAGCTCATCATGGGCGAACGTCGTTGGCGCGCATCGCAGATCGCCGGCCTGAAAACGATTCCGGCCATCGTCAAAACCACCGCCGATGACGACATGCTACGTGACGCACTGCTGGAAAACCTGCATCGCGTCGCGCTGAATCCACTGGAAGAGGCGGCTGCCTACCAGCAGATGATCGACGATTTCGGCCTGACGCAGGCCCAACTGTCCAAGTCGGTGTCAAAATCCCGTCCGCAAATCGCCAACACCTTGCGATTGCTCAACCTGCCGGCCGCCGTGCAAAAGAAGGTCGCATCCGGACTGCTGTCCGCGGGCCACGCGCGTGCGCTGCTGGGACTGCCGACGGAAGCGGATATGGAACAGCTGGCCACGCGCATCATCGCCGAGGGACTGTCCGTACGCAGCACCGAGGAAATCGTGTCGATGAAGGCCGCCGAAAGCGACCAGCCCAAGAAGCCGAAGGCCAGCAAGCTCAATCCGTGGGCTGGTACCCCCGTTCAGGTTGGTCTGGAGCAGCGTTTCGGCACCAAGGTCTCCATCAAGGGATCGAAGAAGCACGGGCGAATCGAAATCGTGTTCAAATCGGAAGACGATATGAAACGCATCGTCGACCTGCTTATGCAGCAGCAGAGCTGAACGAACCGAGCCAATCGAGCTCGGCGAGCGATAATGATTTGAACGATTTGAGCCTTACTTGAGCGAATCGAGATAAGCCTGCGCGTCCAGCGCGGCGCGACACCCCATGCCCGCCGCGCTGATGGCCTGCCGATAGACGCTATCCACGCAGTCTCCCGCGGCGAAAACGCCGGGTTCGCTGGTACGCGTGCTGGCGCCATCGACCGTGATATAACCGGCGGAATCGACGTCTACAAGCCCGTTAAGAAAAGCAGTGGCAGGAGTGTGCCCAATCGCCATGAAAACGCCGTTAGCGGGGATTACAGAGGTCTTTTCGGTGGCGGTGTTGCGCACCTCCACCTCCTGTACGCCGTTCTCGTCGCCGCGAATCTCCTGCACCACAGCGTCAAGCATGAAATCGATTTTCGGATTGCGTTGCGCACGCTCCACCATGATGCGGGAAGCACGGAACGTGGAACGCCTATGAATAAGGGTGACGGACGAGCCGAAACGGGACAGGAAATCAGCTTCTTCGAAAGCGCTGTCGCCGCCGCCGACCACCACAATCGGCTTGTTGCGGAAGAAGAAACCATCGCAGGTGGCGCAGTAGGAGACACCTTTGCCTGCGTATTCCGTCTCGCCTGGCACGCCCAGCTTACGATAGTTTGAGCCTGTTGCGATGACCAGCGCGCGTGCGTCGTACACGTCGCCGCCGTCAAGGGTGACGGTTTTGATGCCGGAATCGGCATTCGAAGCAACCGAAACAACATCGTCCCAAACGATATGCGCGCCGAACCGTTCCGCCTGCTTGCGCATATTGTCCATCAGATCCGGACCCATGATGCCATCGGGAAAGCCTGGGAAATTCTCCACTTCGGTGGTGTTGACCAACTGGCCGCCGGGCGTCAGCGCGCCGGCGACGACCAGCGGCTCGAAGCCGGCGCGGCCAAGATAGATCGCGGCAGTATAGCCAGCCGGGCCGGAACCGATAATCACCACATCACGCATATCACTCATGGTTGCTACTGTAATGCAGTTTCCACGACGGTTGCGGGCGGTTTTGCAGATGGCGTTCAAAAAAGCGTTCAAAAAAGTCAGCTATCCGTCACGTTGTTTCACGTGAAACAAAAAGAGGGTGTGCGGAACAATCCGCACACCCTCCTTGTCTGCCGATGCGTCAGAAAATCTGCACCGAATCGATGTACAGCTGGTTGCCGGGAAGGCTGTCGAACGGCACCCACAAGAGGATGTCCTGGGTCTCCACGGCCTTGTTGAACTTGATTTCGGTGGTGCCGCTGGCGTCGAACTCGAACTGGGCGACCTGTTCACCCTGGTTCGGGCTGGACTTGGCGTTCACGCGAATGTAGCCCTGGCCGCCGGAAGAACGGATCTTGATGACCATGCGATACGCTTTCTGGGGCTGGCTGAGGTGGAGGTAATAACCGTAACCCTGTTGTCCGTCCGGATTGGACAGGAACTGGCGGTTGTCGATCTCATACGGAGTCGTGTTCTCCGGCATCTTCGGTTCCGGAACCTTCCGCACCTTCTTATCCGAAGTCACCACCTTGTCGACGTCCTTCTTGGCGGAATGGCTCTTCTTCGTGGTTTTCTTCGGCTTGCTGGAATCGGAGCTGCCGTTGTCGGAGCTGTCGGCATCGTTGGAATCGTTGTTGGCATCGTTGGAATCGCTGTTTGCATCGCTGGCGGAGCTGCTGCCATTGCCGGAATCGCCATTATCGCCGAAAGGCACGTCGTCAAGGTTCATTTCTGGCCACGGATTGTTGGAATTCGTATTGGTGATGCCGTCATCCGGCTTCTTGGTCAAACCATGAATGGCGAATCCCAATGCGACGGCCACCACAATGAACGCGACCACAATGGCCACGACCTTGGTGGTGAGCTTGCCGAACAATTTGGCATTGGCGACCTCGGCCGGACTGGAGGAAGAGGCTTTAGGGGCAAAGCTCGGCGGCACCGCAACGGGGGTTCCGTTTTCGTTCTGATATGCCGCGTCGATCGCTTCCTGCTCCGCCTTCAACGCGCGTGCGGATTCCTCGCCCGGCTCGATGACCCGTCCGTCAGGTCCGATCACCGGAATGCGACCGGTCTTCTCCAATTGCGAATCGTCCGTATGATAATCGCCCTGCGGCGACGGCGTGGAAACACGGATGGGGAAGGAGAACGGCGAATCCACATCTTCGGAGGATCCGTCGAGGTCCTCTTCGCTGAGTAGTTCGCGGCTGTTGTTCCACAGCGATTTCACGGCACCGCCGGTCGCGGCCATACCCTTGGCCAAGGCTTCCTTGCTGTCGGAGAAATCAGTGTGTGGTTCAGGCGCTTCGAACGTCATTTCCGGAATGCTTCCGGTTTCAGCCAGCGTATCGGGCAAGGCGATGGCATCCTGCTCGAGAATCTGCAGCAGGGGCACGTTCACAATCGAGCATTCCGAATCCGCGGACGGTAACGCAATATCGGGGCCGTTAAGCTTCGCCAGCGGCTCGTAGTCGCCCAGCAACGCCTCCAATTCGGCGATGGTGGCCATCGGAACGGTCGGGAAACCGTCCTTCTCCTTGAGATCCAGACCACGCTTGCAAATCACGCGGAACTCCATCGGCACGTTCGGTGAAATCGCGTCAAGATGGTAGTTCGTGGACAGCGTCGACGGCGTGCGCGTCAGCAGGGAATACAGCAGGGAAGCGACCTGGCGAATCGCAAGCTGCTCCTGGTTTTCCACGGATTGCACGCGCGAAGTATCGGCCAGCATGATGCTTACCGGCGCGTCGGCGATTTCAATGCCGTTGCGGGTCAATCGCACGGTGTCCGTGCTGATCGAGAAATGCGTGAGATTGTCTTTCTGCAACACGTGCAGGGCTTCGACGACCTCACCAAGAATGGAACGGATCGCGGTGAAGCTCAGCGGCTTGCTGGACTGCGTGAGATACTCGCTCAACGACATGCCGGCATCGAGCTGCGTGATCACCAACGCCACCTCGCCCACGTGCTGAAGCTGCAGCACCTGCGTGAAATGGGCGTCGTGGGAAATCGCCAGCATGGAGGCCGTCGCATTGACGTCCTGCAAAGCCTTGCGGTTGTTGACGATAAAAAGCTGGCAATCCCGGGCAAGCACGTGATCGCTTGCCTTCCAAACCTGCAAGCCGGTTTCCTCGCGCAATGGCGAAACCAGCACATAGCGGTTGCTGATGGTATCTCCCAGTTGAGGTTTCATGGTTTCCTTCAACTCTGTAACGATTGTTCTACCTACGCTGTTATTCTTGGTCGCCGTTTTCGGCGGTACTTTGCTCAAGTTTACCGTTGGGGCTGGCCGTTCCGCCAGACTTAGGCTTGTTGCCAAGCCCCGGTATGCGGGCGGCGAGCATGCCCACGACCGAAGTGAGCTCCTCGGCACGCAGCGCCCACAGGCACGCCAGATAGACGATGGCGATGACGATGGTGAGCAGTATCGCGGACAGAACCGCCTGACCCCAGTTCATAGTGCCGTCGTCGGGGCCGATATGCGCTCCGACCAGCCGGTAGACGCCGTTGCGGCACAGCAGGCCAATCACGCAGGCGGCTATCGTGGCCACCAGCGCCTTCGCATAGGCGGTGATGATGCGCTTGTCGTCCACATCGCCGTCGAAACGGGAGCGGAGCATGTGCGTAAGCAGCGGATACGGCAGGATGAAGCTCACCGAAATCGCCAATCCGATGACGGTGATCCACTGCGTGGGCGGCAGAATGAACGTCGACGCGATGATGACGCCACCCTGGATGGCCATGGTGATCGCCATGAAAATAAACGGATGCTTGCCGTCTTCGAACGCGTAGAACGTGCGTTGGATGACCAAATACGAGCTGGAAAGTGGCAGGCCGATACCCAAAGCGGCGAGCGGCGCGCTGATGAGCAGCGCCTCACGCACGCTGATGGACGGCAGCAGTGCGAGGATGATCGGCAACGGAAGCACGATGAACGCCGCTGCGAAGAAGCACATGATGAGATTGAGATTACGCAGGGCCGAGCTCAGATCCTTGCGCGCCTCGTCGATATTGCGGTCCGCGATGGCTTTCGATATTTTCGGGAAGATCGCAGTGGCGATGGACACGGCGATCAGCGAATACGGCAGCATGTAGATGGTGTACGCATTCTGATACGAGGCGTTGCCGGCCACGTCCAACTGGCTCATATGCAGCTGTTCCGAAGCCTTGAACGGCGCGCTGGTGGCCACGCGGGTGACGATGATGTTGACGATCTGATCGACGCCGACGATGCCGAGGCTCCACGCGGCGACCGGTCCCATCGAACGCAGTCCGATGCCGTGAACGCCGAATTTCGGACGGTATTTCAGGCCGATTCTCGTCAAAGGAATGAACAGCACCAGCGCCTGGAACGCCACGCCAAGCGTCCAAGTGCCGGCGGTCAGCGCGATTTTCGTCGGCGTCCAGAAGTCCAGCGGACGTTCCGTGGCCCTGCCGAACATCGCGATGAACGCGCCGAAACCGATGCAGCTGATGATGTTCGCGCCGACCGAGCTCCACGCATACGTGACGAAATGGTCCTTCGCCGCGAGAATCTGCCCGATCACCGTATACAGGCCGTAGAAGAAGATCTGGGGCATGCACCACAAGGTGAAGGAGGTGGCGAGGGCCATGGTTTCGGCGCTGCCGTTGACATACAGTTTGGTCAACAACGGCGTGGCAACGGCCATGAGCAGCGTCACACCTAACAACAAGGTGATGGCAAGGGTGATGAGTTTGTTGAGCTTGGTTTCGGCGTCCTTCGATTTCAGCGTGCGCACGATCTGCGGCACAAGCACCGCGTTGAAGATGCCGCCGGAAACCAGTGTGTAGATGACCTGCGGAATCATCGAACCGGCCTGGTAGGCGTTGGCGGCATAGCCGGTGGTGCCCAAGGCCCAGGCAAGCAGGATGGTGCGGATTTGGCCGGTCACGCGCGAAGCGGCGGTACCGGAGGCCATGATCAGTGAGTTACGGCCAACGGAAGAACTCATTCGTCGGGATCCTTCTTACGGTTGAATTGACGCCACAGTCCCACAGCGCCCAAGAGCACGGCGAAGCCGATGATGACGAAACCGCTCTTGTCGCTGATCTGCAGCGCGCTGGTGATGTGGGTGACCTGCGTGGCTCCAAACGCTGCACCATTCCTGTCGAACAGGCTGATGGTGGCGTTGGCGGTGCCGGACGTGGACACACGGATGGTGAACGCCACCTGTGCCTCGCCGTGGGGCGGCACCTGCACGGTGTCGAATCGGGACGTGACGATCTGCATGGAATCGGTCAGCGACGAGACCTTCACCTTTACCGGGTACGGGTGGCTGTTGCTGATGGTCACCGGCATTTTCGCGGTTTCGCTGACCACGTTCACGCTTTCCGTCGGCGTGATCGCCACACCGTTGATCAGCAGGGCCGCGAGCTGGTTCGCGCCTTCCGCCATCGTGCTTCTGGAAGGGCTCTCGCCGCCCAACGCGTGCAGGGCCATGATGGTGTGGGCGTTCGTCAGCTGCCTGCTCCAGGTGTTGACGTCGGATTCGTCTTTTCCGTTCGGCTTGACGAGGATCGACGTATTGAAACGTTTGATGTTGCTCGATGAGTTCGCCAGCGCGCTCAGAGTCTGCTGGACGTCGCTGCGCATGCCATCGGTAAGGCCGTCCGTTTGGGGAAGGTCGGTTGACATGCTGGCCGCATCTTCGGAGATGTCGGCATCCTTCAACGTGGCGAGATCGGTGAGGTTCAGCCACGGCGACTGCTCGATGTCGCTCATCAGCGCGTCCACAACACTGGGGTCGGAATCCTCGTTCAGACAGACCAGCAGGTTGCGTTCCGCATAAGGCTGTTCCATCTGGTAGAACGCGCTTTGCGCGACGAATCGCGCCAATCTGCCGGCCGTGGTTCCCTCGCTGTCGGCGTTGGCATCGTCACTGGTCGCCTTGCCTTGGGCCAGGCCGGAAAGCACATTCTGCGCGGAAAGCACGGTGATGTCCCCGGCATCGGTGGAGACCACCGTCTTGCCGGTACGTACGGTAGCCGCATCGTCCTCTTCGAAGTCATGCGTGGCGATGACGGTGCCGTACCCCTGCTGGCGGGCCTTCGTCAACGCTTGTAGGGTCCAATTGCCGTTGCCCTGCCACGCGTATGCGGTGATGTCCGCGTTGCTGTCGCCCAATGCCGATTGATAGGTTTTCCGGGCTTTGGCTGCGGACCATTGACGGTCGTTGATACCGGCTGCGCTGTAGGCCGGAGCGTTGTTCATGGCGCTGTAGGCGGTCATGTCGAACAATGCGGGCTGGGTGATGCCGTCGACCCGCGTTGGCATCGCCATCGCCTGCAGGTAGGTCGGATCTCCTACGACCTGCAGCATGTCGTGCTTGGCGAAGGTCTGCTGCAACGATTTGAGCCGTGCGTCGTCATCCTTGCTGGGCATGGCGATTTTCGCCAGTTTCGAGGAGGAAATACCCCCTTCATCGACCAGCTGTCCAAGCAGCTTGCTGTCGGTGGTCCACCCGTTGGCGGCCAGCGGCTGGGCGACGGTGATGTGCAGCGCCGGCGTGCTGGGCGTGTGGAGTCCCGCGCCGGTGCGCGTCACGAACGTATGCGATTGAGCAAGGGGGGTTCCGTTGGCGGAATAGCTCAGCAGCACCGGCTTCGGCCCCCAAGAGTTGATGGCCGCGAGCGATTCCTGATGGGCGTCCGCGTCGATGCTCACGTTGGCGCTGGCTCCCGGCTGCAACGCGGGCACATCGGCCTGTCCCACGGATTGCGGGGTGGGGATTCGCCCGTTGCCTTCAGACCAATCCTGGATGTCGTTGCGCGAAACGAACGTGTAGAAGGCGTTCATGGCCAGCGTCAGCGTTCCCGCGGGAATCTCCTGTCCGGTCGTGTTGGTCACCGTGGCGTTCAGATGGTATCCGGAGGTGTCCGTCAATACGGCCGTGGAAGAGTTGATGGACAACATACCGTCCGTCGACTCCGCCGATGTGGTCGATTCCATGGCCCTTGCCGATGGCGTGGGTGCGTATAACAACATCAACGCCATGGTCAATACCATGGCGAGGATGGATGATAACGCGCGAAGGCCACGCGAAACGTGCCGTTGTGCGGATTGATTCACTATTACGCCTGTCTGTTGAGTTTCCTTGCGTACAACCATGCTATCTTCCGTTCGTTCGGATAGCTCAGCACATCGTCCAAATCAGCAAAATCCACCCAAATGGCGTCTTCGGCCTCATGGTCGGGATCGCCTTCGACGGTCAGCTCGCCGCCGATCTGCCGCAACGCGAAGTGGTGCACCAGCTTGTGCACGCGTTGGCTGGTACCGGTGAACCAATAGTCGATGGTGGCGATGGAATCGACCACCTCGCCCAGAATGCCGGTTTCCTCATGCACTTCGCGCACGGCCGTCTGCTGCGGCGTTTCGCCTTTTTCGATATGTCCCTTCGGCAGGCACCATTCCAAATGCCCGCTGCGTGAATGACGTGCGATGATCGCCACGCGACCCTTGTCGTCGAACACCAGCCCGCCCGCCGAATACTCGCGCACCACCGGCAGCTCCTGCGCGTCAAGCGATGCGAACGTGGTCGGACCATCCGCGGTGCGCCGGCGCGGCATCATCGCCGGCGTAGGCGCGCTCGGCGTGATGATCGTGCGCTGCTGCAATTGCTGTAGTTGTTGCAGCTGCTGCAGCGAAACCGACTGCGATGTGTACAGCAGTTCGTCCGGTTCCAGCGGATTTTGGGCATGGTCGTCCGCAGCATGGGCAAGCATGCGTGCAAGGTCTGCGGGCGTAATCATGATTCCAACCATACTCAATTCTGTGTGCAGGTGGGGTAACGGTATGCTGGTAAACGGAAAACTTGTGGTGCTGAAAGGTATGGCGTGAACTTCGAAGTGTGGCCAGAGGCCATTGAATTAGGACGTATGTTTGCTGCGGAAGGCTATGAACTGGCACTGGTCGGGGGTCCTGTCCGCGACCTGCTGCTGCATCGCAAATCGCATGATTTGGATTTCTGCACATCGGCGCGTCCCGAGCAGTTTGAGCATATTCTGCGCCGTTTTGGGCATGATGGCTTCTGGGATATGGGCCGCAAATTCGGCACGCTCGGCGCGATGCGCAGGCGTGAGGACGGCACCGAGGTGAAAGTGGAGGTGACCACCTACCGTTCCGACACGTACGACCCCGACTCGCGCAAGCCGGAAGTCAATTACGGCGACACGCTGGAAGGCGATCTTTCCCGCCGTGATTTCACCGTTAACGCGATGGCGTTGCGTGTTCCGGAACTCGAATTCGTCGATCCGTTCGGCGGTGCGAACGATTTGGCCAAAGGCGTGCTGCGTACCCCCGTCGATCCGCGGCAGTCGTTCGACGACGATCCGTTGCGCATGATGCGCGCCGTGCGTTTCGTGGCGCAGCTCGGCTTCCGCATCGAGCCGGAAACCGCCGAAGCGCTGTCCGACATGGTCGATCGCATCGAAATCGTCTCCGCCGAACGTGTGCGCGACGAACTGGTCAAGCTGCTGCTGTCCGATCGCCCGCGCGCCGGCATCGAAGCGTTGGTCGATTCCGGTCTTGCCGACATCGTACTGCCGGAAATTCCCGCGCTGCAGCTGGAAATCGACGAGCACCATCGCCATAAGGACGTGTTCGAACACACCATGATCGTCATCGAACGCGCCGTCGCCCTCGAAACCGGTCCCGACGGTCCGGTGCCGGCCCCGGACCTGACGCTGCGTCTGGCGGCTCTGCTGCACGACATCGGCAAGCCGAAGACCCGTCGTTTCGAAGCGGGCGGCAAGGTGAGCTTCCACCGTCATGACGCCGTCGGCGCGAAGATGACACGCAAGCGTTTGAAGGCACTGCATTTCGACCACCACATGGTCGAGGACGTCAGCGAGCTGGTCAACCTGCATCTGCGCTTCCACGGCTACGTGGAGGAGCCGTGGACGGATTCCGCGGTCCGCCGCTACGTCAAGGACGCTGGCCCGCTGTACGAGCGTCTGAACCGCCTTACGCGCGCCGACACGACCACGCAGAACAAGCGCAAGGCCATGATGTTCTCGGCGGCCATGGACGAGATGGAACAGCGTGTGCGCGACCTGAAAGAAAAGGAAGACTTCGACGCGATCCGTCCTGACCTCAACGGCGACGAGATCATGCAGCTGCTAAGCATCGAACCAGGCCCGATGGTCGGCAAGGCGTACAAGCACATGCTGGAATACCGCCTCGATAACGGTCCGGTGGAGCGTGACGTGGCCGTTGCCGAGCTGGAACGCTGGTACAAGGAGCAGGGCGAATAGCGATTGACATGCGGTGGTTTCGCCGCATGCATGGAACAGTGTGCTTGGAACAGCTCGAATACGAAAACCCGCGTTCCCGATTGGGGGAGCGCGGGTTTTTCATATTGCCTATATCGATTTCGATTGGCGGTCAGCTTTGCGGATTCACCGCATCATGTTCGGGCGCCTTGGGCAGGTCGGTCATCTTGTCCACCGCGACGCAGCCCTGGATGCCGGTGATCGCCTTGCCTGCGGCGGGAACCTTCTTCGTATCCTGCAGATTGTCGAATGTGGCGCCCACGATGACGTCGATCAGCTGGTCCTGACGGTCGTCCATAACCAGCATGGCATCGGTGAAATTGCTTGCCACGGTGTACGCCTGATTCACGCCGTTCTTGCCGAAGACGATCATCGTGCGATCCACCTTCTTGGTGTAGTTGTCTGGCGTCTGGGTGTTGAACTCGCGGTTCTGCAACGCGTCGCTCACCGCCTTGGCGAAGCCGGAGAACTTCGTGCCGTTGAGCACACGCAGCGTGATGTTGCGATTCTCCACATACTTGGCCTTGTTGCCGTCGGCTTCCTTGATGGGGCACGGTGCCTGCTGGCCGTAGTTCGGCTGTACGGCGGCCGACTTGACGTTGCCCAGGCCTCCGACATGGAAAAAGAACAGCAGGGACACCACCATGGCGACCACCATGACGGCTCCGACGATGCTGAACACCGTCTTCTGACGGCGGCGAATGTACTCTTTGCGCGCGGCGCGCTCGTCGTTAGCCTGGGTCATTTACGAATTCCTTTTGAACAAACCAATTGCCATCAACTTTACTGTCATGCGGTGATATGTGTCATGCGGTGATATGCACAATCGGTCGGGCTGGGGCGTTCGTGGCGATGATGCGATCGACGCAACGGCTGTCCTGCCATGCCCGCTGCACGGCGTCCGCCGCATCCTCCGTCGGCACGAACGCGATGACGGACGGGCCGGAACCGGATACGAACGCCTGGCTGGCTCCCGCACGCAAGGCTTCCTCGATCGCCTGTCCGCTACGCGGATGCAGGGAGACCGCCGCCTTCTGCAGGTGGTTCTCATCGCCATCGCCGGCACCGATCTGATCGAATGTGGCATACACTTCCGGCGTGCGCAGTTCCGCACGGTATGCGCCGACCAGCAGATGGCCGGTAAACCCACGTTCCGTAAGATCGCGTACGATATCGCCATCGTCATCAAGCTGTTCGATGCGTTCGCCGAAACCGGTGCCGCGCGCGTAACCGCCGGTCAGACAGAACGGCATGTCCGCGCCCAGCGTGGCCGCGACTTCCTGCAGGCGTTCGATCGGCCAATCGAGATCCCACAACGTGTTCAATGCCAGAATCGTCGCCGCCGCATCGGCGGAACCGCCGGCCATGCCCGCGCCGACGGGGATGCGCTTGTCGATGTTCAACGCCACGTCCGGCTCATGGCCGCTCGCTTCGGCCATGGCGAACAATGCCAGCACGGCGTGGTTGCGGCGCATATCGCTGCCGGAAGAGGCCAGGTCGCCCAGATACGCGCCCTCGAGATTCAGCGAGAAGCCGCTTCCCGGCGCTTTGCGCGTGGCGGTGACGGTGTCGTATACGCCGACCGCGCAATAGATGGTGTCGAGTTCATGACGGCCGCCCCATTCGGCATGCGACGGGCCCACATGCAGGGTCAGATTCGTTTTCGCCGGGCAGTCCACGCTCACGGCGTTGATGGTGGCCATTCCGATGGCGGGCGAATCAATGGTGCTCATGACGCGAACACCTCATCCAACGCGCGTGCCAACGCCACGAATTCGTCGATGGTGAGCGTCTCGCCACGACGGGTCGGGTCGATGCCGGCCTTCTCGAACGCTTCGGACGGCACGATTTTCTTCAATGCGGCGTGCAGGGTCTTGCGGCGCTGCCCGAAAGCCGCGTCGATCAAACGGAACACGGTTTCGCGATCCACCACGGAACCGTCCGCATTGTCCGCGGCGGGGGTGTGACCGCCCGGGTAGCGCTTGAACAGCACCAGCGCGGAATCGACGTTCGGGGCCGGCCAGAACACGTTGCGGCCGATGACGCCCACGCGTTCCGCGGTGCCGTACCATGCGAGCTTCACGCTCGGCGTGCCGTAGATCTTCGAACCGGGCTTCTCGCTCAAACGGTCCGCCACTTCCTTCTGCACCATCACCAGGAAGGTGCCCAGATTGTCGAAACGTTCCAACAGGGTGAGCAGAATCGGCGTGGCCACGTTGTACGGCAGATTGGCCACCAGCGTGAAGGAATCGTCATCCTTGAAATCGGGCAGATTCTCCGGATTGACGGTAAGTGCGTCGCGGTTGACCACACGGAAGCGGTCCACGGCGTCCGGCATGAATTCGGCGATGGTTTTCGGCAGGCGTTCGGCGACCGGCGGGTCGATTTCCACAGCCGTCATCGTGGCGCCGGTTTCCAGAATCGCCAGCGTCAGCGAACCCAGTCCGGGACCGACTTCCAGCACATGGTCGTCGGCGGTCACGCCGGCCTCGCGCACGATGCGACGCACGGTTCCCGGATCAATCACGAAATTCTGCCCGAATTTCTTCGTTGGGCTGATACCCGCGTCGGCGGCGATGCGTCGGATGTCGGCCGCCCCCAGCAAATGGCCCTGCGTATGCTCGTTCACGTTTTCCGTCATTCCCTCTTCTGTCATTCCCTCATTATCCGTTCATGCCGGTACGAAAATCGTTGGCGATTAGCCGGATCAGTACCATCCGGTCTGTTCGGAGTGCTGCCACGCCGCGGACGGGCTGCCGTACCGCTGTGCGATGTAGCTCAGACCCCAGTCGATCTGCACGGCGGCATCGTCCTTCCAATTCGCGCCGAACGTGGCCATTTTGCTGCCCGGCAACGCTTGTGGAATACCGTATGCGCCCGAAGACACGTTTTCCGCGCTCCAGCTCCATCCGGATTCGCGATTCCAGAGTTTGACCAGATCCGTCCAGTTCTGGCCGGTCCAGCCGCGCTGCGCCGCCGCGCCGGAAGCGTAGGCCTGTGCCTGTGCCGCGGAAGGATGGTACAAGCGGCAGCCTGCGGAAGGATTGCTCGGCTGCGGCGTGGGCTGCGGTTTGGGCTGGGGTGCGGGAGTCGGCTGCGGTGCAGGGGTTGGTGTGGGGGTCGGTGCCGGATCGTCCTTCTCGGTGTTGTTGGAATTGTTATTCGAGTTGTTGTTCGAATTGTTCTTATCCGAGGAATCCGACTTGTTCGAATCGGTTTTGTCGGAATCGGACTTATTCGAATCGGACTTATTCGAGTCGTTCTTACCCGAATCGTTCTTGCCGTCGTCCGTCTTGCCGGAATCGCCGTTATCGCCGTTGCTGTTGCCGTTGCCGCTGTTGTCGGATTTGTCGGATTTGTCGGTATCGTCCGTAGTTTTTTCCGGTCCGACCGCAATGACTTTGTCGATGGCGATTTTCGTGGTCTTCTCTCCGGTCAGCGTCTCGCTTTCCTTCACGCCATCCACGTAGGTGACGGCGTACGTCTGCTGGATTTCGCCGTTTTCGCCTTCCTGCCGTACCGTGACTTCGCCCGGCTGCAGGTTCGGGTCGATGATGGTCTGCGTGCCGAACGGCACTTCCTTCGTGCGGGTCTCCTCACCATGCGTCACGCGGCGGACGCGCAGAATGGTCGTCTTGCCGTCCTTTTCGACGCTGACGCGATCCTCCTTGCCCAACGTGATGCCTTTGGCGTCAAGAATGGAGGCGGCGGGCAGTTTGCCGTTCGGCGCCACCGAGCTTTTCCTGTCCGCGATGACGGTGACGGGCCCCTTCTGGTTGATGATGAGACCGCCGGTGAGCTTGTTGTAGACGTTGCTGATATTGACGGTGATTTTCGCCGCTTCGGTTTCGTTTTGGTTGAAGAAGTCCAGCAACTGCTCGGCGCTGGACGCGACCGTCCAGAACGGCACTTCCTGGCCATCGATGGTGATGGTGGTCTGGTATGCGCTCTGCACGTTCACCACATCATGGTTCTTCAGCATGCTGGTCGGGCTGGTCGATTCCACCAGGTCGTGCGTTTTGACTTTCACGCCCTGCTCCTGCAGCAGACGGTCCACGCTCATCGCATATGTGGTCACCGTGGTGGTCTCCCCATTGACGGTCAACGCCACGGATTTGCGCGCGCCCACACCAAACGCCAACGCCGAAGTCAAAGTCAATGAGGCCACGCATGCCATGACGCGGACACGACGAAGCGTCACGAATCTCCGAGGGGTCCACCTTCTCGTCATTTATCCTCTTTTCAGCGCTGCCTACAACGCCGTTATTGTAACGGCTCAGCTGGAACGGTCGCCGTGCTTTCCGATGGTTTTATCCATACCGCCACATTTTTGAAAGCAGGTGCGAAAAGCGAAAAATAAAAAGGGGGCAGGAGAGAAGGGGATGTCCTGCCCCCGGTCGGACGAGACAGGTTGGGGGACGCCTCGTCCGCTTTGCCAGAAGTCTCAAGTTGGGGGAAGACTTCTGGAGCACTTACCCATGGTAAGAGGTCCAAGCCCGTCATACGGGTTCGAGCCTCCTGTCGGGATCGAACCGACGACCTGCCGCTTACAAGGCGGCCGCTCTGGCCATCTGAGCTAAGGAGGCATGTCCTCTTTTGCTATGAAAACAACAGAGGAACGATGAATAGCATAACCAGCGCTTCCACCGCAGTCAACTTAGTACTGCGGGTTGAGACGCGCCGGCTGCCCGTAAGGGGTTATTCGCCCGTGGTGACGGAAATCGGTCCCTTCTTGGCTCCGATGGACGGCATCTTGCCGGCAACGCCGACTTCGCTGTCCTTCAGGCCGATCGATTCCAACAGACCGTCCTTAACCGTCGTCTGGGCGGTGGTCAGCTGGTCCATATCCCAATACTTGCCGTTGATGATCACGGTCGGCGTGGTCATGCTGCCCTTGTAGCTGCCGGACTGATGCCACAGTTCGGAACGCTTCGGCGTGTAAGTGTCGATCGCATCAAGCCATTCCTGATAATCGCGGCCAAACGCCTTGTCCGCAACATCCTTGGAAACACCCGCGGCGATCATCTGCTCCTTGATCTTGGCGTCGCTCACCGACTTGTATGCGGAGCCTTCCTCCGGCTGGAAATCCTCGGCGTAGACCTTCTCCAGGAAGGAGATCAGATGGTTCGGGTCGCTGTCATGCTCGGCCAGGTAGATGGCCGCGTTCGCCGCGCGACTGGAATACTCGTCGGTGGACCAACGGTCCATGAACGCCATGAAATGCAGGTCCAGATTGATCTGGCCGGCATCGACCATCTTCTGCAGGTCGGCGTCCAACTGGCGGTGCAGGTTGCCGCAGCCCGGGCACAGGAAATCCATGTAGAGCTCGACGGTCGGCGCGCCCTCCACAGCCTTGCCGTAGCCGTTCTTGGAAATCAGCAGGCCGCCCTTCTTATCGACGAGCTTCGGAGTGTTCTTCACTTTCTGCAACGCCGTGTACGCTTCCTGCACGGTTTCGGTGGAAGCCTTCGTTTCGGCCTTCTTATGCATGTTGTGGTACACGGTGAACGCGCCGATCGCCACCAGAATCACCAGCACCGCCACCACGATGCCGCCGATGATCGTCTGCTGCTTGCGTTCCTTCTCCATCTGCTCGGCGCGCGCCTTCATCGCCGCGGCCTCAGCGGCCCTACGCTCGGCGCGGCTGGTACGCTTCTGCGCATCCTTGCTGTTCTGGGCCATCGATATTCCTTTCGACCTCACGTTGTTATGCTGGGCACCATACTAGCGATGCCTTGCTATCGATTCGCCGGGAATTCCGCATTGCCTTGCGATTGCGTCGGCAGCTCGCTCAAGTGGCGCAGATACGGCTGTTTACGCAGTGCGCCGCCGCCCAATCGCAGTACGATCGCGCCCGGAGCGGCCACGGCCACAAGCCAGCCGATCGCGCAGAACGCAGCCTGCGCCAGCCCGCTTTCGGAAAGCGGACCGCCAAGCAGCGTCGGCATCGGAATCGTCAATCCAAATATCCACGTATCCATCACGGCATACGGAAGCTGCAGCACGACCGTGGTGAGCGACAAACCCAGCGCGGCCACGGCCAACATGATCAGCGTCCGCACGATGGCGACGCCGAAGCCCTTCACGATGTGCCAGGGCAGTCCCGCCAATCGCAGCAGCCAGTCGGAACTTTTCTTCTCGCCGCCACGTTTGCCTTCGCGCTCGAGCTGCGCCTCCGTGTTGAATCCGATAGTGGCCAGCGCACAGGCGAACAGCAACGCGGCTGCCATCGCCGTCCACAGTGAGAACAGTCCGCAGACGGCCACGGGAATCGCCATCAGCGCGCAGGGGAGCATGCCCCGGCCCAACATCGCGCCACGCTTCACATCGGCGGGATTGGGTGCTTCCGCAACGTTCGGCCCATCCATACCGGGTACCGGCGGGAATGACATTGCGGGCGATTGCTGCGCCGCGGCCACCGTGGCCTGCGGTATGACGGACGGTGGCTGCCGCATGGCGATGCGTTGCAACGCGGGTTTGATGGTCGGGTCGACTTGCGTCGGCGCTTCCGCTGGATTCCATGCGTTCTGGGCCGGCAGCATTTGTGTTGACGGCATGGATTGCGGCATTACCTGCGTGCCTGTCGGCATCGCCCGCGTGCTGTCCACGTTGGGAAGTGCGTCGGAAAGCACGCTGGTCTCGGCATCGTCAACAGGTGCGATCACCTGCGTTGCGCTCGCGTCGGATTGGCTGGTCACTTGTTTCCCGATTACTTGAGTTGCGCTCACATCGGGCTGCCCGATCGCCTGCGTTGCTTCACTGAGCCTTGGCATCGTGCGCGTGCCGATGGCGTTTTCGCCGGTTATATCGTCCTGCAATCGCCACAACGTGCGCGGATTGTCGGGCGATTTAACAAAAGGGGGCATCGCCTCCGTATCGCCATCCGCTGCGCCACCATTGTCGGCCGCAACCCACGCCTGCGGATTCAACGCATCCACGGCGATCGCCTGCAGCAAATCGTCCGGCGTGCACCGCTTCGTCCGATCCGGATTAAGCGCCGAACGGAACGCGGCCATCGTGCCCGCAGGAAGTCCCGCAAGATTGGCGCTGCCTGCCGCCGCACGTTCCAACACGGTCATCATCGGCTTCGTGCCGAACACCGGCTCACCCGTAGCGGCGAACGCCAATACGCTCGCCACCGACCACCAATCGGTCATTTCATCCGATTCCGCGCCATCAATGATTTCCGGCGCGATGAACCCCGGCGTGCCCATCACCAGACCGGTACGCGTCACATGGCTTTCGCCTTCGCCCATAGCGATGCCGAAATCCACTAATACCGGGCCGGTGCTCGACACCATCACATTCGTCGGCTTGATATCGCGGTGCACGATGCCGGACGCATGCACGGCACGCACCGCCTCAATCAGCTTGCGTGCCAGCCGTTCCAAATCGTCGCCCACATATCGGCCATTGACGCGCACATCCTCACGCAGATTCTTGCCTTCGATCAACTCGGTCACAATAAAAGCCAACGCGTCGTCAAGTTCCATATCCACAATGCCGCACACGCCCGGATGCCGCACCTTCTGCAATGCCATCGCCTCCCTGCGCAGGCGCTCGCGTGCGGTCAACTCGTCGCGCTGCTGCTGCGGGGAATCGTCGTCGGAGAGGGAATCACGCAAAATCTTCATCGCATATTGATGGCCGCCATCGTCCCGCACACGCCATACCGACCCCATTGCCCCCGAACCAAGTCGGGACATCAATGTGTAGCCGCCAACCAGGCTGCCTGATTCCAGATTCGCTGCGCTTAAGTCGCTCATGCCACCCATGGTACTTGGCGTGCAGATTATGCGCGCGAATCGACAGGCTGGGTGAATCGCCGTGCATCGTTCGCCGGAGTCTGATGAAATCGAATCATCGACATGAAGAAGTGTCTTCACTTGCCGCACGCATCTGCAGCCACTTCACCGAAACCATGAGATGCGGGGCAGTGTTGAATGGTTTCGCGGTTCCGATAAAGGCATTGGAGCCAATGTGTCGTTTGGTTATGAGAATCAAGGAGGAGGCAGACCATGCTGCAAATCAACATGGCTGATGTCATGAACGTCATCGGTTCATTGACACCATATCTGATTGCGATCGGCGTGCTATTCGTGCTCGCGCTGATCATCACCTTCGCCGTCAACAAGAAGACGGTCAAGGACGTGGCGACCCGTAAGATCGTCCATTCCGAATCCTGGCTGGTGGCGCTGGTAGGCATCGTCGTGGCCGTGTCCATGATGCTGACCGGCCCGCTTTCCACGTTGCTCAACAATGCGACCATCACCAAGTACACGTTGTCCGACGCCACGGTTTCCAAGGCCAACGAGCTGGCCAAGGATGTGCAGTCGGAGGCCGTCACCCTGCTGAAGAATGACGATTCCAACCTGCCGCTGTCCGGCAAGAAGGTCAACGTGTTCGGCTGGGGCTCCACCAACCCCGTCTACGGCGGCACCGGCTCCGGCTCCATGTCGAAGCAGTACAAGACCGTCTCCCTGCTTGACGGCATGAAGCAGGCTGGCCTGAAGACCAATACGGAGCTGAGCAAGCTGTACACGGACTACCGCAAGGATCGTCCTGAGGTCGGCATGTTCGCTCAGGATTGGACCCTGCCCGAGGTGCCGGCCAAGCAGTACTCCGACAAGCTGGTCTCCGACGCGAAGGATTTCTCGGACGAGGCCGTGGTCGTGCTGACCCGTGTCGGCGGCGAGGGCGCGGACCTGCCGACGGACATGAAGGCGAAGGGTATCACCTACAAGAACAACTCCAAGGATTATGACGACTTCCAGAAGGGTGAGAGCTTCCTTCAGTTGTCGAAGACCGAGCGTGACATGATCGACCTGGTCACCAGCAACTTCAAGAAGGTGACGCTCGTCTACAACGGCGCGAACACGTTCCAGTTCGATTTCCTCAACGACTATCCGCAGATCCAGTCCGTCGTGTGGTGCCCGCCGGCTGGCCAGACCGGTTTCTCCGCCCTTGGTGAGGTGCTTGCCGGTGAGACCAACCCGTCCGGCAAGACCTCCGACACCTTCCTCAAGAATCTGACCAAGTCGGTGTCCTATAACAACTTCGGCAAGTTCGAATACACCAATATGGCAGACAAGGCAGCCAAGTACAAGGGCTTCACGGGTGACGACGTCACTGCCATTCCGGGCTTTGTCAACTACTCCGAAGGCATCTATGTGGGCTACAAGTTCTATGAGACCGCTTCGGACGAAGGCCTGATCAATTACGACGACACTGTCGCGTTCCCGTTCGGCTACGGCCTGTCCTACACCTCGTTCGATCAGAAGCTCGACAGCGTGAAGTACAAGGGTGGCAAGGTGACCGTCACCGCCACCGTGACCAACACCGGCGATAAGGCCGGCAAGGACGTGGTCGAGGTCTACTACAACCCGCCGTACACCGACGGCGGCATCGAGAAGGCGTCCAAGAACCTGGCCGGCTTCGAGAAGACCAAGGAACTGCAGCCGGGCGAGTCCCAGAAGGTCACCGTCAAGTTCGATGACGACGACATGGCGTCCTACGACTACAAGGGCGCGAAGGCGTACGTGCTGGAGAAGGGCGATTACGACATCTCCATCCAGTCCGATTCGCACCACGTGATCGATCACAAGGCGATCACCGTGAAGGACACCGTCACCTACGATTCCGATTCGAACACCCACAATGGCGACAAGACCGTGGCCACGAACCAGTTCGATGATGTGGCGGGCGATGTGACGTACCTGTCCCGCGCCGACCACTTCGCGAACTACAAGGAGGCCACCGCCGCCCCGACCAACTTCAAGATGTCCGACAAGGCCAAGGAAACCTTCTACAACAACTCGAACTACGATCCGAAGAAGTTCGACAAGGATTCCGACAAGATGCCGACCACCGGTGCCAAGAACGGTCTGAAGCTGTCCGATATGTACGGCAAGGACTATGACGACGCCGATTGGGACAAGCTGCTCGACCAGCTCACCTTCGACGATATGGACAACCTCATCGCCAATGGTGGCTATGGCACCCAGGCTCTGAAGTCCGTCGGCAAGATCCAGCTGACCGATGCGGACGGCCCGGCATCGCTGAATAACAACTTCACCGGCGTTGGCTCCATCGGCTTCCCGGCTTCCACGGCATTCGCTTGCACTTGGAACAAGGATCTCGCCAAGCAGTTCGGTGAGATGATCGGCGACATGGCCCACGACATGCACGTGGCTGGCTGGTACGCACCGGCCATGAACATCCACCGCAACGCGTTCTCCGGCCGTACCTTCGAGTACTTCTCCGAGGATTCGCTGCTCTCCGGCGTGATGGCATCCAGCGAGATCTCCGGTGCCAAGTCCAAGGGCGTGTACTCCTTCATGAAGCACTTCGCTCTGAATGACCAGGAGACCAAGCGTACGGAAATGCTGTGCACGTGGACGAACGAGCAGGCCATGCGTGAGATCTATCTGAAGCCGTTCGAGATGAGCGTGAAGGAAGGCGGCGCCCAGGCCGTGATGAGCTCCTTCAACTACATCGGCAACACCTATGCCGGCGCCGACAGCGCGCTGCTGCAGACCGTGCTGCGCGGCGAGTGGGGCTTCAAAGGCTTCGTCCTGACCGACTACTTCGGCGGCTACGGCTACCAGAACGCCGATCAGGAAGTGCGTGCGGGCAACGATTCGATGCTTGCCACCACGAAGATCACCAACCACATCACCGATAAGTCCGCCACTTCCGTGAAGGCCATGCGTCAGGCCGCGCACAACATCCTGTACACGGCCGCCAACAGCTGGCAGTACGCGAATGGCGAGCCGAAGGTCGCCACCCCGATCTGGAAGACCGCCATGTACGTGGCTTGGGGCGTGACCGCGGTGCTCGTGATCGGCCTGGAGATTGTGGCCATCAAGCGGTACCTGAACCGCAAGAAGGCCGTCGCCACGGTCGAGTCGGCTGCAGAACCGGTTGCCGCCGGCCCGGCCAATGCCGAGTGAGCTGCCTGATCAGCGATAACTGAAGTAATAACTGAAAACAGTCGGCTACAGGCAGCATTAGCAATGGTCAGCGATTCGAATGACCAAAGCTGAATATCCAGTAGCCGAACAACAAAGCCGGGAGCCTCCGCTAACCACGAAGCTTCCGGCTTTTGTTATGCGAGAACCGTGGTTGGACCGCAAAATGCGGATGTGGTTGACCATGTTGATGGTCGACACGCCGACAGCTATTGGTTTTGCGTTCACCTGGTTGTGGTTTTCGGGGTCTATTCTGATGGTATCGGCGCTTTCCGGACGCATTTTCCCGGTTTTCGACACGCCGATGGAACGTTGGATTTCCAACGGTTCCGTGCTTCATTGTGCCCTGCGGGTTGCGCGATTGCGGGTTCTCGTGTAAGTTTATCTCTTGCTGCTCAGCACGGCGGCCTCGCTCCTGGAGATTGGGGCGGCTTGCTGGTGCGGTGGTGGTTTGAGAACTCAAGAGCGTATTTGTACTACTTC
>UMIA01004107.1_pt1 | contig 26593 bp, 17 predicted proteins | sample 1965701 | NCBI WGS metagenome assembly UMIA01 (sample SAMEA4836113, study PRJEB28245) | human gut metagenome | biome: gut microbiome; material: fecal sample | place: Denmark | collected 2008 | reverse complement strand
GTGGTCTGCAGCAGCGGCAGCATCCGCTGCTGCCGCTCTCCGGCGAAGGTGCCTGCCGTCAGCAGTGCCGCTGTCAGCAGTGCCGCCATGGCCGGAATGCGCTGGCTGCCGCCTACGTCGCCGCCGCACAGAGTGAACATGGGCGCAGGATTCAGCACCCACAGGCCGGTGTCCAGCTTTTTCAGAGCCTCGTCCTCCACGGCGGACAGGGCCGCCAGCTGGGCGGAGCGGATCTCGGACTCCGGCCAGCCTTCCACCTCCGCTATGCGGGCCCGGATGGCCCGGAGGGTGTCCTCCGTGGCAGGGCCCTGGAACTCATTCTGAAAGGCGGCGGTGTCCGTGTCGTACAGGGACACGTCCGCCGTGGGGGCTGCGGCTGCCCGGAAGCACCAAAGGGCAAAGACCAGCAGCACCAGCAGTCCCTTGTGATACCATAGGATTTTCCTGAACTCGAACCCCGTCAGGGTCAGCCGGCCGGAGGCCCGGGAAAACACGGGACGCAGCTGGGCCGCCAGACGCTGGAACACGTTGGCTCCGGCCATGGGCCGGTGATGCCCGGCATAGACCACGGCTCCTGCCGCTGCCAGCACCAAAAGCGCCGGCAGCAGGGCGGTACACAGCATGGCGCCGTTTACCGCCCGGCCCAGCAGGTTGATATTCAGATAGTGCAGAAACGTCTTTTCCATGCCAACGAAGGAAAACACGTTGATGTACCGAAGGGCCACGATGGCATAGCTGTCCGGCACAAAGGCGAACAGACTGTATTCCACCGCCAGAAATGCGGCGGCGGCCACCATAGCCGTCTGTAAATGGTGGATCAGCTGAAGAATCAGCCACAGCAGCAGTCCCATCAGCCACATGCCAAGAGCTTTTAGCAGGCAATACGCCCAAAGCACCTGGCGGAGCGTCAGCGGGTACGGGAAATTCTGAAAAATTTCGCTGGACTGGGCGGCGGCGGACAGGTCACCCAGCCCACCGTACAGCAGACTGTCGGTGACAAGGCCCGTCAGCATCAGAAGGGCTGTGCCCAGGGCGGCGGACAGGCCCAGGATCCCCGCCCGGCGCAGGGCCAGCCATGTCCGGCCTCGGGGGCTGCCAAACACCAGGTAGCGCAGACTGCTGCGGCGCTCCTCCGTCAGCCGCAGCACCGTTACCAGCATCCACAGCAGGATGCACACGGACAACACACCGTCCTGCAAGAAATTCTCCAGTCCGGCAGTCTCCGTCAGGGTCAGGGACACATCCGTGCTGCGGGGAAAGTCCCGGTCCGTTTTCTTCACGTTTTCCGCATGGAATTTTCCGGCGCTGCTGTCCATGAAAATGGACAGGGTGGGCATGTTGGCGGCATTTTCGTGGATGGTATCCAGATATCCGGGATACGCCGCCAGGTAGTCCAGCTGCTGCCGGAGGGTCTGCTGGGCCTGCTGCCGGGCGGTAAAGGCGGCTTGAGCCTGGTCGCTGAGATCATATGCCATGGCTGCCGCCTCATAATCATCGCCCAGCACCTGCCGGGCCTGATCCCGGTATAGCTCCAGCAGGTCCGGGTCATCCGTGCTGCGCCAGAGCAGGGCCGTCATATAGCGGCGGCTCTCCGCCTCCATCTGGGACAGGGCGGCGGACGGGTCCGGGCTGGCTGCCAGCTGAGCCACGGTCTGCCGATAGGCGGCGGCAAAGCCGGGGGCGTTGTGATGGTCCACCCGGTGGAAAAATACCACCGCCGCCATCAGCACCAGCAGCCACAGCAGACTCCTGCGGGAGAAAACACGCCTGCACTCACGCATGAGGATGCAGCCGCCGGATATAGGCGTCCTCCAGGTTGGCCGCACCGCAGCCGCGGATAAATTCCTCCGCCGGGGCGTCTGCCAGCAGGACGCCGTGGTGCAGCAGCAAAATTTCACTGGCGATGGATTCCACGTCGCCGGTGATGTGGGTGGTGATAAGGACGATTTTGTCCCGGCCCAGCTGCCGGATATACTCCCGCAGGCGCACCCGCTCCTCCGGGTCCAGTCCGGCGGTGGGTTCATCCAGCAGCAGGACTTTGGGTGTGCCCAGCAGGGCCTGGGCCAGCATCACCCGCTGGCGCATGCCGCCGGAAAAGCCGCCTACCCGGCGGTGGGCCGCGTCCCACAGGTTCACCACCTGCAGCAGCTCCCGAAGCTGTTCCCGGGCGGCCCGGGGCCTCAGCCCCTTCAGCTGGGCCATGTACAGCAGAAATTCCCAGGCGGTCATGTCGTCGTACATCCCCTGGCTCTGGGGCATGAAGCCCAGCACCTGCCGGAACGCCGGTCCCATGGACAGAATGTCTGTCCCGTCGAAGGCGATGGTCCCCACCTGGCGGGGCAGCAGGTCGCAGATCAGGTGGATGAGGGTGCTTTTCCCCGCGCCGTTGGGGCCCAGCAGGGCTGTGATGCCGGGGGTGAAGGTGTGGGTAAAGTCCGTCAGGGCTTTCTTGTCCCCGTAGGAATGGGACAGGGCGTGAATGGTCAGTTCCATATTATCCGTGGCTCCTTGCCGTGGGGTCCACCAGCTGGATCAGCTCCAGGCGGTCCAGGTGGTGGGGGTCGATGTAGTGGGTGATGGTCCCGCCGTCGGCGGAGAAGTAAATGGCATTGGCGGTGGTGTATTCCAGGAAGGGGAACCGCAAACCGATCTTCTCCAGTTCCAGCTTTCCCAGAAGATTGTAGTCCCTGTCGTATGCCAGCAGGACGCACTGATTGAAATCGGCAGAATCCAGCGTCCGCAGGAAAATATAATCCTTGGTGTAGGACACATCAGCGTAATATACATCCATGGGAACCTTCACCGTCTCCTTGCCGGTGGCCTTGTCGTATTCACACAGGCCGACTCCGGCGCGGTGATAGTGCAGCACGTTGTCAAAGTTTACGATAAAACTGTCTTCCCGCTTCCAGTCCTCAAATACCCGCTCGATACGCCCGGTCTCCAGGTTCCCTTCCGCATACGGGCGCTTGCCCTCGGATGTCTGGGGCAGGGGAAAGTAGAGGTACCCATTGCTGATGGACACACCGTCTGCTGGCCAGTCCGTGAGAAGCGGGATATCTTCCTGAAACAGCCGGGTGGTCTCCCCGGTCTCCAGCTGGATCTTGTAGACCGGCAGCGCATAATCCGGGTTCGATGTGCAGGGGAATGCCAGGAAGATGAGATAGCCGTTGTCGAAGAAGTAGCTGCCGCCGCCGTTGAAATTACCGCTGAGGTCCTTCTGCTCGGGCAGTTGGGTGATGACCCGGTGATTGGTGCCGTCCATGTCCATCTGAATCAGCTCAAAGTGATCCTGAAGCGTGACACCGTAAAGATGGCCGTTGTAATATCCGAAGGCCACCTCTAAAAATGCGTTGCAGTCTGCGCTGGCGTGGCCGCAGTTGGGCTTATTGCACAGGACGTGGAATTCGTGGCTGCCGGGCTCGGAAAAGTGGATCAATCCGTCTCCCGACGGGTTCATGTAGTAGTTGCCCTTCTCTGTTTCCACGAAGAAAATATCGACGTCCTGATACCGGTATTCCCCCGGCTGGACCTCGAAGTCTGCGGCAGTGGGGACGGTGGGTTTGGCGGCGCAGGCGGTGAGAGGGAGGGCCACGGCGAGAGCGAGAAGCAGCGAGGGGAGAAGGCGTCTTTTCATCAGAAGAACTCCTTTCTGCGGCGGGCGATATCGGATAAACTCATTATAGCAGATGGATTTATCCGGTGTCAACTGTGAGTTATCCGTGGCTCCTTGCCGTGGGGTCCGCCAGCTGGATCAGCTCCAGGCGGTCCAGGTGGTGGGGGTCGATGTAGTGGGTGATGGTCCCGCCGTCGGCGGAGAGGTAAATGGCGTTGGCGGTGGTGTATTCCAGGAAGGGGAAGTATAGCCCTATCCGTTCTTGCTCAACCTTCCCCAGAAGCTGGTAATCCCGGTCCAGGGCCCAAAGGGTGCGCTGCGTGAATTCCTTGGAGTCCGAGGTGCGCATGAAGATATAGTCCTTGGTGTAGCTTACCTCTGCGCAGTAGACATCCATGGGGAATTTTACGGACTCCTGATTGGTGGCTTTGTCGTATTCACAGAGTCCTACACCGGCGCGAAAATAGTGCAGCAATCCATCCAGATTCACGATCTGACTGCTCATCTCATCCCAGTCCTTAAATACCCGCTCGATGCGCCCGGTTTCCAGGTTGCCTTCTGCATAGGCGCGCTTTTCGGTGTTTGCCTGGGGCAGGGGAAAGTAGAGGTACCCGTTGCTGACAGACACATCCTCCGATGGCCACTCTGTGTGAAGCGGGATATCCTCCTGAAACAGCCGGGTGGTCGCTCCGGTTTCCAGCTGGATCTTGTAAACCGGCAGCGCATACTCCGGGTCGGCCTGCGGCGGCATGGCCACGTAGATTAAGAAGCCGTTATCAAAGAAGTAACTGCCGCCTAAATGACTGGTCCCATTGGGCTCAAACTGCTTGGGCAGGTCAACAATCTCCCGGTGATTGGTGGCATCCATATCCATTTGAATCAGGGTGAACTCCTGATTATTATCCTGTACCCCATACAAGTGACCGTTGTAGTACCCAAGAGCAATGTCCATGTATGCATTGCAATTGGTGTCCTCATGCTTGCATTCAGGCTTATTGCATAGGATGTGGAAATCATGACTGCCCGGCTCAGCAAAGCGGATCAGGTAATCCCGCAGGGGATTCATACAGTAATTCCCTTTTTCAGTCTCTATGAAAAAGACGTCTATGTCCTGATACCGGTACGCTCCCGGCTGGACCTCAAAGTCTGCGGCAGTGGGTGCGGCGGGTTTTGCGGCGCAGGCGGTGAGGGCGAGGGCGAGAGCGAGAAGCAGCGAGGGGAGAAGGCGTCGTTTCATCAGAAGAACTCCTTTCTGCGGCGGGCGATATTGGATAAACCTATTATAACAGATGGATTTATCCGGTGTCAACTGTGAGTTAGCCGTGGGCTCTGGCATTGCTGGTGTCCGGCATCGGAAGGAGCTCCAAGTTGGACAGATCGCTGGTGTCGATATAGTGGGTGATCTTTCCGTTGAGCCAGAAGTAGATGCTGTCTGCCGTGATGGCATACGGCTGGGGGAACCATCTGCCGATCTTTTCCTGCGGGGCCTTTCCCAGCAGGTTATAGTCCCGGTCCAGCACCCAGAGCGTGCATTGCTCAAAGTCCTCGGTATCCGTAGACCGCACCAGAATATAGTTCCGGGTATAGCAGGGGTTCGCCGTGTATGCCTCCATAGGGAAGCGGACCGTTTCCACGCCTGTGGCCCTGTCGTATTCACACAGGCCGGCATCCGCCTTGAAGTAATACAGAACGCCGTCCTGCTCCATTGCCCGACCGTTGCGATCGCTCCAGTCGGGAAGGGTCGCTTCCACCCGGCCTGTTTTCAGGTTCCCCAGGGCATAGGTGCATTCACCGGTGACCCCGTTGGTCATCATAAAGAAGAAACCATCCCCGCAAATATTCGCAGATGAGCTTCCGCAGAAATAAGTGAACAGCGGGATATCCTCCTGAAACAGCCACCGGCCCTTTCCGGTTTCCAGGTCAAACTGGTAGATAGACATGGCCCATTCCGGGTCCGTTTCGATGGCGTCGTACATATAAAACAGAGAGCCGTTGTGGAACAGCAATTCGCCGCTGGCGTACCGTGCGCCATCCACAGCTGTCAAAACCGGCAGCTGCCCTACCTCCCGGCGGTTGGTGCCGTCCATATCCATGCGCTGTACTACCGGACCGTTGTCTCTGTAGGTGGTGGTGTAAAGATGCCCGTTCCAGTATCCCAATGCATAGTCAGTGTATGCATTGCAGTTCTCGCCGCCATGTCCGCAGTTGGGCTTATTGCACAGGGGGTAGAAGGCCCGGCTGCCCGGCTCGGCGAAGCGGATGATTTGATCCCAGCCCAGGTAATACTGCCCCTGCTCCGTCTCCACAAAAAAGTCGCCCATGTCCTGATACCGGTATGCTCCCGGCTGGACCTCAAAGTCTGCGGCGGTGGGGACGGTGGGTTTGGCGGCGCAGGCGGTGAGGGCCAGGGCCAGGGCGAGAGAAATAAAAAGAAGTAAGATGCGTTTCTTCATATGGGACTCCTTTCGAGAAAATACGTGGCTGGCAAATCGGCAGGAGGGAACAATCTGTCTTGTCCCATAGATTGTTTCCTCGCTGCCTAAAAACCTATGTGGGATTACACGCTATGAAGATTCACGCATCAACCGAAATCGTCTGCACAGTTACGGATCCGATTTTGAATCTGGCAGTTAAGGACACGAAATACTTGACAGGGCCAGGATTAGTAGACTGAACGGATTTTGTGCTATTTGCCCAAATTTGAAAAACCTTTGATTTGCCGTCCGTTGAAACGTATTTCAGAGGGCCGCTGATTATCAGCGTTTCAGAGGATCGCGATGACATATTTGCCTTTGCTTCATCACTTCTGCAGCTTGCGCTGCAGACATAGCTATAGCCATTAAGGCTGCCCATGTAGGTCTCGCTTTCGGCAAATGCGGTGAGGATGCAGCAGCACAGGAGCATGGCGGCTGCGAGGGTCGCGCTGAGAATTCGTTTGATCTTCATGTTTGACCTCCAGTCTTTTCACGGTGTGTTTGTGGGTACAGGCGGTGGACCATGGCATCCCTCCTTATGGCGTGGGGGCGGCTTCTGTCCGCGGGAAATGGCTGCATGCGCACGGCCCAGAAGAAACCCCTCTACTATCTAAACGCCTGAAACAGCAATTTGCAACATAGTTTCCATAAACTTTCTAAAATTTTGTTGAATTAAACATATTGCGAGGGACGAAATTGTGAATAAAAGCAAGAAAATTGAGGCGTGTACAAGTCGGAGACTATACAAAGTCTCACATGTTCTCCTCCCGTTGATTTGTTCTGAAACGGCGATTGCGACTCTACTCCCGTATTGCCTTTTGGGCAAAATCCGCCGTGCACCGTTTCCGACAGGGGAGGAGCGGCATAGGATGGGATACCCGCGCCGGAGTGCGGCGGGGGAATCCGGATCGTGAGGTGCGCTATGAACTGCATACATAATTCATCCGGCGGCTCCCTGCGGGAGCTGCTGAGCCGGAACGTGGGTCAGTACGCCGCAGCCAGCTTTCTGGTGGGCTCCTGTCGCCTGGTGCGGCAGGAGGGCGTTCTGGAGGAGGTGGGGACGGACTATCTGGTGCTGCGGCAGGGGAGCGCCCGCACCGGGTGCGACCTGTATGCCCTGAAATTTATCGAATTAACGGACAGCGCTGGAACATGACACCGTTGCGCCCGGCATCGGTTTGTGGTATGCTGGGGGCAGTGAGGTGAGGGCATGTACTACGTCTATATGCTGCGGTGCCGGGACGGGAGCCTGTATACCGGCACAGCGGCGGACCTGTGCCGGCGGATGCGGCAGCACGCGGGGGGAGGCTCTGCCTGCGCCCGGTATACCCGGGCCCATCCGCCCCGGGAACTGGCCGGGGTATGGCGCACGGAGCGGCAGGGGGACGCTCTGCGGCTGGAATACGCCGTGAAGCAGCTGACCCGGCGGGAAAAGCTGGCCCTCCTGCAGCGTCCGGATACGGCGGCGGAGCTGGTTTCCGGCGGGGCCGTGTTTGAGCCGGTGCCGGGGGTGACGCTGGATATGTGCCTGGAGGGAACGTTTCATGGATAAGCTTTACGCCGCCCCTATGGAGGGGCTTACCGGGTATTTGTGGCGGCAGGTCCACGCGGAGCTGTTCGGTCCGGCGGACAAATATTTTACGCCGTTTCTCTCCCCCAACGCCACCTGTACCTTCCAGCGGAAAGAGCTGGATGAGATCGACCCGGAGCACAACCGGGGACTCAACGTAGTGCCCCAGCTGCTGACCAACCGGGCAGAGCATTTCCTGTGGGCTGCCCGGGAGCTGTATGACCGGGGCTTTCGGGAGGTGAACTTCAACCTGGGCTGTCCGGCAGGTACCGTGGCCGCCAAGCGGAAGGGGGCGGGCCTGCTGGCCTATCCCCAGGAGCTGGACCGGTGCCTGGAGGAGATCTTTGCGGGATTGCCCCGGGGAATGACGGTGTCCGTCAAGACCCGGATCGGGAAAAACGACCCCGGCGAATGGCCGGGGCTGCTGGAGATCTATCGGAGGTACCCTCTGGCGGAGCTGATCGTTCATCCCAGGCTCCAGAAGGACTTTTACAAGGGAACGCCCCACCGGGAGGCTTTTTCCACCGTCTCCGGCCCCTGGCCGGTGGTGTATAACGGCGATATATGGACGGCGGAGGACGCTGCGGCGCTGTCCCGGGACTTTCCCGGGACAGATGCGGTAATGCTGGGCCGCGGACTCATGCGGGACCCCAGCCTGCTGCGGCAGCTGCGGGGCGGCCCCGCCGCCTCGGTCCGGGAAGTCCGGACGTACCATGACCGGCTGCTGGACGCCTACCGGCAGCGGCTCTCCGGCGATCTGCCGGTGATGCACCGGATGTGGGAGCTGTGGACGTACCTGGCCGCCGGGTTCAACGGGGCGGAGCCGTATCTCAAGCGGATGCGCAAGGCGAAGAATTTATCGGAATATCAGGCCGCGGTGGACGCACTGCTCCGGGAGCAGCCGCTGGTATACAGCAAGGAGGGATGACCATGCGTCTGCTGATCGCGGAGGATGAGGTAGACCTGGGGGAGGCACTGACCGTTTTTTGAGAAAAATCATTTTTCGGCGGACGCCGTCCACAACGGGCGGGACCATTGCCTTTACGGCGCAGCTGCGATAAAAAAGCGCTTATGGAAACGTTAGAAGGTGAAAAGCGTGTATTTTGCATACGGAGAAGCCGAAGCTTCCTATTTGCGGCAAAAGGATAAGCGGCTTTGCCAGGTCATTGACCGCATCGGGCATATCGACCGCCCAGTGGATACGGACTTGTTTTCATCCGTCGTTCACCACATCATCGGGCAGCAGATATCCACCAAGGCACAGGCGACCATCTGGCAGCGGATGCAGGATGCACTGGGCACCGTCAATGCCGAGACCATCCTGACAGCAGGTGTTCCCAAGCTGCAGGGACTGGGTATGACCTTCCGCAAGGCAGAGTATATTACGGATTTTGCCGAAAAAGTCCATACGGGCGCATTTGATCTGCATGCTGTGGAGCACATGAGCGACGAGGATGCGATCCGGGAATTAAGCAGCCTGAAGGGCATCGGCGTCTGGACGGCAGAGATGATTCTGCTTTTTTGTATGCAGCGCCCGGATATTTTCAGCTATGATGACCTTGCCATCCAGCGCGGGCTGCGCATGGTATATCATCATCGCAGCATTGACCGCAGGCTGTTTGAAAAATACCGCCGTCGCTTTCACCCCTATTGCAGCGTGGCAAGTCTGTATCTCTGGGCTGTGGCAGGCGGCGCGATCCCAGAGATGAAGGACTACAAGCCGAGTAATAAAAACAGAGGCAGCTTTTGAAGCGAGGTGCAGATCATGATATTTGTGCAGCATTACGATTCACCGCTGGGCGGCATCCTGCTGGCAGCGGACGGAATCGGACTGAGAGGTCTGTGGTTCGACGGACAGAAATACCTTGCCCGTGATCTGCCCGCAGAGCGTATCGGGCAGGATACACCCGCCCTTGCAGAAGCCAGGCGTTGGCTGGACATTTATTTTGCTGGCAGCCAGCCGGATTTTCTGCCGCCGCTGCACCCCGTCGGCACCGCGTTCCGGCAGTCTGTGTGGGAAATCCTTTTGCAGATTCCCTACGGAAGGACTACGACCTACGGCGAGATCGCACGGCAGCTTGCTGAAAAGCAGAAGCTTCCCCGGATGTCTGCGCAGGCGGTCGGCGGTGCGGTGGGTCATAATGAGATATCCATCATCATTCCCTGTCACCGTGTGGTCGGCACAAACGGCAGCCTGACCGGATACGCCGGGGGCATTGACAAAAAGAGGAAGCTGCTGGAATTGGAACATACCGATATGACCGGATTTTTCGTGCCGAAAAAGGGCACTGCACTTTTTTGACAAGCTGAAGGGGCGGCGTGACCGAAGTCACGCCGCCCCTTGAAAACACAAGGCTTTCCTCATTCTTGGATTTTACTGCTTTACGCCCACCAGGCATTGGGCTCCGGCGGATTTTTATGGGCAGCTTTATGCAAGAATGTCCGTCAGGTCGTCGAATACCTGAGACTTGGTGACCACCACCACATGGTCTCCCTCCTGAATCGTGGTGAGGCCGCCGGGAATGATGATTTTGTTTTCCCGGGCAATGGCGGCCAGCAGAACGCCCTTTTTCAGGGCCAGGTCCTTCAGAGGCTTGTCCAGCACCGAGCGGCTGGAGGCGGTGGCGGTGAACTCCAGAGCCTCCACGGAGCCGTCCAGCATTTTATACAGGCTCTCCACAGTGCTGCCCTGGGAATTGGCCAGAGCCCGGACATAGCGGGTGATCTGGTTGGAGGTCAGATCCTTGGGACTGATGATGCTGCCCAGCTTTGTCTCCTGCACCAGGTCCATGTAGTTGGGCCGGGTCATTTTGGCCAGCACCTTGGGGACTCCCGCCCGCTGAGCCGTCAGGGCCATCAGCAGGTTCTCCTCGTCCCGGTCTGTCAGGGCCACGAAGGCGTCGGTCTCAAAGACGTTCTCGCTGTCGATCAGGTCTGCGTCGGTGCCGTCGCCCTCAATGATCATGGCGCCGGGCAGGGAGGCCGACAGACGCAGGCACTTGTCGTGCTTCATCTCGACAATGCGGACCTTGGTATTGCTGCGGGCCAGCTCCCAGGTCAGGTACATGGTGATGCGGCTGCCCCCCAGAATGGATACGTTCTTCACTCTTTGCAGGGTGCGGCCGATGCCCCGGAGCATTTTTTGCAGCTCTGCCTTGGTGCCCACCATATAGAGCTTGTCCCCGCTGCGGGGCACGAAGGAGCCGTCGGGGATGATAAAATTGTCCCCCCGGTGGGCGGCGCAGATCAGCACCTCCGCCAGGCGATTGCGGTGGAAATCGTTGAGGGATACCCCGGCCAGGGTGTCCTGCTCCGTTACCTGAAAACCGATCATATCGATGCGGCCTCCGGCAAAGGGCTCCACGGAAAAGGCCGCCGGGAAGCTCAGGATCCGGGCGATCTCCTGGGCTGCCCCCAGATCGGGGTTGATGAGCATGTCCAGGCCGATCTCCCGCTTGAGCATGGTGTCATCCCGGCGATACTCGGGGTTGCGTACCCGGGCGATGGTGTGCTTGGCCCCCAGCTTTTTGGCGATGAGGCAGCACACCAGGTTTGTCTCGTCCAGATTGGTGACGGCAATGACCAGGTCCGCGCTGCGGACCCCGGCAGTGTCCAGCACGCTGATGCTGGCTCCATTGCCCTCTACGCACATGACGTCCAGGGTGCTGTCGGCCCGGTGCAGGGCTGCGGCGTCGTCATCCACGATGGTGATGTCGTGATCCTCTACCGCCAGCTGCCGGGCAATGGCATAGCCGACCTTGCCGTTGCCTACGATGATGATTTTCATGCTTGCTCCTCTCCGCTGCCCGACGGCAGCCGGCTGCGCCTGCGGCGCAGGATAACGGCGCTGTATTCCGCGCCCATGATCAGCACCGTGCCGCTCATATACAGCCACAGCAGCACCACGACTATCGTGGCGATGGAGCCGTACAGCACGGAGTAATTGGCAAAATGCTCCACATAATAAGAAAACGCCAGGGACAGGACCATCCATGCCGCCAGAGAGATGCCTACCCCGGGAGCAACTTCCTTCAGGGGACGGCGCTGGCCTTGGGCCAGCATATACAGCACCGTCAGCATCAGGAACATCACCACGCCCAGAACGATGAAGCGCAGATAGCTCCACAGGTCAATGAAGCCCTGCGGCAGGGCAATGAGCCCGGACACGAACTCCAGGGCCCGGCGGCCCACCGTCACCAACAGCAGTGTCAGCCCGATGGAGAGGATCAGCCAGACGGTAAACAGCAGAATGGCCAGCTGGTTCAAAAGCATCTTCCGGGGCGGACCCACGTTGAAGGCCTTGCGCAGGGAGTGCAGCAGGCAGCTGGTGGCCCGCATGGGGAACCAGATGGAAAAGACCAGACTGAACCACAGCAGCTGGCGGCTGGCGTTGGCGGATACATATATTAAATACGCCTCCAGCACCGAAACCACGTCCGCCGGGACCAGCTGGGACAGAAACTGAGAAATGTTGTCCACATCCAGCTTCAGAATGCCCAGCAGCGTGCTGACAAACACCATCAGCGGAAACAGGGCGAACAGCAGATAATACGTCAGCGCTGCGCTGTCGCGCCCCACGTCATGCAGATAATACCGGCGCACCAGCTGCACCGCCACTTGCCCCGCTGCGGTGCGGGGCAACCATGCCTTTTTCACAGGAGTCATCCCTCCTAATTCCCATACAGTGTACCACATAGCGGCCAAAATGAAAAGAGAAATTTGTCCTGTTGGCTTTGGACGGTCCTGTTTATCAGATTTTTGTAAAAATTTTATATGTTTTTTTGTATTTCCCTCTTGCGAGTTCTCGTTTGCTTTGATATAATCATTTCATCCAGAGAGAAAGTCGTTTCTGGAATTTACAGTAAAGAGGGTCGAATTATGGACAAACTTACCAACATCGTACGGGACGAAATTTCCCGCCAGTACAAGAGCGTTCGGCAGTTCGCTTTTGCGGTTGGCATTCCTCTGTCCACCATCAACAGCGCGCTGCACAACGGCATCGGCGGTTCCTCCTTTGACACGGTGGTCCAGATCTGCCGCACCCTGGGCATCTGCGCTCTGGGCGAGGAGAACATCCACCTGACCGAGGATACCCAGCGGATCCTGGATCAGTATGCCAAGCTGGACGATTACGGACGCCACACCATCTCCTCCGTGATGCAGGTGGAGTATGACCGCTGCACCAAGACGTTTGAGGACAGCTCCGAGCTCCGGGGCGGCTACTCCAGCGTCAACCTGTCCGCTCCCATTGCCAATGACGAGCCCGTCTCCATGAACGTGCTGGCCAGCCGCGAGGACTGAGCGGATCACATCATTCGTCGGTAAATAGCGTAAAAAGAGGGTCTTCGACAGGGGTCGGAGACTCTCTTTTTATACGTTTCCACCAAAAATGCGTGTGATTTTTGGCGATTTTACGGAAGATTACGGTTGAAATTCCACGGTGTATCTGATATAATACAGTGTAATTGGCGGAACAGCGGCATTTTGCCCCGGGAGATTCTCGCGTTCGCGCCACCTTTTCAGATGGGAGAAAGATGCATGAAAGCAACAAGAAAAACCGGCACCTGGCTGTGGGCACTGCTGGCAGCCGCAATACTGACGGCGCTGCTGACGGCCACAGCCTTTGCCGGAGGCAACGATTTCCGCTGCTGGACCGTGGACGCCCGGCAGTGGACCAACCAGGGATACCGTTCCGAAAAGGATGGGGTATGGTATCTGTTTCTGCCTGCCGACGAGAGCCTGGCGGACACGGTGCTGTCCTTCAGCGGCAGCGTGACGGCAGCTTCTGCCGGGACACTGGACCGGGAGCATGGCACCCTTACCGGCGCGTTTGCCGCCAGCGACCGGGTGACCCTGACGCTGGACGGCGGTAAAACGGTGCAGATCTGCGCGAAGCAGAGCAGTCTGCCCAGCTTGCGCCTGACCCTTAACGGTACCACGCTGGAGCAGGTGCACCGGGACAAGAACGTGAAATATCCCGGCAACGACCTGGTGCTGACGGACGGCGACGACGTTCTCACCGGCACCGTGGAGTTCAAGGGCCGCGGCAATTCCACCTGGAGGGAATATGCCAAGAAGCCCTATCAGATCAAGTTCAGCAAGAAAACCTCCGTGCTGGGCATGCCTGCGGCCAAGAAGTGGATCCTCCTGGCCAATGCTTCTGACGACAGCATGATCCGCACCCGCCTGGTGTATGATGCGGCGGAGCATATGGGCTTTCCCTATGTGACGGAATATCAATATGTGGACCTGTGGGTGGACGGCGAGTATCTGGGTGTGTATCTCATCGGCGAGAAGGCCGAGATCGGCAAAAACCGCCTGAATCTGCAGGATCCTGCCGGGGCCATGTTCGAGCTGGATAACGGCTTCGCCACGGACGAGGACCACTATTTCTTCGAGGGGCGGCTGAACAGCTACTTCGCTCTGAAGGAGATCGTGGAGGAGGATGACGCGCATATTGCCCAGGCCATGAGCAATTTCCAGACCGCCATGACCCGCTTTACTACGGCGCTGACCTCAGAGGGTTGGGAAAATCTGTCCTTGGCCCAGCTCAACGCCATGATCGACGTGGACTCCCTGGCCCGGTACTATCTGATGAACGAATACGTCCTCAACGGCGAGGGATTCTTTACCAGCTTCTTCTGGTATCAGGACGGCGCGTCCGACGTGCTCCATGTGGGCCCCCTGTGGGACTTTGACACCTGCATGGGCAATAAGAATGAAAAGGTCACCGACTACAACGCCAGCAGCACCTCTGTGCTGATGAAGAAGATGCTGAACATCCCGGCATTTTACCAGCGGGTGCAGGAGCTGTACGCCCGGTATAAGCCGGTGCTTACCGGCATGGCCGGTCAGGTGGACGGCCTGCGGGACGAGATCGGCGTCTCCGCCGACCTGAATTACCTGCGCTGGAACACCCTGGGCACCGCCAACCCCAAGCCCGGCGGCACCCCCTTCGCCCCCACCTATGACGAGGCCCTCAGCCGGGTGCGCACCTGGCTCACCGGCCGGGCCAATGCCTTTACCCCCACCGTGCGTCCCCAGCAGCTGGGGTACTACTTCAACGCCAGCCGCACAGTGATGTATCTGACCTATTCCGCCCCCCAGCAGACGGCCCTGCGTTTCGCTGTGTGGGGTGAGCAGGACGGGCAGAACGACCTGCACTGGTATCAGGCCAAGAAACAGAATGGCCGCTGGGTGGCCGAGGTGCCTCTGATCAACCACCAGGAGACCGGCACCTATATGGTCCACATTTACAACCAGAACGGCCTGCCCCAGGGACTTCTGGACCACGGCACCGTGGTGGTGGACAACCTGGTCCAGCCGGAAAAGCCCGCCCTGAAGGCGGCGCTGTCCGCTGACGGACGGTATCTGAACCTGACGCTTACCGGCGGCAGCGACCTGGCAAAGGTGTGGTTCCCCGCCTGGAGCCAGAAAAACGGTCAGGATGACCTGCAATGGTACGAGGCCCGGAAGCAGGCGGACGGCAGCTGGACATATTCCGTGCTCCTGAGCCGCCACAACACCACCGGCACCTATTTCATTCATGCCTACGGCAATAGCAAGCAGAATCTGGTGGCCCATACCACCGCTTATGTGGAGAAGATTCCCGGGCCGGAGATGAAGGCCGCCGTGTCCGCTGACGGGCGGTATCTGGACGTAACGCTGACGGGCCGCAGTGATCTGAGCCGGGTGTGGTTCCCCACCTGGAGCCAGAAAAACGGTCAGGACGACCTGCGGTGGTACGAGGCGGTGAAGCAGACAGACGGCAGCTGGACCTGCCGGGTGCCTCTGTCCAACCACGGCAGCACGGGTACGTATTTCATCCACGCCTACGGCAATGACAAGAAGAACCTGGTAGCTCACACCACCGCTTATGTGGAGAAGCTGGTGCAGCCGGAAAAGCCCGCCATGACGGCGGTGCTGTCTGCCGACGGAAGATATCTGGACGTGACTCTGACGGGCCGGGGCGATCTGAGCCGGGTATGGTTCCCCACCTGGAGCGCCGTGAACGGTCAGGACGACCTGCGGTGGTACGAGGCGGTCAAGCAGGCAGACGGCAGCTGGACCTGCCGGGTGCCCTTGGCCAACCACAAGAACGCGGGGGGCTATTTCCTCCACGCCTACGGCAATGATAAGCGCAATCTGGTGGCCCACACCACTGTTTCCGTCGCTCAGGCCGTGTCTCCCCAGGTGTGGACCCAGCTGTCCGCCGATGGGCGGTACATGACTGTGACACTGACAGGCCGCAGCGATCTGAGCCGGGTGTGGTTCCCCGTCTGGAGCGCTGCCAACGGCCAGGACGACCTGCAGTGGTACGAGGCGAAAAAGCAGTCCAACGGTGACTGGACGTATACGGTGACGCTGGCCCGGCACAAGGGAGCGGGTACGTATTTCATCCATGTCTATGGCAATAGCAAGCAGAATCTGGTGGCTCATACCACCGCCTATGTGATCTGAAAGGAGGAACGAGCAGCCCGGAACACCTGATGGAGATCCCCTGCGACGAGTAGGAAATCAAAAACTGTAACGGAGGAAAAATATGAAGAAGGCATTATCTCTGCTTCTGGCGCTGATGATGGTGGTGGGTCTGGTCATGCCCCAGACCTGGGCCACCGGGCTCCAGGAGACGGAGTCGGACGCTGCCATTACGGAGACGCAGCCCGGCGACACCGCAGAACCTGACGCACAGCGGCCCCAGGCGGATACCATGTCCGGCAATTCCGCCGGGCTTACTCCCATCACCCGCACCAAGAATGCCGTGGCCAGCGGCGTGACCCTGGAAAAGGTGGTCATGCGCAACGTCAACGGCAGCCAGGTGGTGGGCTACCTTTCGGAGATCGACCTGTCCAAGGACGTGACCCTGAAGGCCAGCTACACCGGCTATTACTACGACGGCAGCACCGCCGCCCAGCGCAAGGCCATGGTGGACGGCGGCAAGCTGAAATGGGAGATGTCCCAGACCACCGCCCAGGCCGCTGCCTACGGACGGGCCTCGGATACCGAGGGCCGCGTGGTCCTGGCCACCAACGCCGACTACTACAACATGCAGACCGGCGCGCCTACCGGCTACCTCATTATGGAGGGCAACCTGGTAAAAACCGGTAATGAGCCCTTCTTTGCCATTCTGAAGGACGGCTCCGCCGTCATTCGCCCCGCCGGCAGCGACACCTCCGACGTGGTGGAGGCCGTTTCCGGCCCCTATATGCTGGTGGAAAACGGCCAGATTGTTCCCGGCCTGGACCAGGGCGACCGCATGCCCCGCAACAGCGTGGGCATACGGGCCGACGGCTCCGTGGTATTCTTTGAGGCCGACGGCCGACAGGAGCCCATGTCCATCGGTATGAGCATGTATGAAGTGGCCAGTTTCCTGAAGGATGCCGGCTGCGTCACCGCTATTTATTTGGACGGCGGCGGCTCCGCCACCGTGGCAGCCTGTTATGAGGGCACCGACGAGCTGGTGGTTCGCAACAGCCCCAGTGACGGCCTGGAGCGCACCGTGTCCGACGCCCTGCTGGTGGTGTCCACCGCCCGCTTTGACGGCGATTTTGACCACGCGTCCGTGAGCCCCCAGAACGAGCTTTATACCCCCGGCAGCCGGGTGCCCTTCACGGCCCTGGGCGCTGACTCCGCAGGCGGCGCGGCCGACCTGCCTGAAAGCGGCCTGACCTGGGTGCTGGATACTCCCGCTGCCGGACGGATCGACGCCGCCACCGGTGTGTTTACCGCCGCCAAGGGCTATGTGGGCGATGTGCGGGTCCGCCTGACCTATCAGGGTCAGAATGTGGGCTCCGCCTCCATCACCATCGCCGAGCCCGATCAGGTGTCCTTCGCCGGCAAGACCCTGTCCCTGGACTATGACAAGACCAGCGACCTGGGCCTCACCGTCAAAAGCAGCCTGCGGGATATCCACTATCACGACGGCGACTTTACCTGGACCATCCGGCCTCTGACCGAGGGCACCACCGCCGCCGACATCGGCACCATCGTGGACAATCAGCTCCATACTGCCGCCAAGGCCAGCCAGACCCGTAAAGCAGAGATCACTGTCACCTATACCAAGGCAAATGGCCAGGAGCTTACCGATACCGTCACCGTGGAGATCGGCAAGATGCCCACCATCCTTCTGGACTTTGAGGACGAGAGCTCCAAGTCCGGCGTGAACGTGGGTGCCAACGCCGTGTGGGGCAACCTGAATAGCTTTTCCGGTCACAGCGCCCATAATCTGCCCGGCGTCAGCGACGCGGGCTTCGGCATGGCCGGTCAGGTCAGCAAGGATCCCAACGGTCTGGACATCCCCTACGGGCCCATTACCGATTTCGGCCTGGCATGCCCCGACTTTATCAGCAGCAACGCGGAATGGGACTGCAACTCCGCCGGCGCACCCTATAGCTGGGACTGCGCCCAGGACCCCGCTACCCTGTTCCGCTCCATGGGCTATGAGTACTATGTGGGCGCCATCTCCACCGCCCAGGAGGGCGCGTGGGATATGTATGCCCGCCGCGTAGCTTCCGACGAGGGTCCCGTGCGCTTCGGCCAGAAGTCTCTGGAGTATCATTACGATTATACGAAGATCTCCGGCACCAACAACACCAACGAATACCTGCGCTACAGCGGCGAGGACGTGGTCATCGAGGGCCGTCCCACCGCCCTGGGCATGTGGGTCTACGCCCCGGAGGGCACGCCCAACTACTGGCTGTCCACCAGCGTGTCCTATTGGAACGGGGAGAAGTACGTTTCCACCAGTTTGCTGCACCTGAAGACTACCACCGTCAACGCCGCAGGCGAGACCGTGGACACCACCACCCAGTACACCGGCATCAACTGGTCCGGCTGGAAGTATGTGGAGGCCGATCTGAGCAGCGTGTATGACAAGGCCCAGGACGTGGAAAACCATCCCCTGAAGATCACCGCCGGCCAGGTGCTGCTGTGGACCATCATCATCGAGGGCGGCACCGGCGACGTGGACGGCAACAAGATCACCTGCGGCTCCCGGGCTGCCGGAAGCCTGTATGTGGACAACATCCGCGCGGTGTATGGCACCACGGCTGACGACCTGGAGAACCCTGTCATCACCTCTGTCCGCGGCGGCAGCGCCTCCGTTACCGGCTACACGGATCTGACGGAGCTGGCTGAGGACGGTTCCACCGTGCTGACGGACAATGAGCTGCAATTCTTTACCGGGTATTATGATCCCCAGGGTGAGAACCGCACCGGCGTGTCCGCCGAGAACACCGTTATCACCATCGACGGCCAGGATATCCGGAACTTCGCCAACACCGACCAGGCCGTTACCGGCACCGTGACACTGCCCAATGGCCGCCACAGCATTAAGGTGGAGATCATGGACGGCTTCGGCAACCGGGCCAGCGTCACCCGCTCCTTCACCGTGAAGGGCACCACCAATATCCCCACCGTGACCCTGGACACCCCGTCCTATGCCCTGGTGGGCGAGAACTATGTGGTGTCCGTCACCTCCCCCAACGCCGGTAGGATCGACTCCGTCACCGCCCAGATCGTGTACGGCAACGTGGACCTGTTCGACACCGACGAAAACGGCGGCAAGGGCGCCTTCAACACCTGCGCCTCCCTGGCCTACGGCTCCGGCTTCCAGGGCTCCAGCTCTGCCGCCCGCCGCACCACCACCGAAAAGACCGTCACCGTGAACATGAACCGCACGGGCTCTGCCGGGAAGGACCTGTTCACCTTCACCATGCCCATGCCCGCCGGGGCCACGGCGCTGGACAGCCTGCCCATCTCCGTCACCGTGACCTACACCTGTGACGGTGTCACCTACACCACCTCCACCGGCGGCCTGCGTCTGCCCATGCAGGGCTACTACACCGTCACTTCCGACATCATGGTGGAGGGCGCGGCAGCGGCCCGGCTGTATGTGAAGGACATCAACGGCAAGGCCGCCTCCGGCGTGGACCTGTATGTGGGCGACACCCGCATCGGCACCACCAACGCCTCCGGCCAGATCAGCACCGACTACTTCAACAAGCTCTCCGCCGGCTCCCGCACCGGCGTCACCGCCCGGAAGGACAATCACCGCTCCTTTGAGACGGTCATCGTCACCCGCCGGGCCGGCGGCAGCACCGATGGTATGCCCAGCTTCGTCCAGCTCAACGCCACCCCCAATGCCCAGAGCTGCCAGAACATCACCTGGGTCACCAATCCCCTGACGGCCCAGGCCAAGGCCACCGTGCAGTACTGCCAGCAGAGCAGCTTCAAGGGCAGCTTCCCCTCCAGTGCCCAGGGTCAGGTGACCCTCCGGGAGTTCACCACCTCCGGCGACGCGGCCTATGTCAGCTCCGTGTCCCTGACCGGCCTGAAGCCCGGCACCACCTACGTCTATCGGGTGGGCGACGGCAGCAAGTGGTCTGAAAATATGACCTTCACCACCAGCCAGCCCGGCGCGGACACCACCCGCTTCTTCGTCATCGGCGATACCCAGCTCTCCGGCAATGCCGAAAGCGATCAGGAGGAGATCCGGCTGATGAACGCCATTGCCGCCAATATCAACGGCCAGTCCATGAACTTCGGTATCCAGACCGGCGACTTCGTGGACAACGGCGGCAACCTGGGCCAGTGGAGCGAGATCCTGGACGTGTTCTCCCGGAACTACGCCGACATCCCCGTGGTGCAGGTCATGGGCAACCATGAGTACTACGGCGACCTGTCCGGCGGCAACGCCGCCAGCCTGTGGACCCTGCCCGACCGGCTGTACTACTCCGTGGAGTACGGCGACGTGTACGTGGCGGTCATCAACTTCGCCGCCAACCTGGAGGATGCCTGCCAGTGGCTGATCCAGGACGCCGCCAAGTCCGACTGCACCTGGAAGGTGCTGGCAGTCCACCAGCCCGCGTACTACACCAATCCCAACGGCAGCAGCGAGGCCTTCAACCGCTATATCCCCGCCGCCGCTGAGGCCGCCGGGATCAACGTGGTGTTCTCCGGCCACGACCACAGCTATGCCCGCACCATGGTGCTGAAGGATGGCCAGCCTGTGTCCGAGACCACTCAGAACGGCCGTCTGCCCGCCACCTACGGCAAGGGCGTGCTGTACTACATCTGCGGCGACCTGGGTGAAAAGTCCCGCAGCACCGAGTACAAGGCCGTCAATAATCCTGACTTCCACTTTGCCCAGGTGTCCCAGGAGTATGACTCTCTGTACCTGGCCGTGGAGGCCACCGCGGACGCTATGACCGTCCGCACCTACTCTGTCAGCGCCGAGGGCGCCCAGTCCCTGATGGATACCTACACCATGCGGGTCCCTGCCAGCGTGTGCCGCGATAAGGGCCACGACTTCTCCGGCAAAACTGTGTATGCCCGGAACGGCAAGCTGGTATGCTCCTTCTGCGGCCAGGCCGTGGAGCTGAAGGACGCGGGCTATACCGGCTGGGCCCGGGATGAGGCCACCGGCCTGCGGATGTATTGCTACAACAACGCCTGGCACACCGGCTGGTTCGTCATCGACCCCGAGGTGTATTGCTTCGACAGCAACGGCATCGCCTACGATGGACGGGTCACCCTGTACGGCAAGCAGTTCGTCTTTGACGACGGCGTGGTGGTCAGCGGCCCCACGGGCTTTGTCAAGCGCGACGACGGCAAGACTCTGTACTTTGAAAACGGCCGCATTGCTTCCGGCTGGAAGGACATCGGCAACGCTACCTACTACTTCGAGACCTCCGATATGGGTGATGACTTCGGCGTTATGTACACCGGCCGCCGCCTGATCGGCAGAACCTGGTACGAGTTCGGTGCGGATGGCCGTCTGTATGAGTTGGTCCGGGGCCGTCTGTCCGCCGACGAGAAGGAGATCGTGGTCACCATCACGCCGCCTTCCGGCCAGGGCAAGAATTACGGCAACATCATGGCCGCTGCCTGGAGCCAGCAGGACGGCCAGGACGACCTGGTGTGGTACAATGCCACCGCCAACGGCGACGGCACCTACACCATCCGGGTGCCTATGTGCAAGTACAATGTGGTGGGCCGCTACCTGGTCCATGTGTACAACCACGGCATCCACGGCCAGCTGCTGGGCGGCCTGACCTTCCAGAATACCCACACCGTGGGCCATACGGATGTGGTCAAGAGCGACTCCAGCACCTGCGTCAGCGCCGGCCAGGTACGATACGTCTGCCGCTACTGCGGCGCGGCCCATAGCTCCAGCACCCCTGCCAAGCGCCACTCCGTATCCGCTGTGGTGGACAGTGAGTGCCGCACCATGACGGTGACCATGGACGCAGGCAACGGCCACGCCCACTCCAACGTGCGTTTCGCTGTGTGGAGCAGCGCGAACGGACAGGATGATCTGACCTGGTACACTGCCAAGAAGAACGGCAGTGGTCAGTGGACCTATACGGTGCCCCTGGTGAACCACAACAGCACCGGTTCCTACTTCATTCACGCCTATTCCTCCGACTCCGGCCAGAACCGGCTCATCGGCAATACCACCGCCCAGGTGGCCAGGCTCCCGGCTCCTGACAGTGTCACTGCCCAGGTGTCCGCCGATTACCGCACCATGTCTGTGCAGCTGGATACTGCTTGCAGCTACAGCAGCATCCGCTTTGCCGTGTGGAGCAGCGCAGGCGGTCAGGACGATCTGGCCTGGTACACTGCCAAGTCCGCTGGCAGCGGCCGCTGGACCTATGATGTGGACCTGACCAAGCACAACAGCACCGGCACCTACTTCATCCATGTGTACAGCGGCAGCAAGCTGGTGGCCCACACCACTGCCCAGGTGGCCAAGCTCCCGACGCCTGATACCGTCACCGCGCAGGTATCTGCCGACTGCCGCACCATGTCCATCCAGTTGGACGCTGTCCGCAGCTACAGCGGAATCCGCTTTGCTGTGTGGAGCAGCGCAGGCGGCCAGGACGACCTGACCTGGTACACCGCTAAGTCTGCCGGCGGCAACCGCTGGACCTATAACGTGGACCTGGCCAAGCACAACAGCACCGGCACCTACTTCATCCATGTGTACAGCGGCAGGACCCTGGTGGCCCATACAACCGCCCAGGTCAAGAGCCTGCCTCCCGCTGCCCCCGGCGTCAAGACCGGCCTGACAGCCACAGTTTCCTCGGACAACGCCGCCATCGAGCTGGCGCTGACCACCGCCGCCAAGTACGGCAAGGTACGCTTCGCCGTGTGGAGCAGCGCAGGCGGTCAGGATGACTTGGTCTGGTATGACGGACGGCTCAACGGCAATACCTGGTCCGCCGGTGTGAAGCTGCTGAACCACAAGACCCTGGGCGGCTACTTCATTCATGTGTATGCCGACGGCAAGCTGGTGGCCCATACCACCGCCAATGTACACGGCATGCCGCCGCAGCAGAGCGCCCAAGCCATTGTTACCGACGACTTTAACTGGATGCGGCTGCGTTTGTACAGCGCTGCCGGATACAGCAACGTGCGCTTCGCCGTGTGGAGCAGTGCAGGCGGTCAGGATGATCTTACCTGGTACAAGGGCGAGAACATCGGCGGCGCCTGGGTGGCCGCAGCAAACCTGGTCAAGCACAACAGCACCGGCACCTACTTCATCCACGTTTATGCCGGGAACAAGCTGGTGGCCCACACCACCGTCACCGTGAAGTCCCTGCCCAACGGGTAAGGCTTATCAGATTATCGCAGCATAACACAGGCCCGCAGGCTTTCGCCTGCGGGCCTCAGCTTGTCAAAAAAGGACGCCGCCCTTTTTTGACAAGCTGAACGCCCCGATGCCGTGACATCGGGGCGTTCTTAATGAAATGCAGCTGACTGGCAGGAAGCTCAGTCGATCATGGACTTCAGGTTCTCGGCGACGGTGATGGGGGCAGCGGTGGCAGCCTTCACCTGCTCGACGGTGAACTCGGGATTGATCTCGGTCATGACCAGGCCGTTCTCGGTGACTTCCAGCACGCACATCTCGGTGATGATCTTGTTGACGCAATGGGAAGCGGTCAGGGGCAGACGGCACTTCTCAAAGATCTTGGGGTTGCCCTTAGCGGTGTGCTCCATGCAGACGATGCACTTGCGGGCACCGACGCACAGGTCCATGGCGCCGCCCATGCCGGGCATCTTCTTGCCGGGGATGATCCAGTTGGCCAGGTTGCCCTGGGCATCCACTTCCAGAGCGCCCAGGAAGCAGGCATCCACGTGACCGCCGCGGATCAGACCGAAGTTGGAAGCGGAGTCGATGAAACCGCCGCCGAAAGCCACGGAGGAGGGAGAACCACCGGCGTCCACCACGTGGTAGGGATCATAGTTGGCGTCGCCTTCCTTGGGGGACTTACCGGCGGAGACGATACCCAGCTCAGCATGGATGATCAGCTCCACATCCTTGGGCAGATAGTTGGGGATCAGGGTAGGCAGACCGATACCCAGGTTGACAACGTCGCCGTTCTTCAGCTCTTTGGCGCAGCGCTTGGCGATAAAGCCTTTGATCTCGCTCTTTTCCATTACTTTCTTTCTCCTTCCACGATGTAGTCAACACACATACCATAGGTGTGGATATTCTCGGGCTCGATCTCGCCCACGGGAACCAGATACTCGGTCTCGGCGATAACGGTATCGGCGGCAGTGGCCATGACAACGTTGAAGTTGCGCATGGTGCCCTTGTACCAGCAGTTACCGAACTCGTCGCACTTATAGGTGCCCAGCAGGGCAAAGTCCGCATGGATGGGCTTCATCAGCAGATAGTCCTTGCCATCAACGGTCTTGCGGCCCAGGCAGAGGGGGCTCTCCTCCACCAGGGTGTCGATGCCCACGGGGGTCAGCACACCGCCGAGGCCGGCGCCGGCGGCGCGAATGCACTCAGCCAGGGTGCCCTGGGGCAGCAGATTGACCTCCAGAGTGCCCTCGGTGTGCTGCTGGCCGACCTCGGGGGTCATGCCAACGTGAGTGGCGATAACGCGCTTGACCTGATGATTGTGGATCAGCTCCGCGATACCGAAGAACTCCTCGCCCTGGGGGCCCACTGCGCGGCCCATATCGTTGGCGATTAAGGTCAGGTCCTTGGTGCCCAGAGCTACCAGTTCCTTGACGATTGCTCTGGCCTGGCCGCAGGCCAGGAAGCCGCCGCACATAATGGTGGCGCCGTTGGGGATCATAGCCGCTGCCTCTTTGGCAGTGATAACAGGTTTCTTTGCCATTTCAGTTCCTCCTTGTTATTTGTCGTTCTCCCAAAAAATAGAATCCCTTCTATTTTCTCATTTATAATCATAGCACTGTTGGCGGGAAAATACAAGAGAAGATTGGATAACTTTTTCACAAATGAACAGATTCACCGTCGAAACAGTCATACTGTACGAAATGTGAAAAACGGATACTTGGAGACACGACCAGACGGCCACCGCAACAGTGGCCGTCTGGCGTAAGGTTAAATTTTACTTCATGCCACGCTTGACCATCTCGGTCACAGCGAAGGAAGCCACGTCGTCGGCATACTTGCCGGCGCCGAAGCCGGCGTCATAGCCCAGCTCCTTGGCCAGCTCATGGGTGATACGGGGACCGCCGCAGCAAACAACGAACTTGTCGCGCAGGCCCTCGGCCTCCAGCAGCTCGATGAGGTTGGTGAGGTTCTGGATGTGGACGTCCTTCTGGGTCACGGTCTGGGACACCAGCAGCACATCGGCGTGCAGCTCCAGGGCCTTCTTGATGAACTCCTCGTTGGGAACCTGGGAGCCCAGGTTGTACGCCTCGATCATCTCGTAGCGTTCCAGGCCGTAATGACCGGCAAAGCCCTTGCGGTTCATGATGGCGTCGATGCCCACGGTGTGGGCGTCGGTACCGGTAGACGCACCCACCATAACGACCTTGCGGCCGATATGCTCGCGGATGTAGTCATTGGTGTCTTCCATGCTCATGACGTCGGACTCCACGGTGATTACATGGATATCCTCATAGTTTACGGAGTGGACGCAGCTGCCGTAGACCACATAGAAGGTGAACTCCTTGTCCAGGGGGGCGTGGTAAGCCACATTGGGCTCGTCCAGACCCATTTTCTTGGCGATCTGACGGGCAGCTTCCTCGCCGCGTTCGTCGTCCTTGATGGGCAGGGTGAAGCTGGTCTGCACCTTACCGTCGTTCATGGTGTCGCCGTAGGGCTTCAGACGGGTCAGGTCCAGGGTGGTATCGAAATCGATCTTATGGGTGTTATACAGTCCGCTGCTCATTCTGCTGCCACCTTCCCTTTCATGACTTCAACAAAGGGATTGAAGTATTTGTCGTCCTTGACCACAACACCGGCCAGGCCCTTGCCGCCGTCCTTAGGACGCTTGACATCGGCGAAGATACCCTTTTCAATGGTGGTGAACAGGCCCAGCTTCTCGATCTCCTTCAGCAGATCGGTGGCCTTGGTCAGCACCTCGTTGGCGCGGTTGCGGATGATGCCGTTCTCCTTATAGGTCAACTCGCTGCCCAGATCCTTCATGGTGCGGAAGATATACTGCGCATTCTCGATGGACAGGGCGCGGTCGGACATGAACGGGGTGTGGATGGCCTCGGTCATCATGCCCAGCAGGCACAGCCGCTGGTTGGTGAGGATGGTCACCATGTTGAACAGGGCATCCTGGATGTGGCCGCGGAAGATATTGCCGGTCATGAACTTCGTGGGCGGCATGTACTTCAGCGGGGCGTTGGGGAAGATCTCGCGGGCCATCTGCGCCTGAGCCAGCTCGTAGAGGAAGGTATTCTCCACGGCGGGGTCCATTTCAAAGGCATGGCCCAGACCCATCTGCTCCTCACGCATACCGGCGTCCTTGGCAAAGGCCTCGTTCAGGAACTGGGAGGCCAGAACGGTGTGGGCGGCGGTGATGGCGTCGTCGGTGGTCAGATAGTTATCCTCACCGGTGTTGATGATCACGCCGGCATAGCCGTTGATGACACGGGAGAAATACTGGTCCACGATGGTGCGCTGCATGTTGATGTCGCGGAACAGAATGCCGTACAGGG
>UMIA01090560.1_pt1 | contig 26705 bp, 31 predicted proteins | sample 1965701 | NCBI WGS metagenome assembly UMIA01 (sample SAMEA4836113, study PRJEB28245) | human gut metagenome | biome: gut microbiome; material: fecal sample | place: Denmark | collected 2008 | reverse complement strand
CAATACCGTCAATTGACGGCATTTCAATATCAAGAAAAATCAGGTGATACTTTTTGTAATTTTCCAGTACACTATATCCGTTAGAATATTTATCAATTATACATTCTATCCCTAACAAGTTACAACAATCAGAAATTTTGTTAATCAAAGCGTCTATAAATATTGGTTCATCGTCTACAACTGCTATATTTATCATACTCCTCACCTGCCTTATATTATATCCGTCAGTTAACATTGTCTTAATATATCCATTTGAGTTATACCGTGACTTAATGCCTATACACCTGTATTTTAACAAAAATATGTAAAGATTTCAATATATGAATATGCTCATCACACAAATTCATCTATAATACTATAAATTGCAATGCAAAATTGTGCATTAAAAGTTGAAATAATTAATTAAACTTTACCACTTTTATTTTAAATAGCAAGCTACTTTTACCGCCCTGTTCACGGTATCTTTGTTTTGTTTCGATTAGTCCGGCTTTTTTCAAATCTTTAATAGCCCTACGCACTGTGGCAGGCGACAGCTTTATGTCGCCTGCTATTTTATTTACTGACGGCCAACATTCGCCGTCTTTGTTGGCTCGGTCGTGGAGGTAGGTATATACGGCTACGGCTCTGTGAGGTAAGTCCATTTGATACAGAAAAATTAATCTACTCATTGCTGTTATCCCCCTGTGGTGGTCGCTCGGTTCTGACGACTACTTTTCTTTGCTTGTCTGCGTTCTGTTCAAGACTTGAATTTTCGGGTTCTTTTGTTGGCTCATCTTGCTGTGCTGATGTTGGTTCATCCGCATCAACAATATCTTCACACTCAGTCTGTTCAAGATAGTGAGGGCAGTATGTTTGGATTATGTTGTTGAACAACTCCGAACGGTTGGCATAGTGAACCTCACGGTTGCCGTTTTCTGATATCTGATATTGTTCTTCAAATTCAATGCCCCACTTAAAGAACAGCTTTAACTTAACCTTCATCGGGTAAAAGCCTGTTTTCATAACAACAAATGTCCCTTTTGGGAGTGATTTTAACTCGTCAGGTGTCATCAATGGTCTTTCTATCATCTGCAAAGATTGTGACGGGTCATTCTTACTTTTACTCACAGAGCCACTCATCACAGTTCTACTGCCAAGTGACTTTGACAACACTTCAGCACTTGTGCTGTTGGGAGCAAAGCCACCGAATATTGTTAGCTGTGTGTTGTCGATTATGACATCTGCCCCCTCTTTACCGTAGTTCTGCTCAAGCTGTGCAAAGGATTGAATGATTGGCACTATCTGCAACCGTCTTGAACGAGAAGCAGAGAACATCATTTCTGCCGATTCAATCTTAGGCAGAGTTCCGAATTCATCGCAAAAGAAAACACAACGATTTTTGAGCTTACCTCCGTTTTCGTCTGCTACTGCGAGTGTCTCTCGGTAAAGTTGTTGAATGATAAGAGACACCATAAAAAATGTGTTGGGATTTTCCTCCGGCATAACAATAAAGATTGCACTTTTCTCCTTGCAAAATCTTTCCGCATCAATTTCTGTATCAAAACACAAAATCTGCTCTAACTCGCTGTCAAGAAAAGCATTAAGCCTTGAAAGTGCTGTACTCATAACAGATGCCATACTCTGCTCTGATGTGTTAAGAGCCGCACCGGCAAACCATTTAGCCTTGTGATTTTCGGGCAGTAAATCCATAAGCTGTTGAAACTGATTTTTGCCTTTCTGTCCTGATGGAGCAAGCAATTCCTGAATGATTTTATAAACCGAAACAATGTGCCTTTCTTCAGGCTTGCAAAACTCTGCAACTAAAAGAATCGTTGCAGTCAGCAAACCCTCGGCGGAATCATAGAAGTATGAGTTTTCACCGAAAGATGCACCGTCCATTCCATTTGAGATAATCGTCTTTGATATGATTTTTGCGTACTTTTCGGCTTTCGCTTTGTAGGAAAGACAGTCGGGATCTAACTTGTATAAATCAAAATATTTATTCACAAGGTGCAGAAGGTTATTTCCGTGTGAGCGTGTAGGATTACGCAAGTCTATAACCGAAACATTGTAACCGTAATACTTTTCTGCAATTGTTCCGTAATTGCGAACTACATCGCCTTTAGTGTCCGTTGATAAGAATGACATACCTGTTGCACAAGCGTATTCAATGCAGGGATACAGCCAATATGCAGTTTTACCCACACCTGCCGCACCAATCATAAGTGCGTGAACATCTCCGGTATCGACAAGCGCTGTTGTAAAACCTCTATGACTCTTACAACCTACAACTATGCCTTGTTCCGTAGGTCGGCTGTCGGGATTTGCTCTCCATTCAGTCGGCTGAAAAACAACTTGCTTGTAGGTGTTTCGTATCTCTTTTTTGGTCGCCCACCGAGCTGTGCCGTGCTGTCCTTGTCCAACAGTTTTATCCTTTATACGATTCAGCGAATAGTAATTGCCCACAGTTGAAATGATTATGAACATAGCAAACATTGCGCCTGTTACGATAATCAAAGTTATAATTTCTGAAGGCATAATGATTCACCCATTCCCTTTGAAAAAGCTAAATCCTCATTCCAGTCTTTATGGTTAGGAATGAGGATTTCGTTTTGTATGTTCATTTTGTTTAATTTTTCTGCAATTCTTTTGTTTGATGTCTGCCCGGCTTGGTCGTTATCGAAACATAGATACACATTTTTGATGTTGGGGTTATCTTTCAAACATTGAAAAAGCACCCTGTCCGAAACTGAACAGGATGCCCCATAGCTGTGACTTTTCCAATTTTCCTTATGCATACTTATGAATGACAGCATATCTATCGGTGCTTCAAACAAATATAATCTGTCGCTTTTTCCATGCCAATGAAAACTAAACTCAGGTTGACTGCCTGCAACATTTCCCTTATACGGATTGCTTGTTGCAGTTCCTCTCTTGTGTGCGTTGCGAGGGTTGCCGTTCAAATCATAACCTATGAATACAGCATTGTGATAATCGGCAGATTCATAAATCATCTTTCTACGCACAAATTCATAAAGCACATCTTTATCAATACCACGAGTAAACAGCAGATAAGAAAAAAGTCTGCTCATTCTGTCATTCTTTTGTGGCAGTTTGAAAGGCTTGTGTTCTTTTTCAATGATTGGTGAAGTTATTGCCTGACCGCCACCATTCAAAAGCATTTCTACCGCCCGTGCATAATCCTTGTTGTAAAATTTACGAACAAAATCTATTGCATCTCCGCCTTTCTGTTCGTACTGATGATACCAAAGATGACCTCTGATTGTTACCTTTTGCAAGCCGTCAAGCCACTCATACTCTGAACCGGAACGCTTAACTTTTTCACCTTGGCTTACAAGAAAAGAGGCAAGGTCTGTTCGCCTTGCCTGTTCTCGTTGTTCTTTTGTAAAATGAATGTATGTTGATATTGTTATCACTTCCTTAGTTTTAATATATTTTTCTTTTCTGCTGTAATATCTTAACTTGGGTAAGTTCTTCTCCTATCACCATGACAGGAGGCACCTATCACTGTTCTGACATAGTTTACTCTTGGTGGAAATAAATTCTTGATACTTTGATAGACAGTTTAACATTTGTATGCTATGATAAATAAAAACAGATTGATAAACTTGAATTTTGGAATTTAATTAGGAGGACATATGGAAGTAGAGTTTATAGTGAATACAGATATAAATGATGGTCGCCAAATTTTTATTCAGGAATCAGAATTTAAAAAAGCAAAGAATAATGAAGAAGAATACAATAGTTTTGCATTTGCAACAAATTGTTTATTTGCATTCTATGGTTATCCTGATGACTTTATTACTCCAATTGAGTACGAAAAGATACTATCTGCTTTAGATAAAGGTGGAGCTGTTATTATTACGATTGTTGAGGAAAGATACCCAAGAAAAATATATCCAGAAGTTTTTGTTTCAAATAACAATAAACTTAAGAAGGTCCAATTATAGATAAGTTCATCAAACTTACATCTTCAACCCCTGCGCCTGCTTTTTATCATTTATCTTCTGCTGTAATTTCTTATCTGTTCTTTGTGCTTTCTGCTTTTCTTCAAATCTCAGTTGATTTTGAATCATATTGCAGAGGTAACGCAGGAGATTTAATGAAGAAACTGCAACGCTGTTTCGGTTTGTTTTAATTGAATAATGAGGATACAAAACACCTCTGCCTGAATCAAAGACTGATTCGACAGAGGTGTTTTCTTCATATTTAAAGGGACTTGTAACAGGTTCTTCGTCTGCATTCTCGATTTCTTCAACCTCGTCTTCGGCGAGTTTTAATTTCAACGCTTCCTTGATTATTGCATTCTTAATAGATTTGAATTCTTTGTTTTGAGCAAGAGGTATTCTGTCCGGCACTTCATCTGTGTAGGTTTTGATTGTGTTTTCCTTTTGCTCATACCATAAATCATACAGTTTTGCTATCCTATCATCACTTGCAAGTTCTTCAACAATAAAATCCACAAGTGCCTTTACATCAGGCTTGAGATAACCGTAAACTTTTTTGCCACTTGTCTTTGAAAGCCTGTGGGCAAGTTCCAACAGCTTTTGCTGAATAGATGAGTTGATATCGATTTCAGAATTGATTTTAGAAACCAAATCATCAACAACATACCTCGCCTCTGCTCGTAGCTTATCCCTGTGTTCTGTTTGCTTTTCGTATACGCATAATAAGTCCTGTTGAAATATATCCTTTGCAAAAGAGGAACGCAGATTTTCCACTCCCTTTTGCGTGAGATAGCCTTCGTTCTCAACAGTTGAATATGCAATCAGATGCACATGAGGGTGGTGCGATTCATTATGAAAAGCCGCATACCAACGAAGATTTTGGATTGGAATTTTAAGATTCTTAGCAAGTGCTTCGGTCTGAGTGCGGAGCATATCCCGCCAACGAGTTCCGGTATTAAAACCAAGCCGTTCCGCATCCTCTCTGCGAATAGAAATTATTGCAGTCCAAATATTTCCTTTGTGATTGTTAAGTTCTTCAGCTACCTTTGACAACTGAACCTGTATGCCATCGTCTGTGAACAGTCCGTGCGAGCCGAATCTCTCGGCACGAGGACGGGTAGCAATGTAATCAGCATATGCTTTTCTGCCTGAGATTTCATAAGCGTAATCTTCCATAACTCTTGAGATAAAATCAGATGCCGAGCCTTGATTTTGCTTTTCAAGGTAATCAGCGTACTCAAACATATCCTTGCTGTCGGGAAAATCCTTTAAGATTTTTTCGATTAGATTCTTCTGTTTTTCTGTTGCAGGAGCAAACTTTTTAGTGTCATCAATTTTCTCAACTCCCTCACGGGTGGCAATATATTTTGCATAACCGCCTGCGCTAACTTTTCGATTCGGCTTGAGATATTTAAACTTTGTAACTAACCTTGCCACAAATAATTATCCTTTCTGCCAATCGTATGCATCATCAAAAGAAAATGAACCGTTGAGTCGCTTGACTTCCTTGACGCACTCGCCACGAAGCTTTGTAAGTGTCAGTTTGTCTATATCCTGTGACGAGGCAATGATATTCATTGTCATCGCAAGCTCAACAGCAAGTTTGAAAATCATTCTGTTCATTCGATTGTCGCTCTCGGCAACAATTGATTTTAAAGTTGATGTAAGAATGTTTGGAAGATACTGACTATTGTCATTAGAAGAAAGGTAACCTATATAAAAAATGATTGCTTTTTCTATAAATTCACTTCTACTACCACAGTTATCCTCCTTGTAAATATTTTCAACCATATCAAGTGTTGATTCTTTTATCCAAAGTGCAAATTTTCTTTTAACTTCTTTTCTATTATCCTTTTCATTCAAGTACAAAACCTCCTTTAAAGTCACAACCCATAGTTGTAACTCCTACAATTATGGCTGTTTATTCGGCAAATCGGGCAGAACAATCCACATATATAACCCCAATGCTTAAAATTAACTCCTATGAAATTATGAGACCTAAAAGTGCGAAAAACCGCATGGCAGTCGGCGTTGCCGTCTGCTGTGAACCGACACGAGGGAGCAACTGCAACCCCGTGTCTTTCTCCTGCTTAAATACCTACCCTCGAAAAACTGCCCGATTTGCCGTAACTTCGATTTTTCACACCTTGCCACAAACCGCCTGATTTTGGCTTTTATGCAATTTCGGATACTTTCCCGACTTCTTGTTTAAAAGCCGACACGTGGCAAATGTGGCGAAAGTTTCGCCGATTATTCCTTATTCATAACCTTGCCGTTTACGACTTCAAAATTGCAGTCGATATATGAGAGTTTGTACTCTTTAACTTCACGACTTAGTATATTTAACATTTCCTGTTCCAGATTCAGAGAATTGTATTTCACATCATCATTTAATGTGTCATAGCATATCCATCCTTTGCTGTCGGGAGTGTCCTTTACAAGAATGTCATATCCTATCGTCATACAGTCAGGTGTGGGAAATATTATTGCATTGATTTTTACACAACCTACTGTGAGAGATGCAAATAACTTTTCATGCTTGTCCTTTGGATTTTCGGAAAGTATCTTTCTGACCTCGGCTGACGAAAGATACTTCTTAAAAATATATTTATCTCCAAGTTGCTTTTTCAGTTTCTTTCTCTCATTCACAATTTCATACCTCCCATACTGAAATCTTCATCATCAGATAAATTCGGTTCACTGTTTTGTTCTTCCATAAATCTATCTGCGCTGTTCTTCACTGCCTCTTTTAACACACTGTCATCAAGTTTGCAATCATGGTAACCTTGCAGAACTGTGTAATAGTAATTGCTACCGGGCAATCCGAATTTTTGCTTTAAGTCCATAATGTAAACCATAGCAGACAGTTCTTCTCCGTTATTCATCATGACAGGAACATCCTGTTTGAAATAGTGTGAGGGATAACCCTCGTATCGGTCAAGTCGCATTTCATCAATAGGTTTTATATCCCATACAGCGACGGGAACGGATTTTCCTTTGCAAGGTGCGATGGTTGCGTATGCTCCGGTCGGCATACCTTTAAACTGCAATTCATAGTTTTCTATCACTCCTGTTCCTACAAGAGTTGCGGTTGGGCAACGATATGCCATTTGTTTTAAATTCAAGTTGCTTCCATAGGCAACATATAACTTACTCATAAAAATAACTCCTTCTAAAAATTTTTACATTCTCATAACTAAACCCGAAGTTTCTTCCTGCCGTTCAGCAGTTTCAACTTCGAGTTCTGAATTTATATTTTCATTTGTACTGTTCTGCAATACCTCAAATCTTTTCTGTGCAAGTCTTTCCTTTTGCTTTTCAGCCTGTGCAGGGTCTTTCCATGCGATATTGCCATCAAGATTTTTCAGAAGATGATGACGGGCGGTTTTAAACTCGTCACCGATAAGTCCTAACCTCAACAACCAAGTACGGAAAGTATATTTTTCGTTATCCGATACTGTTTTTGTATGTCGTGCAGACTTTTGAATTAAAGCCTGATGACTTATTGCAAGGCAAAGTTGAATTGCACTTTTCACTTCTCCTGCGTGTAGTGTTGAATTGAACAGGCGAAATTCAATAGTACCCTTACTGAACACGCTGTGCAAATTCAATCCGTGATAACGGCTGTCATCATAGTGTCTGTAGCTGTAGTCACCTCCGTCATACCACATTGATTTTAATTGTTCCATTGAAAGAGGAGGACGGTTATTGATTTCATCAAGAAATCTTGTATCCATCTTCTGACAGTAATGCTCACGGCTAACATTCACTTTAAGTGACTTGTAGAGTAAGTCCTCTTTTGATGCCATAATATTAACTATATTGCGAAGTGTTTTCGGGGTATGTGTTGATGCATCAATATGGCAGTGCATACCACAACTGGAATTCACTCTTGCTCCTGCACCACGAAGTTTTCTGACTAACTCCTGTATAGTTTCAATATCGTTGTAATTACAAATGGGTGTGACAAATTCAACAGAGTACAAAGCACTTGCCTGTTCACCTGAACGGTTGGTACATCTAAGGCTTGCATCACGCATAATCTTCCATTGTCGGTTATCATTATCACGGATTGAATATGAATCATAGCAACCTCCGATATGAGTTGCCGTGGTATTAAAATAACCGGCTATCACTTTAGCCGCAGTACTGCGAGTGATGCCGGTCATTTCAATTTCTACACCAAAGTTTTGAGTTCTCAAGTTACCACCTCGGTATTTTCTTCCTGTGGCTTAGGCTTTTTAGGTTTGGGTGGTTTTGCCTGCGATGACTTCATATCAATAAATCCCCTGACATTTGCAGGAACATATTTTGAGTACAAAGCATCAACCGATTTTTCAAGTTCTTCTTTGAAATTCAAATCACGCTGTGACATATACAGCTTGACAGCAGACAGTTTTTCATCATCATACATTATTCTTACGCTTGTTTTCTTCATTTTGATTTTACCTCCACATATTTGATATTTGGTATCTTCATCCACTTAGTCCAGCCACGATTTTTAAGCTGTGTTTTTACAACTCCGTAGGCTGTGCCTTGTGCCTCAATAACTTCGCCGTTACCGACATACACACCTATGTGACCGTCCATCCATACAGCAAGACCTGGTATATCGGGCATAGTTGAGATTGCACCGCCTTCTTTCACATTGTTCCAGATTGTATTCGCACCACAATCAGTAAAGCCGTTTGAACCGACTGTTATCTGACCGCTATCGGCATTGTACCAAGCGTATGATTTAATAAGTCCTATGCAATCAACAACTCGTTTGCCAAGCCACTTTTCACCGACAGTTCTCATCTCTCCACCTGCCTCGTTATTGCCGGGGAACAGGCTCGCCTGCTGGTCGAGATACTGCTCTGTACATATCTGACCGTAACCTCCATAGACATAGCCCCAACCGTTTTTGTATGCGTTCTCGCACCACTTAACAAGGTCAAGATTATTCTTTGTAGTTTTATCGGTAAAGTTTGCCGTACTGATTTCTGCACCCTTGATTGACTGCATCATCTTCTGAAACTCTGCGTATTCAATCTCTGTGCCAAACTTTGCATTTACTGCTTTAATCAAATCTTTGTCAGACTGATTCTTTTTAAAACAGGAAACGAAGTTCTTCACAAAATCTTTTTCCTTTGATTTATCAGACAGAAAAAACAGATATATTACCTCTGCCTGCGTGTTGCAATCAGACAGTTTATTTTTATCGAGCTGTTTTTCAACCTTGGTCATTGTGTCGTTAATAAGCTGAAAGTTTGCCATTTGCTCGGCAGAAATATTTTCCTGTATGGATTGACTTAACTTGTCCGTGTCAATATCCATACTGCCATTGAAAATGGAAATAACAGCAACAATCGGCATAACCACAACTATGATTATGCCGATTACTATTCCGAATATTGTTTTTATAACTTTTGGGTTTGTAAGCAGAGCAACTGCTATTTTCTTTAGTGCCGCACCTATTGTGGCAGACATTGTATCACCTCCGGAAATGCAAAAACGATTGACTCTCGTTAAGAAAATCAATCGTTTTATTTATAGTTTTACTATTTTCTCCCATGGATAATTCTCATCAGTAAAGTGTCCGTATCTAGCGGTTGGTAAATACTTAGTTTTTTTCAGGTCTAAAAATTCTATTATAGCTTCAGGACGAAAATCAAACTTATTTTTCACATAATCATTTAAATTAGTAGAAGCCTCTCCATCTACTACAATATTTAACATAATAGGGTAAGCCTTACCAAAATCATAAGCAACAGACACTAAACATTGCTTAGCAAACGAATTTGCTACCATGTTTTTAGCAACAAATCTACACATGTATGCCGCACTTCTATCTAATTTTGATGGATCTTTACCTGAAAAACCACCCCCACCGTGAGGAATAATGCCACCATATGTATCTACCATAATTTTTCTTCCAGTTACACCTGTATCATTCTCAAATCCACCAGATATAAAGCCTTCATCTTCATTAACAAATATTTTTTCAGCTTGCACATCGTACAAAATTTCTTTTTCTATAGTGCTTTTTAATATTTCCAAATCGGCATCGACCTCATGTTGAACATTAATAGTTAATTGTTCAATAGAACCATTTACAACATAAACTTGAATTTTTCCATCTGGTAAAAAAAGTCTGGTTTTATCTCTGTAAACATCTAAACGTTTTGCTATATTATTAGCAATCCAATATCCATAAGGTAAATAATTATATCTTGTATTGCAGGCAAAACCGTACATAATACCTTGATCCCCGGCTCTTCCATTTTCTATAGGTTTTCTTAATTGAGAAGATTGCTGAGTTAAAAGATTAATGATTTTTGGAGATGTTAATCCTGTGATTTCATTATATATTTGCTTACATTTATTTTCTATTGAAAAAGAATATCTACTATCAACCTCACCAGCTACCACTATTGCTTTATTTGTACCTAGACATTCAATTGCTACTTTAGCGTTGCTATCAACTTCCAAAAAACTATCTAATAAACCATCACTAATTTGATCACAAATCTTATCAGGATGTCCTTTTAATACACTTTCTGTTGTATATATATTACTGACTAATTTCATATCGTTCTTTTATTTCCTCCCATTCTTTTGTTAATTTTTGATTTAATTTATTATAGACCTTATCACTTAAAGGAGCTTTATTATATGCTAATACAGTTTCATATTCTACATATAAAAGTACTGCCTGTTGCAGAAATAATGAATTATCTTTTATATTAACAAAAGCATCTAAAAATTTTTCAAATAATTGATTTAATTTTACAACAAAATTTATATGATGAACAAGTTCGGTTATAAACAAAGACGATAATAAAATTTGCAAAACAGGAATAGCAATTAAATTATTATTTATCCCAAAATATGCAATCGCCAAAGCAACAATACTAAAAAATATATTCTTAAGCACAATAATTGGCAACATAGCTTTTGCAATGTTAAAAGTAAAATAACAATTCTCACAACAATTCACAAGCATTTTATATGGTCCAACATTTATTTCATCATTAGAATAATAGTTTTGGGTTGCTTTTTCTAAAAACTTTGAGCCTAACGAATTGTCAATAAATCCTTTTCTACGTTTTCTTGCAGTTGCAGGATATAAAAATGTTTCTGTATATAAATCAAGTATGTAGTAACTTATTAAAATAAAAAAATACAAGAAATTAGCAACATCATTGATTATATGAATAATTACATTATATGAAAAAGTGTTCAAAAAAGGAAGAACAATAGAAAATACACCTATAATCCACAATCCAATTGTTTCCCATTTTCTAAACTTTGATAAAAGTTCATAATCCGCTTCGTAAGGCAAAAATCTATTAACGCTAGAAATTTTCACTATTACCACCCTGACCGATTTTTATTTACAGTTTCATTATAGCACTACAAAACACTTTGTCAACGATTATCACCTTCCCCCGGCACTACCAAAAATCTCTGCCTTATACTCCGGAGCTTGAACGAGTAACAAGTACCTTTCATTACCGCATCTGTACAGGCACGTGCCTCTTTCTGCGAATTTTATTAAGTCGTATTCATTTGGCTCGACCATTAAGGCATCTTCAAAGTCCTTTGGATTGATATTGCCCGGATAGAACAGGAAGTGGTGAGTTGGAATTGAGAAAAGCGGTTTTGTAAATTCTTTAATACTCGGGATTAGAAAATCATCAATGTTCTGACTTGCAAGAATTACAGACGAATCCTTTTTACGCACACGCTTCATTGCGTTTCGGATATACTCAATGGCAGTTGGATTTGAAAGGAACAAATACAATTCATCTATCGATGCAACTGTGTTTCCCTCTCCAAGGAGCTTGTTGCTCATATATGAGAGAATATTAAAAAGCATAGCGTCTTTTAGTCTTTTGTTTGTGTCGAGTAATCCCTTAACGCCAAAACACAAAAACCTATCATCTGTGATGTTTGTATGACCGTTAAAGTATTTGCTTTCGGAACCTACACACATACTGTGAATACCCAAACAAACCTCCTGCAAAACTTCTTCTGTGTAGAGGTATTTTCTCTTGCGGTCGTAGGTCATATATTCTTCTTCACATAAGTCGTAAAAGTCACTCATTACGGGAAAGTCTGACGGTTTCTTTGTGCTGTAATCCGTTGAGTCTGTAATGCCGAATCGTGCATATAGCTTCATAAGCAAAATTTCAATGGTATCAAGCTGAACATCTGTAAAGTCCTTGTAGGCGCTGAAAAAATCCTTTAAAAACGCAATGTGTTGTGACAATCGGGTAACTTTGTTAAACGCATCAGGCGCATCTTTGTCAAAATCACCTTGACCTGTATTCCAAGCCTTAGGTTCAAGAGGGTTTATCTTGTATCTGCCGGACATAAAGTCAATGTAACAACCGCCAAGTGAGTCGGTCAGGTTCTCATACTCTGATTCAGGGTCAAGACAAACGATTTTCTTTCCACTTTCACGAATGTTTGTGAGAATGAGTTTCAACAAATAACTTTTTCCTTGCCCTGAGTTGCCGAGAATAAGGATATTTGAATTTGTCTTGTCCTCTGTTCGTCTGTCAAAGTCAACAAGAATATTCGTGCCGTATTTATCTCGTCCGATATATAAGCCGTTGGGGTCTGTCTTACCTGAGAAGTTAAACGGGAACAGATTTGCGACAGAACTTGCCGGCAACACTCTTTCATAAAGACTGCCGAATTGATTTGAACCTATGGGTAGAGCAGACAAGAAACCTTCCTTTTGACGAAGTGTAAGTCTGTCAACCACAATATTTGACCGGGTAAGCTCCATTGCAATATCGGTTTGAAGTTCCTTTAGTTTCTGTTTGCTCTTGGCTTTCAATTCTATAAATACCGAACAATGCAAAAGAGGTTCTTTGTTCTTGTGCATATTTGCAATGAGGGTAACAACATCCTGCAGATTGCCCTGTGCCTCAATGGTTTCGTTTACATCATTACCGCTTGATTTCAGTTTGTTTTTGCGTGTGGCGTTCTGTATGATTTTTCTCTGCTCCATACTTTCCACAAGTCTGTGATAAATGCGAAGCGTTACACAATTTCTGTCGGCAAGCTGAGAAAGTATTGCCTGTTCTTCCGTTGAGGTTGGATATTCACGCACCGCCCACACACTGCGATATGAGTCCCCAACAATGTAGTGATCGGTAAAGAACTTTATTGTTGACGGCAGAATCATATCAAAGAAATCTTTAGTGTAAATCTCCTCTGCCTGCTGTGGTGTAAGCACCTTTGGTTTTCTTTTAAACAGTCCCATTTTTACCTCCTTAGTTTCGTACCGCCAATACAAGTATGCGGTCATCCTGATTGTTGCCGTAACAGGTTGACAGCGTTAATATCTGCTGACCGTATTTTGGTGCGATACCTGTTTCATAAATAGATTTTTCTTTTGCGTATTCAACCAAAGAGTTGTACCTCTTTTCTGTAAGCGCTGATGTAAACCTGTACCATTCATCATCAGACTTAACTTTCAGAACAGCAAAGACGGTATATGCAGATACACCGCCTTTTGTTTCAAGCGCAACTGCTTTGTGTTCATCTCTGTATGAAGAGCTTGTATAGTTGCAAAGCTCGGCAAACATTGTGCCGTTGTTCATATGGTGTCCGTAGATTATGAGGTTTGTGCTGTCGGTTGAACATCTGCTATCCAAAAAAGGCACACCGCTAAGGCTGTATTCACCGTAAAAGTTTTTATTCAGATACTTTTGCGGATTATCGGGTGTGTGCATAACAGGATAGTTTATGTTTGTGCCTGTTATGCTTATCCAACCGAAGCATTCGGAATTCATCGCAATTAATTCTGATATTGAATGAGGTTCGTAATAGGTTGTGTAATACACAGGCTGTTCAGCTTGGACTTCATTATCTGAATCACTGACTTTTAATAAATTCGGCTTTCTAACTATTTCTTCAAGAGTTGCATCTGTTGTTTCCTCAGTAACGATTTCTGCAAGCTGTCTGAATTCTTCTTTTTCTTTGTTTTCGGTGTAAAGTTGTGAGAACACCGAAACAAGACAGGTAATTAAAATTGAAGAAAATATACCTATAACAATTCCCATTTGGATTTTCCCTTTATGCTTCTTCATTTTCAGCCTCCGAAATATATTGCTCGCCGTCATAGTCAGGCATAAGGTCACCGTTCATACTTGCATCAAAGTAGATTGCAAGAAATCGCTTGATGTCACCTTTGCTCATTCGTGTTACCTCAAAGCCTTGGTCTGCAATGATTTTTTCAACCCTGTTTGCTTTCTGCAACACATTTTCCGACTTTGCGGATTTGCACCTTGCAATGAACAAAAACTGTCTTGCTGTTGAAGTTTCCGTCTGAATACTGTCAAGAAATTTTAAATCCTTGTTCAGAATTTTTCTGACCTTTTCATTACTTTCTTCTTCAATTCTGTCTTTGATATAGCTTTTGTTTGTGTCAAAACACTCACAGGAATCGGTACAGGTTATCTCAATATCAGGCACAGCAGAAAGAATCATCATAAGGTGACGAATCTTGATTTCAATGTTGATGTGCGACAACACAGAAATATTTGTAGGCTGTACCATAAAGAAAACAAGCTCGTCTTTACCAACCTTTAAGCCGTTTTTGGTAAAGGTCTTTATACCGATTAAGTACTGCGTTGATTTGCCCTTCCTTTTTTTCTTAATTCTTGATTTACGCATTTTGTGTTTTTCCTCCATATCATAGTAATTTCGCAGGCACACAAAACTTGTTAACAACAAGCCAAGTGTGCGAATTGGGTGCAGCGTCACGCTGCCCATATAAACTCTTGTTGTGTTGAAATAAAATACTTCACAGCATAGCGGATAAAATCAAGCACAGTTGTATCTTCAAGTCGGATTGTAAGGAAACCGAAGCATAGAGTTACAACAAGTGGTAGAAAAAACTGTGTCTGTGCAAACATAAGCACAGACAACAAAAGCGCTATACAGATAATTGCAAAATCTCTCAAACTCCACAGCCATAAGTTGGCTGTGGCTTTTAAGTTTTTCGGATATAAATATGTGGTCATTTAATTCTCCTCATTTCGTAGCTCTCGCTACACTTTTTGTTAGGTTTACTGCTGTTGTAGTTGCGTGAACAATGCTTGTCATATTCACCTTTACAGATGAATCAAGACCAAACTGCTGTGCTATTCTCGGTACTTCGTTTGCCGACAGCATAATGCCTAACCCCAACAACATATTACCGGGAAATGTGAGCAAACCGAGGAACAACAGAGTTGTCTGCAAAAAGGCTGTAAGACAAAGGGCAGCAATCTGTTTCATCCACTGATTAAAACCGTCTGTATATCCTCTGGGAACACTGAACATATACAGTGAACCTACCACCATTTGAATCAAAAGTATTCCGCCTCTCTTTATATTTGCGAAAAAGATCTTAATAACGCAATAAGCAAAGGCTATCATACATAACAGATTCAGTAACCCAAATGTTGTCTGTGTTGATACTGCAAAACAGCCTTCTAAAACACTTGTACTTTGTCCCGACAAATTGAGGCTTTGCTGTCCTGCCATTATAGATGACAGATCCTTTGAAAATGTGTTTTGCAGGCTGATACAGAATTTGTACAGTTCCACAGGCACAACACCAAAAAGAGAACAGGCAAAGAAGCCTTTTAGAACATTGATTGCAGTTGTCTTAATGTTGGCCCTGCCGTTTTGGTATTCTATTGCTACATCAAATACGGCAACTACCGTGCCTGCAACAAACAAACCCCAGCCGAACAGGGTAAATAAATTGATTGTTGCCTGAACCCATTCAAGGTCGAAAATATCTGCACCCATATTGCCCATCATTGTGAAGAAGTCAGCCACGGCATTGTAAATGGTTTCATAAAACCACTGAAGCATTGTGTTCCATATTGCGTTTGAGATTTGTTCACCGAGAAAGTCAAATGTACTGCCGATAGCATCGCCTATTCCTCCGATAAAATCTCCTAACCAATCAAACATTTAATTCCCTCTTTTCTATCCCAGTACTGTCCAGATATACAGAGGAGCGGTCAACGAAAATACAAGACAACCGAAAAGGATTGCAGGTGCAGTAAATTCAAACTGACCGTGTTTGCGATAGTCCATATACGCTGTTGCAAGTTTGACAAAGAACAGAATTGCAAGAATCATATCCACAGCAGGGAATACTACATTATTAACTACATTTTTGATTTGTGTTTGAGCCGCCGTCCAAGTGCTTTCGATTGCACTTGAAACATCACCTGCGGCGAATACCGTTACTGCCGATATTGCAAACAAAGCAGCAACAACGGCAACAGTCTGAAAAATCTTTAAAAGTTTTATTCTATTACTTTTTACTTCATTTAGATAACCTCCGTTTTCTTCAATTCCTTTTCCGATATATATTTCACCTTGATATTAAGCTTCTCGGCAAAGATAATTTCCTTTTTCATACCCTCGGTTATTTCATCACCGAACACCCATACTTCATCACATACCCACAGCAGAGAGAGACCTGCCTGCATACCGAGTTTTCTTTCATCGGGAATTTCATCATTTAGAACAAGGGCGTAAAAATGCGGTATGACAGGAGCCATACCGCACTTAAATATATATCGGGCATATCGTTTTGCGTTTTCAATGTTTCCGGAAATGTTGCCACTCAGTGGTGAACATATATATGCCCTTCGCATTATTCATCATCCTCGTCTTTCTTTTTGATTTTGATAATTACAACAGATACAAGTCCCCCCAAGGCTACTGCGCCAAGTCCAATCCAAAAGCCGATATTTGAGTTATCGCCCGTCTGTGGCTTTTCAGGTTCAGGCTGTGGGTGAATTGTAACGGTCTGATTCTCGTCATCAATATCTGTGTGTGTGGCAATTTCTACATCTTCACTGTACAGAGATTCAAAGACGACAATATCGGTTTCTTTTGTAACAGCAGAGCCGTCAAAGGTGAAAGACACAGTTACTTCACCGTTTGATGTTTCCGGAGTGAATGTTACTTCAGCAGTAATGTTTTCATCATCAACTACAAACGGCTTTCCTGTTTTCTTATCCATTAAAACTCCTTTTAATGTGTATTCCTTGTTAGGCACAAGATGTTTGAAACTTACAACATCATCAATGGTAACCGTTTCTCCTGCTGTGACTTCCTTTTCACCACCAACGGTTGCCGTGGTTTTCAGTTCGGGGATTTTATCATTTCCCACTGTGATTTCAATTACTTTCTCATTCTTTGATACAGTAACAGGATAGATTTCAGCGTTTGGCAGATAACCCTCGGCAGGTCTTAATTCACACACAATGTACTGACCGTAAGAAATATTGAAAAATTCAAACACACCGTTCTCATCTGATTTTGCCGTGAGGATTGCATTTTCTTCAGTACACTTCTTTTCATCTGTACTGAATAAGCCGAACACAGCACCGCAAATTCTGTCTTTAGTTTCACGGTCAATCTTCAAGCCTTTGATTGTACCGTAGATAAGATCATTTCTAATTGGTTCTCCGTTGTTTACTGTAATATTTACAGTTGCAATATTCTGCCCTGCGTATTCAAACACAACGGGATATTTCTCATCAGAGAGAATATATTGGATATCCGTTTTTATTTCCTTAACATAGTAACCGCCAAACGGAAGGTCTGTTGTGAATGTTGCCTTACCGTTTTCATCACAAGTGATGATTTCAACAAGTCCGTCTTTTGGAATAACCGTACCGTTTGATGCTTTAATATCCTCATCGGCATAAAGTCCGAAAGAAACACTTTTGATTTCATCATTGTCACCGATATTGAATTTTTCGTCCTTTTCAAGAATTTTTAAAAGGTCGATTTCCACCTTCTGTCTTTCGTTTACAAATGAAGTTGATGTATTTGTCACCTTTTCGTTCTGTCCTGCATAGGTGAGTTCAATATGATTTACTGTCTTGTTCAGAACAGTTCCGTTAGGAGCAACGGTTTCTACAACACGATATTTACCAAGGTAAAGTTCGTTACTTTTTGCTGTGCCTTTTTCGTTTGTTTTAAGGGTTGCAACAAGTGTATCCTTTTTCACTCTTACTGTACCGTCCGGAGTTGTAATGTCCTCATCAGCGTAGATTTCAAATACAGCATTTTCTAAACCGCTGACAGAGTATTCCGGCTGATAGATTACTACTTCTTCACCTGATGAAGTTACTTTTGAGAAAATCTCGCCTGTCTTTTCAACTGTGATCGTACCTTTCTGCGGTTTGTTTTTCTTCTCTGTTTTTACGAATGTAACGCCGTTTTCTTCGCTTGTATTTTCTGCTGTAATGTCAAAATACACAGGAGTGCTGTCAAGAATATATCCGTATGGAGCCTGAACCTCTACTATGGAATATCCTTTTCCATACGGTAGAGTTTTAGGTGTGATAAGACAGCCTTCTTCATTTGTATAGAAAGTATCAATCTTTGTAACAGTTGGATAAGTATATTTCATAGTTACAAGCTCGCCCTTTGTATTGTAAATCTGAAAGCCTGCACCTGCATATGGAATCTGCTTACCTGTTTCAGAATCCACCTTTACTATCTTTACATAACTTTCAAGACCTGCGTTGTTAATTAGATATTTATAGGTCTTGTCGTTTTCGTTTATGAACACATCAAAGTCCTTTAAGAACTCTGTACCGTCCCAACCTTTGGTCTGATGAACAGTGTATGTGCCGTATGGTAAATCTTTAGTTTCTGCAAAGCCGTATTCATCAAATAGAAGTGTATCTCTTTCCGTTTCTTTTGCTTTACTGTAACTGCCCGACGACTTGAGATACACCTGAAACTCTGCACCCTTTTCGGGAGTTTCTATTTTTGTACTTCCGTCATCGGTATGCTTGATTATAGAGATTTTTCCCTTTGTAATATCTTCGGTAACACCTATTGAAATTGAGTTGTTTTCAACTGTGTAATTCTTTGATTCTGTGCCGATATGGTATTCGGTTTCATCAAGCAGATAACCCTCGCTTGGCTCAATTTCTTTCAAAGTCCACTTATCACCGCATACATAGTATGAGGTTGTGAAACTTCCGTTTTGGTCTGTGGTATATTTATCTACAAGTTTTCCGTTATTGTAGATGCCGTAAACTGCACCTGCAAGTGTAGCGTTTCCCTGTGCTATTTTTGTTTCGGCATCGGTTTTGGTGACAGTCAAATTCCACTTTTTAAGGACATTTGCAAATGAAACTGTGACAGTTTTGCCCGACTCCACCTTAACAGTTTTACTGTTCTGTTTTGCATATTTTTCCTCTGTGTTTTCGGTTACTGTGTAAGTACCGGGTGCAAGGTCTGTCAACTTAAATTCACCCTTTGAATTTGTTTTTACGGTCTTGCTGTAGTTTTCGCCCTTAACTGTAAACTCAATATTTGCAACATTTCCGTCCTCGGAGGTTTTAACAAGTTTCAGATTACCTGAGCTTGTCTTTACTTTGAAATATGCTCTTATCGGGTCTGCATCATTTTCAACACCCGTGATTACATCCTGCAAACTCGCATCACCATACGGAACAAGCACAGTTTTGCCCACATCCGGCATCAACTTTTCAGAGTTAAAAATTACTGCATCATTTACTGCTGAAGTTGAGGTTAATGTCAATTTATTTCCCGATTTTGTGGCTGTAATTCCGTTTGTTGTTTTGAAAGTAAACTCATCAAGAATTTTGTTGCTATCAGTAAGTGTAACAGAATATTTTCCATCACTATACTTCATTTCATAGGTTTCTGCCTTTGATGCGATTGCTGATGCAAAGCTTGGAACAGTTGAATAGTTTGCAAGGCTTTTTGAAATTGCATTGTAAACCGACTTAACACCTGGGTTTGCACCGTCTGCACAAATGCCGTCTATATATTTTGTGTTGGTGCATTTGTAACCGTCATTTGTACTTCTGCAACCTGACACAAACTCCCAGACAATGAGCTGTGTTGCAATCCATTTCTGATCTTCTGTACCGCTTAAATTCTTTCCCGAACCGGGTTTACCATACAGCAGAGCAAGGTTAATTGCTTTCTGCTTTGCAGTACCTAAATTTTTCCACACAGTCGAACCGTTTTCCGTCAATGAATTGCCTGAAAACAAGCTGTGACCGGGTTCAATGCAGTAGGCTTCTTTTCCGTCTGCAAAAATCTTGCACAGTTCTTCGCCGGGAGTTCCGACCGTGTAACCATCGCTGACAGTTGTCTGCTGAAATTTGATTGTATTGCCCGTGCTGTCATAACAATAATCAAAAGTGATTGTAACCTTATCACCGCTTGCCGCACTTACGGGGAGAGTAAACATTGTGCTAAATGCGATGAGAACAACAAGTAGTATTGCCATTATTCTTGTAAATTTCTTGTTTTTGATTAAATTCGTCATATTAAAAATCCTTTCATAAAAAATATGGGGCAAGATTTTACCCTTGCCCCGATTGATGTTTTATTCTGTTTTTAATCCAATCATAGATTCATCATCTGCCTTTCATCGTAATCTTCATCTATATCATCGGACTGCTTACCGCCGTCCGTTATATTGACATACTCGCCGATAATGCTCAGCGCCTCGCAGTAACTGCCTGATTTTGTAACACGACCGCACATTTCTTTTGCCTCATCTGCCATACCGTTTTGCTTTAAGGTATGACTTGCAATTCCCATCAGATTGAAAATATTGCCGTCCTGACCTATCAATTCACAGTCGGGTTTGACCTTTTCAGCTTTGTTCTGCTCAGGTTCAAAACCGCCCAGCTTGTTATTCACATAATCGGAAAGCCAAGTTCCGGCAAAGGCTGTATATGACTGCAATCGCCACATTGACAGTTTGCCCACATCAAGGTGAACATTATCAAAGGGATAGAGAATGCAGGTAACGCCCTCATTTTGAAACACAGACACATCATCGAATTTTGTGTCATCAAGAAGTATTCCGTTTTCTGTGAGAATATCATTTATACCGTCAACCCATTCCTTTACTTCACCTCCGCAACCTTGGAGGATTAGTCCTTCCTTGTTATTCATCTTTCTTAAATCACTTGTTGTAATGTTTTTAATTGTCATTTACATTTTCCTTTCACATAAAAATAGCACCCACAATTAAGTGAGTGCTGAAAAATTGGCTGTCGGGACACCCGACTAACAATATACCACATATATTTTGTTGTTTTCTGCCACCGCATTAAAAGACAGGTCACTTGAAACTATGCCGTCATTTTTGTAGTAGTATGCCACATACTCAATATCGGCATAGCAGTCTTCAATCAAACTTTGTGTATCATTATAGTATGATGCGTTTGTCGGTGAAAACCAACTTGCGTTGCCTGTGTTAAGAGAAGTATCATATTTCATACCCAGCTGTTTGCCGTAGCTTATGGCTGAATTTACAGCAGAAGTTACATCAACACTTTTCTTCTCTGTGGGTGGTTGTGTTATCTTTTCGGTTGGTTTCTCTGTTGCTTTTTGAGCATGTTTTTCTTTGGTTGCTTCAGTTTTCTGCTCCGTATCTTTTGATATTGAATCCTGTTTTGCTTGAGTCGGTTCAGTTGCCGAAACAACCGCCGGATTTTGCCCACTGTCTACTTTTTCTTTGGATTTGGTATCCGTTTTCGAAAGTTTTGTTTCCTGTGATACTGTGGGTTTTACCGTGGTTTCTGCTGTTTCTTTAGTTTCAATCTGACTTGTTGTACTGATTACAGAAGTTGTTTCAGATACAGAAACATCCGCAGTTTTTGAAACTACGGATGCCTTAATATCATTATTTACTTTTTCTTCTGCTGTACAAGCTGTGAATGTTCCTGCCGTTAAAATCAGAGTCAGCATAATTGCGATTTTCTTTTTCATACTATCGCCGTCCTTTCAAACAACAAGTATATCCAAAGATTTTGAAATGTCCAGAGATAATTCACTTATTTTCCAACATTATTCCTTTCATGTTGCTAGTTTTTAATGCCCCAATATGAACAACAGCATTATAACTTTCTTTTCTTATACGCATGTTATTAAGTTGTTCTTCTGAAAAATCTTTTATAACAATGCAACAATCAACAGCAGATCGCTTACCTTTACTTTTTACTATACTGAGATTTTTTTCATAGTCTTCGGGATAGTTAATATAAAACCAACATAAATTTTTTTCTTTTCTATATAACGCTTCTTTTCCCGGCAACACACCATCTTTCAAAATATTGCTCATATTTTCAGAAAAAGTAAAGTGTATAAGACCAAATTGAATTATATCTCTTTTATCCTGATAACTTAATAGTGACCTCGGTGTATGGTACAAAAATCCCATCGCAATAAGTTTACTTTTCAAAGATTCGAATACTATCTTCTTCATAATTAATATACCTTCTTTTAAAATAGAAATTTAATATATTAATTATACAACAGAAAAGCAATAATTCAAATATCGCTTACATCCTTTGCGTAAAGTTCTCCTGCTCATCTTCCGACATATTCTCAGTTTTTGATTCTGTCTGCTGTTCATCAAGGGAATGATGATATGCTTCCATAACCTTGTTGTTTAGTAAAGTCCTGGCTTCCTTTGAAACAGGGTGGGCAATCTCGTTGAAATGTTTTTCACCGTTATAATCAACATATACATTTGCAGGCATAGCAACAAACAGACCCTTTGCTGAATTCATAATTCTTACGCCGTGAACAACTACAGCACCACCGATTGTGACGCTGGCAAAGGCTTTTGTTTTGCTTTCTTCAAGACTTATGATCTTGTCAATTTTCACCTTGATATATGGCAGTTTCTTTTTCTGATTGTTGTTTTTGTTTCCTTTGAAATTTGTATTCTGTGCCATTATTAAATTTACCTCCAATTTAGTGTTTCTGTTTTTCTGCCCACAACAGAGAAAGATGCACAAGTGCATCCCTCTGTTCTTCTTCGGACAGACTGTCAAGGAAATCTTCAAGAGTGTAATTTTCCTCGAATTCTTCTGCAAATTCATTACAGTTATCGCAGATTTTCTCTTTACGCACAACTACCGAATCGTCATCAAGCTTTGTAAATGACAACACATCATTGTACTTAAACCCGATATATTTTCTAATTTCATATGGAATTGTGATTCGTCCTCTCTTTCCGAGAAACCTATATAATTTCATCGTTATTCATCCTCACTTCCTTCAAATTCATGCTTTTCTCTGCACTCATCACAGATGTAGTCGCAGTCACATACTTCATCTTTGCATCTTTCAAGAATAATTAAGCCATCTGCGGCTGTAATCTTGATAATCGAACCTGATATGATGCCTGATACAATTAATGAATCAAGCGGTATGCTGATATATACTCTATTTTCCATGGTAAACAACATTCTCCTTTATAATTTTATTCACTTCTCTTGTTTGGTTTGTATCAAAAAAGTTGAGTTGATACGGCTTTGACCGTTCACGCTCACGCATATCATAATTTGATATTAAAATTTCGTGGAATTCCTCTCCCGGTTTATACTTTTGAGCCATACTGTGAACTCTCGTAAACCTCAAAAAGTAACATCCTTTATACAAATTTCTGCTTTCTTCACAATCGTTATATGAAAGCAGGAATTTCCCTTTGATTCCGAAAAGAGTATCACGAAGTCGCAAATGGTCATCCCAATTAAAACCACAAGAATAAAAGTGTTCAGTTTTAATGTAGGGAGGATCACAATAAAAGAAAGTATCTTTTCTGTCATAATGGTTTATCAGCGTTTGAAAGTCCTGATTTTCAATTACAACATTTGACATTCTCACACTTACATCTTCTATCAACCTAAATAGATTTCGTATAGAAAAGGGTTGACATGCAAAAGATTTTCCACTGCTTGAATAACTGTATCGCAGTAATTTTAGAAACATAACTGCTCTGCGAATATCATAATCCGTAGCAGATTTACTAAATAGCTCTATAATTTCTTTAGCTTGAGGTTCAGGTAATATTATTTTAGTAAATTCTGTTTCCTCGTCAATAAAGTCGTTTCTAAAATTTTTGTGCTTAAAAAAGTCTTTGAGTACATTAAAATCATCCCTTGAATTAAGAGGATAGAACCCAAGTTCTTTTAAAAAAGCCATGGGTCTTTCCTTTATGCAATGAAACAAATTTACAAGGTCTTGATTATAATCGTTGTAAACCTCAAATTTGTCCGGCTTTGATTTACCAAGCATTACTGCACCTGAACCACCAAAAGGTTCAACATATCGGTAGTATTCCAATGGAATAACCTGATAAATAATAGGTAATATTGAAGTCTTATTACCTACCCATGTTACGGGTGTTTTGATATTATCCACCTCCTGTGGCAATATCAATCGCCCCGAAACAACAAAAGCCGTTGATTAAGTTTTTAACTCAACCAACGGCTTATATCTGAAAACCAATATCAGTCGTTTGGAACGATTGATATCAGTTGTTATTTTTATTCTGCTTTACTGTTTTCGTTGACCTGTTTAATTATCTTTCCTATTTCTGATATTACATTCACTGTAACAGCATTTCCGGCTTGTTTGTATAGCTGTGAATCTAACATTCCTGTTGCAAGGACTTTATCAAACTGCTCGCCCGTAAAGCCTTGTAATCTCCAACACTCTCTCGGAATCAGTTTTCTTATTCTGCCGATATGAATTTTCTTTTCCTTATCCACGAATACAACAAGGGGATGTTCCTCATCATCTGTAAGGTTGTAATCTTCTATGAACACAGCAGAATGTTCTCCTTTTCTGTTGCTGATGTCAGATGCGTGACGAGCTGTAATACACCTTGCAATTTCGGTCATTTTAGGGTCAGGGTTCATATCAATAAAGTAATATGCCTGTGTTGATGAGGTTGTAAGAGTATGAGCAACTTTATGACCTACTCTACCTCGTCTTGTGTTATTTTCTGAATAACCGATATCTATGTTGTCACCGGGATAGGCAATTTAGTATCCGTCCTTGGTATTTACTTTTATTGGCAGTCCAAATTCCTCTATGCTATACAGACCTGTTCTGCCACCAAAGCCACCGGCATTACTTGTTAATGTAATACTTGTTCCTTCTGAGGAATATATGCGGTCACCTTCTTTGCCCGGGTATCTTTGTACAGTAGTTTTAGAATTTGTCTGCGTGAAAGATAATATTTGTCCGGCACATTTTTCTCTATGAAATCCGATAAGATACAATCTTTTTCTTGATTGTGGAACTCCGAAATTTTTGCTGTTAAGCACTTGCCATACGACATCATACCCCAATTCTTCCAACGAACTGAGGATTGTTTTAAATGTCCTGCCTTTGTTATGACTAAGGAGTCCGGGTACATTTTCAAGGAACAGAAACTTAGGTCTTTTAACGGAAGCAATTCTTGCAATCTCAAAAAACAGCGTTCCTCTGGTATCTTCAAATCCTTTCCTTTGTCCTGCAATTGAAAAAGACTGACAAGGAAATCCTCCCGTAATAAGGTCGATATGGGGTAACTGTTCGGGTATAATTTTTCTTGCATCTTCAAAGTAAAGTTCGCCTCCTGTATCATACATTGCTTCATATGCCTGCTTTGCATACTTGTCGATTTCGCAATATCCTATGCATTCAAAACCGTCAATTGCTTCAAGTACGGAACGGAAACCGCCTATACCGGCAAACATATCAAAAAATTTAATTGCCATAAATCTTCATTCCTGTGAAGATTTATTTTATATTCACCTCACTGTTTCATAATCATTTCATTATCTTCATCAAGCGTTTTTTCTTCAACTACTAATGAGGATTGGCTTTCAGCTTCAATTTCTTCCTGGGAAAGTTTCCTGAATACATCTTCGCCGGGAACAACTCCGAGGGAACGACCGTTGTCCCAATCAGGAAAAATCGTACCCATATCATCTACGGCTCGAACTGTACCTCTTGTACCGGATGGTACAGGAGAATATGGGTCATTCATACAGATAAGCTCAATTCGTATACCGGGTGGATACATCTGCTTAACGCTTTCAGCAATTCTGCGCTTTCTATCAAATTTATTCAAGTTTATTACCTCCATAATTGAATTCGTAATCTTGTTGAATTTAAGTAGGACTTCTGATTTTTGTTTTCATATGTCTAACCTCCGTTATTAAATTTTTTGTTGTCACCAGATTTGATGTCTTTTCTTTTATGACTACTTTCAATCTCAGAAAAGTAATCATTTCGCTTATCAAAGTTAGGCTTTTGTTTCATTTGTCGCTCAAACTTTCTAAGTTCAGGTGTGTCTGTAAAGTACATTAAAATCTTCCTTTCTTTGTAAAATAAAAAAAGCAACCGTCTTAATCTAAATTAAAACGATTGCAATAAAAAAGAGCCAATTACTATATATCATAATATAGTGATTGACTCATATGTTTGATTGTATTAAATTAAGCGAGAAAGATGTCAGTTCTTCTGTTCTTTGATTAGATTCTGCAGTTTTTCAACAGCATCATCTTTAGAATCAGAATCTTTAACAATCTGAATAATTGAGTTCATAAGAACATCGAATTGCTTATCAGTCATATTCTGTTCCATATCCTTTCCTTTCCGGCTTGCCAAAATAGATTAATTCTGTAAGCCGAAAACTTAATAAAAACAAAGGCTCATAGAATATACTATGAGCCTCGTTGTGGCTCCCCCAACTGGGCTCGAACCAGTGACATCATGATTAACAGTCATGCGCTCTACCGACTGAGCTATGGAGGATCATATTAAGTTTTCGGCAACAACTTTTGGTCGAAGCCTTTCCTCAAACTAAGTGATAATATCGAGTATATTTGTGTACACTCGCACTACCGACTGAGCTATGGAGGAATATAGAGCAAAACACCCATT
>UMIA01055530.1_pt1 | contig 26877 bp, 29 predicted proteins | sample 1965701 | NCBI WGS metagenome assembly UMIA01 (sample SAMEA4836113, study PRJEB28245) | human gut metagenome | biome: gut microbiome; material: fecal sample | place: Denmark | collected 2008 | reverse complement strand
ATATAAAGGTAAATGGCAGTTTTGAAAGCTCTGATTTGAATTTGTGGTCTCTCTGACCAGTGAGAGCAAAATTTGCACCAACATCGCCAAGCAGAATCATGTAGTTTTCTGATGAATCCAAACTCAATCTATCCTTGTTCTTTTGATAAAAATAGTAAATCGGCTGTGCGCTGCCATGTATATCACCCAATAAAAACCATTGTTCGTTCATCACATTATCTCCATTTTACTAATTATAATGCCATATTTAGGTTTTGGTCTTCCATATAAAACAATGATGGAAGAGAAGCGTATTTTAATATATCAGCAACTATCATTTTATATTTTGATAGTTTTCTGCAATCTCTTTCAAACTTCTTGGTTCATAGTCAATCCATGGCTTCATACAGCCCACATTGTATGCCTGAATTGACTTATCACCTACATGGCGGCAGTCATTTTCTTCCATTCCTGCTAGACACTTTTGAAAATATACGTCCTCTGCACTGTTGTGAGTATGACCGTATAACAGGATTGTGCCTCTGTTCATGCCTTTCCATGAAAATATAGGATAATGACACAGCACAAGATCGTAATTCTTACCACCGTATGAGTCATGTATCTCTCTGTAATCGCATACATCATAAAAGAGCTGCTTATATCTGTAATCTGACACATCATCATGGTTGCCTTTAACAAGAATCTTTTTACCCTTTAATGTAGCAACAAGCGATATGAGGTCTTCTTTCTTACCACGCATACTCATGTCGCCGAGGATATATACTGTATCTCCATTGTTTACTTTATTGTTCCATCGGCTGACAACCGCTTCATGCATCTCTTCCAATGACGCAAATGGTCTGTTATCAAAGCGGATTGAGGCTTCGTGGAACAGATGCAGGTCACTTATATAGTAGTTCATATCAGTTTCTCCTTATTCAAGTTTAATTATATCATCATACAATACAGTGTGCTTTTCATCTGTCTGCAAAAAATAATGATAATGCCCGAAATACCAGTGTTTATAATGCAGCTTTCCTTCCAAAGCCTGAAAATAATCTGTCAACACATCTGCCTTGCTTGGTTTATTGAGATAATGCACGATGGCTGTCTGTAAGTCAGTGGCACAGCAGTGGGTTATGACATAATCAACAGTAAAGTCTACCTTTGCAAGATTATCAAGCCCTGTCTGTAGTTCCTGTTCTGTCGGAAGCTCCTGTGGCCACCATGATTCGCCGATTATACGATACGGAATCCAGTCTCTGCGACGTTCCTTAAGCTTTAACTCGAATTCCGGATCATTCCTGTCAAGAGCGCCGCCGGGAATATCATGTGAAGCTGCACCGCCAAATGTAAAGAATGTATGTCCTTCAATATTAAATATCTGTCCACGCTCAAGCAGAATGACTTTATCTCTTACGATATGACGTACCAGACCACCATGCCATTCTTCCAGTGGATATTTAGCAATCATGTCATAGTTTTCATGGTTCCCCTGAACCCAGAGCGTTACAAATGACCTTTCAGCAAACCATTTAGAGTTCCAGTCAAAGGTTTTATCACGCGCCCAGCAAAGCCCAAAGTCACCGGCAACAATTATATAATCATCCTCTGTAAGCTTTAAGCCTTGCTTTTTTAATGATTTGTTTGACAGCTTTGAAAAATCATTGTGTGTATCACCTGTTAGATAAATCATGATCCGCCTTCTTTCTGAAATGCTGCATTATTTCTGATAAGTTCGTTCAGTGATGCCGGAGTGTAATTATTGATACACGCTCCTGCATTCAACGCTGTCGGTCTAGTCTTCATAAACTCATAGACATCATCTTTTCTGCCATGTATATGTCCGTATACATGCCATGAGCCATACTTGCACTTGTACCATGCTGCTATCGGAAAATGGCACAGAATGACTTCTTTATCCCCATCCATTACACGGCAGAGCTTGTCCACCGACTCAAAATATGACATGGCAGCTTCATTTTCCAGAGTCTTTCTGTCGTGATTTCCGATGATCAGATGCTTATGTCCTTTAAGCTGTCGCAGATACCATTCTGCCGGTTTTTCATTGCGGAAAGCAAAATCTCCTGCTATGTATACGTCATCATCCGGCTGTACTCTCGAATTCCAAAGCTTAATCAGACAATGATCCATCTCATTAACGTCGATAAAAGGCCTATGGTCAAATCCAATTACATTCTTATGTCCAAAATGTGTGTCACTTATGTATAAATTCATTCTGTTCCTCCCTTCTTTGAAATTAAAATTCGAAATACTTTTTCCTTAGTTCCTTATTAGCTAATAGACTTAAATATCTTTTTACTGTAACTCTTCCTTCATTAAATGTCACATTCTTTGACGAAAACTCCCAGCGACCAACTCTTTCAATGCTCTTGCCAACCTTCCAGTTATCGTCAAGAATTTTTTCAAAAAGCTTCACGGCTGCAACGTAGTGTATATTTTTATTATTCTCAAGAAATTCATAAAACATATCGCGGAATGCAAATATTCGCTTGTAGCTTGAGTTTGCCCTTGAAAGTAAATCTATCAAGGCCTTTAACATGTCATAGTCTACAATACTGTCATCATTCAGTTCAGCCTCGATATCTTTCAACTCTTCTGACCATTTTATAATAGTCTCAATCATATGCTCAGATAATACTACATCATCTGAACCATCCCACCAGTATATCAAATCATCATCTGATATGTAATAATTAGGTCTATCCTTGAGTTCTTCCGGATTATCTAACTTATAACTCTGATCACTCTTAAGAAAATCTGATGTTTTCATCCCTTCAATTTTTGTTCTTTTTGCATTATCTCTTTCCTTAATCCGATCTTCACTTAAATAGTCGCTGACAACCGCATCTGTATAAAATTGATCATGCATCCTATACCATTCAGGCATAAAATCTATATTCATTATCTCAGCCGCCAGATATACAAACACTCTGGCTGGTAGCCTGAGTGACATTTCGGCAACAGCCTTTAAGTTCTCGTCCTCAATTACTTTTCTCTTTTCAAAAGGAAGTTTTAATAAGTTGTATAATTTTTCCTTCCCCATAAGATTTCCGCACTCAAATAGCTGGTTTACTTCTTGTTTTGCCTTTAATATTTCTTTATAATATGATCCAGATTCGGCATTAAATTCTTTTAAAGCACTGGTTCCCATAATGCTAAAATGAATATCCCAATATTCTCTCGGTGTTATCCCGCTTATAGAATCTTCATCTTTCGGTATAATCTGCAATATAATTTTCATGCAGTCTTCTCTGTCATAGCTATCATCTTCTATTTTATGAAAGCAATAGTGCTCATAACAATGCCACCAATCCATCCTGTTTCTTGCATTAAATTCGCTATGCAATACATGGTTGATCCATGCTATATATGGTACCGGATTAACTATATCGCCATTCATATCTACCATGCCATGATCAGTTCCATATAATTCATACATCATGTAAGCAGAACAAATCACCCGATTAAACTCATCACTTCCGATTTTTCCGGAGTATAGTTCCTGATTTTCCGGGTAATAAATCGCTGATTCCCAAGCATCATCCTCAAAGTAGTTGTAAAAAAAATGGATTTTTCCCTCTTCATCTTCTTCAAGCTGCTTTAGTAGGCTTATTTCTTTTCCAAATAATGCCACTTTTTCAAATTGCATCATTCCACCTCTTTGAAGTATGGTGATCATATTTTTATTAAACTCATTCTTTAAATCATCAGGTATTTTCATATCACCTAAATAGTCACAAAATACTCCCATATTAATTCCTTCTTTCTACAATGGGTCATATCCCATACGCATGATCCCACGGATAAGCAAATCCAATGCATGCTGATACATTTCTTCATCGTCAAATTTATCTACCAACTGCTTATATATCGCAAATATCACACTATATAACTCCTGATTAACAATAATTTCTGATGCTGCCGGATCAAGCAGGAACAATTTATCTATTTCATGCACCATTCTTTTGATTTCAACATTCAGACAAATCTGATAGCTTACAATCGAATTGCCAACCTGCTTAACCTTTTCCTCGAACACATCACCTGTCAAACCATTCATATTTTGTTTTTTCAACTCTTCTATTATATCAATAGCATATTCAACGGTCTTGTCTATTTGATCATCGGTCATATATGCACGGTATACGTCATGCAAAACCGGAAATTCATATGTGTTGATACCATTTTCTTTAATTTCAGTCTGAAAATCTCCCTTTATTGTTTCCACAAAAGATTTTATATAGTTACTTCTTTGTTCTGTAGAGATTAACTCTATTTTTTCATTTATGTTGCTCATTTGTCCATTTCTCCTTATAGTTAATTAATCAAGCTTCGCATATCATTTTCCCAATTTCTTACCTTTATTATAATAAACATCTCCAAATATTTCACTATACCTAAGGTTGACACTTGAACAGAGTATTACAAGTATCTTTAATTGCATTCATGATGTTCCACCGGATACCATTATTATAATTTCATAATATCAGTATACAAAAGAAATAACAATATCATAAATAGGAAGAAACTCCTTCTTGTTTCTGATTATTGAAAGTCTTTTCTATACTATTCCAGTAGCTATATATGTAGCCAACAGAAACTCTTTTTTAAGAAAACGTTCAGAATATCCCATGTCCATCAGCGACTCCAGTACAACATTTATATACAGTTCCAGCTCATTGTTCACTTTTAATTTCTCTACCTTTTCCTTTGGAAAGAGTTCTTCTATTTTACTCTTCATTTCTGCTAAGCTCATTTTTTTATTCATTTATATTCTCCTTCGTTTAAATTAAGGAGAAATCAATCAGTTTATGCTACTTTCTTTTTAGCCGGCTTTGCTTCATAATCCATTGTACCTTATTCCACTAACTGATTGAATTCTGCCCTTGTGATGTATGCTGTAATTGTATTTTCACCCATTTTATGCTACAAATGTATAATTTCCACTCTTAATTAAATCAACCAGCTTTGTTACGAACTGTACAGAAACCAAATCTTCTATTGATGCTCCTTTTGTATGAAAATTTGAATCAATAGTGATAATCTCAAGATCTGGATAATTTTTGAGTTCTGACTCACTTATTGGATGGTGAAATGTATGTTCACAACCGAAATCGTAAAGCAGAAAATATAAAATAACATCTTCTCCTAATCGATTTTTTTTTACACACCTATGAATACATGTAGGAGATACAAGAGTAAGCATATCATCCTTGTAACCATAATATCTTGCCTTTTCATAATTATATGTATCAACACATTGCCTTTTGTATCTATAATGACTTCTTCTATAACACGCTTCCTTATCACGACAATTTTTAGCTCTTTTGTTAACACTATACAAAGCAGCTTCAAGCATGTCTATTGTTATGATTCCTTTTTTTATATTTCTACTATATATTCTAGGTGTTTCCATAATATAATCGCCTTTCTTCTTTACTATTAATCAGTTCTTTCTTGTATTTATAATAGGTATTCCTCGATATCCCTGCCAACTTCATCACTTCGGCATCAGTGTTGTATCCACCAAAAACCTTACTCTTCGCACTTATGATTTCTTTTGCCGCTATCGACTTTTTTGTTATAATTTTTTTTCCTTTGAGTTGACCAATCTGCTTGCCATTAAGCCTAGCCGTCTCAATTCCTTCCTTGGTTCGCTGATGCAGATCCTGTACTTCCTTTTCCGCCTGCTCGAATGCTATACGTATCTGCCTCTCCGCCAGCTTCCTGAAGTAATTATTAAGCCCCTTAAATATTTCATCCTCATCAGTTCCTATTAAAGCTATCTTGTCCTGCATATTGTCCGCATATACTTCTGTATTAATATGAGGTTCCTTGATAAATTCAAGGATTACTCCACTATCAAATAAGAAGAAATACGTTGCAACTCCCTCATCAGCTGTCCTGCTCATACGTGATACTGAATCGAATACTATCTTATCGTCAGGCTTAACTGCCTTAACTAAATTGTTCCACTTAGGTCTGTCCATACTTGTACCTGTATATGCCTCAGATACAATTATTGCTGTGGGATACTTTGCCTTAATATTCCGAATCTGTCTGTCAATGGATTGCTGTGGTCTGCTGATACGCACATAACCATATGTAGTCATTACTATCAACTCCTTATGAGTATTAAATCTGACGTTCGTTATTTTTAATATGCTCCGTTGAGCTGTTACCATTATTAATTTGGTCTCTTTTGGTATCTCTAGGCAATACGTTAGATTTAATACATTATTTATCAACCTTTTGGACCATATTATAATGTACCTTTTTTCGTTTAATCTGGACTTCTTACTTTTTTCATAATTTTGACCTACTATATCGTTTACACGTATATAATATTCAAAAAACTTATTTTGTCCAAAACAAATTGCAAATTTTCTAAAGTTTTTTATTCACTTTGTCTACACATTTTCTCTTCTGAGATAATTGATGTAAATGAAGCAGTTTCTTCCTATTATAATGTAGTTTATTCCCACAAATCTTCATACCTGTCATCAATGCCATCATGGTCTTCATCTCTGAAACCTGTAATCCTGTCGTCAACGCCATCATTGTCTTTGTCAATAATATCCTGAGTCTTGCTGTGCTCCATAACATACTTTTCGCCAAGAGTAATATAGTTTCTCTGAAGCCTGTAATAAAGTTCATTCTCTTCCTGAGTATTGTCGCTTATCATCATGCCAAGCTTCTCCATTTCCTTTTCCTCTTTATATTTCAGTGCTTCAGCTTCAGCAATCTTTAAACGCTTGTTCAAATCATCAATCTGCTGTTTTTGTGACTCAATAATCTGATCCTTTTTAGCAGTCTGTTTCTGAACATTCTTATATTTTTTAACATCAGCAGTTGCTACATCTCTTTGTACCCTTACCTTTTCATATTCAGGGTTTACTCTTTCACGATATTCTTTAGCTGACTCTCTTTTTTCAACTGGAGGCAGTTCGGCACCTACGCTCTGAGTAAGTATTGCCCTTGCCTGTTTGATGCTCTGATAGTTTACATTCTGCTGGCTGACACCGCGTTCGTAACCGACTGCTTTTGCATATTCAGTCTGAAGCTGCGCACAGCCTTTCTTACCATCAACATAATGACAAAATTTCAATGTATTCTCATTATTTTTATTCTTACACATTGGAACCACTACTGCATGGATATGCGGTGAGCTTTCATCCATATGCAAGACCGCATTGATAACATTTTCTTTACCAAATTTATTCTGCAAAAATTTAATAGTATTGTCCTGCCACTTTTGAAATTCATCCGGATTAGCAGGATAACGGTCTCCCATTTCAGTTATATTCATCTGACCGGGATAATGAGCTATGGCTTCTGCTGCAAGAATTGCATCTGACCGCACCTTTCTGCCATTTGCGAACCTTAAGTTTTCCTTATTAAATGCTGATTCTGAAATATTCCATCCGTCATCTGTGAACTCCTGTTCTGTTATCTTTTCTACAACCTTTCTGTAAAAGTCATCGTTTGCACTGCCAATGAGAGTCTTATTATGTATGATTTTGTTTTTGTCTATATGCTTACCGGTAAGGTCTCCTTCTTTTCGTTCATTATGTAATTCTGTTCTCTGTATAGTTGTTTTTGAATGAATTGGTACAATTCTAATAGAAGCTGTTCCACCCATTTTGTATCACCTCTTTAATTATCATTTTTTAATGTGATACAAATATGGATTTTAGACGAATTTAAAAGAAGTAGATGAAAATCTACTACTATTTTAAAAGTAGTAGCGTGTATACTACTATTTTTCTTTACCACTCTTCTAGGCATCTTTCTCGTCAACACCTATCCGTCAGCAATTACTTCTCAGCAGTTGATGTTTTTTAACATTTTTAAAGTTCCAAAAGTTCTTCCAAATGTCTTTTCTGTCCCAAATTACTTCCCTGATAAGAAAGTTTCCTGACTTATTATTTTGACAGCCCCCTGCCTAAGCCCTCTTGTAAAATAATAAGTTTGGTATTAAGTTAACTCCCCAAAAGTTAATATTTAACACGTCTCTCTCTCCGCAACAATCCCTTTGTTACCAGTATCTTTCCACACAAAACCCCTTTAATCCCTTGTTTTCCCTTAACTCCTAGTGTTTACAGTGTTTTTCGTGTGCAATTAACTCGTAACAAAATATCTTCTTGCCAGATTTCCCCTAGCATTTATTTTGATTACACTTATCTCCTGCCAATAATCCCTTAACCAACGCCTGTTTCCCAGTAATAATCCTTAACAAGCCATTTCTCACTAATAAATACTACTTCCGCGTGTTAACAAATACCCTCGCAGCAAGTTATTTAGTATCATATATTCTTGATACCATATATTTTCAAAAAGTATTATATATATACTAATACCGTTTACAATTAATTAGTATCATACATGTTTAATACCAAACTCACTGCTGCCAAATATCCCTGAAAAGTATTATCTATTACTAATACTATTTGCTGCCAATTAGTATCATGTATATAGTAATACCGTTAACAAGCTATCCTGTCAGCAAATAATTTAGTATCACATATTGCTGATACTAAACACCTTCAAAAAGTATTATGTATATACTAATACCGTTTGCAATTAATTGGTATCATATATTCTTGATACCAGATTATCCGGTATCATATATTACTAATACCAAATATCCCTGAAAAGTATTACATATTAGTAATACCATTTTGCCGCAAATAGTATCATGTATATAGTAATACCGTTAACAAGCTATCCTGTTAGCAAATAATTTAGTATCACATATTGCTGATACCAAACACCTTTAAAAAGTGTCACATATATACTAATACCGTTTACAATCATTTAGTATCAAACATGTTTAATATCAATTATCCTGCTGCCGGATAATCCGGTATCACATATATAGTAATCCTCTACTTTAGCTCCTTAAAAAGACTGGCACCGCAAGGATACCAGTCAATCTCTAAGTCTTCAATTCTTACTTGTCAAGCTCATCCGCAATCTTTACTATCTTATCTTCTAGATAATCTCTTAGCGTAGCCCATTCGAAGTCAGAACATCTGTCTGGTGCCTCTGTCATCAGCTTAACCGGTACAAGATTGACCTCATTATCTGTTGAACACAAAGGCTTGAACTCGATGAATCCGATCGTGCAATCACCATCTATAACTGCTATCTGAAAGTCCAACTCATCTTTTCTATTAATTTCGCAACCAAATCCCGCCTCTGATACTGCATCAATAATTCTTCTGTCCAAGATAGTTTTCTTCCATGCAGGCATAGGTTTGTCAAGAACCACATTACGTATCACATCAACCGGGTATGTTATATCTTCTTCATCTGACTTCTTGCATATCCACCATGTGTCTCTTGAAAGCTGTTCCCAAATGATCAACATCATATCTTCGCCGAGTTTTTCAATAAAGTTTGGCTCTTTATCTGATGTCATATCATAATTGACAATTGTTCCATCACACAATCTCGCAATAATATGTGAACGGAAATTTAGATCTCTAAGAACAATCGTTACGAACTGACCTCTTGGGAATGTTCTTACAATCTCACGTGCACTTTCCAAAGTTTCTTCCAATGACATATCACTTATAATTCTGTCTCCAATTGTTGCGTTGTAATTTTTTGCTTGCATAATTGCAGCTACTGCGTTTTTTCTTTTCATATGAAAAGCTCCTTTCCTTTGTTCAAATTTAAATACTTAATATCAATAAGCTATATATAATGACGCCTAATATAACTGCCCTCCTATCGCGGCATATTGTCATTATTTACTTATAACTACTTGCTACGGTGTCTCCCAGGGCAATGAAGGCTTCTTTTTTACAGACGGCATAACTGCAGCTTTATTTTTGCTGGCTTTTTTATACTCATCATTCCATGGAGAATATCTTGCGCATTTCGTTTTATGTGGCGAAAAAATATCATAATAGCTGCAATACAATGTCTTGTGTGCTCTTATCGCATTACAGCACTTTCTGCAGTTACATTTTATCGCCTTTACCTTTCGTGTATTTTCGATGCGTCCCATTGCTGTTCCTGTTTTTTGATTAGTCATTTTAAGTTCCTTTCTTTTTCTGTAAAAAAATTTATTTTTTAGATTACACATATATAATATTTAAAACTTTAGATTTGTCCAAAAAAACATATAATTTTTTTTAAAAAAATGATATAATAATAGATTAAATATAGATTATAAGCATAAAAGCTTGTTATTGATAATCATTAAAATAGTTTTCTCTTTTTTTTGCAAGAAAATATTCTCTAATAACTATATTGATATGTTCAATTAAGGGAGGATTTCATTTATGGAAGATATAGCAGAACTTTTATGTATGATGGGTATAGCAGTTTGCGGTATACCTCTTTTTCTTCTTTACGTAGTCCCAATCATTCTACCTTTAAATATGACTGGCTGCCTGCACTTCCTGCGGTTTGCCAATCGACACCGCTGTAATACAGGTAAGTCCAAGTGTTAGCAATAACGCGGTTTTCTTTAAAATATTCTTGATTTTGCCATACATTTATAACTTAGCCTCCTTATGAACTGATTTCAATATAGTTAGGTTTTGTAAAATTATGGATAAAAAAAGAACCTACATTTCTGTAAGTTCTTTAAAATAAATACTATTATTATCCGTCACCGTAAAGGCCATCATAAAAATCCTGAGGTATGAGACCTGCTGCTAAAAAGTACTTAGCACCATCCTTATTATCTCCATTACCAACAGCTTCATGATCTGACATTGTAATTATGTCTCCATTAGCCCAAAATCCTTTTGGTCCCAGTCTTCCAGCTTCACTTGTGTCATATTTCCACTTAGATTTGTCAACTTTTAACTTGGTTCCACTGGCACTTGTTACATAATCACCTTCATCCTGTTTAGGTGTTTCTGCAGCGCTGCTTCCGCCTGATGAACTTCCGCCACCATTATTATTGTTAGAAGCCTGCTGGCCACTGTTACTGCTGCCGGATGAGCTGTTATTCTTCTTTCCTGATGAGGTGTTGTTCTTCTTTGAGCCTGAATTTGAACTACCCGAATCATTGCCACCATTGTCAGCAGCCTCCTGTTTAGGCTCTTCTTTCACTGGCTCATTCACTGTCACGTTGCATACAGCTTCACCTTTAAATTCATATGAGTCTGTAACTGTGTATTTAATCTGATATGTCCCTGCTGCGCCTGTATTTACTGCTGAACTGTCTACTTGCACTGAGCTTGTTATATCAGCGCCTTTGCCATCAGTTGCTGTGACACCAGCCATGTAGTCAATGGTATCACCAACTGTTATAGTTTTATCTGCAACGCCATTAATAGCAGGTGCATCTATTACAGAAATCTTTATAGGCACCTTTGTCTCATTTCCTGCATCATCCGTGATAACTATGTTGTTGTCATAATCTCCTGCTGTAACATATGTAATTTCATCATCAGCTTTTATTTTTACATAACCAACACTAGCTGATTCCGATGGCTCATTGCTTTCCGTAGCTTCAACGGCTTCTGTATTTGCGGATGTTTCCTGCTCAGGATTACTCTCAAACTCTGCCTTTATATTGCCTGATGCCTCAGTTACTTGAGTCAGACAGTCTGTTACATGAACCGCTGTTCCGGTTTGAACAACAATGTTTTCTTTTGCCGTAGCTTCTGGAGCTACAGTATCCTTAATCTTAACAGTTATCTTGTACTCTTTCTTGTCATAAGTGATAATAGTCCTTCTTTGGTAAAATCAACTTTATTATCATCAATCTTAGCATCTTCTGCCTTATCCTTAGAAATATCAATAACATCCGTTACCTTGATGCCGTTTTTATCACCGAGTTCCACTGTTACAGACTTTGAAAGCTGTTTTGGTGAACCGCAGGCTGTAAGCGTTGTTATTGTCATTACTGCAATAACTACAGCCACTGTTCGTTTCTTCATGTGTTTATGCTCCTTTTTATCTAACTATATATTGTGCTTATTATTAGTTCTTACATATATATAGTATTCCTTTATTTTAATTTGTCCAAAGACAATGATATTTTTATATATGATATTAGTATAACATTTTTCCACTTAGGAGTATAGGACTAATGCGAAGAATTTTATCATAAGCATGTTTAGAATTAGGCATAATTCCTGACACATCATGACTTGCCTTACCCGGTTTATTCTTATTATATGAAACATAATATGTAATTGGTGTCCAATGCGCAGTCAGTGCTGTATCAGCATCAGTTCCAAAAGATGATCCCGGATAATAAGTGCCACCATCGCTTCCATCCCAGTAATTAAAGATATATCCTGTTCTGGTAGGTTTTTGAGACGAAAGAGTTAAAACATAACCATATGTCTTAATCTGATTTCCCGGTGCACCTGTACCGCCATTTGCATTGTAAGAAACAGTATATGTCTGAGGTTTTCCGTAAGCGGTATAGCTTAAATCACTGGTAACTTTAACGCCAAATGAGCTTGAACTGCTGCTACTGTTTGACCAGTAATTAAAATCATATCCTGTAGAGCATGTTGCACTGATTGTTGCCCAAGCACCGTAAACATAAGTACCGCTTCCTGATACACTTGAAATGCCTGTTCCTTTGTAAACATATACATTTCTGTATAATCCTTCAGGAGATTTATTGTAATAATGTCTTAAGTCATCAGGATGTCCCCAGCCTCTAGCTTTTGAAATACCTGCAAATGTATCATATACTTCGCCTATTGTATTGCCCCAGTCATCAACAGTACCGTTAGGTGTATTTGACTTTGCAGGTACTATACTCATTACAGCATCAAAATATAATGTACCGGCACCACTATTGATGGCAGCTTGATTGCTGAAACGACTTCTAAGGTTATTAAAGTTTACATAATATAAATTATATTCTGTATCGCCTGAAGTGTTTGTCGCACACCATTTAAGATAGTTGCCACCTAATTTACAGTAAACCGATTCCTGATAATTTCCATTCTGATACAGACTCACTTTCCAACCGATAGTCCTGTATCTGGCATGATTAGCAACTGCTTTTGTTCCAGCTGAGCCAAAATACACTCGCGGTTCTCCATTTACTACAGAAAATATACATCTGTCTCCATATGCATTGTAGTAATCGGCAGCATTGTCCCATGTTCCTGCTTTTACGTCAGTTTTCATGCCTATAATAAATGCTATTGCAAACATAAATATAGGCAGTAATACATTTAAGATTTTTCTTTTGGTAATCTTTATCATGACGATTTCTCCTTAACATTATAGAATATCAACCTTTTTATCAGGCCGCTAAATTAGTTCTGTTTGCTATTTACTATTTACAAACTTGGATTTTATAAAATTACGGAAATATATATCCGCTGAACCGTAAACAAAACACTCTATAATATATATGGATTTTGATAAATGACAGGAAAACATCTGTCAACAATTTGAAAGGTACCAAATTATCTGGACAGCAAAAAAAAAGAGTCCCTCTTTTACGAAGAACTCTTGTGAAACGTCTGTTTTACTAAGATATACTAAAAGTTGTCTCATATGCAATTCGATCGTCACCATTCATTTCACCAGTTGTATACATCTTGCCATAATAATAAAGACCATATGATACACCGTTAAGAGTATAGTTAACACCATTTGGAACGACTATTAATGCGTCCTTACAACTATCTGAAGAACTAATGCTATATCCTCTACTTATCAGATAATTGCCAGCTTCATTTTCAGCATCAGCTCCGCTGCATCCGCCACTAAGCCATTTCTGTACAATACCATCAATGTGTGATTTTTCTTCAGCAGTAATACCGTGGGCAACTGAACCATCATACAAAGTTTCAGCTACACCAGCTTTAGGATTAGCTGGCTGACTTGCTGCTGAACCACCTCCATTAGATGATGACTGTGAACCAGAAGAACTGCCTGCTGATGAACTGCCGCCTGATGAAGAATTTTTCTTTGAGCTTTTATTCTTTCTGCTTGAGCCTTTATTGCTCTTATTGTCAGAAGTTCCTGCATTGCTATTATCTGTATCACCAGAATTATCAGAAGACTCTTCTGCTGGAGCGTTTACAGTAATATTGCTGACAGCGCTATTGTGCAAACCATTGCTATCAACAACAGTATATGCTGCCTGATATGTTCCAGCTACGCCTGTGTTTACTGCAGAACTATCTACCTGCACTGAACTTGTTATATCAGCGCCTTTGCCATCAGTAGCTGTGACACCAGCCATGTAGTCAATTGTATCGCCTACAGTAATAGTCTTGTCAGTAACCCCATTTATGGTAGGTGCATTGATAACAGAAATCTTTACAGGCACTTTTGTCTCGTTACCGGCATCGTCTGTAACAACAATATTGTTGTCATAATCTCCTGCTGTAACGTATGTAATCTCATCATTGCTTGAAAGATTTACGTCACCTACAGAAATTGCCTGTGTTTCTGTCGATTCTGTCGATTCAGCCTTTTCCGTAGATTCTGTTGATTCTGCTTTTTCCGTAGACTCAGTGGTTTTTGTTCCCTGAGTATTGTCTGCCTCAGGCTTTGTCTCAAACTCGGCCTTTATATTGCCTGATGCCTCAGTAACTGCAGCCAGACAATCTGTTATATGAACTGCAGTTCCTGTCTGTACTGTAATGTTCTCCTTGGCTGTTGCTTCCGGTGCCACTGTGTCCTTAATCTTAACAGTTATCTTATACTCCTTCTTGTCGTAAGTAAGTGTTGCGTCATACTTGCCTTCTTTGTAAAAGTTTACTTTCTTGGTGTCAACTTTTACATCCTTTGCCTTGTCTTTGCTGACATCCAGTATATCTGTTATCTTGATGCCGTCTTCTTTACCAAGCTCTACTGTTACAGACTTTGAAAGCTGTTTAGGCCCTCCACAGGCCGTAAGTGTTGTAATTGTCATTGCTGCTATGAATGCAGCTGCTGTTCGTTTCTTCATTGTTTATGCTCCTTTTTGATAAAATATATATGTAATCCTATATATTGTGTTTACTATTAGTTCTTACATATATATAGTATTCCACTATTTTATTTTGTCCAAAGAGAAATGGAATTTTTGTGCATTTTATTATAGCACGTTTGGGCATAGGAGTATAGACCTATATTTGAAGAAGTTTATAATATATTTATGGTTAGGTTTATATTCATAAATATATGTATAAAAAAGAACACAGCATTTAAGCCATAAAAATCTCGGCGGGGAACCCACAGGCTTGCCTGTATGATGAACCACCTCTAACCACCTTTCTTTATTTACTTAATTGTATTAGTTTCTTAATTTTGTAATACTGTGTAATATCCAATTGCGTCAAAATGCAACACTTTTTGATTCTATTAAGTAACCGCTGAGCATTCGCAGTAACTTTATTTTCTTATAACTTGCAGATTCTTTGACGCGTGTTCCATCTAAAAGCCTTAAAGTTATATAACCAGTTGATTTACGACTAAAAAACGAAACATATCTGACCTTTCCATGAAACCTTGTCATACAGCCTGAAACCATAAACCTCGTATTCAGCCTGATTTCGTTTACGGACACCTTTCTTTAAAATCTTAAGCTTATGTATCTGTCTGTTGTGACAGCATACTTTCTTTATATAGAATACAGTTCCCAATGGTTTGGCTAACGGATGACCGCTTATACACATTGCGTCAACGTAGTGTTCTTTAGGCAGTCCGTTTTCTATACGTGTATTTTTGGTTATGTACCCATAAGTTAATGACACATCTGGATAACGCCTCTTAAGCGCTCCATAAAAAGCCCATCGCATGATACCCATAAATGCTGCATCATTAAACTTCATACCTCGTTTAATTTTAACTGGCAGCTTGACAGTTCCTTTATGATAACCAGTATGGCATGTTTCACATAATGTAATAATACGTAAACCATTACGCATCCTCCTTCTAAGATTTTTAAAGCCCTAAAAGCTTTAATTACTCACTCTAACGAGTGGTTAGTGTACCATCGCCAATGTTAATGAAAGGTTTTATATACATATGACACTGTTCCTATACCTCAGAACTGTTTAATCACATGCCTTAGAGCTACAGACTTGCTACTACATCCGTAGGTAACTATATATTCTCTCTTAACGTAGTCTTTGTTTCAAGACTTAGGCTACTCACATGGGTTACAGTATTTCTACTGCACCCCCACGGGCTTACCCGTGGGTATTAGCGAGATCAGTCAGCTACTCTCTGCCCCTCAATGCGAATAATACGTCTTATAAACCGATAATCACCGGCAAAAAACGGCTTTCATAGTAACAGCTGTTTCTTATTATAATATCATCAATGCCGTTGCTTTCCATATTCATATCGTTGCAGACATTCTTTATTGCTGTCAGTTCGTCTGCATCCATTTCCTTAAGTTCCTCGTCAGTATATAATTTTCCAAGCCTGCTGTATACCATAATTTTGTCAGCAGAATTAACCTCATAGTTCTCATGGTCTCTGCTTACTTTCTTTATCATATTATTCATTTTATTACCTGCCTTTATCTTTGCAAAAATATTATTTCTTATATAATATTCACAAAAGACAGTTTGTCCAAAAAAAAAGAGATGGAAAATCAATACAGATCTTTCATCTCTCTACAAATTATTTTCTCTTTTTCTTCTGACCATTCTTATTCTGCTCATCCAGTTTCTTCTGCTTTTCTTCCTGAATTTCCAAATAAAGCTTGCTTCCTCCAGAAAGGTACTTTTTATAATTAATACGTTCAAGTTCTCTGCCATCATATAATACTTTCGGAACGAAATAAAATTGTGCATTTTTATCGCTGCAATATTTATCACAATCGTTAGCAATATTCTGCAAGCTATTAAAATTATCCAGAATAATCTTTATCTGGCGACCTCTTTCATTGTTCTTGTCTGCGTCTTTATCACATTCACAAAGTAATTTTATTTCAAAAGCTTCAGCAGCAAGATGGCTTATGTCATCAGGCGTCCAGATATGATCTGGTTTTTCATAACCCAGCAGTTTATAAAGATATAATGCATTATCAATTTCATATAGAATTATTTTATTATCATCAATATTGCCAAGAGTCCGTGTATTCTCAATAATTTTCAGAAATTCATCCTTGCATTCTCTGCCAAACTTGTCTATAACAGAGTCACATCTTTTTGCTGCAATGAGAGCCTTTATCCAGTAATAAGCGGTTATAATACAGATTATTATAAGTATTATTTTGATTACGTGTGCGATTGCCAATAGTTGTGTCATAATGTTTCATCTCCTTCTTACTATATATTGTATTATACCACGTTGTTATTTATATATATAGTATTTATTTATTTTATTTTGTCCAAGCAAAATGAACATTTTTATCGGAAAGTATGATATGACAAAGAGTTATCATAAAATATTGAAAATTATCCTTACAGGATAATGACAAAACAAAAATAATATGCTATAGAATGGTCATCAAAGAAAAAAAGTTATCTGCGAAAAACGCAGGAGAAAGGGAAAAGATATGCTTACAGTAATTAAGTTTTGTAAAAGTTCATACAGTTTTAAACATAGTTCTTATTCAAAAAAGAACTCTATTTTGATGCGCTTTTATGTGAACGAAAATTCTGTCTGAAAAACATATTTACTGATATTTTTCTTTCATGTCGTTTATCTTAGGGCGCATCCCGGATGAACGATTTTTTTATTGCTTAAAAAATGAAAGGAAACAATTATTATGCCAGTAATAAACATGGAACAGACAGGAAAGCAGATTGCAGAATTAAGAAAGAATGCAAATCTCACCGTAAACGATATAAAGGAAGCACTTGCACTTACAACTGAAAATGCGGTGTACAAGTGGCAGCGTGGACAAACGCTTCCGACACTCAACAATCTGAGACTATGAAGAAAAGTCTGAAAATAGTAATCTTCTATGATAATGATTGAGCTGGAAGCGCTAAATTGGAGCTTCCAGCTCTTGATATATATATATACGACATGATTTCGGGCATGTCAAGCGTAGACGTCAAAAACGTCCTTCTCATCGTGCATAAAGATTCTGTTATTCTGGGAGTCGTCCCTCATACATAATACTGAGTTCACCGTAGACCTGTCCCAAGTTCTGAATGCTCAGAGTCCATTTTTTTTTTAGTGGCTTCGAAAGTTGCCAGATATAGGGCTTTCAGGAGAACTGTATCACTTGGAAATACGCTTCTCTGACGGTTGAGCTTACGGTAGGTAGAATTCAGACTTTCGATAGCATTTGTCGTGTAAATAACCTTTCTGACATCCGATGAGAAATTAAAAATCGGTGTTATTGCATCCCAGTTATCAAACCAGCGTTTCATAGAATTCGGGTATTTTTGCGGTCCATTTTTCAGTAACACGATCCAGAGCCAGTCTAGCCTTCTCTTCATCAGAAGCATGGTAAATCGTTTTTAGGTCAGAAGCGAACGCTTTTCTGTCCTTATCTGGAACATATTTTAGCGTGTTTCTTACCTGATGTACAATGAATTTATGATAATCTGTTTTTGGAAATGCGGCGGCAATTGCCTCTTTTAATGCCACTAAGACCGTCAGCGCAGATAATCAGGATATCCTTTACACCACGATTCTTCAGCTCATTCAGAACAGACAGCCAGTACTTTGAACTTTCATTATCACCGACAGTGATTGAAAGAACCTCTTTTTCCTTCTGTGTTGATGCCAAGAATGACGTAGGCAGCCAGCTTTCTGATCACTCCATTATCGCGTACGGAATAATGGAGGGCATCTATATAGAGAATCGGATATACCTCATCCAGCGGTCGATTTTGCCAGTCTTCGATCTGATGCAGAATTTTATCTGTAACGTCTGAAATAAAGCCTTCTGATGTTTCAAAACCGTAGATATCTTCGATGGTTTCGGATATTTGCAGGGTCGTCATCCCTTTTTGCATACATGGAAATAATCTTCTGATCGATATCAGAAATATCCTTCTGACGTTTCTTTACAATCTGTGGCTCAAATGTTGATTTACAGTCCTGTGGAACATTGATATCCATGCTGCAATAGATGCTGTTTACACGCTTTGATTAATGACCATTGAGGTAATCATCGCTATCAGATCGTTCAGATTTTTGATAACCAAGATGATCATCCATTTCTGATTCCATCATCTCTTTGATGGTGCAACCAAGCAGATCCTTAAGCGCATCCTGGAAATCTTCAGCGGTTTAAATATCATACTCCTGAAGAAGTTGCTGAATGATGTTTCGCTTTCCTTCTGTCATTAATACTTTGTGTACAGATTTCTTTTCTCATCTTGCCATAATAAAAGGCCTCCTATGATTTATATTTTTACCATAGATGATCTTGTTGTTATTAACTATTTACAGAAAAAGTTTAACGCACTCACTTAGATAGTCCAAGAAAATGTCAGCACCCTACACTCACAAGTTTCAATGCACGAAAACCAGATGTTATTTAAACAAGAAATATATGAGTGATTACTTTTAGTATAACTATTGTGAATTAAGAAACAACACATGTAATAAAACAGGCGAACTTTACAATCGCCATTTATATTTGTAGAAAATAATGTCAGTTGGTTGCAACCTTTCCCATACACTGTTATGACAGATACGAAAATCCCCTTATTTCTAAAGGAATTTTTTTGATATCGAATGGAGAGTTACTACTTCTACTCTCCATTTTTTCCATTTCTAATCCCTCTACATAATACATTTTTGCAGTAAACTTACACCTAGGCCAATCAGTGCATCCCTGGAAAAAACCTAATTTACCATGTTTTACTTTTACATCTGCTCCGCACCATGGACATATTGTAATTTTCATGTCATATTCCTTTTTCAATTTTCCTCGCCTCCTAATTCCTTCACTTTTTCCAACAACATTTCTTCTGGCACTGTACATTTTCTGTCTTTCCTTCTTGCATTTGCCAAATCAGTCTTGGTTATCGAGAATCCCTCACAAGTCTCATTTATCTTTTTTAACAGTTTTTCTCCCTTAAATCCTTCATATATTGGAATACTCCATTTACCTTGAAAATAACCTCTTATGCAATCCATCATAATTTTTTTTGGTTCATCTCCGTCTTTTGCTCTTATTTTTCCACTATTTTCTTTAAATTTAGTTCTCATCAAAAAATGTCTTATCTGTTCTACTGTCTTTATACATTCTTTTTCACTTCTCGCTTTTCTATATTTTAAATATTCTTCTTTGGTTCCAAATGGTTCCGTATCATAATTTGCTATTTCATATTTTTTTTCTTCTATTTTTATTTCTATTGCCTTTAAACTTTCCTCGATTGGTTTCCTTTTCATGTCATAGTCTGCGCTTATGTTTTTTACCTGTTTATATTCAGCGTATTCTTGTCCTAAGCAGATATCCTTACTATTTGTCCTTGTCGTATTTACACTTTCTATCTTTCCATTCCTAGTTACAAGCACCTTTATAAACCATTCTCTGTCTAGATAAGAATCACTCTCATATGGTGTATGTATTCCTCCGTGTGCATTAACTCCCGGCCAATTATTACCCTCTTCATCTCTATATGGATTACATATGCCATCATGTAATGACGTATTTAATCTTGTATTCAGGTTCAGCAAATCATCCTGAACATGTTTTGTATCCCATATTTCTTTGTCTTTTCCCTCAGAAAGAAAAAGTCTTATACTCTCTAAATAAGGTTTAAACCCGTACAAATCCAAAGCTGCCAATATCTCATCCGGACAATCTACAATAAATCCATCTGTCGTTACCGAATAACATTGATATCCTTGATCTGTAATTTGATTTTGTGCCGCTATTAGCACTGCTCTTATAATTGACGTTGTTATAGCAGCCGATATAGGGTTGGTTATTGCACTTGCGTTAAGATCCTGCATCCTCATCAAGTAGTTGTTCCATGCCCTCTTTTCCTTTACATTCTGGGATTCCTTCCCATAAATTGCATTGACCATTATTTTAAGGATCATTTCTTCCAGCGAGCCTTTTCCCAATTCTTTTTTTGCCTTTAGTCTATCAAACACCAACTGGTGTACTGCAGCTCTAAGTGAATAACTAACTTTTCCCTCTATCTTGAGGGTATTAAGGATATATCCCCTTTTTACTTTTATTTCAGCGCCCAATTTGCAAGCTAAATACAATTCTGGTCCACATGCATATACACCATCTTCACCTTCTGATGTTAAAAAGAACAGTAAAGAATCCTCCACCTGCATAGGGATGCATGGGAATTTGCAATTTTTTGGAAATTTAAATTTCACAAATGCAAGCAATGGCAACAAAGGATTTATTTTACCATCTTCTTTAAAATCATCCAATGTTAACAAATGATTATCCAATGTTTTATTAATTGGGTCATTCCAATTTATATCAGGTACTAAACACATTCCTACTGGATAAGCATTTTTTAAATCTTTATCTATTGTTATACAAGAGTAATATCCTATCTTCGATGCTGAATTGTATCCTCCATGATACGAATCTATCCCCATATTTATTACTACCTTAGCAGCATCAGTACATGGTAGAAAACTTGATCCGAATGTCCTTCCCTTTAACTGTTTGTCTTCATTATCCTCATTTCTTCTTCGTACTTTTACTAAACCTCTATAAGTTAAATCAAAATCTTTAGTATTGTTACATGACAAATAATTCATTATGTTTTCTTTAACTACATTAGCCGTGACGCTTGTCAATGTTACTGGCGGCAACTTATTTTCTCCAAATAACGCCGATGTATACAGCAATATAATTAATACATCATTGGACACATACTCCATATAATTCTCTGTTTCTAACAATAAATATGCTTTCATGTCTTTTTTTTCCCACTGTTTCAGTTCAATTTTGGGAATATTTATCGCTTGTGCCAATATCTTTAATGCCTTGCTTTTTTCTGGTGCATAACACATGGTGTCTCTTATATTGAGAGTAATTGGATACTGATATTGATGTGAGCCATGGTTGCAATCTGTCGCCGGAATAAAGAAATCTCTTAATGATACCACTCCTCCTGATACATCAGTCAGATGGTTCACTATTGTATGTCTGAATTTTTTCTGTTGATCTAAACATGTAATAGCTGCAATTCCACTATGAGCAACTAATGTTACATTAATTCTCCCAATGCCACTCCAATCATATATAGTTTTGACCTTCTTTTTTTTATCCTTGTCATTCTCTATACTCGCCTCTTCTGCTTCCTTAGATGTGTCAAATTTTTCTTCAATAGGTTCTTTTTTCTTATCATCAAAACCTGTAACAGCTACATATTTCGTTATCGACCTGCAATCTGTAGGTTTAACCCCAAGATAATTTAAAATTCGACCAAGTACATATTCCAGCCACAGTTTGCCCCCCTCTACATTCATTAAAAATACAAATTGGCACAAATACCCTTTCCATATTAGAGCAAATTGATAAGATATTACCTTCCGTGTCACATCTTTTTGATCCAAATAATACTCCGCATCAAATCCAATTACAATTGAATCCTGTTCTGATTTTATTTGTTGCAGACTCTCGTAGTCTTCAAAATGATTATTGTAATTATTTTCCTGTTTAAATTGATCAAGATCAAACCTTCTAAAGAACAATGTACAATCATTGTCCATATTATGCATTGATGTTAATACCCCACTAGGTAATATTCTCCATCCCGCTTTTTCAAGACTTTCTTTGCAGCCTTTTTCCGCTAATAAACCATCAACTATTTTATTTTTCATTATATTTTTTCCTTTCTAGTATTTTTTCCTTTTTAAAACGTTTTTTTTCAAATAAAAAAAACGAAAACGAAAATATATATACCAACATAGTGATTTTGTATTTAATTTTTGATATAATATATTTGTGTATGATTCTCTTATGTACATTTTCAATTTTTCCTTCTCCCTCATGTCTAAAGAGTTAATTCCAAAATAAATGGATACATAATATATATGAGTTCTAATAAATGAACACTAATATTTATTTCATAAAAAAAAGAACCACACCATATGATGTGATTCCTTTTGTTCAAGTAATTAGCCCTGCTCATATAATTGATATAGCTTGTAATGATTATATTTCTCATATGGAAAAACCAAGAAATAATCTTTAAACTTGCCTTCTAACCATGAATAGTGTCAAATTCATTTAATACACTTAACATATCCTTACTAATCCTGCTGCGACATTCTCTTTTCAAATGTTCCGGAACTCCATAAAATGCTTCTGCTATGCTTCCAGTTATTGCCGCAAGCGTATCTGTATCTCCTCCAAGAGAAACTGCATTGCGAATAGTATCATAAAAACTATTAGCTTCATGAAAAGCTTTGATTGTCCTCAGGCACAGTCTGCTGACAACTTTCCACATAATGATGTGTCGGTCTTATATCTGCAAACATCCAGCTAAGAGCATACTTAAATTCCTGTTATATATACAACTCTTTCCGTTAAAAAAGGACCACAACTGTGATCCTCTTTCTATTTTATTCACTTTTCGAACTTGATGAATCAAGCCTTCCCTTAATATAGCCAGTATATATTAGCTGATATATCGGATATACTGCCAGAGTATATGTTATCCAATCCTGACCATTATCCTTATACTCAATCGCCAATCCAAAAGCAACCAGTGAAAGAGCGAATGCTATCATGCTGACCCAGAACATTGCTGTTCCAAATCTAAACTTTATACCTTCAAACCATGTAAATACAAGGCATGGTGTAATATAGACCAAGCATGTGACCATATTGTATCCTGTGAGAATCACAATCGTCAAAGCTAAAATCAAAAATATTGCAAGCATCATAGACTCTCCCGCATCAATTATCGTGTAGTTTTTTCCTTCATTTAGATAAGTCATATAGTTGTCCTCCCTTAAAAATGATAAATGTATATATAACATAAATGGAGTTTACAGGATTTTTAATTAATTTTCTATTAGCATTTGTTTTATTGGTATATTTGTTCCATAAGAGTGTACATTATCTGTGAACCTATGTAAATATGGCAAAACGTCATCTGTCAATGTTGTTATCTTACTCTGTTGTACCCTTCTCTCAATTTCGTTTTCAACCGCCTTCTTTTCGAATTGTATTTCCTTGATTGTCAGTATCCGCTGCAGTCTTTCTGGATCAGTCCGATTAATAATTTCTTCCTTATTATCATTCCACAACTTGTCCTTTTCAGCCTTGCTGTAATAAAAAACTTTCATATGCCCCGGTTTAAAAGGATAAACATAATCAACCTTGTCATATACCGTAGGCTCCTTAATATTAAGATATTCAATTATCCTCTTGCATTCCTGATCCATTTCATCCGCAAACTCCCCATATTGGCGTATATACTTGTACCATGACATATCTATGCCTATCCCATGTATCCCCACTGTTGAGATGTAACACTCAAATCCATGTAAGCAGAACTCCACCTCCTCTTCATGTAATTCTACCTTTTCGCAATTTGGGAATATTGCTTTTACGATATCAATTAAAATATCACTTGTTCTTAATGGTGTATTGCAGATATATGTCCACTGTTCCTCTGTTACAGGTCTAGTCTCATCAAGTTTTTCAATAAATCTTATTTGTTCTTGTTTTTGTGCAATATCATTCTGCAATGTGCATATTGCTTTTTCTTTCTCATTCATAGCAAGTCTCCCTCTCAACATGTATTTTTATTATGTACACCATATACAACGACAAAATTTTGGACTTTTTTTTAGGTGGTATGTACTTCATACTTATCACGCCACTTTCTGAGCATTCTTACCGCTTTCACATGGTCTTCATCATTCGGGTTTAGGTAGTGCTCTGCTGCTTCACACATATCCCTCACATATCTACCATCATACAATGCTAACGCAATAACTAACACAATTATTGGATAATAGCAATCAAGATTCCACTTCTGTACCTCATAGTATTCACTGCATGCATACTGTAACTCCCAATACCCCTGCATCGCAAAGAATAGCCATTCATCCAACATAATCGCAGCTTTAATGGCTTTCTGCTCTTTTTCCTTTGGTGCTTTACCCATTACAATTGTCCACAGCTTGTCTATCACATATAAGCGCTCTCCCAAGGTTTGATCCGGGTAGCTCATAGAATATTCCGCCAACATATCTCTCATTATTCTCGTAGCGCCGCTGCCAAAAGGTATAAACAAATTTTCAACTTTGAATGTTTTCGTATCATTATTGTTAATTATAAAACACTCCGAAAAATTCATCGACATGATTGAATGATCGCTAATTCCGTCTGCCACTGTATTACGTGTTCCTGTTACATTTAATAATTCTAATGCTGCCTTTGCATAAATGTTTGTTGTTGCCATAATAATTTCTCCTTTAAAATATCATATTTTGTATATTCTATCCATATAATATTCAAAACATAAAATTTGTCCAAAATTCAATTAAAAAAAACAAAAAACATTTTCCTTTATTATCGTGCTTTGGCATGCTATGATATCTGCAGAGTAGCAGAAGCCTTTAACATATGAAAGGCAATGCAAAATGACAAAGACAGAACTACTTAACCAACACACGTCTCCCATTACTCTGCTTCCGAGCGGATATTACTACACGCGATTGGGAGGAAGGAAAATTCAAAGGAGGAATAAAAAAGATATTGAAGAAGAAATCGTAAAATATTATGATTCGAGATATAAGACATTGAGAACAATTTATCCAGAATATCTCGAATCCCGAAAAATCGAAGTAGCCAACACAACCTGGAAGAAGGATGTCTATAATTTTAATACATATATAGAAAATTCAAAACTGGGTGATACTCCATTGCCAAATATAAGCTTAGAAGATGGGTATACCTTTCTTAACCATTGTATAAGCCTTTATCCGGCAATGAAAAGTAAGTATTGGCACTGTATAAGAGGAACACTTAATAGTATGTTCCAATACGCTATTGACCGATTATATATATCGAACAACCCTATCCATAATCTCAAGCCAAAAAAAGATTTTTTCGCACCTGCCACAAAAACAAAAGATTCTGATACTGTATTCTCACAGTCTGAAATGGTGGCAGTAACACAACTGGCCGAAAAGGATTGTGAATCAACTGGCAAGGCAGAGCCTTTAGGAATCATTGTGTTATTCAATCTTGGATTACGGGATGGCGAGTTGTGTGCGCTTAAATGGCGCGATATAGAGTTCTATAGAGGTAAGGCATATATATACATATACAAAGAGAAATGGTGGCCCATATAGACGATACTGGGGCTGCTCATGGCTTTGAAGTGCTTTCACATTGTAAATCAGAAGCAGGGGATAGAAGAATACAGCTCAATGATAAGGCTATTGATACATTTGACAGAATTAAACTCATAAATAAAGCCAACACTCTACCAACTACTGATGATGATTACATATTTTTAAGGTACTACAAAGAAGAAATTAAATTCTGTACCCCTAGGTCTTTTGATCCGAGATTACGTAAATACTGTAGGCAGGCTGGCATGACAGTAATCAAGTCACCGCATGACATCAGACGTACGGTATTAACCAATCTATATAATGTAGGTATGCCATTGAAGAAGATACAGATTTTTGCTGGACATTCCTCATTACAGCAGACAATGGATTATATACGGATATCGGAAGATGATCTTGACATGCTTCGATATCTAAATACGCTCTCGGATAACTCAAATATTATATCAATCAATCGGGATAAAATACCATTGAACACAGTTGAACATCCATTTTTAGACAAAAGAAAAGCCGGAAACCCTTGATAATAAAGGCTTCCAGCTATCCTAACTGAACGTGCGTGAGAGGATTCGAACCCCCGACACCTTGGTCCGTAGCCAAGTGCTCTATCCAGCTGAGCTACACACACATATTTTATTTACTCATTCATTATAACACTCTTGTCAAGTGTTTTGAATGAATGCCGCAGACCGGAATCGAACCGGTACTGTATCA